>Ga0316601_100000380_pt1 | contig 18557 bp, 17 predicted proteins | sample OWC_soil_day5_no_FD_207663 | JGI IMG/M metagenome (GOLD analysis project Ga0316601, IMG submission 207663) | Wetland soil microbial communities from Old Woman Creek delta, Ohio, United States - OWC_soil_day5_noCT | ecosystem: Environmental > Terrestrial > Soil > Wetlands | place: USA: Ohio... | reverse complement strand
GAGTTCGCGTTGCGCGCGCTCACGGGCGAGGTCGTGCTGTCGGTCACCGCGCCCGGCTACGGCATCATCGAGCGGACGGTGGTGCTCGACGACGCCCACCCTGCCCGCTCGCGAGCGCGCGAGGAGTTCATGCTCACGATCGAGAACGCCCAGCTGCGCGGCCAGGTGATCGCGCCAGACGGCGGCACGGCAGGCGCGGTCGAGATCCGCATCGTCGACGGCGCGGTGCAGCGCAGCGCGAGCACGGACGCGTCGGGTCGGTTCACGATCGATCGAGTCGCCGCCGGCAGCTACTCGATCGAGCTCACGTCCGCCGACTACCCCCCGCTGCGCGCGACGATCGTCGCAGATCGGTTCGCCGAGCTCCGGCTCGCCCAGGCCGGCGGCATCCGACTCCAGCTGCGCGACGCGCGCGCCGGGACTCCCCTGGCGGGCGCCAAGCTCATCGCGACCGGGCCCGACAACCGGGTCGTCAACCAGGTCGCCAGCGCGCAGGGCATCGTGGAGCTCCGGGCACTGACGCCCGGCAGCTGGACGCTGCAAGCGCGCTCCACGGGCTACGCGACAGACCACCAGGTCATCGCGGTGCGTGCCGCGCGCGTGCTCCAGGACGAGGTGCTCGAGCTATCACGCGGCGCGACGCTCGAAGGCGTGGTGCGAGATCACCACGGCCGTCGGGTGGCCGACGCCCGCGTCTGGATCGGCAACGTGTCCACCCGGTCTGACCGCGATGGCAACTTCCGGTTGGTCGACGCCAAGCCCGGCGACGGCTGGCTCGAGGCCGAGCTCACAGGCAACCACGGGGCGGTGCAGCTTCAGCTCGCCTCGGGCGAGGAACGCCACACCCTGAACGTCGAGCTTGCCGAGTAGCGCTCGTCGCAACGCGCGCTACGGCGCGATCAAGGCTTCGGTCTTGATCGTGAGGCTGTAGCGCTCCTTGGCGACCTGCTGGATCGCGGTCGCGAACGTCGGGTTATCGCGCAGGACCCGGCTGAAGTCGGACTTCTCGAGCACGTAGAGATCGGTCGGCGATTTCGCGCGGACCGTCGCGGTGCGGGGGGTCGACAGCAGGACGCCGACCTCGCCGAACACGTCGCCATCGCTGAGGACCTTCAACACCTTGCCGGCATCGTCGATCACCTCGACCTCGCCTTGCTCGATGATGTAGAGCTCGCGTCCCATCTCTCCCTTGACGATGAGGAGGTCGCCGGCGGCCGCCTGCTTCGGCTTGAGCGCCATGATGACCTGCTCGAGAAACACCGTGTCGCCTTCCTTGAACAGCGGCGATTGTTTCAGGACGTCCTCGGTGACGACCTCGTGCCAGCGCCGGCCATCGGCCGCGATCATCTCGGCGGCGGCCTTGGGGCCCCACGTGCTGCGGACGTAGTTCGGGAAGTCCGCCGGCGTGGCGGTCCAGTGGTCGAGGATCGGCTGCGCGACGCGCCACGCGGCCTCCACGAGATCGCCGCGCGAGAACAGCGTGGCGTCACCGTACGAGCACGAGTACAGCATGACCTCGTAGCCGGTGTAGCGAGACGCCTTGAACGCGTCGCCATATCCGAACTTCATGTGGACCGGCTGGAGCTGCATGCGCGGCCCTGGGGTCTTGGCCTGGAACTGGATCTCGATGCCCTGGTACGGCTGGATGTGAAAGATCAGCCGGTTCGCGCCCAGGCCGGTCACCGGCGTGCCGCGGAAGATCACCTCGGGCGCCTTCTTGAACTCGACGACGATCTCGGTCCCGCGCTTCCACAGCGCCTTGCCCGATCGCAGGTAGATCGGCACGCCCTCCCACCGCCAGTTGTCGACGAAGAACCGCGCGGCGGCATAGGTCTCGGTCTTGGACTCGGGGTTGACGTCTTTCTCCTGGCGATAGCCTGGTTTTTCGGGCGACGCGCCGTACTGGCCGCGGACGACGTTCTTCGCGACCTGTTCGGGCGTGTAGTTCCGCACCGACTGCAAGAGCTTCGCCTTCTCGTTGCGGATCGCGTCGGGCTCGAACGAGCCCGGAACCTCCATGCACAGATACGCGAGCATCTGGAACATGTGGTTCTGCATCATGTCGCGCAGCACGCCCGACGAGTCGTAGTAACCGCCGCGTCCCTCGACGTCGACCGCCTCGGAGACGTTGAACTGGATGTTGTCGATGTAGTTCTTGTTCCACAGCGGCTCGAACATCCCGTTGGAGAACCGGAACGCGAGCAGGTTCTGGACGGTCTCCTTTCCGAGGTAGTGATCGACGCGATAGATCTGGTTCTCTTGCCAGTTCGCGAGCACCTCGCGGTTCAGCTTCAGCGCGGACTGGAGATCGGTTCCGAACGGTTTCTCGACGATGATCCGCTTCCAGCCCGGACCGTCCTTGAACCCGGTCGCGTGCAGGTTGTCGCACAGCGTGCCGAAGAACCTGGGCGCGACGGCGAAGTAGAACAGCACGTTGTCGCCCGCGCCGTGCGTGGCATCGAGCCGCTTGACCTCCGTCTTCAGGGTCTCGTAGACCTCGAGCTTGGTGAAGCTGCCGGACACGTAGTGGAACCGGCTCACCAGCTTGTCCCAGACCGCCTGGTCGAACTCCTTGCGGGTGTGGAACTTCTTGATCTCCGTGGTCATGTGCTCGCGGAACGCCTCGGTCGTCCACGGCTCCATCGCGGTGCCGAGCACCGCGAAGTTGTCCGAGAGCAACCCGTCGCACGCGAGGTTGTAGAGCGCGGGTACCAGCAGACGCTTCGTCAGGTCTCCGGATGCACCGAAGATCACCATGATGCAGGGCTGGCTCGGCGGGCTCACGTCCGGCGCATCGGCGGCAGGCGAGCGGAGGATCTGGGACGGATCGGGCATGCGAACCTCACCATCCCACGACCGCGTTCGGCTCGGAACCGCATCGGCCGCATGCTTGTTGAGAACGCGGTCGCGCGCCTGTGCGGCCGGCGTGGTAACCCGATCCAGGCAGCACGAGGGAGCGAACGCATGATGAACATCCGGAGAGCCAACGAGCGAGGCCACGCCAAGCATGGCTGGCTCGACTCGCACCACACGTTCTCGTTTGCGGATTACCACGATCCTGCGCACATGGGCTTTCGCGCCCTGCGCGTGATCAACGACGACCGGGTCGAGGGAGGCCAGGGCTTCGGCTCGCACCCCCACCGGGACATGGAGATCATCTCGTACGTGCTCGAAGGCGCGCTCGCCCACAAGGACTCCATGGGCACCGGCATGGTGATCCGGCCCGGCGACGTCCAGCGCATGAGCGCGGGGACCGGCGTGGTCCACAGCGAGTTCAACGAGTCGCCCACCGATGAGGTGCACTTCCTGCAGATCTGGCTCGTGCCTGCACGACGAGGAATCGCACCCAGCTACGAGCAGAAAGCGTTCTCCGATGCCGAGAAGCGCGGCAAGCTCCGCCTCGTGGCCTCCCCCGACGGACAGGCCGGCAGCCTCACGATCCACACCGACGCCCGCGTGTACGCTGGCATCTTCGGCCAAGCCGACCGGGCAGCGCTCGAGCTGCCCGCCAACCGCCACGCCTGGATCCATGTCGCGCGCGGCAAGCTGCGGCTCAATGGCCAGGACCTCGGCGAGGGTGACGGCGCCTCGACCTCCGACGAGCGGAGCCTCCAGATCGAAGGGGTCGACGAAGCCGAGGTCCTCGTGTTCGACCTCGCATGAGGTCCCCGCCCGACCCCGCCCGAGCTCGACGAGCCTCGATCAGCCCACGCCGAACAGCTCGCGCAGCCAGACGACCGGTTCGGCGGGCAGCGCGAGGTTGGCGAAGCCGATCCGCAGCGTGATCTTCTCGCCGCCGCCCCACGGCCACCACAGCCCGTAGAGCACGAGCTCACCGGAAAGATCGCCGGCGAGCAACCGTTGGCCGGCGCGCAGCCCTCCCGTGCGTGCGGCGATCGCGGCGAGCGCGGGCGGCGCCGTGGCGAGGGTCGTCGCCGTGTAGCCCGCCGGGAACGCATGAACCGCGCTGGCCCGGACGGCGGGTTCGGCGTCGCGAGCGAACGTCGCCGAGATCGTGTGGAACCGGCCATCCCAGTCCCACGGCGGAGCAGGCCAGCTGTCCCTGAGCTGGGTCAGCTGATCGAACACTGGCCGCCACGGGTCGCGCACACCTGGGTCCATGGCGCCAGCGTACCGCGGCTGCATGGTTCGGATGCAGACCCAGGGTGCCATGTGATCCGGCACGCTGTAGGCTGTGCCCAGATGGCCAGAATCATCAAGTGCGCGAAGCTCCAGCGGGAACTCCCAGCCCTGCCGTACAAGCCGTTCAACGACGCGCTCGGCGAGCGGATCTACAACGAGATCTCGATGGACGCGTGGAAGCTGTGGATCGAGCATTCGAAGATGATCGTCAACGAGTACCGCCTGGACCTGACGACGCCTGATGCGCACAAGAAGCTCAAGGAACAGTGCGAAGCGTTCCTGTTCGGGGCCGGCGCCGAGATGCCGCCCGACTTCGTGCCGCCCACTCAGAAGTGATGAAGATCGCGCTGCTCTCCTGCTACGAGCTCGGCCACCAGCCGCACGGGCTCGCGATGCCGCTCGCGTTCCTCGAGCGCGCCGGGCATGCAGCGGTGGCGCAGGATCTCGCGATCGAGCGGCTCGATGAAGATCTGATCCGGGCGGCGGACTTCGTCGGCATCTCGGTGCCGATGCACACCGCCCTGCGACTCGGCGTGCGGCTCGCAGCGCGCGTGCGCGAGCTCCATCCGGCCGTCCACCTGTGCTTCTTCGGGTTGTACGCGCCCCTCAACGAGGACTACCTGCGCGCGCTCGGAGCCGACTCGGTGCTCGGTGGCGAGCACGAAGCCGAGCTCGTCGCGCTGATCGACCGGCTGTCGCGCGAGCTCCCCGCGGACGCGCCCGATCAGCGACTCGCGGCCGGCCACTCGGTCACGCTCACGAAGCTGCCGTTTCCGACGCCACAGCGTACGCGGCTGCCCCAGCTCGATCGCTACGCGAAGCTCATCCGCGACGGCCGCGAACACGTCGCCGGGTACACCGAGACCTCGCGCGGCTGCCTGCATCTGTGCCGCCACTGTCCGATCCCACCGGTGTACGGCGGCAGGTTCTTCGTGGTCGACGCCAGGGTTGTGCTCGACGACATCGAGGCGCAGGTCGAGCTCGGCGCCGCCCACATCACGTTCGGCGATCCGGACTTCTTCAACGGTCCGCGTCACGGCATGGCGATCGCGCGCGAGCTGCATCGCCGTTGGCCAACCCTGACGTTCGACGTCACGGTCAAGATCAGCCACCTGCTCAAGTGCCGCGCGTACCTGCCCGAGCTCGCGACCCTCGGCTGCGCGTTCGTGGTCAGCGCGGCCGAGTCTCTCGACGACGGCGTGCTCGAGCGACTCGCCAAGCACCACACACGCGCCGACTTCGAGCAAGCGCTCGCGCTGACGCGCGCGGCCGGGCTCGTGATGCGCCCGACGTTCGTCCCGTTCACGCCATGGACGACCCTCGAGCAGCTCGCGCAGCTCGTCGACTTCATCGCGCGCGAGGGTCTGATCGACTGTGTCGATCCGGTGCAGCTCTCGATCCGCTTGCTCGTTCCACCCGGCTCGCTCCTGCTGGATCCCGATACCCGTGGCGACTTTGGCACGCTCGATGCCGCCGCCCTGTCCTACCAGTGGCGGCATCGCGACTCGCGGGTCGATCAGCTGCAGCAACAGATCGCGGCGCTCGCGGCCGACGCGGCCGACCGTCAGCTCGCGGCCGATGTCGTGTTCAGCCAGATCCGGGCGCTCGTGCACGCCGCGGATGGACACGTCGCGACCGCGACGACCGCGACGACCGCAAGGCCACCGGGTCCGCCGGCGCCGCGCCTCAGCGAAGCGTGGTTCTGTTGAAGCGAGCCCCTCGCGAGCCAGTTCGGCTCGCTCGACGATCGCCCGGTTGCCTTGGAAGCCGCGGATCCTGCTAGAGCCGCGACGCGATCGTGAAGCGCAGCGCATCGTGGGCCTGGCGCAGCGCCGCGATGACCGCCTCGGGCTGGTCGGCCGCCGCGAACACGAAGCCGAGGTACTTGTTGCCCTCGGGCAGCGGCAGGACGTCCTCCCCCACGCGCGCCGTGATCGTGACCTCGCGGATCCCGGGGACCTTGGACGCGGCTTCGACGCCGTCGATCGCGCGCAGCACCCCGGCACGCGGCACCGGCAGCATGAGCACCCCGGTCGCATTCGCCGTGCGGGTGCACGCCAGCTCGCGGCGCAGCGCGTGCGCGATGATCAGCTCCTCGAGAGAGATGCCGGCGCCGAACCGCAGCGCACGACCACACAGCCCGCCGATCGAGCGCGCGGCGACCTCGATCACGACGGGGTCCCCACCAGGGGGACCCTCGCTGCCAGCCCCGAGCCGGAGCTCGGCGTGGATCGGCCCCTCACACAGCCCGATCGCGGTGGCCGCCTCGGCCACGCGCGCCTCGATCGCGTGCTGGATCGCCGCCGGTAGCCTCGACGGGGTCACGTAGATCGTCTCGGCGAAGAACGGGCCGTCGAGCGGGTCGGGCTTGTCGAACAGCGCCAGCGCCTGCAGCCGGCCGCCGCGGAGCAGGCCCTCGAACGCGACCTCGGGACCGGCGACGAACTCCTCGATCAACACCGAGCCAGCGGCCTCGGGGTCGCGCGCCACCAGCTCGGGATCAGCGAGCAGGCGGGTCAGCCGTGCGAAGCGGTCGGCGAGCTCGCCGGCGTCGTCGGCGCGCATCACCCCGCGGCTCGTCGACAGGTGCCGTGGCTTGAGGACGACCGGGAAGCGGAGCCCCGGCGCGAGCGCAGCGGGATCACTGGCGAGCGGCACGTGCCAGTACGCCGGCTGGGTGACCCCGGCCTCGGCGAGCCGCTGGCGTAGCCGCAACTTGTCGCCCGTCGCCCGCGTTGCGGAGGCGGGGTTGAACGGCAGCCCGAGCCGCTTGGCCGCGAGCGCGCCGATCAGCGCCGTCTTCTCGTCGGTCGCGACGATGCCGGCGAGCTGCGCCGCCCCGTCGGACTCCGCGATCTGGGTGGCCGCGCGATCCGGATCCCGGAAATCGAGGGCGAGCGCACCCTCGGGCCAGGCCTCGGCGAGGACGTGGCATCGATCGGTCCCGAGCACGACGTCGACGCCCATGGCTTCCGCGGCCCGCTGGAAATCTTGGGTCTGGTACGCGGTCGTTGCTGCCAGGAGCAGCACGCGATCGGTTGCCATGGTGGTCGTCCGGCGGCTCAGCCCCACTGCTTCTTGAGGAAGAGCACCAGCACGACGACGATCACGATCGCGATCGCGACCGTGTGCAGGATGTAGGTCTGTTGTGGTTTGTCGCTCACCCGCGCAAGGTAGCACCGCCATGGCGCGCACAGAACCCAGGGCCGGGTTGGTGAATCGTCGCAGGAGGGACCGGTCACCGGTTCGGACGCACGTTTCTCGCGAAACTCCAGCTCGCGCGCCGGTCTCGGGGGTATCGTCCGCGCGCGCGGCCTGATGGCCGCAGAGGAGAGCACGATGACCGAGATGAGCAAGCGGGCGATCATGATCCTGGCAGTGGTGTTCGGTTTTGGAGTCCTCAGCTTCGCGGCGCGCACGGCATCCGCCGGCAGCTGCGGCTCGGATTCCGATTGCGCCGGTTACGGCAAGTGCTCGAGTGGCCAGTGCGGCGCTTGCGGCTCGGACTCCGACTGCCACGGTCACGGCAAGTGCTCGAGCGGCAAGTGCGGTGCGTGTGGCTCCGATTCGGACTGCAAGGTCGGCACGTGCTCGGGCGGCAAGTGCGGCTCGTGCGGCTCGGACTCCGATTGCCGCGGTAACGGCCGGTGCTCGAGCGGCAAGTGCGGCTCGTGCGGCTCGGACTCGGACTGCAAGGTCGGCAAGTGCTCGAGCAGCAAGTGTGGCGCGTGCGGCTCGGACTCGGACTGCAAGGGCGGTCGCTGCTCGGGCGGGCGCTGCAGCAACGCGGCGTTCGCCGGCTTCGACCTCGATGACGAGCCCGAGCTGTGTGACTCGTCCGGCACCGGCATCCTCGCGCTCCAGAAGAAGGCGCCGCTGTGGTGCCCGGTCAAGCCAACGAACGCCGTCCAGGTGACCGCGGGCTTCGAAGCCCTCGCGATCCGGCTCGTTCGCGCGAACTGAGGTTCGGCGCTAGTTCGCCATGCGCCATGACCCTTCGGGTCACCGAGTCCGCTTCGCGTCCTCGCGCCGCTTCGCAGCCCGGCGCGGCAGACTACGCGGGGAACGCGCCTTCGGCGCTTCCCGCTAGTTCGCCGGCAGCGCGCTCTCGAACGCGCGAAACCGGCGCTCGAGCTCCCACTGCATCCGGGCGCGCTCGCTGGCAGCGAGGAACTGCTGGCAGGCCGGATCCGGCGGATCTCCAAGTCCCATCGTGGCGGTGGCCACGCAGTCTGTCACCGGCTGCGCCTGGGCCACCGAGGTCCACAAGCTCGCGCCCGGCAGAAACGCGTGCTCGAGGCTCGTCCGCGAGATCGTCTTCAGCTGGCGATAGTCGAGGTGCTGGTCGAGTGCTGCCTTGACGTACTCGCCGGCCATGCTCGAACGCGAGACGCCCTGGTCGTCGGTGGCGAGGGCCACGGGCACGCCGTGCTGGAGGTACGCCGCGAGCGGATGCGCGGCCCCGCGGACCTCGAGGATCTGATCGTTGCTGCTGAGGCAGACCTCGACGAGCACGTTGCGGTCGTGCATCTCGATCATCAGGCCTTCGGGATCGGTCTCGGACATGATGTCGACGCCGTGGCCGATCCGCTCGGCATGGCCGATCTCGACGGCGCGGCGGATGTGGAACGTGTTCGCGGTGCTGCCGGGCGGCAGGAATTTCGGCACGACCTCGCCAGCGTGGAGCGTGATGTGGAGCGGGCTCGTGCCGGCGTACTTCGTGTGCAGGAAGTCGAGCATCGCCATGTGGAGGTCGTAGTTGGCGAGCGCGCTCGAGTCGTCCTCCGGGGAGGACAGGTTCGCCCCGACGATCTGCGGGGTCCGCGACGCCATCTCGAACGCGCTCACGAGCTGACCGAATACGACGTCGGACGCGCCGGTTCGCGAGACCTGCGCGACGAACCGCACGGTGACCTCGCAGGCCGCGGGGGGGCTGAGGTCGTCGCAGCCGAGCGTGGTCTTGTAGCGCGTGCTCGCGTCGTTGACGACGTTGACGTCGTTGGTGAGCGCCGACGCAAAGCTTTGGCTCGCGAGCAGCGAGTCGTAGAGCGCCGGGAGATCCGCCGGCGTCAGCGTCCCCGACGAGAGCTGCCCCGACAGCGTGCCGACGTTTTTGCCGAGGTTGAACATCGTCTCGACGTAGAGCTGGTTCTCGTCGGCGGCGCGCGTCAGCACGTCGGCGATCGTGTCGTCACGGTGGCCGCCCGCGACGAGCCCGAACTTCCCGAAGACCGAGAAGAAGTGATCGTGGCCGGTCTGGGCCCCGGCGACGAAGTCCTTCATCGACCATGCGCGGACGATCTGATCGTAGAAGCTGCCCGACGTCGGCACGGGCTGGGTGGCGCTGGAGCACGTGGTGACGGCCGAGAAGGTCGAGCTGTTGATGCAGTCGCCGTCGGCCTTGGCCCACTCGAGGAACGTCTCGGCGTAGACGGCCCCGCTGAGGTGGTTGTGGAGGTCGCCACCCTTGGGGACGCCGTGGAGGAACGCGGCGAGCACCGCCGGCTGGGTCAGCGCGGCGTCGAACGTTGCGGAGGCGTTCTGCTCCCACAGCGTCGCGCATTCGGTCGGCATGCCCGTGCAGACGATGACCGCGCCATCGACGGGGGCATCCGCGCCGGCGTCGCTCGGGGGCGCATCGTCACCGGCGACCGGCGACGTGTGACCGCACCCCATGGCAAGCGCAGTAGCAAGCACGACCACGCGAGCCGTAAAGACCATGCGGGAACCTACACAAGGCTATCTGCGCTGTCGACACGTACCTTTGGTAGGGCAGCCAACCAGTGGCCCCCCGGTCGCCGCGCTTCACGCCTCGATCAGACGGTTCACGCTGCCCGCTCTCTCGCCCGGCGCCGAACCCACCGCGTCAGCGCCGTCAGCAGCGCGAGCGTGATGCCCGACGCCGCGACCCACACCACCACGGCCGTCCCGATCACCGAGGCCTGCTGGATCGGATCAGGGTTGGGGGTGGCGGCCACCGAGTCCATCACCTGGAACACCGCCATCGTCACGACGATCCCGACGGCCGCGGCGATCGCGGCGCGGCCGAGCCGACCCTTGCGGTCCCGCAGATCGATCGACCGCTCGTCGTCCATACCAGTGGGACAATAGCAGATGACCCGGGTTGCGAGCCCGGCGAGTCGATCGACCGCGTCGTCGTCCCACCGGCTCGGGTGCCCGGCTCAGGTGCCCGGCTCAGGCACGGTGCTTGGCGACGAACTGCGAGAACCCGGTGATGTACTTCTCGACCTGGGCGCGCACGACCGGATCGACGAGCTTGCCCTGGTCGTCGAACACCTTGCCGGCATTCGCGATCGCGAGCCGGCCGCCGAACCACGGCAGGGTCCCGAGCAGGCGGAGCACCGGCAGCCACGAGGCTTGCGACATGCTCGTGGCGCCCGGGCCTGGCGTGGCTCCGGCGAGCCCGACCGGCCGGCCCCCGAACACGCGCGCGATGTCACCCGCCGGGCGGGTCAGCCAGTCGATCGCGTTCTTGAACACGCCAGGGATCGAGTTGTTGTACTCGGGGGTGACGAGCAGCAAGCCGTCGCAGCTCGCGATCTTGGTCTTGAGGAGCTGCACCGAGCGCGGGAGCCCCGACGCGTCCTCGACATCTCCGTCGTAGAGCGGGATCTCCTTGATCGATCCGATCTCGATCGTGGTCCCAACGGGGGCCGCCTCGACCAGCGCGTGGAGCAGCATCGTGTTGAATGACTGGCTACGCAGGCTTCCGGAGATCGCGACGAGGTTCGGCACCCCCGTTCTTTACGCGAACTCCGAGTCCAGTCGAAGCCCATCTCGCAAAGCTCGGCTGACAACGCGATGCCGCCACCAGCTGCCAGCGCATGGCCGTTGACTTGTCACTGATCGGTGTAGATGAACGTGTCGTCGCCGTGCGTGACGGTGACGAGCACGATCGTGTCGGCACGCACCGAGGCGTCGAAGCCGTTCCACACCTGCATCACCATGTCCGCGTGCTGATCATCGAACGCGAGGATCGCCAGGACCTGCTTGTCCCACCGATCCTGCGCTGACACATTCGTGGTTGCGACCTGGATGTCCTCGAGCTTGCGCTGGATCAGGGTCGTCGCGGCCGCGGTCGTGTATGGCTGGCCGAACGGGAACGTCATCGCCCGCGTGACGCTCACCCCGATCTTGTGGCCGTCGACTGCGACCTCGAGATCGGTGAGCTTGCCGGGAGTGTCGTAGACGATCTCGGTCTCGGTCTTGAGCAGCGAGGCCAGCTCGCAACGTGCGAGCTGTTCGTACGCGAACACTTCCGAGAACACCGAGCTCCCACCTGCGTTCGGCGTCTCGATCATGTGCAGCCCGCCGGCGGTGAGCAATGGGCGGTCCGCCGGATCGTCGAACCGTCGCGAGAACGTGAGGGTGTCGCGGAACAGCTGTGGCGTCGCTCCACCAAGCTCGGGCTCGCCGAGGATGCCGCACATGCCCGCGAGATCGCCAAAGCCGGCGAGCGGGACCCCGCCCCGGGCATCGCTCGCCGCATCGACCGAACCGTCGTCCACATCCGGGGTCACCCTGGCGTCGGGCACCGCCGCCGCGTGGGGCGACGCGCAGGCCGCCAGGACCAGGACCAGCGATGCCGTGCGGAGCATGGCCGAGACGCTACTACCCCACCCCCTGGCCTCGCCAGTGGCTACTCGAGTCGCCCGTGCTTTGATCGCAGCGTCCGAATGATGCATACAGGTGTTCGCATGCACCTCGACGTCGCCCTGTTCGGCGCGGCCGGCTATGCCGGTCTCGAGCTCGCCAAGCTCCTCGCCACTCACCCCGACGTCCGGCTCGCCTGTGTCGCCAGCGACACCCACGCCGGCAAGCCGGTCGGGGAGCTGACCGGGCGCGACCACGGCTCGCTGGTGTTCACGACCACCGAGGAGGCGCTGGGGGTCGCAACCCGCTGCGCGGCGGCCTTGCTCGCGGTCCCGCCGCAGGCTGCCGGCCGCCTCGCCACCGCGCTCGCCGGCGCGAAGCTCGTCGACCTGTCCCACGCGCATCGCGCCACACCCGGCGTGGTCTATGGCCTGACCTCGCTGTTCTCCGCCGAGATCTCCGCCGCGAAGCTGGTCGCGAATCCCGGCTGCTACGCCACCGCGGTGATCACCGCGGCCGCGCCACTGGTCCGCCATGGCCTGGTCAATGGCGAGCTCGTGGTCACCGCGGGCTCGGGGGTCACGGGCGCGGGGCGATCCTCCGACGAGGCGATGTCGCTCGGCGAGATGTACGGCGAGGTTCGCGCGTACAAGGTGCTGCGCCACCAGCACGTCCCGGAGATCGAAGCCGCGCTCGGTCGGATCGCGCAAGGAGGCCCGAGCCGAGACAATCCGAACAGCCCACGCGTGATCCTGACCACCCACCTGCTGCCGATCGCGCGCGGGATCTTCGGGACGCTGACGGTGCGGCTCTCGCGACCGATGACCAGCGGCGCGCTGCACGAGCTGTTTCGCGCCGAGTACGCCGGCGATCCGACCGTCGTCATCGCGGGCGGCGCCGAAGACGTGTCGCTCCGGCGCGTGGTCGGCACGAACCGCTGTCTCGTCGGCATCACGGCGGAGGAACGGACCGCGGTGGTCACCGTCGCGCTCGATAACCTGCTCAAGGGCGCGGCCGGCCAGGCGCTCGAGAACCTGAATCTGATGCTGGGCATGCCGCGGATGGCGGGCCTGGCACATCTCGCGAGGCATGCATGAAGTTTCCGCTCGGGTTCAGGTTCTCCGGCGTCGCCTGTGGGATCAAGCCACACCGCCCCGACCTCGCGCTCGTCGTCTCGGACTGCGATGCCGCGTGCGCGGGCGCCTTCACCGTCAACCGCGCCAAGGCGGCGCCGGTCATCGACGCGGAGGGCAGGCTGCCCGCCGAGCGGATGCGCGCGATCGTCGTCAACAGCGGCAATGCGAACGCGCTGACCGGTCCCGAAGGCCTCCAGGCCGTTCGCACCGTGCTCGATGCCACGGCCGCGGCGCTCGGAATCCGCGCCGATCAGGTGGCGTCCGCGTCCACCGGCGTGATCGGCATGAGGCTGCCGCACCACAAGATCGTCGCGGCGCTGCCGAGGTGTGTCACCGAGCTGTCGGCCGAGCCCGACCGCGCGGCCGAGGCGATCATGACCACCGACACGACGCGCAAGCTTGCCTCGCGCACGATCGAGCTCGGTGGCAAGCAGGTCACCCTCGCCGGGCTGTGCAAGGGCTCGGGGATGATCGCGCCGCAGCTCGCGACGGCGATCGCGATCATCGTCAGCGACTGCGCTATCGACGCCGAGGTGCTCGACGATGCGCTCGAAGCCGCGACGCGTGCCACCTTCGACCAGCTCACCGTCGATGGCGACATGAGCACGAACGACAGCGTGTTCGTGCTCGCGAACGGTCGCGCCGGGAATCCGCGGATCGCCGAGGCGCGCGGCGCGGCCTACGAGCTGTTCGCGGCCACCCTCGCCGATCTGCTCGATGAGCTCGCCCGCGCGATCGCGGCCGACGGCGAGGGTGCCACGAAGCGGATCGAGACGATCGTCACCGGCGCCCCGACCGAGGACATCGCGCGCGACATCGCCAAGAGCATCACCGCCTCCCCGCTCGTCAAGGCCGCGATGTTTGGCGGCGATCCGAACTGGGGCCGCGTGCTGTCGACCGTCGGCTCGCGCGCCGGCTCGCAACACTACGACCTCGATCCCGCCAACGCCCAGGTCACGATCCAGGGCGTCGTGGTCTATGACACCGCGCCGCAACCGTTCGACCGCGCCCACCTCAAGGCCCGGCTCCGCGAGCCCGAGGTCGTCGTCGATGTCGAGCTCCGCGCCGGCGCCCACTCCGCGCGCGCGTATGGCTGCGATCTGTCCTACGACTACGTCAAGCTCAACGCCGACTACACGTCGCTGCTCGTCGAGGCACCGGACGGCGGGGTGGCGAAGGACGACCGGCTCGGCAACTACAGCCCCGCGTTCAAGCGCGCCCTGCTCGTCGAGGCCCTCGCCTACATCGACCGGTTTCGCGGCAAGCGCTGCGTGATCAAGTACGGCGGAGCGGCGATGACCCGCGACTCGCTGCGAGCCTCGTTCTGCGATGATGTGCTGCTGCTCCACTCCGTTGGCCTCTTGCCGGTGGTCGTCCATGGCGGCGGCCCAGAGCTCACGCGGGTGCTCGACAAGATGGGCGGCAACGCCGAGGTCATCGATGGCATCCGCGTCACCTCGACCTCGGACATGCGCGTGGTCGAGATGGTGCTCACCGGGCAGATCAACACCGAGCTCGTCACCCAGCTCAACCGCCGCGGCGCCCACGCCGTCGGCATGTCGGGCAAGGACGCCGCGCTGCTCCGCGCGAGGAAGCTCGTGCGCGGCGACGGCCGCGATCTCGGCCAGGTCGGCGAGCTCACCTCGATCAACAAGGCGTTCCTCGAATCGTTGCTCGCGGGAAGCTACATCCCGGTCATCTCGCCGATCGGCCTGGGCGCCGACGGCGAGGGCTACGATCTCGATCCCGACCTCGTGGCCGCCGGGGTTGCCCAGGCGATCGGCGCCGACCGCCTGATCTACCTGTCCAACGTCGCCGGCGTCCTCGACCACGGCGAGCTCGTCTCCGAGCTGACGTCGAGCGAGCTGAGCGCGAAGCTCGAGTCCGGTGCCATCACCGGCGGCATGGCCACGAAGGCCGCCGCCGTCCTGCGAGCGCTGGCCGGCGGCGTCCACGCGGTCCACCTGATCGATGGTCGCGCCCCCCACAACATGATCGCCGAGCTCTTCACCGACACCGGCGTCGGCACGATCGTTCGGTAACGCTACTTCTTGCCGGCCGAGGAGTACGGCGCGTCCATCACGCTCGGCGTCGCCTTGTTCTCGGCCACCGAGAACGACTCGGCGTCCGAGGGGAAAGCCCCGGTACGGACGTCCTCGATGTAGTGCGCCACGGCGTCCTTGATCCGCTGGCCGAGGGTCTCGTAGCGACGCACGAAGCGCGGCTTGAACGTCTCGTCCATGCCGAGGGCGTCGTACGAGACGAGGACCTGGCCATCGCACTGCGTGCCGGCCCCGATGCCGATCGTCGGAATCGACAGGGACTGCGTGATCTCGCGCGCGATGTCCGCGGGGATGGCCTCGAGCACGATCGAGTACACCCCAGCCTCCTCGAGCGTCCGGGCATCGGACAGCAGGCGCTCGCGGCCTCCGACGTCGCGGCCCTGGACCTTGAAGCCGCCGAGCTGGTGGAAGCTCTGCGGGGTGAGGCCGATGTGCCCCATGACGGGGATCCCGGCGGCGACGAGCCGATGCACGAGCTCGGCGTGGACCGCGCCACCCTCGAGCTTGACGGAGTGACAGGTGCCCTCCTTCATCAGCCGGCCCGCGTTGGTGACGCCCTGCTCGTACGACGCCTGGTACGACATGAACGGCATGTCGCCGACGACATGCGCGCGACGTGCTCCACGGACCACCGCGCGGCAGTGATACGCGATCTCCTCGAGCGTGACCGGCAGCGTGGTCTCGTGGCCCTGCACCACCATGCCGAGCGAGTCGCCCACGAGCAGCACATCCGTGCCGGCCTCGTCGAGCAGCCGCGCAAACGTTGCGTCATAGGCGGTGAGCATCGCGATCTTCTCGCCACGCTGCTTCATCTGCCGGAGGGTTTGGATGGTGACCTTGGGGGTCTTCATGCCGCCCGTCCTTTCTTCATCGATATGCCGTCCTGGAGTCGCGCGCCGCATTGTGCGGCTACGTGCACCTTGGCTATCTATCAGGTTCATACCACCGATCCGGATAACCCTGGGGAGCCCCCCCGCAAGCGCCACGATCTACGAGGTTTTCGCGTGCGCCAGCGACCCCCCAGGCACGTGCGATGCAGGTCCTGCAACGGTAGCGACCAGGAGGCACCGATGGCCGACATCCGGACCGAGGACGAGCGCGAACCCACCCACCAGCCCGACGAGGGCATCGCGCGCGGCTCGAAGAGCGAGCTTGTGGCCGCGATCGCGGGTCTGGCCGCCGCGGTGATCGGCCTCGCCGGGTTCCACCCCAGCTCGCTGGCGGCCGTGGCGACGATCGCGGTCGGGTTCGCGTTGCTCGTGCAAGGCAGCTCGATCGCAAACCGGTGGACCCACGCGATCCACATCCCCGCGAGCGAACGCAGCGACGTCCTGGGCATCGGCACCGAGGTCCTCGGAGGGCTCGCCGCGATGGTGATCGGGGTCCTCGCGGTGATCGGGATAAGTCCAGTCGTCCTGCTGCCGGCGGCGGCGCTGGTGCTTGGCTCCGCGCTGATGCTCGGCGGCCCCGCACAGCCCGCGCTGGTCGAGCTCGGATCGGCCACCGCGCCGCCGCGGTGGGTCGTGGTTCGTGATCGCGTACGGGCGTCGGGCAGTGTGATGGTGATGGCCGGCGTCGCGGCGCTCGTGCTCGGGATCCTGGCCCTGGCGGCCGGCGGGCCGGTGGTGCGGCTGAGCCTGGTCGCGATGCTGTGCGTGGCGGCCTCCCTGATCATGGTCGGGAGCTCGCTGATCGCCAGGATCGCGCGGCGGTTCGCGTAGGCGGACTTTCCGGGTAACTTCTCGGCGTGCTCGATCTGGCGATCGTAGGTGGCGGACCGGCCGGGGTCTCGACCGCGCTGCACGTACTGGCCGCCGCGCCCCACGCCCGGATCGTCGTGCTCGAGAAGGAGCGCTACCCCCGCGACAAGATCTGCGCCGGCGGCATCGGTGCCCGGGCGTTCCGCATCCTCGAGCGCATCGGCGTCGAGCTCGATTGCCCGTGCGTCCCTCTCGCGGCCGTGGCGATGCGGATCGGCGGGCAGACCGTGGTCGTGCCCGAACCCGGCTGCGGTGCGGTCGTCCGTCGGGTCGAATTCGATCACGCCTTCGCGCGGGCGGCGATCGAGCGCGGCGTCGAAGTCCGCGATGGCTGCGAGGTCTCGCGGATCGCGGTCACCGACACCGGGGTCCTCATCGAGGCGGGTGGCGAGACTTTCCACGCGCGTGCCGTGATCGGCGCCGACGGCGTCGCCGGGGTGGTCCGCCGGCAGACCGGGTTTCCCCGCGGCGAGCTCCGCGCGCAGGTGGTCGAGCTCGACACCGAGGGTGTCGCCGAGGACCTGCCGCGCGATACCGCCGTGTTCGACTTCGCGACCACCGAGCTGCGCGGCTATGCCTGGGACTTCCCGACCCAGATCGCCGGCGAGCCGCTCGTGTGTCGGGGCGCGTACGTGCTGCACGATCAACTGCGGGTGCAGACTTCGCCGAACGAGCCGCGGACCCGGCTCGCCGCGTACCTCGCCGCCCGAGGCCTCGACATCTCGCGCTACCGGCTCAAGCAGTTCGCCGAGCGTGGCTTCCAGCCCGGCGCCGAGCTCGCACGCCCGCGCGTCCTGCTCGTCGGTGAAGCCGCCGGCATCGACATCGCCACCGGCGAAGGCATCGCCCAGGCGATCGAGTACGGCGCGGTCGCAGGCCCGTACCTTGCCCACGCGCTCGCGGTCGACGACCTCGGCTTCACCGACTGGAGCCGCACGGTCGAGCTTCATCATCTCGGCTGGCAGATGGCGATCCGACACGGCTGCTCCCGCGCGTTCTACGGTCGCCGTCGTCAGCACATCGAACGGCTGTTGCCGCGGCTGACCAAGCTGTTCAAGGTCGGCGTCCAGGACTTCGCCGGCATCCCGCTGTCCAAGCTCGCCCTCGTCCAGGGGGCAGGCCAGTTCATCGCCGCGCTCGCGCGCGACAAGCTCGCCTGACGAGCTTCGTGAGATGCTCGCGAAGATGCGCAGCCTGGCCCCCGTGCTCGTGCTCGTGGTCGCGTGCGCGTCGCGACCACCCTCCCCCATGCCCGGCACGATCGCCGACGAAGACGGTGCGGTCGCCGCCTTTCAAACGACGTGGGCCAGCGACGTCCGGCCGACCATCGCCGACCCGCTCGTGCGCGGCATCGACGACCGCATGCAGAGCGTCGATGCGCTCGGGCTCTACCACGCGGAGCCGCACGGCTGCCGCGAAGGTCTCGGGCGGGTGCGGAGCCTCGGTGGCGGTAGCTTCATCGTCCACGGCACGCCCGACGCGCTGCTCGAGCACGACCGCTGCTGGTCCGTCGTGTTCCTCGGCGGCATGAAGCACGATGCCGAGGGCTGGCTCGATGCGAGCGGCCACCTGTTGATCGTGTGGCGGATTCCGGAGGGCTGATCGATCGGTGCGAGCAGGTCCGTGCGCCGTCTTGAGCCAGGCGTCTGCTGCCTGGCGCACCTCTGCCGCCGAACCACCGACATCCACCGCGAGCGGAGCTCCGGTGATGGTCTCGAACGCGCGCTTCACGAAGTAGCGAACGAGCGGGTAGGCATGCGAGAGGTGCGGAACCACTACGCACGTAGCTTGCGGCGCTCGACCACCAGCGGCACCAGCTTGTCGTCGCGCCGGAGGGTGAC
>Ga0316601_100000378_pt1 | contig 18593 bp, 15 predicted proteins | sample OWC_soil_day5_no_FD_207663 | JGI IMG/M metagenome (GOLD analysis project Ga0316601, IMG submission 207663) | Wetland soil microbial communities from Old Woman Creek delta, Ohio, United States - OWC_soil_day5_noCT | ecosystem: Environmental > Terrestrial > Soil > Wetlands | place: USA: Ohio... | reverse complement strand
TGCAAGCTCGCGAATGCTTCGAGGTAGGGCCGACCCGAACCCATCGCGCGTCAGCTTAACGCGCTACGTGCGGCGTGGCGTCAAGTCATCGGGCGATAGTGACTCGCTGTAGAACCGGTCGCCGCCGGGCCCGAGCCCGGTGAACACCAGGCGGTCGCGCTCGATGTCGACGATCCCGACGTTGTAGCGCTTGTCGCGGAACAGCACGCCGGGGCCCTCCGCGCCGAACGTGCCGAGCCCGCGGCACAGCGGGCCGATCTGGAGCTCGCGGATCCCGAACGCGTGGCGATGCGCGGCGAAGTAGTGCTGATCCGCGCTGACGAACAACACACCCGGCACGTCGACGACGGCGTCGAACAGCTTCGCGCGTTCGGTCTGATAGCCGGTCCAGCAATCGGGCGGCGCGAAGTCGAGCGGTACGCTCGTGAACACGAGCTTGAACGGCGCCGTGCTCGCGGCGAGCGAGTCGAACAGCCACCGGCGCTGCGTGTCGCCGAGCATCGTCTTCCCTTCGACGTCGGGCGCCTCGTTCTGGCTGCGAAACCGCCGGCAGTCGAGCAAGAAGCACTCGACGTTCGCGCCGTAGCGAAACTTGCGATAGCGCACGTCGCCGACGGCGTCGCGGATCGGAAAGAACTCGTCCCAGGTCTGGACCGCGGCGGCGTAGCGCTCCGGTTCGGCCGCGGCGCGTGCGGTATCCCAGTTGTTGCGGAACTCGTGGTCGTCGTAGATCGCCCGAACGGGCATCGCTTCGAGGAGCGAGCGCACGCGCGCGAACGTGCGCGTCTCGACGTGGCGCTCGCGGTATTCCGCCAGCGTCATCGCGGGCGGACCGTTGTCCGTATACGGGAAGTCGCCGATCGTGACGAGCAGGTCGGGCTTCGCCGCGACCACGTGCTCGACGAGGTCGCTCTCGAACTCCGGGTTCGGATCGACGTCGGCCGCGATCGCGAGCCGCACACCACGTGCGTCGCCGTCGCTCGGTGCGGTGCGGACGCGGAGGGGTCCGAGCTGCGCCCCGTCGACGATGACGACGACGTCGTACGCAGCGTCGGCATCGAGGTCGGTGATGTCGGCCGCGCCGCAGCCTCCGCTGCCGAGCACGACCTTCCGCGTGCTGACCATGCCGCCCTTGCCGATCGCGATCGTGGCCTCGCGCGCGGTGCGCGCCCAGACCGCGACGAGAAAGCCGCTGTCGGTGGGTTCGAAGATCGCGGCGGCCGCATCGCCGCCAGCGGCGTTGTCACCACAGCCGATCGCGATCGTCGCGGCGCCCGTCCCGACGAGGCGGAGCCACTCGCGCCGCGTCGGAGACAACGCTCGTTCCACGCGGCAAAGATATCGCAGTGCGCCCGGCATGCGCGTCTCCATGTGCATGGACCGCGCGCGTAGGGCGTGCGAACGTCGCGGCATGCGGGCGACGCGCATGGATCTGGCGGGACTGACGGCGCACATCGTGGATCGATCGGAGTCGGTGAATCCGACGACCGTCGTCCTGCTGCACGGTTTCGGTGCGCCGGGCGACGACCTCGTGTCGCTCGCCGAAGTCGTCGATGCGTCGGTGCGCTTCGTGTTTCCCGAGGCGCCGCTCGAGCTCGGCGGGCTCTACGGCGACTCGCGCGCGTGGTGGTTACTCGATCTCGCGCGGCTCGAGGACGAGCTCCGCCGCGGCGTCCCGCGCGATCGCCGCACGGAGGTCCCCGATGGGCTCGTCGCCGCGCGCACCCAGATGTTGCGGCTCCTCGACCAAGTCGTCTCGCGCTTGCCGACGAAGCGACTCGTGCTCGGAGGGTTCTCGCAAGGCGCGATGCTCGCGCTCGACGTCGCGCTGCACCGCGACGCCCCGCCCGACGGCCTCGTCCTGATGAGCGGCACGTTGCTCGCCGAGTCCGAGTGGGATCCGCGCATGACGAAGCTGCGCGACGTGCCCGTCCTGCAGTCGCACGGCCGCGCCGACGGCCTGCTGCCGTTCTCGATCGCCGAAGTTCTCCGCGACAAGCTGCGCGCGGCCGGCGCGCGCGTCGACTGGCACGACTTCGTCGGTGGCCACGAGATCCCGATGACGGTGCTCGCGGCCGCGACGGCGTTTCTTCGCTAGAACATGCCTTCGATGAGGCTGCACAGGCTATCGCCGGGGCAGCACACGTTGATGCCGTTCGTGCCGCCGTACTGCTCGGTGTGGACACACACCTTCGAGCCCTGCGACGGGTAGTAGTACGCCCAGAAGAAGCACATCTCGGCGTTCGCGGACTCTCCGAACTGCACGCGCTGATTCGTCGTGTTCGTGTACGAGCACTCGAAGTCGAAGCCGCCGGCCTTCGGGACGCCGAACGGCGGGTCGTGCGTGATGGTCGCGGGCTCGCTCCACGAGAACGGCGTCGGCGAGTAGACGTCCGTCATCGGGCCCGTCTTGCTCGGCGCGACGCGCACCTGCACGTCGGTACCGAGCTTGTGCGTGTGCCCGGTGATCGCGAAGATCTTCGACGCCGAGAAGTCGATGTACGACGGCGTCGTGAAGAACTGGTGGACCGTCTTGGTCTCGCCGGGCGCGATGTCGATGTCGGGCGAGCCGATGAACAGGATGTTCGCTTCGTGGTCGATCGTGCTCGGGTCCACGCCGTAGAAGTCGACGGTCGCGAGCGCATCGACCGGCGCGTCGGTCGCGTTCAGATAGTGCATCTCGATCTTCACCATCTGATTCGGCTTGAGCGTGTACGCGACGCGATCCGGCAGCGTCAGCAGATCGTCGGCCTTCTGCGTGATCATGATCGGTGCGATCGAGCCGGTCGTGTTGAGGGCGCCCGTGAACGGCTGGCAGTCGACGGGCGTCGTCTGCTCGGTGGTGTCCATGTCGTCCTTGTAGACGATCAAGTGGTGCGAGCTCGACGAGAGCACGTTGTGCACTTGGTGCACCTTGATCTCCGTCGTGTTCGGCAGCTTCAGCCAGATGCAACGCGTGCCCTCTTGCCCGGGCTGGATCGTGACCGGTCCATAGGTCAGCCGATACATGTCGCCCGAGAGCGGCGGCGCATCGGCCGGTGCATCGTCTCCACTTCCACCACCGCCGCCGCCGCCGCCGCACGCGATCACGAAGAGCGTCGAAGCCAAAACAACACGGCGCATGAGTGCCCCCTTCCGAGCGCGGGCATCATACCGATTGCTCGGCCGTGCAAAAGTGTTTGTTTTGTCGCGTCGCGTCAGTGCTACGGCGTGATTCGCGTGACCTTGTAGCCCTTGTTCGCGAGCGTCTCGAGCACGCTGCGCTTGCCGATCAAGTGCAGCGCACCGACGGCGACGAACCCGTTCCCTTCAGCGTGTAGCTTCTCGAGCCCGGCGATCCACGACGCGTTGCGCTTGTAGAGGATGTCGTCCATCTGCTCGTCGTACTCGGCTTGCGTGAAGCCGTGCGTCAGCGCGTCGGCCTTCTGCGCCTCGGTCACCTTCAGGATCCCTTCGGGATCGCCGGCGATGTACGCGTCGAGCATCGCCTTGCTCTGCGCGGCGCCGGTTTCGTACGTGTCGATCATCATCTTCAGCGCCTTCACGCCCATGTGCTTGGCGAGCACTTCGGCCTGCAGCGAGCCCTCCTCGAGGTAGACGATCTGCTTCTTCTGATTGATCGCGCGTCCGAGCAGCACGCCGTCCATCGGCGAGGTCTTCGGCAGATCTTTCAGCGCCATCAACGCGGCGGCGCCCATCGGCGTCATCCGATCCATCTGCGCCCCGAGCCCGGGCCCGACGGCCTTCTCGAGCTTCTTCCAATAGTCGTCGCCGAGGTCGTCGCGCAACGAGCCGCTCTTGCGGAGGAGTGCGTCACCCAGCTTCGGATCCGAAATGTCCGCTTCCATCGCGAACGTCTTCGCGGCGTCGAGCTTGTCCCACACGATCTGCGGCAGCCGCGTCTCGGGCTCGACACCCATGTGCATCGTGCCGAGCATGAAGGTCGTCTTCCCGTCCTTCTCGACGGACCAGAAGAAGATCGCCTTCAGCGGATCCTTCTTCGACGCTTCCTGCTTCCACGGATCGGCCGCTGCGCTCCCGCTGCCTTCCACTTGTGCGGCCGGCGACGGCGCCGGTTCGGACTTCTTCTCCGTCTTGCGGCACGCCATGGTGCCAACGAGCGAGACCATCATCACGACCAGGCCAAGTCCGCGCTTCATGGGCGTGCTTTAGCACGTGGTTCGTAGGCGTGCTCACAGAACGCCGCCCACAACTCGGCGACCATTTCACCGTGCGCTTCGGAGGCTTGCTCGCGCTCACCGTGCTCGCGCTCGCGTCACCCGCGTTCGCCGAGAACGAGCTCTACGATCGCCTCTGGCCGCGCCTCCCCGAAGGTCGCCAGCTCAAGCTCTCCGAGCAGATCACGGATCAGCTCACCGAGCTCGGCAACTTCATGGGCGAGCACATGAACGCGCTCAGCCACGACGTCCTCGCGATGACGTTCGACGGCCGTCGTCGCCGCGCCTTCATCCGCGTCGGCGGTGGTGACGCGCGCTTCCTCGAGTTCAAGCTCGCGAGCGACGTGCGCTTCTTCGACGGCAAAGCGCAGATCAACGCGCGGATCGATCTCACGATCGCCGGCAACAAGATGGAGCTCGAGCTGCCGGAGATGGAGATGGTCCCGGCGTCGTACCGCGGGGAACGCGGCGTCGAAGTTCGACTGCCGCTGTTCCGCCGCAGCTTCTAGTCGAAACGACAAACGTCGCGCATGCGGCGCGACGTTCGTCGTTATTGGCTCGCGATCGCGTTACTGCCAGAAGCCCGGCACCCAGACGTACACGTTGCCGCGCAGCTCCCAGCGTCCATCGACCCAACGCTGACGTGCACGCTCGCGCTCCCAGTGTCCCGGGATCCATTCGTACTGATTCGAGCGCCACTCGTAGTGACCGCGGATCCAGACGTACCCGCCCTTCGCGCCGGGGGTCTCCTCGCGCGGTGCGGGTGGCGGCTGCGTCGGTCCCGACGGCGGCGGAGGCGGCGGTGTCGCGACGCGTTCCCACGAGCCCGGGATCCACTCCCAACGGCCGTTGCGAAGCTCCCAACGTCCATCGATCCAGCGCTCGCTCGCACGCTCGCGCTCCCAGTGGCCGTTGACCCACTCGTACTGGCCGTTGCGCCACTCGTAGTGACCGCGGAGCCAGACGTACCCACCCTTCGTCCCGGGTTGCTCGTTGCGCGGGGCCGGCGGACCTTGGGTCGGATAGGGGCTCGGCGGTGGAGGCGGCGCAACCGCACGCTCCCACGTGCCCGGGATCCACTCCCAGCGGCCGTTACGGAGCTCCCAGCGTCCATCGATCCAGCGCTCGCTCGCACGCTCGCGCTCCCAGTGCCCCAAAACCCACTCGTACTGGCCGTTGCGCCACTCGTACTGTCCACGAACCCAGACGAAGCCGGCCTTCGTGCCGGGGCGCTCGTCGCGCGGCGCCGGCGGACCTTGCGTCGGATAGGGGCTCGGCGGCGGCGCAGCCGCGCGCTCCCACGTGCCCGGGATCCACTCCCAGCGGCCGTTGCGGAGCTCCCATCGCCCATCGATCCAGCGCTCGCTCGCACGCTCGCGCTCCCAGTGTCCCGGGATCCATTGGTACTGACCGTCGCGCCATTCGTAGTTGCCGCGGATCCAGACGAACCCGCCCTTCGTGCCGGGGCGCTCGTCGCGCGGCGCCGGCGGACCTTGCGTCGGATAGCCGGGGTTCGGCGGCGGCGGCGGCGGTCCACCCGCTTGCCACGAGCCTTCGACCCACTCCCAACGTCCGTTGCGAAGCTCCCAGCGGCCGTCGATCCAGCGCTGGTTCGCGCGCTCGCGCTCCCAGTGCCCGTCGACCCACTCGTAGCGACCGTTGCGCCACTCGTACTTGCCGCGAATCCAAATGAAGCCGCCCTTCGTGCCGGGACGCTCCTCGCGCGGTGGCGGTGGCGCGTCCACCGGGTATTGCGCGACGGGGGCGACGTCGTCGTCCCACGAGCCGTCGACGCGAACCCATGCGCCGTCGCGCAGCTCCCAACGCACGCTGCGCCACCGCTTGCCGCGACGCTCGCGCTCGTACTTGCCGTCGACCCAGACGTATTGGCCGTTCTCCCACTCCCAGTGACCCGGGACCCAGGTGAAGCCGCGGCGGGTCTCGAAGCGCTCTTCGCGCGGGGGAGGTGGGGCTTGGTTCGGGCGATCGTCGATCCAGTCACCGTCGACGCGCACGTAGACGCCGTTGCGCAGCTCCCACGTGACGGGACGCCAGCGGCGACCTTGGCGGTGACGCTCCCAGCGACCGCCGTTCCACTCCCAACGGCCGCCGCGCCAATCCCAGTAGCCTTGGATCCAGACCCAGCCGCGGCCTTTGGGACGAACACGCTCTTCGCGGATGGGTGGCGGTGCTTCGCGGGGACCTGCGTCGACGCGATCACGATCGCGCGGAGGACGGGGACCGCGATGATCGCGGACGCCGGGTTGAGCAGAGGCAGTCTCGACGGTGCCGACCAGGGACGCTGTCGCGAGCCCGATCGGCAACAGCCATCGATACAGAAATGCGCGCATCATTCCTCCAAGAAAAGGCGGACTAGAGACGGAGCGTACCCCGATTTATTCAGCGTTCGGCTTCGCGCGGTGAGGAAGATCTGTCATCGGAACGGCATGTTACGAAGTGTGTCGTGGGGCGAGTTGCCACAGTGATTTTCGCTGTCAGCGCAGCCTGTGCGAGCGAACCGTCGCAACCACGCGAACGCCCGCGGATCGAAGCGGCCGTCGAGCGCGGGCTCGGCGAGCGCGTGCACGTACCGCTGCGTGTCCGGTGCGTGTGGATCCCGCCGCGGTGTCGCGCGACGCTTCCAGATGGATCCCATTTGCCGGTCTGGCTCGGCGTCCGCCACGGCGAGATCGTGTGGCGCCTCGACGGTGCGCTCGTCTTCGCCGATGACATCGAGGCGTACTTGCGCGAGGCACTCGCGGACTTGGGCGCACCCCAGACGGCCGAGTGCGGTGCGCGCGTGCAGGCCATCGCCGCTCGCGATCGCGTGCCGTGTCAGCTGCAGCACGGCGGCAAGGCGTTCGTGACCGTGAACGCGGACGGCACGACGTCGATCGAGATCGTGCTCGATGCCGTCGCGGCGGCCGCGCGCGCCGAGCCGGTCAGCGACGAGTCACTGCTTCAAATGTCACGCAAGCTCGAGCACGCCGACGGAGACGACGAGGAGTGAGTGATAGAGTGGCCGCAATGTTTCGCTGGATGACGGTGGCGGTGCTGTTCGCTGCGTGCTCGCAGCCGCCACAGACGACGAAGGAGCCCGGCCCGCGCATTCCGCCGAAGACGCAGCCGGGCGCGGTGACGATCACGATCATCGGCACGAACGATCTGCACGGCGCGCTCGAGCGCCTGCCGATCCTCGGCGGCTACGTCGCGAACGTGCGCGCGGCCCGCGCGAAGGACGGCGGCGGCGTCGTGCTGCTCGACGCCGGCGACATGTTCCAAGGCACGCTCGAGTCGAACCTCTCCGAGGGCGCCGACGTCGTGCGCGCGTACAACCAGCTCGGCTACACCGCCGCGGCCGTCGGGAACCACGAGTTCGACTTCGGTCCCGCGGGCCCGGCGGTCACCGCGGCGTCCGTCGAGGACGACGCGCGCGGCGCGCTCAAAGCGCGCGCGGCGGAAGCGAAGTTCCCGTTCGTCTCGGCGAACATCTTCGACAAGCAGAGCAACACGCGGATCAAGTGGCCGAACATGCCGGCGTCGACGTTCGTCGAGGTCGCGAACGTGAAGATCGGTGTGATCGGCGCGAGCACGGAGTCGACGCCGTACACGACGATGCCCGCGAACTTCGCCGGCCTCGCGATCGCACCGCCCGCACAGGCGATCGCCGACGAAGCGAAGCTCCTCCGCGAGAAGGGCGCGCAGCTGATCGTCGTCACCGCGCACATCGGCAGCAAGTGCACGAACCTCGACAAGCCGAACGACCTCTCGACGTGCGACACGAACGAAGAGCTGTTCCGCATGATCTCGGATCTCCCGAAGGGGATCGTCGACGTGATCATCGCGGGCCACACGCACGCCGCGATCGCACACCGCATCTCCGACATCGCCGTGATCGAGTCGTACGCCTCGGGGCGCGCGTTCGGTCGTGTCGATCTTCGCGTCGCGCCCGACGGTCACGTCACGTCGTTCAAGATCCACCGGCCGCAGCTGCTCTGCATCGGCGACGAGAGCAGCACGCTGATCCTCGCCGCCGACTGCAAGCCGTCCGACTACGAAGGCGCGCCCGTCGTCCCCGATGCCGGGATCAGGACGATCGTCGACGAAGCGCTCGAGAAGGCGGGTGCACGGCGGAGCGAGAAGCTCGGCGTCATGGTCGCCACGACGATCACGAAGTCGTACGGCAACGAGAGCGCCGAAGGGAATCTGTTCACCGACCTCATGATCGCGGCGCAACCAAACGTGCAGGTCGCGGTCACGAACGGCGGCGGCCTGCGCGCCGACATTCCGGCGGGCCCGCTCACGTACGGTCAGGTGTTCGAAGCGATCCCGTTCGACAACCGGTTCGCGATCGTCGACGTCAAAGGCTCGCACCTGCGCAAGCTCGTCAGCTCGAACCTCCAGCGGGGTGGGGCGATCCTGTCGTGGGGCGGCCTCGCCGCGCGGGCGCGCTGCAAGGGCCAGAAGCTCGAGCTGTCGATCACCGTCGGCGGCAAGCCGCTCGACGACAACAAGGCCTACAAGCTCGCGACCAGCGACTTTCTCGCATCCGGCGGCGATGGCCTGATCGGCCGGCTCAAGTTGCCCGAGGGCTCCGTCAAGCTGACCGAGGTGATCATCCGCGACGCGATGGTCGAAGTGCTCAAGAAGAAGAAGGGCACGATCGATCCCAAAGACTACTTCTCGCCGACGAAGAAGCGCATGGACTACGAAGGCGAGCGCCCGGTGACGTGCGCGAAGTCCGTGCCATCGACGCGCGATCGCGAGCCGGAAGAGTAAGGTGACGTCGATGAGTTGGTCACCCACGACTTGGCAATCCCGCGTCGCGCAGCAACAGGCGAGCTACGGCGACCCCGCGGCACTCGCGCGCGTCGTCGAGGAGATCGGTCGCCTCCCACCACTCGTGACGTCGTGGGAAGTCGAGAAGCTGCGCGGCGAGCTGGCGCGCGCCGCGCGCGGCGAGGCGTTTCTCCTCCAGGGCGGCGACTGCGCCGAGAGCTTCGACGACTGTCGCGCAGAGCCGATCACCGCGAAGCTCAAGATCCTGCTCCAGATGTCGCTCGTGCTCGTGCATGGCACGCGCAAGCAAGTCATTCGCGTCGGGCGCATCGCCGGTCAGTACGCGAAGCCACGCAGCACCGACACCGAGACGCGCGGCAACGTCGCGCTTCCCGCGTATCGTGGCGACCTCATCAATCGCGACGGGTTCACGCCCGAAGATCGCAATCCCGATCCCACGCTGATGCTCCGCGCGTACGAACGCGCCGGGCTCACGCTCAACTTCATCCGCTCGCTCGTCGACGGCGGCTTCGCCGACCTCCACCACCCCGAGTACTGGGACGTCTCGTTCGCGAAGGGCACCCCGAACGCCGAGCACTACGCTCGCATCGTCGATTCGATCCGCGAGTCGCTCGACTTCGTCTCCGCGATCACCGGTGTCGAGAGCGAGGTGCTCCGCCGCGTCGACGTCTACACCAGCCACGAGGCGCTCGCGCTCCCGTACGAGCAAGCCCAGACGCGGCGGGTCCCGCGTCGCGCCGGTTGGTACAACCTCTCGACGCACTTCCCGTGGATCGGCATGCGCACCGCCCAGCTCGACGGAGCGCACGTCGAGTTCCACCGCGGCATCGAGAACCCACTCGGCATCAAGATCGGTCCCGCGATGACGACCGACTGGCTCCTCGGCCTCCTCGACGCGCTCGACCCCACCCACGTCCCCGGCAAGATCACGCTCATCCACCGCATGGGCGCGCAGCAGGTCGAGACCAAGCTGCCGCCGCTCGTCGAAGCCGTGCGCGCCGCGAACCGCACCGTCCTCTGGGTCTGCGACCCGATGCACGGCAACACCGAGACCACGCCTACCGGGATCAAGACGCGCCGGTTCGACAACATCGTGAGCGAGCTCGAGCAGTCCTTCGAGCTCCACGCGAAGCTCGGCTCGCGGCTCGGCGGCGTGCACGTCGAGCTCACGGGCGAAGACGTCACCGAGTGCATCGGCGGCGCGCGTGGCCTCGCCGAGGTCGACCTCGAGCGCGCGTACAAGAGCCGCGTCGACCCACGCCTCAACTACGAGCAGGCGCTCGAGATGGCGATGCGCATCTCGCGCCACTTGCGCGGCTCGCGGTAGCGAGGCCTAGAACGCGCGCGTGTAGCCAAACCCGACCTGGTCGGGCGTCACGACCGGCGTGATCGTCGCTTGCTCCATGCGCTCGCGGTACGGCTTCGGCGCCATGACGTAGAGGACGATCGCGGCCCCGACGGCGGCGGTGCCCGCGACGAACAGCCCCGTTCCGTAGACGCGCAGATCGTGCTTGGCGTCGTCGTAGCCCGTCGGGCCGTCGTAGTGACCGTCGTTGTCCGTCTTGTAGCGATCGCGCACGACGAGGCCATACGCGAGCGTGACGCCGTAGAGCACGGCACCGCCGGCGCCGACGACGTACGCGAGGCGGCGGCGGCCCTTGCCCGGATCACGCAGCGGTGGGGTGACCTCGTCCTTCATCACGATGACGATGTCTTTCGCGGTCTGGCCCTCGACCTCGACTTGTTGACGAAAGACCTGCTTCCCGGTCGCGCGCGCTTCGATCACCGAGTCGTTGTCGACTTCGAGACGCAGGTAATCCTCGGGGCGCACGGGGCGGCCGTCGATGCTGACGCGTGCCTCGGGCGGGACGTTCTGCAGCTTCGCGATCGCGACCTTGCCGGCGAGATCTTGCGTGCGCTGCTTCGCGGCGTCTTCGTACTCGGGCAGCGGCTTGGGCTTTGCCTCGGCGGCTGCGATCTGTGCCTTGCGGAACCAGTAGAGTGAGGTGGCGAGCTTGTTCTGCATCTCGTAGCAGAGGCCCAGGTTCAGCATCACACCCGGTGCGGTCGGGTCGAGTTGGATCGCCTTCTCGAACTTCTCGCACGCACCCTTCGCATCCTTCTTGTTGACGAGTAGGTCACGGCCTTCTGCGAAGAACTCGTCCGCCTGCCGCTGGTTGGAGGTCTGCGCGGCGGCCGCTCCGGCCATCGCACAGACGACGAGCACGGAGACTCCCCGCATCACGTTAGAACCGCCCCACCGCCGTGATGCCGGCGCCTTCCGGCGTGACGCTCGGAATGACCGTGACCTTGCGCTCCGTCGCATCCTTCGGCGCGGTGAGCCAGAGATACAGACCGACGCCCGTGGCCGCGAGCCCGACGGCACCGACGACGGTTCCGACGTTGCCGATCGTGAGCGCACGCTCGGTCTCCGATTGCTGCGTGGCATTGCAGACGACCTCGCCGTCCACCGTGTCGCAACCTTCGTCATAGGCCGTGTTGTAGGCACTACGTGCGTAGAGCCCGAGCACCACGCCGGTCAAGAAGAACGTGCCGCCGGCGGCGGTCGTGATGATGCCGACCGCGCGGCGCGACGAGCTCTTCACCGTCACGCCCTTCTTGAGCTCCGGCACCTCGATCGGCTTCTCCTCTTTCTTGCCGATCATCATCTTCGTCTCGTACGCGAGACGACCGGGCGCGCTGACGACGATCACGAGCTCGCCGGGATCGACCGGGACCGGCGCGCCCTTCTCGTATTCCGCGGCCGCGATCAACTTGTCGTCGATCACGACGCGCGTGTTCGGGGGCCGCTCGCCGAGGAACCGGATCGTCACCTTCGGAACGTCGTCCTTGAGCTTCGCGATCCGCGCCTCCGCCTCCGCGACGTAGTCGGGCAGGTTGCCCTCCTTCGCGCGATCGCGTGCTTCGGAGAACCGCCTGACCGCGGAGGCGATCTTGCCGAGCTTCTCGTCGCATAGCGCGACGTTCATCAGCGTGCCGATCGCCTGCGGATTGAGCTCGAGCGACTCGCGGAAGGCCTTGCAGGATTGCTCGAGGTTCGTCTCGCGGAGCGAGAGCCCCTTGGCGAAGAGCTCGTCAGCCTTTTTGATATCGATATCGGCGTGCGCGCGGACGGCGAGCAGCGCCAACACGACGAACGTGTTGCGAAGTGTCCCCACGCAACGATCGTATCACTTCTGATCGGGGCGCGGCTTCGAGTACAGATCTTCCGGTGTCGTCTTCTTCGGCGGCGGCGGCGGTGGCGTCTCGACCGGCGGCTTGGCGACGGTCTTGTCGACCTTGTCGGTCTTGTCGATCTTCTCGACGGGCGGCTTCTTCGTCGGCTTCTTCGTCGGGCGCTTGTCGGGCTTCTTCACCGGCTCGGGGTTCTTGACCTCGTCGACCTTCGCGGTCTCGATCCCGACCGCCGCAGGAGGCTCGACCGTCTTCTGGTCTGGCACCGGAGGCGGTGTCGGTGGTGGGGTCGGCGGTGGCGTCGGTGCCTGCGTCTGGACCGGCGTGGCGATGTTCGTCGGTGCCGGCTTGTCGTCGTCGTTTCCCTTGTCGAGGACCACCACGACGGCCGCGACCGCGGCTCCTGCGGCGGCGACGAGACCGATCACCAAGCCCGCGCGGCTCTTGCGTGGCGTGACGTCGATCGACATCACGGCCGGCGCCGACTTCTCCTTCAGCGTCTCGGGCTCGACGGGCACACCCGCCGGATCCGACTTGCCATGCCACGCGGGCACCGGCGTCCCCGCCCGCACGGGGCCACTCTTGAGGTCGCGCACGTGCGACGGGACCGGCGTCTTCTGGCCGACGCCTGTTGTCGAGCCTTCCCATCCACCGGCGCTCGACCGACCGAGCAACCGGAACATGCGATCGACCATCATCTGCGCTGCGTGCGGATCGCGCGCGAACGGAATCAGATCGCGGCCGACCTCGGCCATGCTCGGATAACGCTGCTCCGGCGACTTCGCGAGGCAGCGCATCACGACCTCTTCTAGCTCCGGCGGCGCGTTTACCATCGGCGCCGGCGCGTCGACGGCAACCTTGACGCACATCTCCGAGAAGCTCTCCGCCTCGAACGGGCGGCGGCCTTCGATCAACTCGTACATCACGGTGCCGAGCGACCAGATGTCCGTGCGCGCGTCGACGAGGCGCGCCGATCGCATCTGCTCCGGCGACATATACGCGGGCGTGCCGAGCAGCGACTGCGTCTGCGTCAGCTGCATGTCCGTGCCCATCGGCGACTTCGAGATGCCGAAGTCGAGCACCTTGATCAGCGACGTACCGTCGGGCCGCCACGTCACGAACAGGTTCGTCGGCTTGACGTCGCGGTGCACGATGCTGATCGAGTGGGCTTCCGCGAGCGCCTCGGCCGCTTGCAGCATGAGGTCGGTCGCCCACTGCACCGCGATCGAGCCCTGCTCTTCGAGGAGCACCCCGAGGTCCTGACCATCGAGGTACTCCATCACCATGTACGGCACGCCATTCTCGAACGTGCCGACGTCGGAGACGCGCGCGACGTACTCGCTGCGCAGCTTCACCGCGGCCTGCGCTTCGCGCATGAACCGCGACGTGGCGTCCTCGTCCTGGAGGACGTCGGGTCGCAGCATCTTGACCGCGACCTGCTCGTTCAGCGCGAGGTGGGTGCAGCGCGCGACGATGCCCATCCCACCTTGGCCAAGGATCTCCTCGACGCGGTACTTATCCAGGAAGACCTGGCCGATACTGAGGCCCGTATCGGTGACTGGTCGTGGAGTCTTGGCCACTCGAATACGCAGCGTAGCGTGCGCCCACGTCTCGCTCAACCTCTTGCAACGTGTAGGATTTCGCCTACCGCGACGTGGTGCGTCGAAGGCTCAGTGCTGGATCTGGTGGATCTTCAAGACGTTGGTCTGGAGGCCCGCACCGACCGGCACGGCCATGGTGATCAGCACGTTTTCGCCCGGAAGCGCGAGATTGCGCTCGATCAGCGTTCCCTCCACGCGATCGAGCAGCTCTTCGGTCGTCGCCGCCGGTCCGATCATCACGGGCGTCACGCCCCAGACCAGCGCGAGGCGCCGGAACGTGACCTCGTTCGTGGTCATGCAGATGATGTTCGCTTCGGGCCGGTACTCCGAGACCAACCGCGCCGCGCCGCCCGAGTGCGAGAGCACGACGATCGTCTTCAGCTTCATCGCGCGCGCGGCCGTCATCGCGGCGTGGGCGATCGCGTTCGTCGAGTTCTGGAGGTTGATGACGGGCACGTCGGTGTTCGCGCGGTAGTACTCGCTGCGCTCGATCTCTTCGATGATGCGCGCCATCGTGCGCACCGCTTCGACCGGGTGTACGCCGCTCGCCGTCTCGCCGGACAGCATCAGCGCGTCGGTCGCATCGAGCACCGCGTTCGCGACGTCACTCGCTTCGGCGCGCGTGGGTCGCGGTTGCGTGATCATCGACTCGAGCATCTGCGTCGCGGTGATCACGATCTTTCCGCGCTTGTTCGTCTCTTCGATGATGCGCTTCTGCCAGAGCGGCACCTTCTCGGGACCGAGCTCGACACCGAGATCGCCGCGCGCGACCATCACGCCGTCGGCAACGTCGATGATGTCGCCGAGCCGCTCGAGGGCCTGCGGCTTCTCGATCTTCGCGATCACCGGGATCGACACCTGGTCCGCCGTGAGCAGGCGCTTCGCCTCGATCAGATCCTCGGGCCGCCGCACGAACGACAGCGCGACGTAGTCGACGCCGTAGCGCAGCGCGAAGCCGATGTCGGTGCGATCCTTCTCCGACAGCGCGGGCGCGCTGACCTCGACGCCCGGCAGGTTGATGCCCTTGTTGTTCTTGAGCGTGCCACCTGCGACGACGACGGTCTTCACGTCGTGATCGCCGACGTCGGTCACGGCGAGGGTCAGGTAGCCGTCGTCGAGGAGGATGTGGTCGCCGACCCGCACGTCCTTCGGCAGCAGCTGGTACGACGTCGAGCAGCGGTTCTGATCGCCGACGCACTGATCGATCGTGATCGTGAACTCGGCCCCGGGCTTGAGCTCGATCTGGCCGTTCACGAACTTGCCGACGCGGATCTTCGGCCCCTGGAGATCGAGCAGCGCGGCGATCGCCTTGCCGCGCTTGTCGGCTTCACTGCGAACGTTCAGCAACGTCTTCGCGTGATCCTCGTGACTGCCGTGCGAAAAATTCAGGCGCGCGACATTCATGCCTGCATCGATCAGCTCACCGATGCGTTCCGGCGTCGCGGAGGCTGGCCCGAGAGTACAGACGATCTTGGCGCGTGGCATGGCGCGCGGAGTAGAGCACAGATGCTCGCGGCCATGGTTTTCACCACTTGCTGAAAACAGCGGCAGTCGGGTATGACCCTTCGACCATGCTCAGTCGCTTGGCCACGGCCGCTGTGTTGTTTGTCGGCGGCTGCACGGTTCAGCAGGAACAGCCGAACCTCGTCGGGCAGGACATTCGGCTGACGTTCATCCACACGTCCGATATCCACTCGCGGCTGTTCCCGTACAACTTCGTCCCGAACACGTTCGATCGTCAGGACGGACTACAGATCGCGCCGTATGGCGGGATCGCTCGCATCGCGACGATCGCGAAGCGGATCCGCGCGAGCACGAACCGTTCGCTGTGGCTCGACTCCGGTGACTGCTTCCAAGGCGCGCCGGTCTTCAACCTGTTCAAGGGTGAGGCCGAGATGCGCGCGCTGTCGATCGCGGGCATGGACGGCGCCGTGCTCGGCAACCACGAGTTCGATCTCGGGGCGAAGAACTTGTTCGAGAAGATCGACAACTGGGCGTCGTACCCGCTGCTCGCGGCGAACTACGCCTGGGACGATCCCCCGTCCGGCGCGGTCGGTGCCGACGGTCGTTCGCTGCGCGATGTCGTGGCGCCGTTCATGCTCTACAACGTCAAGGGCCTGCGCGTCGCCGTGATCGGCATGGGCAACGTGTCGACGATCACCTCGATCTATGAAGGCGGCAACTCGCTCGGCTTTCGGCCGATCGCGGACGAGGCCGCGCTCGAGCAGTGGGTGCGCATCTTGCGCCCCGTCGTCGATGTCGTGGTCGTCGTCAGCCACCTCGGTCTCGACGAGGACGAGGACCTGACGGCGTCGCAGGTCGACGATCCGAACCAGGAGTTCAAGCAATCGACGCTCGCCGGCGTCGACTTGATCCTCGGCGGTCACCTCCACATCGTCACGGATCCGCCGAAGCTGATCCCGAACGACGCCGAAGGCCACCAGACGATCCTCGTGCACTCCGGCGCGTTCGCGAAGTTCGTCGGTCGGCTCGATGTCGTCGTGCGCGTCGGCGAGAACAACGGGGTGCCGTCGATGCGCAGCCGCATCACGTCGTTCTCGTACGACAACATTCCCGTCGACAGCAAGACGTGCAGCGGCGTGCCGTGCATCCCCGAGGATCCCGAGATCGCGAACCTCATGTGGCCGTACTCGGTGAAGATCAACCAGGAGATCGATCTCAACGGCGTGTTCGCGTACATCAACCCGGCGAAGCCCGGCGAGATGCCGAACACCACGGCGAAGGTCACGCGCACCGACTCCTCGGGTGGTGACTCGCAGCTCGGCAACCTGGTCGCGCGGTCGATGCAGCTGCAGGAGGCCGTGCAGGCCGAGTTCGCGATCACGAACTCGCTCGGCATTCGCGCCGACTTCGAGCAGGGCGCCCTGACCGTCGAGCAGATGTTCAACGTGTTCCCGTTCGAGAACTCGATCACCGTGATGTATCTGTCGGGCGACGAGGTGCAAGAGACGCTCGACTTCGTCGCGCGCCGCAGCGCGAGCCGCGGTTGCCGCACGCAAGCGCAGGTGTCGGGCATCGCGTTCGACATGGTGTGCCGCGGCGACTGCGACGGCGACGGCGCGATCGACGGCGCGTGCGCGAAGAACATCGCGATCGGCGACCACTGCCGAGGCGCCAACCCCGACGGCCCGATCGATTACTCGAAGTGCGCGCCGCTCGTGAAGAGCGCGCTCTATCGCGTCGCGGTCAACGACTACATCGCGGGCGGTGGCTCGGGCTTCGACGTGCTGAAGCGCAACACCTCCAAGCAGGACACCGGCGTCTCGCTGCGCGACGGCCTGCGCGTGTTCTTGAACCAGCGCAACAAGTGCTCGACCGAGACGATCGACGGCACGATGCCGGTCATCGCGAAGTACGGAAACATCTCTTGCCTGGACTCGACCATCGAAGCGCACGATGGCCGGATCCGCCCGGTGTTCGAATGATGGCGGCCACTCGCTCCGCTCGCGGCCTGCGGGCGCTTCGCGCCCGCGCGTCGCGTTCCGCGCCGCGCCATCACTCGACGCTCCTCCTCACGCGCGCCTGTGGCGCTTGCTCGGATTCGAACGTATGAAGCTCGCATCATTATTACTGGTGCTTGCCGCGTGCACCGAGACGCGTGATCCGATCACCGGCACGCAGTCGATCGAGGTCGAGCTCATCACGCCCGCCGATCCGGGGACCGTCGATAGCCGGCTACCCGACTCGCAGCGGACGATCGTCATCAACCTGCGCGCGAAGGATGCCGAGGGGAACGTCGACACGACGTTCTCGGAGAGCGTCCGCGTGTACGCGCAGTTCCTCGGCACGCTGACGCCGTCGCTCGAGGACATGCCGCTCGCGACGATCGCGATGACCAACGGCGTCGCGATGAACCAGATGATCAGCCTGCCGAACGCGTTCGGCGCGACCACGCTGTGGATCGATAACGGCACCGGCCTCGGACCCGACTATCAGTTCGGTGCGGTGACGGGCACGTCGCCGACCTTGTGGTTCCGGGACCCGTTCATCTCGGACCTCCAGCGTCCGCGCGACGAGATGGCGCTCGACGCGCTGTCGACCACGCCGCTCACCGACAAGCAGATCCGCGTCGGCTCGTCGCGCTACGGGGCGCGCGGTGTGCTCGTCGTGACGTCGATCTTCGCGCAGGGCTACACGGTCTCCGATGTCGAGTGCGCGACGGGAGGCGAGATGCCGACGCCGCCGTGCACGACCGGCGACTACGACCACGCGATGGTGTTCACGTTCAGCTCGCCGCGCGATCAGTACGGTCGCCCGATCAATGAAGGCGAAGTGATCCAGAGCTTCAACGGCGGCCTCAGCGAGTTCAACGGGCTCACCGAGGTCGGCTTCCCGCGCACGTTCATCTCCGCGCCGGATCGCGACACGCCGCCGTTCGTCAACCGCGCGTTGATGCCGGCGCCGGTGCTGTTCAACATCGCGTGGTTCGGACCGCTGTCGAACCCTGCCGGGCGCATCAACTTCGAGCGCAACGAAGCCGGCGCGATCGAGATCCGGAACGTGAAGGTGTGCCCGCTCGATGACGGCCCCGACGGCGTGTACACGAAGTACAAGCAGTGGTCGATCGACCCGAGCCCGATGGGCGATCAGTGCAGCTCGAGCAACGTGATCAACCTGATCACCGCCGGCACGGACTTCACGACCGACCCCCACACCCTCGTCGGCAAAACGCTCCCGAAGGTCATCGGCATCGTCCGCCCGGTGAACATCGGCTCCTTCAACGTCTGGATCGTGTATCCGCGCGGCAAAGACGATCTGCAAACGCAATAAGAGGCACCGTGAAGACTCGACTGTTTGT
>Ga0316601_100000376_pt1 | contig 18664 bp, 16 predicted proteins | sample OWC_soil_day5_no_FD_207663 | JGI IMG/M metagenome (GOLD analysis project Ga0316601, IMG submission 207663) | Wetland soil microbial communities from Old Woman Creek delta, Ohio, United States - OWC_soil_day5_noCT | ecosystem: Environmental > Terrestrial > Soil > Wetlands | place: USA: Ohio... | reverse complement strand
CCATCGAAAAGATCCTCCATGTCCACCAGCGTGTCGATCGCCACCCCACACTTGCCGCACTCTCCCCTTGCCCGAGGCGAATCCGTGTCATAGCCCATCAGGGTCGGCATATCAAAGGCGGTTGAGAGCCCTGTCTGGCCTTCCTTGACCAGATGATGAAACCGGTTGTTCGTGTCCTTGGCTGAGCCAAGACCGGCGAACATGCGCATGGTCCATAGCCGGCCCCGATACATGGAGGGCTGAACTCCCCGCGTAAAGGGATATTCGCCCGGGAAGCCCAGGTCCTTCTCGAAGTGTTCTTTCCCAACGTCTTCGGGTGTATAAAGGTTCTTGATCTCTTTGTCTGAGACCGTTGAAAACCGCGCCAGCCGCTCCGGCGACGCACGGAAAATCTCATCCAGCTTCTTCTGCCACTTCTTGTGCTCTTCCCTGATCTCATCCATGATCTTTTGGTTGTAGGTCAAGGTCATCTAGCACCCCCCCTTTTCTTCTGGATTGAGTTCCGTTTCATTTTCCTTTTTGAATTGGCAAGGAAGGAGTCGTAAAGAAAGCATAGAGCACAGAGCAACAAAAGACTTTTTCTCCCAGGCTCTTCGCTCTAAGCTCTCTGCTAAAACTTCCCCAGCACTGCACTGGCAATGGTGTTCTTTTGGATTTCCCGGGTTCCCTCGTAGATCTCCATGATCTTCGCGTCCCGGTAAAAACGCTCCACTTCGTACTCCAGCATATAGCCGTATCCGCCGTGAATCTGAATCGCCTCGTCCGCCACTTCCACGGCGATCCGGCCGGCATACATCTTCGCAATGGAAGTCAGCTTCGGGTCAATGGTGCCCTGGTCAAAATTCCACGCCGCCCGGTAGATAATCAACCGTGCGGTCTCTATTTTGGTCACCATGTCTGCAAGCTTGTGCTGGGTGACCTGAAACTCGGCAAGTTTTTTCCCGAACTGGCTTCTTTGTTTCGTATAAGCCAGGGCTCGATCAAAAGCCCCTTCAGCAATTCCCAGAGCCTGGGCCGCGATTTCGACCCGGCTCTCATCAAAGAACTCAAGAACCTGGTAAAAGCCCCTGTTCTCCTTGCCCACCAGATTCGACACAGGGACCTTCACAGCATTGAAGGAGAGTTCCCCTGTGGCGGTCATTTTGATCCCCATCTTTTCGCCCACATCGTTGGACGTGAAACCCGGTGTATCTCGCTCCACGAGGATGACGGATTGACCGCGATAGCTCGGTTTAACGTCAGGGTCAGTCTGGCATAGGGCCAGCACAAAGTTGGCGATAGTACCATTGGTTATAAAAGTCTTTACCCCGTTGATGACGTATTCGCCGCCCGATCGCGCGGCAGTGGTATTCATCAAGGTGATGTCGCTCCCGTGGTCCGGCTCCGTGAATCCTCCGCTGCTCAAAAACTCACCCTTAGTGATGGGAACCAGGTACTTCTGCTTCTGCTCCTCGGTTCCCTGTCGCAGAAGAATTTCCGAGGCGAAATCCGCAAGGGTGATGGCAACCCCGAGTCCTGAGTCCTGACGGCAGAATTCTTCCGTCACCAGAGTGTTCTCCATGATGCCGTATTCCTGGCCGCCGTATTTTTCCGGATAGTGAATCCCGAGAAATCCCAGCTTGCATGCTTTTTTCCAGATCTCCTTTGGAAAACTGTGCGCCCGCTCATGCTCAAGAGCGATCTCCTTGTCGAATTCTCCCTTGGCAAAATCCCGCGCCGCCTTTTGAATCTGCTCCTGATCCTTGCTCAGTCTAAAGTCCATGGTCTAACTCTCCTAATTCGAAGATATCGGAGTACTGGAGTGTTGGAGTAATGGAGTACTGTAAAAAGGAAATGCGAAGCACAGGTTTTACCAGTACTCCAATACTCCAATACTCCATTTCTCCATCACTCCAGCGCATTTTTTTAATCCAATTCTCCGTTGAACACGGGTTTCCTTTTCTCCAGAAACGCGCTCAGCCCTTCTTTCCCGTCCGGACTGCCCATGCAGAGCCCGAAGTGATCGCTCTCCATCTGGCATCCCCGACGAAGATCTGTGTCATATCCCCGATCGATGCACTGTTTCACGGATCTCAAGGACACCTTGCCCTTGGAAGCGATAAGATTGGCCGTCTTCATGGTCTCCTCCCAAAGCCTGTCCGGAGGGAACACTTTGTTCACCAACCCGATTGCCTTGGCTTCCTGTGCGCTTATCATCCCACCTGTCATGCAAAGCTCCTTGGCCATTGCTTTGCCCACAAGGCGAGGCAGCCTTTGGGTTCCCCCAAAGCCCGGGATGATTCCCAGGTTGATTTCAGGCTGTCCGAATTTGGCATTCTCGGACGCATAGATGAAATCGCAGGCCATGGCCATTTCCGTCCCTCCGCCAAGAGCAAAACCGTTGACGCACGCAATGACCGGCAGCGGGAAGTTCTCGATGCGGAAGCCGAGATCATGGCCTTCCGCCGACCATCTTCTGGCGCCCAGGGGAGGCAGGTTCACCATGTAGGAAATGTCCGCTCCTGCGATAAACGCCTTCTCCCCCTCCCCGGTCATTACCACGACCCGGAGAGAAGGATCTTTTTCGATCTCATCAAGAGCCTGAAAAACCTCGGCGTTCAGTTGAGGATTGATGGCATTAAGCGCCTTGGGTCTGTTAAATTTAATAACTGCAACGGGTCCCTGTTTCTGCAAAATAATGGTTTCGTAAGCCATAGGTCATATCCTCCTACACTCTTTCCAGCACCGTGGCCATGCCCTGCCCGCCGCCGATGCAAAGGGTGGCCAGACCGAGGGCATGCCCTTTTCTCACCATCTCATTGGCCAGGGTGAGAAGGAGCCTCGCACCCGAGCATCCAATGGGATGGCCGATGGAGATGCCGCTCCCCAGGACATTGGTTTTTTCCATGTCACACTTGAGCTCTCGGATGCAGGCAATGGCCTGGGATGCAAAAGCCTCATTGAGCTCGATGACGCCGAAGTCGCTGATCGTGAGTTTTTCTCTGTGAAGGATCTTTCGAACCGCGGGAATCGGGCCAAGGCCCATGAAGGCCGGATCCACACCGCCTGTGGCATAGGCCCTGATTTTTACCAGGGGCTTGAGCCCCAGCTCTTTGGCCTTGCCCGCAGACATCACGAGAAGTGCTGCAGCCGCATCATTGATGCCGGAAGCGTTGCCCGCCGTCACGGTCCCGTTCTTTTTGAACGCAGGAGGCAGTTTTGCCATTTTCTCGACGCTCGTGTCCATGGGTCTCTCATCGGTGTCAAAGACCAGCGGGTCGCCTTTCCTCTGAGGAATCACCACAGGAGCGATCTCCGTCTTGCAGAGGCCGTCTGTAATGGCCTTCCGTGCCCTTTGATGGCTCAGCGCTCCCAGCTGATCCTGCTCTTGCCTTGAAATGCCGTAGTTCTCTGCAATGTTCTCAGCCGTGAGCCCCATGTGGTAGCCGTAAAAGATCTCATAGAGCCCATCGAAAACCATGAGATCCACAAGCTCCGCGCTGTTCATCCTCGCGCCCCAGCGTGCCGCAGGCAGAGCATAGGGGATGAGGCTCATGTTCTCCATTCCGCCCGCAAGCACGATCTCCGCATCCCCGGCTTTGATGGACTGGGCCGCAAGAGCCACGGCTTTCATGCCTGACGCGCAGACTTTATTGACGGTAAACGCATTGGTCTCCTTCGGAATACCGGCCTTGATCGTGGCCTGTCTCGCCACGTTCTGTCCCTGGCCAGCGCCGACCACATTGCCCATGATGACTTCGTCGATCCTGATGGGCCTCAAAGATTCCGCATAGTCATAGGCCTTTTTCTCCAGATCGACCATCCCCTTGCCCTTGAAGGGGTCCGGAGCGAATCGGGTTAGTTCTTCCGTCGCCACGGGTTTGAGACCCGCTCTTTTCAAGGTCTCTTTCAGTACCAGTGCACCCAGGTCCACAACGGGTGTCGCTTTCAGAGTACCGCCGAATGACCCTACAGGCGTTCTGACGCCAGCCACAATCACTGCATCTGTCATAATGTCCATCTCCTTTACCTTTTGATAGTATCCTGAAACCGGAGTACTGGAGTGATGGAGTATTGGAGCAATGGAAAAACAAGAACCCCAATCATCCTGTCTTTTCAGTACTCCATTTCTCCAGCACTTCATCACTCCTGATGTTCATTCTTCGTTATACACCACCAGAGTTACCGCTTCTCCTCCGCCGAGGCACAGGCTTGCCTCGCCGACCTTCGCTCCCCGCTCCTTCATGGCATAGATCAAAGTCGTCAGTACCCTTGCCCCGCTCGCTCCGATCGGGTGGCCCAAGGCCACGGACCCCCCGTTCACATTCACCCGTTCTGGGTCAATGTTCAGCGCCTTGTTGATCGCCACAGAAGATGAGCTGAACGCCTCGTTGATTTCATGAAGATCCACATCCTCGATCTTGAGGCCGGCTTTGGCGAGCACCTTGGGGATCGAGTAAATGGGAGCTGCGAGCACATACTTCATGTCAATGCCCGAGGCCCCCTGGGCTCCCACGCGAACCATGGGCTTGCACCCCAGCTGCTTTGCTTTTTCCCTGGACATGACCACCAGGGCGGATGCGCCGTCGCTGATTTTGGAGGAGTTGCCTGCAGTGACCGCACCCCCTTTCTTGAAAGCAGGAGCCAGTTTTCCCAGAGCCTCGCGGCTGGTTTTGGGCAGCCTGAGAGGGATTTCATCCGTGTCAAAGACCTTTGGCTCGCCTTTTTTGGCGGGAACCGTAAAGGGCACAATCTCTTTCTTGAACTTCCCCTGTTCGATCGCTTTCCACGCCTTCTCATAAGACCGGAAAGAGAACCCGTCCATGTCCTCCCGGCTCACGCCCCATTTCTCAGCCACGAGCTCAGCGCTCATGCCCATGTGAAAGTCGTTTACGTGGTCCCAGAGCCCGTCCTGGACCATACCGTCCATGACGCGCCCGTTGTTCATCCGGTACCCGGTCCTTGCCTTGTCCAGAAGGTAGGGACAAAGATTCATGTTCTCCTGGCCGCCAGCAACAACCACATCCGCATCCCCACACTGGATGGCCTGGGCAGCGAGCATTACAGCCTTGAGCCCTGAACCGCAGACTTTGTTCACTGAGATAGCCCCCACTTCCCAGGGAAGGCCTGCCCGGACCATGGACTGCCGCGCCGGATTTTGTCCCAGCCCGTGAGGGAGAACGCACCCCATGATCACCTCATTCACTTCTTCTTTCTTGATTCCCGCCCGCTGGATCGCCTCTTTGATGACCTGGGCGCCGAGGTCAGTGGCGGAAACCGCGGCGAGGGATCCTCCAAAATCCCCTATGGCGGTTCTGCATGCGCTCACGATCACAACGTCTCGCATAAAATTCTCCTTTCCTACAAGGAACATAGGTCCGTGCTCAAATAAAGCGACTATACAAAGCCGGGTGATTTTAAGTCAAGCGCTAAAAACGCTCACGGAAGTGTGCTAACTGTGCCGTGCGCAACGATTTCTCGATTCCTGTAAACCCGTGCCGTTTGTGCTTTTCCCTTGACAGAATGAGCGCCGACTGGCTAATTTAGGTTATTGGTAACAGTTCAGCTTTTTGAAATAGTTACAAGAAAAGGCCGTCCATTTTGAAAAGCTAAACTGTTACGGATATTTCCCCCCCCAGCCTCACCCAGCCTATCGTTGATCGGAAAGGATAAGGGCATGAACCCGCTTGCAGTGGAATTGAATGAGGTGATTCAGAAAGCCAACATCCACGTATATGAAATGCTTTCGGAAGTTGGAAGGAATCTCTTTTTTCCAAAAGGCATTCTCTCTCAGAGCGCTGAAGCTAAGGAAAAAGCGCACAAGTTCAATGCAACCATCGGAATGGCTACGGAAAAGGGCCGGACCATGCATCTGCCTTCGGTCATGACCATGCTGAGCGGCCTTGAGCCTGAAGAAACGCTCACCTACGCGCCCTCTTTCGGCATCCCCACTCTTCGAAAGGCGTGGAAGGAAGCCCTCTATGAAAAGAACCCTTCCCTCGCCTCGGCAAAGATCAGCCTTCCCGTGGTCAGCCACGCCATCACCCACGGTCTCAGCGTGGTGGGAGACATGTGGGTTGATCCCGGTGATGTCCTCATCCTTCCGGACAAAATGTGGGGCAACTACAACCTGATCTTTTCGGTTCGAAGGGGCGCCCGCATCGTCCACCATTCTCTTATCAATGACCGAGGCCGTTTCAATCTGAAGAGCTTTGAGGAGTGTGCCCGCGGCGAAGCCAAGAAGAACAAGAAAATCGTCGTTCTCTTCAATTTCCCCAACAACCCGACGGGCTACACCCCTCGTCCCGACGAAGCCAAAAGCATGGCGGAAATCCTCATGGATTTGGCGCATCAAGGGACCAACGTTCTTGCGCTCACGGACGACGCTTACTTCGGCCTTTTCTTCGAAGACGATGTGCTCAAGGAGTCCATTTTCGCGAGCCTCTTGAACAAACATCCGAGGCTCATGGCCATCAAGCTTGACGCAGCAACCAAGGAAAATTATGTTTGGGGCCTTCGGGTCGGCTTTATCACTTACGGGGCATGTCTACCCGGCGACCATGAAGGGGTTTACAGCGCCCTGGAGAGAAAGACAGCCGGTGCCGTGAGAGGTTCCATTTCCAGCGCCTCGCATCTGAGCCAGACCATCACCCTCCGCTCCCTGAAATCGACATCCTACAAAGCGGAAAAGGAGGACAAGTTCCGGATCATGAAAGAGCGTGCCATGGAGGTAAAGCGTGTCCTGGCTAACCCCAAGTACCGCGAGGCATGGGACCCCTACCCGTTTAACTCAGGGTATTTCATGTGCCTGAAGCTTAAAACCGTTGAAGCCGAACCGCTGAGGGTCCACCTCCTGAACCAATACGGAGTGGGACTTATTTCTCTCGGCAAGGAGGATCTTCGGGTGGCCTTTTCTTGCGTGGAGAAAAAGGATGTGCAGGAACTCTTCGATATCGTTCTGCAGGGGGTAAAGGACCTCGGACTCTGACCTATGTGGAAGAACGCTAAACAGCTTTTGGAGTCTGCGCAAAACGAGTCCTGGGCTAAGTTGTGCGAGGGAGAGGCTTTTTGGGATCATCTCCTGTCGTGGGTCAGGAACTCGGTCCTTCCTGATTTTCTCACCGACGTCACCACTCAAGTCGACGAAATCATCGAAATCAGCCCGGACCTCTCTGAGCCTGAGATCTTTTCCATGGTCACCCGTTACATGGTCGGGTTTCTGGACGCCCATTCCGCTTCGGTAAGGATTTATGACCCCGAAGCCGAGAAGATGCTTTCTTATGGCTCCTATCCCCTTGAAGAAGAGACGAGAGCAACCTTTATTCCCCTTGAAGGGACCATCGCCGGCAAGGTGGTGAAGACCAAGCAGCCCTACCTTGTGCCCAACATTCTCAATGAAGATCTCTACCAAGACAAAGAGAGGGTTCAGAAAAAGGGAATCTACTCGATCCTGGCTGTTCCCCTGTCCATCCCCCGCTTTTTCCCTCAGGAAAGAGACACCGTCGGTGTGGTCCAGATCTACTTCGAAGAAAGAGACCGCCATTTTACCCCTCTGGAGATAAGAATGGCGGAAGTCATGGCCCGCAGGCTCAGTTTTGTCGTGGCCAGGAAAAAGATCCTCTCCATGTTCAGGATCAACGAAAAGAAGGAGACCATTGTCCAGAAGATCTTTCTCAAGCTCGGGGCCCGCGCAGGGGTCAAGATGAAAGAAGTCTTCAACCGGGTGGTCCCGGAGCTTGCCGACATCATCAGCCTTCAGAGCTGCACTCTGTTTGCCGTGACCGAAGATGACGAAAATGTGGTTCTTGAGGCCGGCTATCCCGACCACATCGGTTACCACGGGATCGGCAAGACCTTTTCCATACGTAGCGAACCGGCTTTTGAACTGATCCTGAGACGCAGAACCTATGAAGTGGAAACCCCCTTCGAGGTGGTAACGTCCTCGTATGTGCTGATCATGGACCCGCAAAGAAGCGAGTACATCTCGTGGAACCTAAAAAATTTTGCCGCGGCACACAACATCAACTCCATTCTCTACGTGCCCCTCAACGAGGGGGAAGAGATCACCCATTTCATGGCCATTGATGCGCTGGATCAGCGGCAGAGGTATTCGGAAGGGGAAATCGAGATCTTCGTGTTCCTGGGCCGGGAACTGATGAAAGCGCAGCGCATGGAGCGTCTCGACGACACCCTCCATGATTTCAAGAATCCGGCCATTGCCACTGCAGGATTCGCGCGACGCCTAAAAAAGCTCATCGCGGAGGAAGAGTCCCTGAAGAACGGCGCGATCATGAAGAAATATGCGGACATCCTTCTTGAAGAGACGAGCCGTCTCCAGGAGATGGCGCTCAGCATCTACCAGTCCGGAAAAGAGCAGGTGGTCAACCTGACCGCCGTTCTTCTCGATCGTTTTGAAATCAACAAAGAAGTGATCAAGGAGATCCTCAAGCAGAACGTTAAGCTCCACGAAGGGCCTTTTGATGACCCGCTCTTGGTGCAGTGCTACCCCGTGCACCTTGAGCGCATCCTCGACAATATCCTCAACAACGCCACGAATGCCATTCCCCTGCAAGGGGGAGTCCTGTCCATCCGAACCTATGCCCGCGATGACATGGCTTGCGTTGAAGTCAGCAATTCCGGAATGATCTCTGAAGAGGAGAGGCTTCGCCTTCTTGAAGGAGAAGGTCGGGGGAGAGGTCTCTACATCATCCATCGCATTGTACGATTGCTCAAAGGACGCATCGATGTAAAAACGGGGCTTAACTCAACCACGGTCACCGTCCAACTCCCCCTCCACAAACCATAAAGCTTCTTTTAAAGTTTCTTTCAGCGGTACACCCGGCGGTCAAGACTTCTGTACTGGATCGCTTCGGCCAGATGGCCGGAGGTGATTTCCTCGCTAGTGGCTAGGTCAGCGATGGTTCTTGCGATCTTGAGGATCCTGGAATGAGCCCTGGCGCTCAGGCCGAACTTCTCCATGGCGCTCTCCATGAGGTCTCCGGACTGGGCGTCCAGAGCACAGAATTTTCGGATCTGGCGGCTGTTCATGTGGGCGTTGGTATAGATTTTCATTTTCTGAAAACGCTCCCTCTGGATTTTCCTTGCCGCCTTGACCCTCGCGAGAATCTCTGCGGAGGATTCGCCGCCCTCTGCGGCTGCTAAATCCTTGAATTGGACCGGAGGCACTTCCATGTGAATGTCGATCCGGTCCATCAAAGGACCCGAGATCTTGCTCCGGTAGCGCTGAACCTGAAGAAAGGTGCAGCTGCACTCTCTTTTCGGGTCCCCGAGGAATCCACAAGGACACGGGTTCATCGCAGCCACCAGCATGAAGTTCGCCGGGTAGGTGACGGACGAGCTGGCCCTTGAGATAGTCACCTTGCCGTCTTCCATGGGTTGTCTCAACACTTCGAGCACGTTCTTTTTGAACTCAGGCAGTTCATCCAGGAACAGAACCCCGTTGTGCGCCAGGCTGACCTCACCGGGCTTGGGCGTCTGACCTCCGCCGATGAGACCCGCATCGGAAATGGTGTGGTGGGGTGAACGAAAAGGCCGCACCTGGATGAGGCCCCGGCCTTTGGGCATGAGACCCATCACGCTGTAGACCTTGGAGGTCTCAAGGGCCTCTTGAAAGCTCAGCTCAGGGAGTATAGTGTAGAGGCGCCTTGCGAGCATGGTCTTGCCTGCCCCGGGAGGCCCGATCATGATCAGATTGTGGCCTCCGGCCGCAGCGATCTCCATGGCTCGCTTTACGTTCTCCTGCCCGCGCACATCCTTGAAATCGGCCTCGAACTCCTCACGCTGCAAAAGCGAGCGGCTGTCCGCCCGGCATGGGAAGATGGGATCAAGCCCGCAAAGTGCTTCCACGAGCTGATTGAGCGACTGAACCGGGTAAACGTCAACCCCTTCAACGACCGCTGCCTCGGCAGCATTCTCCGCGGGCAGGAAAACCCCCCTGAGATTGTTCTCCTTTGCCGCCATGGCCATGGGAAGAGCTCCTTTGATGGGCCGTATGAGCCCATCCAGGGAAAGCTCTCCCAGGATCAGGTGGTCTCCGCAGGAATCCTTGGGCACGATCCCCGTGGCGGCCAGAATTCCCACGGCCATGGGAAGGTCAAACCCCGACCCCTCCTTCTTTACATCCGCCGGCGCCAGGTTTACAGTGATGCGATCAGATGGGAAATGGTAGCCCGCGTTCTTGACAGCAGCTTTAACCCTCTCTTTGCTCTCCCGGACTGCCCCTTCAGGGAGACCCACTGTCGAAAAGGAGGGCAAGCCTTGAGAAATGTCCACTTCCACCTCAACCACATAGGCGTCAATTCCCATGACAGCACTGCTGAGCACCTTTGCAAGCATAGGATCTTCCCCTTTGGATTCATCTCTATCCGAGGATCGATGCTTTTTTTAAGAATCATGAAGGCTTGAATTTCCTCCACAATAACTTACAATAAGTTCGGGGTTTTTGTGACATGATTTTACCCTGGCGTTGCGGAATTAAGATACTCTTATTTGGGCGGGACCGGAAAGCGCGAAAAAAAGGAAATCTTGAGATTATAAAATTTGTTTACTTCCAGGATTAAGGGTGGTAAAAAGTATAGTTTTTCCTGAAAAGGCCGTTTGCTATTCAGGGCTGGACCGGCCCAGGAATTCGTACCTCTGATTTTTCGAATTGAACGATTCCCTTTTTGGCTTTCTGGGGAGCGAGACAGGAGATCTATATGGCCCGAATTACCATTGAAGATTGTCTACAACAGGTCAACAACCGCTTTGCTCTGATTCATGCCGCAGCCAAAAGAGTGCGCCAGTTAAGAAAGGGAGCCGAGCCGACCCTTGCCTCCAAGAACAAGGACATTGTGCTCGCTTTGAGGGAGATTGCAGCCGCTAACGTGGTGATCTCGAAAACGCTGGGAAAGCCCTCTGAGGAGATCGACGCGCTTTCTCCGGAAGGCGCAGGGTCGGATAGCCTTTCAGGCTCTAAAGCTGAAAAGGAGACTTCCGAGGGTTAGTCAGGATGGAGAAAAGAGATTACTATGATGTTCTCGGCGTTTCCCGCGACGCCAATGAAGAGGACATCAAGAAAGCTTACAGAAAGCTGGCCATGAAGCACCACCCGGACCGAAACCCCGGCGACCGGGAAGCAGAGGAGCGCTTTAAGGAAGCGGCTGAGGCTTACGAGGTCTTGAGAGACCAGGAAAAACGAGATATCTACGACCGTTACGGCCACGATGGGCTTGCCGGTACCGGTTTCAGAGGCTTCACCGGTTTTGACGACATCTTCAGCAGTTTCGGGGACCTCTTTGAGGAATTTTTCGGCTTCGGCTCGAGAACAGGACGAAGAACAAGAGCCAAAAAAGGCAACAGCCTCCGCTATGATCTGGAGATGACGCTTGAAGACGCTTTTTCCGGCAAAGAGCAAGAGATTTCTTTTAAGAAATGGGTCTCCTGCGAAAGTTGTCACGGCTCGGGAATGAAACCCGGCACGGAACCTAAGGCTTGCACCACCTGCGGAGGAAGGGGACAGATTTTCAGATCCCAGGGCTTCTTTCAGATCAGCACCACTTGCCCTGCCTGTGGGGGAGAAGGCCGCATTGTGGTTGACCCGTGTAAAGAGTGCAGCGGCAGGGGCAAGATTCGGATGGACAGGAAGATCAACCTCAAGATTCCGCCGGGCGTCGATACAGGGTCTCAGCTCAGGCTCCAAGGCGAAGGGGAAGCAGGGGAAAACGGTGGGCCCCCAGGGGATCTTTTTGTCGTGATTCAGGTGAAAGATCACGATTTCTTCAAGAGGGACGGCGAGCACCTCCTTTGTGAAATCCCTGTTTCCTTTGTGCAGGCGGCACTGGGCAACACCCTCACGATCCCCGTGCTCGGGGATGAAGGCGGTGGGGAACTCCACATTCCTGCCGGCACTCAGCCCGGAGATATCCTTACCCTCCCCGGTCTCGGCATGCCGAGCCTGCAGAAGCACAAGAGAGGGGATCTTTTTGTACGGGTGTCAGTGAAAATTCCGAAGAAACTCAGTTCAAGGCAAAAGGAGCTTCTCGAAGAATATGCCAGGAGCGAGGGGATCAAGGAATCGAAAGAGACCAAAAAATTCTGGCAGAAAATCTCGAGATCGCAATGAGGTTGATAGGGTCATCATGATGACGAAACAAAAACTGGAGTACTTCAAGAATCTGCTCGACAAGACCATGGTGGATCTTCTCGACGAAGCCTACAAGACCGTGAACGACATGACCACCCACAACGGGAACCTGCCCGACCCCACGGACAGAGCGACTCTGGAATCGGACCGGAATTTCACCCTCCGCATCAGGGACAGGGAGAGAAAACTGATCGGGAAAATAAGAGAGGCTTTGGACAGAATTGATACGGGCACTTACGGCGTTTGTGAGTCCTGCGGAGAAGAGATCTCAGAAGCGCGGCTTAAGGCAAGACCGGTCACCACCCTGTGCATCGAGTGCAAGACAAAGCAGGAACAGGATGAGAAAGTCAGAGGCCAGTAATCCGCTTCACTTGGCCTGCCCCTCAGGCCGCACTTCTTCTGCTCTTATACCCCTTCGTGCAGAGCAACCCCCAAAAAACAGCGTAGAGCTAAGAGCATAGATCGAAGAGTAGGAAATGGTTTTGCTCTCCGCTCCTTGCTCTCTGCCCTCTGCTGTTTGCCCTGGCGCCACTTCACTCTACGCTGTTTCTTCTAACGTGATCCTAAAGCTTTGTGCTATGATCCTATTATGTCAACCAGCGGACCTGAAAAAAATTTGGAGCACCCCCCGGGTGAGAAGGGGCATGAAGAGATCATCACCACTCACCTGAATGCTGATTTCGATGCACTGGCCGCCATGATTGCAGCCCAGAAGCTCTACCCTGAGGCCACGCTCGTGTTTCCCGGCTCCCAGGAAAAAAACCTGAGAAATTTTTTCCTCCATTCCACTTCCTACCTTTTCAATTTCACCAAGCTCAGGCAGCTGGACTTTGATCGGATCAAACGCTTGGTCCTCGTGGATACCCGGCAAAAAAGCCGCATCGGGAAGTTCGCCGAACTGGCTTCACGCGACGGCGTCGAGATTCATATTTACGATCACCATCATGGCTCTGAGGAAGACCTCCACGGGCACCTGGAAGTGATCAAGGATGTGGGCGCCACGACCACGATCCTCACCGAATTGCTCCGCGAGAGCAAGATTCCTCTCACCCCGGATGAGGCCACCATCCTCTGTCTGGGCATCCACGAGGACACGGGCTCTTTCACCTTCACCTCGACACGGCCGGAAGACTACCGAGCCGCAGCATGGCTCGCTGAGCAGGGCGCCAACCCCAATTTGATTTCGGACATGTTGACGCGCGAGTTGACCGCCGAACAGATCTGGGTCCTCAGCGATCTCACCAAGTCGGCTACTACGCACATCATCAACGGAGTTGAGGTGGTCCTGTGCAAGGTCAGCCGCGAGGAATATGTGGGCGACTTCGCGGTGCTGGTGCACAAGTTCATGGAGATGGAAAATCTCGGCGTCATTCTCGCACTTGCCCAGATGGAGGACAAGGTCTATCTCGTGGCCAGGAGCCGGGTGGAGGAGGTAAATGCCGCTGAAATCGCCCTCGCCTTCGGAGGCGGAGGCCATCCCCAAGCGGCCTCCGCAACCATCAAGAACAAAACTCTCATCCAGGTTGAAAAAGCCATCCTGGCCCTGCTGGGAAGCAGAATCATTCCTCAAAAGCAGGCACGGGATGTGATGTCCTCTCCGGTGATCCACGTCCTGCCTCAAACGACCATCAAAGAAGCGGCCAGGATCATGACCCGGTTCAACATCAACGTGCTGCTGGTCATGGATGAGAGCGAAGCTCTGACCGGGTACATCACAAGGCAGGTCGTGGAAAAGGCCGTCTACTTCGGCTTGGGCGCCATCCCCATCAAGGACTACACCAACATCGAGTTCGTCACGGTAGGCCCCGAGGCTTCGCTCAGAGAAATCCAGGAAAGGATCATTGAAGAGAAGTTGCGAATTCTTCCCGTGGTGGAGGCCGGAAGGGTGCTCGGAGTGATCACCCGGACTGATCTCATGAACATCCTCGTAGGAGGGCCGGTCATCCCCAGTTTTCTCTATGAGTCCCGGGGCGCCCCCCGCTATCTCAGAGAAAAAAACATGGCCGCCGTCCTCAAAGAACGCCTGCCCAGGCGGGTCATCGAGCTTCTGAAAGAATTCGGCCGCGTGGCGGATCTGATGGAGTTCAACGCCTATCTCGTCGGCGGCCTGGTCAGGGACATTCTCCTCAAGCGGGAGAATCTGGATGTGGACATCGTGATCGAGGGAGACGGCATCAAGTTTGCTCAGGAATTCGCGAGCCAGCACGAGGTCAAGGTGAGGAGCCACAAAAAATTCGGCACTGTGGTTTTGGTCTTCCCTGACGGATTCAAGGTCGACGTGGCCACCGCCCGCATCGAGTATTACGATTTTCCCGCCGCGCCTCCCACCGTGGAGATGAGCTCTCTCAAAATGGACCTTTACAGACGGGATTTCACTATCAACACTCTGGCGATCAAGCTTAACCGAAGGGACTATGGAACGCTCATTGACTATTTCAGCGCCTTAAAGGATATTCGCGAAAAAACGCTTCGGGTCCTCCACAATCTCAGTTTCGTCGAAGACCCGACGCGTGTGTTGAGGGCGATTCGATTCGAACAGCGATTCGGTTTCAAGATCGGGAAACTGACCCTCGGTCTGATGAAGAACGCAGTGGCCATCAACTGCTTCAAGGGGCTCTCCGGCAGGCGCCTCTTCCTGGAAATGAAGCTGCTGCTCATGGAACCGGAGCCGATCCAGGCGATCGAGAGAATGGACGAGTTCGATCTGCTTCAGATCATTTCATCGGAAATCCGACTGACCCCTGACCTCAAAATGCTCTTTGAAGAAATCCGGGGTGTTCTCTCCTGGTTCAACCATCTTTATCTAGAAGAACCCTATGAACCCTGGAAGGTCTATTGGCACGGGCTGACCTCCGCCCTGGACCCCAGAGCGCTTCAAGCCCTTGGGGAGAGGCTTCAAACGGGGGATGCAGAGGGTCGCAGAATGGTCGCCCAGAGAGCGGAAATGAACTCTGTTCTTGACAAACTGTTTCGCTCTAAGGGAGAAAGCACCCGTTATGAGCTCTACAAGCTCCTCTCCCCCTACGACACAGAGACGTTGCTCTTCATGATGGCGAAGGCGAACAACCGAACCGTCAAGAGACAGATTTCAAACTTTTTCACCCGGCTGAGAGGAGCGAAAGTTTCCTTGACCGGCCGTGACCTGAAGCACTTGGGTTTCCAGCCCGGCCCTTTGTACCGGCAAATCCTGGATGCGCTCCTGGAGGCAAAACTTAACAACCAGGTGAACACCAAAGAGGACGAGCTCCTTTTTGTTCAGGAAAAATACGGCAATCCCCTGCCCGCTTAGGGGAGAAGATGTTTTACCGCAAAGCATGCAAAGAACGCAGGGCTTATTGTTTCTGAGGCCTTATAATGAATGGATTTTCGCGGATATGGAGTATGATCCTCTCCATGTTCTATGAAAGACGGGAACTTACTGATCGAGAAGGAATGCGTTCTAATGGAATATGAAGTCAAGCTAGAAATCTTCGAGGGCCCCCTGGACCTGCTGCTCCACCTCATTCGCAAGAATGAAGTCGACATCTTTGACATTCCCATCGCGACTATTACGGATCAGTATCTCGCGTGCTTGGATCTGATGAAGGCCTTGAACATCTCTCTGGCGGGAGACTTTCTGGTCATTGCTTCCACCCTGGTTCATATCAAATCCAGGATGCTCCTCCCCGGCGCCCAGGAAGAGGACGCCGAAGATCCTCGCCTGGAAATCACCCGGCCCCTGCTCGAATACCTCAAACTTAAGGAGGCCGCTGAGGATCTCACAGAGAGGGAAATCCTGGAAAGAGATGTCTTCGCTCGCAAGTTGGCCCCGGAACTGAAGTCGCAGCTCCAGAGTGAAGAACCGATGCTGGAGGTCAGCCTCTTTCAGCTAATCGATGCCTTCAAGAGGATCGTCGAGGAAAGGCTGCCGGGCGTTTCGATCACCTTCCAGCGCGAGGAGTGGTCGCTCAAAGATAAGACCACCCAGATCATGGATAGGCTTAAGGTGCAGGGACCTTTCTTCTTTATTGAGCTTTTTGATCAGGACAGAACGATCTCCGAGTTCGTGGTCACCTTTCTGGCCCTCCTGGAACTGGTGCAGATGGGACTTGTGAGAATCGTACAACCCCACCTGGATGCCGATATACTCCTGGTGCCACACTTTAAAGAAGACGAGGACAATCACCATGGCTAAATCGCTCAAACTCATTTTGGAAGCTCTCCTCTTTGCATCCGACAAGCCCTTGGCCATTACAGAGATCCGTGCGGTCCTCCCCGAGGTCAAGCCCGCAGAGATCGCCGGCGCGCTGAGGGTCTTGAAATATGAGTATGAAGCCATGGGGAGAAGTTTTGCGCTCCACGAAGTGGGCGGAGGCTTCCAGTTCAGGAGCAGGCCGGAATACGGCGCTTACATTCTCCAAATGCTTCAGGCCTCCCCGGCCCGGCTCTCCAGAGCGACCATGGAAACCCTCGCCATCATCGCTTACAAGCAGCCGGTTCTTCGCCAGGAGATCGAGAGACTAAGAGGGGTCGATGTGGGCGGGATTCTGAAGACCCTTCTGGAAAAAGGGCTTGTCAAAATCATGGGCAGGAAGAACCTCCCGGGCAGGCCCCTGGTCTATGGTACGACCAGGAAGTTTCTCGAAGTCTTTGACCTGAAAGACATCGAGTCCCTTCCCAAAATAAAAGAGCTCAAGGCTCTTGGAAGTGAAGATGATGAACAGCAGAGCCTCTTTGACCAAAAGCCGCCCGAGGAAGCAACCCCTTCCCAGGAAGGACCTCCCCCGGAATCAGCGGGTTAACCGAATCCTATCTCTTGCAGGCATCACCTCAAGACGCAAAGCGGACGAGTGGATCCAGGCAGGCCGGGTCACGGTCAATGGAGAGGTGTTGAGGGAGCCCGGCGCCAAGGCGGTCTGGGGAGCGGACGACATCCGGGTCGACGGAAAACCTGTACCTGCGCTCTCAGACCGACTCTACCTCATGCTGAACAAACCTTTCGGATACGTATCCTCTCTCCGCGACCCTGAAGGAAGACCTGTAGTGACCGAACTGCTCACAGGGATCAAGGAAAGGGTCTACCCCGTGGGCCGCCTGGATTTTGACAGCTTGGGCTTATTGCTTCTGACCAACGATGGCGAATGGGCTCACCGGCTGACCCATCCCCGATTCCATGTTTCCAAGACCTATAAGGTCACTGTGGAAGGCGAGGTCTCGGAATCAACGCTCAAGAGACTCCGGAGCGGCGTGTACCTGGAAGACGGGTTCAGCGGAACGGCAAAGGCGAGTCTTGTTGGAAGGCACGGTTATCAAACGGACCTCAGGATCACCGTGACGACCGGGAAGAAGCGCCTAGTCCGCCGCATGATCGAGGCCGCGGACTGCAGGGTCGTTCACCTGATCCGCACAGGATTCGGCGTTCTCGAACTGGGAAACCTCAAGATTGGCCGGTACCGCCTTCTCAATCCCGACGAAGTGGAGGCCATGAAGAAGCTGACCGGCCTACCCTAGTTCCGCACACAAGAATTCATTTTTTTGTTTGCAAACCCTTTTTGCCTGTAGTAAAAGTCTTTTGCCATTTTTCGATGTTGACTGATAACTGATTACTATTTACTTCAAATAACGGGCGGTTAACTCAGCGGGAGAGTGCCATCCTCACACGGTGGAAGTCGCAGGTTCAAATCCTGTACCGCCCACCATCTAACAATATCAGTATGTTAAATGAAGCCAGCCCTTGTGGTTGGCTTTGTTTTATTGTGTCCCCAGACTGTCCCCAAGGACTTCGTCATTCCACTTGAAAATCCCTTTGTCTGAAACAGCACGCCCTGCTCCTCTGCTAACAGCTTCACTTGGTTGTTCCCTCCTACATGGTTGTGTAGCTCCCATTTAAAAGCCCCTGAAACACTTGATTTCATTCTGCCGCCATTTGGTTCAATAGCGCATCCGGTAGTGATTGTCGCAGCCGCATCCCTCAGCGGGGGATAACTGTTCGAACAAATAACAAAACAGGGCGGCAGGCAGCCATGCTCAGAATCACCTGGAAAGCCGCTCCGGAAGATACCGAGGTCGAGACCAGATTGGACCAAGACCGCACCAGATTGGGACTAAACCAAACCGGACACAAATGGATTTCTACCGAATTCACCGACCGGATAGCCTCCCGCCAGAGGCCAGAACTTATACCTCGAACCCAGGTCCTGCAGATTGCAGAGATAGATTTTACCAGTGAGGCCCATGTCGTATTGGGTGCCGTCCATCGCCCATACGACCCCGGGCGTTACCCACTCGATGCGGCGAAGATGCTGTCGATGATTCGCCAAGAGATCCTGTCTGACCTCTTCTACCATTCGCCCCAGCTCTCGCCGGGACAGTTCAAAGTGATGTCGCCGATACAACTCGGTGGTTCCCGCACTCCGCTTCCTTCCATGATCTAAGGACCGGATCTCAGCGTCGAGAGCCGACCAATCAAACGGCTCCACCTTCTTCGGACCAGGTCGCTTGATTAAAACTAAGTTCTCTCGAATCCGATGCCGCCATCGGTTAAAACTCCCCACAGGCAAC
>Ga0316601_100000375_pt1 | contig 18684 bp, 12 predicted proteins | sample OWC_soil_day5_no_FD_207663 | JGI IMG/M metagenome (GOLD analysis project Ga0316601, IMG submission 207663) | Wetland soil microbial communities from Old Woman Creek delta, Ohio, United States - OWC_soil_day5_noCT | ecosystem: Environmental > Terrestrial > Soil > Wetlands | place: USA: Ohio... | reverse complement strand
GGCTTCCGCCGCCATGGGCTCGGCATCGGTCGGCCGTCCGTCGAGCGTGATCGTCCCCGAGCGTTCCCCACCATCGGTCATGCCTCCGACGATAGCAGCGAGAGTCGCGTGCCGATCAGGTCCGTCGCGGCGCGCTGACGGCGAGCCCGAGGTGTTGCCGCGCGGCGAAGTAGCCGGGGGACACCGCGTAGGCGACGAGCTCCTGGACGCGCTGGGTCGGGCGCGGTCCCGCGAGGGCGGTCATGCGCGCGGCGGCGGCGAGCTCACCTGCGACGAGCAGGCCGGCGCGCTGGGCCGAGGCGTCCACCGCGTGACGCCAGCGCGTGAGATCGGGGCGGTCGGGCAGTCGCTCGACGAGGGATCGCAGCGCCTCGCCGATCGGGCGCGTCAGGTGCTTCTGGATCTCGGGGATGAACACCTTGGTCAGCGGCTCGAGCTCGGGACGACCGACCGTGCGGCCGACGAGCCGTGCGGCGGCGGCGAGCGCGGCCTCGAGCTCCTCGACGGTGGAGAGCGTCAGCTTGAGGTAGTAGGCCGGGCGGAGGAGCGCGAGCATCGCGCCGACGGCGGCGGCGATCTCGGTGTCGCGATAGCCGGTCATCAGATCACGGCCCACGATCACCGCCGGTGCGAGCCGGCCCTTCTCGACGCAGTTGGCGAGGAGCAGCGAGCCGGGACGACGCGGCTGGGCGTAGACCTCGGGGAGCGAGACGTTGAGCACCCGCGACGCGTGGCGGAAGATCTTGGCGACGACCCGCGGGTCGCTCTCGACCGGGATCCGCTCCTTGGCCTTGAGGTCGAAGCTCTTCGGCGAGCCGGCGCGGAGCGCGACCACGCTCTCCCAGACCAGCGCGAAGATCGCGCTGATCACGCGATCCTCGTCGGCATGGCGCAGGTGGGCCCACGCGTCCTCGTCGAGGATGCCGGTCGCCTTCCGGATCTCGTGGGCCTGGTACTTCCGGTACAGGAGCTCCTCGTCGAAGGTCGCGTCCTTGAGCTGCACGAGCGCACGACACACGCACCACGCTTCGTCGATCCGGCCGGCGTCGAGGTGGGTTCGCGCCAGCGCGTGATAGTCGTCGGCGATCGGAGCGGAGACCAGCGCGGCCACGGGCGCGGCGACGGCGACGGGCTCGGGGGGCTTCGCGCCGATCCGCGCGTAGAGCTCGGTGAGGATCCGGCCGCGCATCCCGGCCTTGTCGGGATCGAGCGAGTGCGCGATCTCGAACGCCTGGATCGCGTTCTCCACGTGCTCGAGCCGCGAGCGGTACAGCTCGCCGAGGGCGTGCCACAGCGGGACCAGGACCGGATCGCCGCCCGGCACGCGCTGGATCATCCGGCGATACGCCTGCTCGAGCGGCTTCCAGGCGCGCTCGGCCGTGTGCAGCGTGTCGATCTGGTGGAACACCTCGAGTGCGCGCTGGCGCGTCGCGGGGCGCAGCGGCTCTTCGCGCAGGAGCTCGTCGAGCGCACGCTCGTAGCCCTCGAGCGCGCCGGGCGTGTCGCGCAGCTCGTTGTGCCTGATCTCCGCCGCGGCGAGGTGGTACGCCGCCCGCCTCGCGCGATCGGTCTCGTGGTCGAGGAACCGCGCGATCGTCTCGACCGCCCGCGTCCACTGCCCGGCCGCCGACTGCAGGTCGAGGAGGCGCTGCAGGATCCGCCGGTTGCCTCCATCGAGCTCGAGCGCATCGAGGTAGGTCGATGTCGCGCGCGCAGGATTCGCGAGCTGGTGACGGTAGAGATCACCGATCCGCTCGAGCAGCGCGGTGCGCTCCGCGACCGGGACGGTCGTGGACAGCGTGCGGAGGCTGGCGATCGCGTCGTCGAACCGACCTCCCGCGAGGTGGAGCTCCGCGAGCTCCTCGAGTGTCTCGCGATGCGCGGGCTCGAGATCGAGCACCTTGCCGTGGAAGATCTGCGCCTGCCCCGCCCGACCGAGCTCGGTCTGGATCTGCGCGAGCCGGCGATACACCACGATCCGGTCGGCACGCGAGAGCGTCGCGCTGCCGGTCGCGAGCGTCTGGTACGAGAGGGCGGCGGCCTCGAGCGCTCGGCTGCGATACAGCGCGTCCGCTCGCTCGATCAACGTCGCCGGCCCGGTCGCGATCGCGCACGCGAGCTCGTAGTACTCCATCGCGATCGGGAACCTGCCGAGCTCGACCGCGCAGCGCGCCGCCCTGGTGTAGAGGTCGTGCCGCTCGACGGCCGGCACCGCCTCGTCCTCCTTGACGCGCGCGACCTGCGCCTCGAGGTGTGGCCACAGGCTCTCCCACTCCTGGTTGTCGTGGAGGAGCTCGGCCAGCGCCTGCTTCGCGTCGGCGTGTCCCGGATCGAGCTCGAGGATCCGGTGCAGGCACTCGCGCGCGCGCTCGGTGTCTCCCAGCCGGTACCGGTAGAGCCACGCGGCGTCGGCGAGGCAGCGCACGGTGTCGGGCACGCTGGTCGACAGCCGGGCGGCACGGCGCAGCTCCTCGCCGGCGGCGACGAGCTCCCCCTGCTGCAGGTGGACGCGCGCCATCGCTTCGTGGGCCCGCGCGTTGTCGCGATCGAGTGCGATCGCCTCGACGAGGCTGACCCGCGCGGTCGCGGCATCACGCGCGCTGAGATGGACCTGCCCCACGCGCTGGAGGAGATCGGCGCGGGCCCGCGGATCGGTGGTCTGCGCGAGCAGCCGGTCGAGGGCCTCGAGCGCGGGTTGCAGCCGCCCCGCGCGATCGTGGAGCCGCGCCAGCGCATCGAGGGCCGCGGGATCGTCCGGGGTCAGCGCGACGACCTGCTGGATCACGGCCGTCGCGCCGTCGGTGTCGTCGAGCCGCACCTCGAGGAGGTCGGCGAGCTCGAGCAGCGCGAGCCGATCGGGCGCACCGGCGTCGAGCGCGATCTGCGCCCGCAACGCGGTCGCCAGGCCCAGCCAGTCGTGGTCGGCGCGCAGCGTCCGGGCGAGCCCTTGCTGCGCGATCGCGCTGTGCGGGTCGAGGGCGATCAGCTTGCGCCAGCACGCCGCCGCCCGATCGAGCCGCGCGTGGTCGTGCCATGCCGCCGCGACATCGCCGTAGCGCTGCAGCTGCTCGGCGCGACTCGCGGCGTCGAGCCGGGCCTCGGTCGCGTCGAGGAGCGCCTCGATCTGGCCGGTCGCCTCGTAGACCCGGGTGAGGCCCTCGAACGCGGCCGCGTGCCGCGGCTCGAGCGCGAGCGCATCCTGGAACGCGTACGCCGCCGCGTCGGGCCGCCCGAGCTGATCGGCGAGGACGGTGCCGAGCTCGAGGTGCAGATCGACGAGCACCGCGACGGGTGCGGCCTGCGCGAGGGCGTCGATCAGGCGCGGCAGGATCTCGACGAGCGACGCCCACGCCTCGCTCCCGAGGTAGAGCCGGTGCAGCGCGACCAGGATCTGCGCCGACTCCGGGCGTCCGACGAGCGCTCGCTCGTAGTGCTCGGTCGCTACGGATGGCTGCGGCTCGTAGAGCTCGCCGAGCTCGGCGTGGAGATCGCTCCGGCGGAGCGGATCCTCCGGGTCGAGGCGCAGCGCGCGCTCCAGCGCCTCGATCGCTCCCGCACGATCGGCCACGCGATCGCGCCTCCAGCCGCCGACGAGCGCCCACAGGTCCGCTGCCACGCGCGGGGCTGAGCGCTCGAGCGCCTCGGCGACCGCGGCCGTCTCGGCGAGGACCTCGTCCCACGCGTTCGCGGAGGCGGCGAGCCGGTCGACCTCCTCGACAAGCCACGGGCGCTGCGGATCCCGGCGGAGCACGGTGAGCCAGACGAGCACGGCCGCGCGCGGGTCGCCGACCTGGTTCTCGTACATCTGGGCCACCGCTTCGAGGGCGGCGACGCTCGCCTTCGGATCGCTGTCACGGGACGCGCGATCCAGCATCTGCGCTGCCAGCGGCCCCCACTCCTCGCGACTTCGATGCAGGGCCTCGAGCTGCCTCGAGGCGAGCGCGTGCCCCGGCTCCGCATGGAGGATCCGCTCGTAGGCCTCGATCGCGCGGCCTGGATCGTCGAGGTGCTCGCGCGCGATCGCCGCGAGGTTGAGGAGCATCGTGATCCGCGCACCCGGATCGTCGATCAACGCGATGCGCTTCTCGAGGAGCTCGACGCACTCGAGCCACCGACCCTGGCGGGCGAACAGCGCCTCCAGCGCATCGAGCACGCGGTCGTCGCCGCCGTCGATCGTCTGGGCGCTGCGCCACGCCTCGATCGCGCGGTCGGGTCGCCCCAGCCGATCGGCCTCGATCCGGCCGAGCTCGAGGAGCAGCTCGAGCTGCTCGTCCTCGTCGGGATCGCCGTGGTCGACGCCATCGCGGATCAGCTCGCGGATCGTGTCGGCGAGCGCCGGCCATGCTTCGGCCTGACGCTGCGTGACCAGCGCCGCCCGCCGCGCGGCGAGATCCTCCTCGACGGAGACCTCGACCTCGTAGTCGACACTCTCGGAGCGCGTGGGCGCCCGCTCCGCCGCCGAGCGGGCGCGCGTCGACATCAGGCGTGCGAGCGCGGTGTCGCTCGCCCCGAGCAGCCCGAACAGGTCCGCGACGTCGGCGGTGGAGAACGGGGCGTCGCCCCGGTGCGCGACGATCAGCGCGATCGCATGCATGCGCACACTCACCGGCAACACGAGCGCGCGCGGCGCGCGTCCCCCGAGGAGCTCGAGGAGGCCGTCGACGAACGGCTCGCCGGTGGCGAGCGGACCGACCGACGGGGAGCTCGTCGCGATCGCGGCCTCGAACGCGGGGACGTTCCGCGAGAACTGCAGGGTCTCGACCCCGCGGGCCTCGAAGCGCTCGTCGGCGAGGATCCGCCAGCCGCGCAGGTGATCGTGGTGCACCGTCAACAGGGCGGCGAAGCCGAGCCGGGCGCGCGTGGCACGCAGCAGCAGCTCGAAGATCTCGTCGCGATCGACCGCCGCCTCGATCGCCACACCGGCGAGGAGTGGATCCAGCGGCGTCGCTCTCGTCCCTGTCGCGATCGTGCGCACCGTCGACGACGATCCTATGCCAGACTGGAGCGGCAGATGGGGAAGCGGGTCGACAACGATTCGACGATGGAGCTGTCGACCAGCCAGCTCGTCCCGGATGCTCCGCGCGGGGACGCCAGTGTGTGGAAGCAGGTCGTCGTCGGCACCGATCAGTTCACCCCGGCAGCCGCGCGCAGCCCAGGTCGGCGCTGGGGGTTGATCCTCGTGGGGCTCGTGCTCCTCGCGGGGGCCGCGGTCGCTGCGGGCTACTTCTGGGTGTGACCCGCGCCACGGGCCGGCATCCGTCGCTCCGCCCGAGCCGGTGCGGACCGAGGAGGATCTGCGGTGATGGACGCGAGCACCTCCGCACCCTGCGACGAGACACGCGAACAAGACCAGCGAACGAGCGGCATACGACATGGCGATCTGGTTCCTGAGGCACGATGCGGGCCGGCAGCCAGGTCGCCGTGATCGCCGTCGGGAGGAGGCCAACCGCGAACCGTGAGATGTCGTGCGGCCACCACATCCGACATCGGCGCCTCGTGCGTAGCGATCGCGGCGATCGCGGCGCTCCGGGCGCCGTGCCGATGCCTGCGTTTGGTACGCTCCGACCATGATCCGGAACCGGTCCACGCGTGTCCTGCTGGCGCTCGTCGCCGTTGTCTTGGTGTCCTGGGGGTGCAAGCAGGATCAGAGCGCCACCGGGGAGTCTGCGCAGAACGCGATGGGCTTGTATGCCAAGGGCTTCAACGCTCTGCTCGATGGGCCTCGCGACATGGCCAAGGAGTACGAAGACAACGTTCCCGATGAGGGGCCCGACGAGACCAAGAAGTACCGGCTGTTCCCGAGACAGAACTCGGCGCGCCGCCAAGTGGAAGAGGCCACGCAGGCGTTTGCCGAGGCCAAGAAGTCCGCGCCCGCGAGCATCGCGCAGATCGCGCCGCTCGCCGCCGCGGCGCTCGCCGCGACGCTGACGTTGGAGAAGGACTTCACCGAGGCGCAGAAATACTACGAGGCGGAGAACTGGAAGGATGACAAGTTCGCCAAGGGCAAGGAGCTGCACGGGAGGCTCGTCACGGAGATCAAGGCGTTCCGCGACGCGCTCGACGCGCTGTCGAACGAGCTGTCGCGTGTCGAGGACGCCCAGGCCGAGGTCGAGATCAAGAAGTACGGCACGACCAGCCCTCGCTACTGGTTCCGGTTCGTCAACATGAAGGCCAAGAAGCTGCTGAGCTTCGCGGAGAAGGGCCCCGGTCCGACCTTCGTCAAGGACTTCGAAGCGGCACTCGCCGAGTTCGATGCCGCTCGCGCGGACACGACGAAGTTTCTCGACGCCAAGGGTTCCGGATTCGGGCCGGGCGTGTTGCAGACGTACAAGGGCTACATGAGCGCCACCGACCGGCTGTCCGCGTCCGCCGTCAAGGCCAAGCGCGCCGCCGCGGAGGCGGTGCAGGATCCCGAGAAGGTCGAGGTGTTCCAGCGCGAGTTCAACACCATGGTCAGCTCCTACAACTCCGTCGTCTCGGTCACTGACGGGCTGTACAGCCTGGAATCCAACGACCTGCTCAAGTAATCCGAGGTCGATCGCAATGCGCGCCCTTCGTGGTGGCGCCGACTCGCGACGTTGAGCCCGCCGCGCAGAACCCACACGACGCGGGTCCACGGCATTCTGTCCTCCGCTCATCGTTGGTGCGACGGAGTATTCGCTTCGCGTGCTCGCCCTGGTGACAACCGGCGAGCGGTCTTTGCGCTCACGACCGAGGGCTCTGCCGACATCCTCAGGAAGTAGTGCCGTCAGCTTTTTCTCCACCGCACCGCGACCGAGCCCCACGATCCACACACCGCTCAGCTATCCGCACACCGCTCAGCTATCCCCCACGAGATGTACAGCTCGTAGCCGGCGTGCAGGATCACGTCGGGTGCGAGTGGTTTCAGGTGCGCGGTCAGCGGACGGGCCTGGACGTTACACCGAGCTTGGTGAGTCGCCGCTGCGCGAGATCACGAGAAGTCGGGACGAACGACGACGTCTTCTCGGGATCAACGCGCAGATAGGCCGCGACGGCGTCGTCACGGAGACCCAACCCCTCGTAGAGCCGACCGACTACGTACCAGTCCGATGGGTTCGGTTGTTCACGGTCGCCGAGCTCCATCGACTTCCAGCCCTCCACACGCGCCGCACTGAGGTCGTCGAGCTCGAGGAGTACGGCAGCAAGTGTGTTGAGGATATGAGGAGCCTCCTTCGAATCACGGACTGCGTCGCGCACCGACGTCAGCGTAGACGTGAGGTCCTTGCCCGCCGAGACCTGCAGCCACGCGAGGTTGTTCTTCGCCTCGGTACTGGCCGCGGGACGTTTGTTCATCTCGGCGAGCCGCTTGATCGCTTCATCGATCTGACCTCGCGCCATCGCGAGCTCGACCCGTGCATGCATCAGCAGCTCGTCATCCGGGCTGGCCGCAAGCCCCTTCTCGGCGAGCCTGTCGCCGTCGTCGAGACGCCCGAGCCGGGCAAGCGCCAGGACTCGTGCTTTGATCGCATACTTCGCACTCGGGTCGCGCTCGGACCAGGCGGTGGCATGCCTCTCGAGCTCCTGCCATCGATGTGCATCGACATACGCGAGGGCGAGCGGCACATCGCAGCTCTTGCGCGCATCGGCAACCTTCGAAGCGCATTTGTCCAGGATCGGGATCGAAGCGGGATCGCTGCCACCAGTGACCACAGCCGCCGCGAGCTCCAGCAGCTCCTTCCCTGGTGACGGGCTCGCGTTCCAGATCCGCAGGAACGGGTTGTTCTGCTTGTCGTTCAACTTCGATGCATCGAGCTCCTGCTTCAACCAGTCGAGGAGCGAGCGCGCGCCGGCTTCGTCACGAGCCGCAAGCAATCGGAGCGCGTGCCTCCCGATCCCTGCAGGATGCGATGGCTCTCCGATCAACTTCGCCTGGCCCTTGTCGAGGGCAACGAACAGGACGACTCGCTGACCGAAGGCGTCGTACTCGACCCGCCATGGTCCTTTGGGCCGGCCGTCGACAGAGCGGAACACGAGTGACGAAACGGTGAGGTCCCACAGGAACCCGCTCCCCATCATCCTGACCTGCGCAAACTGCTGCCTGTTGGTCTTCGGAACGGCGAGCTCGTCGCGCGTCATCTCATCCCAGAACAGCTTCGGAGACCGCAGCGAGCTCATCGACGCGAAGAAATAGTTATGGACCGCGCTCTGCGGATCCTTGCTCGGACCGGGTGTGGTGGTCTGACGCTTGAGGCGGTCCATCAGTATCGCCTGCGGCGTTCCTGCCTTGAACGTTCCAGTATGTGCGGAGAGCTCGCGAGACACGTCGTATTGACGCAGCGCCCACAACAGCCCGGCGGCGGCGTCGAGAACCGTGGTCCGTCCCACTCCAGTACGCAGCGTCGACACGTCCGCGATTGCGGCCTTTCCTCCCCTGGCAACCGCCACGGTCGCGATCAGGAGCGCGTCTCGCACGTCCCCTGACGGCAATCTACGAAGCACCTTCTCACCCTCGGCAGGAGCCGTCCGGAGCAGCGCACGAGATAGCGAGAGAGCACGCTCGTCGGTCTGCTCGAGATCGTACGCGGCCCGCCACGCCTCGGCCGCTCCCTTGAGGTCTGCGCCCGCGTCGAATCCAATGCCACGGGCATCGCGCTCGAGCACCGTCGCGAGATCGGCGGCCGCGCCGACATGCTTGGGATCGAGCTTACGAGCCTTGCGGAGCGCCGCGATGGCCCCCGCGCGATCGTGATCGAAGCCGTACTCGCGACCGAGCGTGTCGTGCCGTAGAACCCAGCCCAGCACGCTGTAGGCGTCGGCGTTCGTCGGTTCGAGCTTGACCGCAAGTTGCGCCTCCGCGCGAGCTGCACCCCCGGCCCCCGCCCTCAGTAGAACGAATGCGAGCTGTGTGTGGTGCAGCGCTTCCTTGGGATGGAGCTGGATCAGCTTCTTGACCTCGGCGATCGCGTCCCTGGGCTTGCCTCTCTCGACGAGCGCCCATCCCGCGTGCTCGATCACGATGTGAGTCCTCTCCTTGCCCACCTCCTGCAGTGCGGTCTGCACCGCGCGGAGTTCGACGGGCGTCAGCCGGCGCTTCCCCGTCACGAGCGTGTAGGTGACGACGATGGTCTGTCCTTCCAACCGCTGCCGTTCGGTGAGTGTCATGGTCCCGAGCTTACGAACGTGTTCGGGCTTCAACGACGGAGGTGCAAAGCCCGGAGGAAGAACGAGGCGATTCTCGATCTCGAACGTGTGAGGTCGCGGCAGCTCGAAGTCGAGACGGCGATTCACCGGGTCGTCGACCGTCGTCAGCAGGTCCGGCAGCTTCTCGAACGTATCGTGCGCGAAGAGATAGACATCGATCCGGTCGCGTTCGGTGAAGGCTCGACTCGAGTCCGTCGCAACCAAGGTCATCTCGAACGGTGTCTCGAGCGCGCTGGGCGGCGTCGTTACGAAGCTCGCCAGCGACTTGCTGACGTACTCGGTCTCGACGTACTTGACGAGGTCCTTCCGAACTTCGTCGCTGCGGGTGTCCCGGATCCAGCTCCGCTGGCTGGCTTCGAACACTCCACCCTCGCGACTCACCTCCTTGATGCGTGCAGCTCCGGCCTCTGCCAGCTCGTACGTCCGGATCTGGCGAACGATCGCGTCATTCGACTCTGCTCGCGGCGTCAGCGCGAGGTCGCGCGTGTCATTCGCGATGATCAGTGCTCGCCGACCCTGGTCTCGAGTGGGTAGCGCGCCGACTGGAAACAGATCCTCGGTTGCATCGATCCAGACGTCACGTCCCGCTACCTCGGCTCGCACGATGGCGTGATCGAACACGCCCATCCCCGGCAGATCCTTGTCGAGATCGAGCCCCGGACCGGTCGACAACAGCGCGAGGTCGGCGCGGATCCCGACCGCGCGCAGCATCGCAACCAGCAGCGTTGCCTTGTCCTTGCAGTCGCCAAAGCCGCGCTTCACAGTCTCGGCGGGTGACCAAGGAATCGTCGACGCATCCCCGAACTCGATTCCGGTGTAGCGCACCTGCTGGTGTAGCCACGCAGTGATCGCGCGCACCGTCTCGATGGTCCGAGCGCGCGGGAGCTGCGACGGCAGCGTGAACGGCCCATCGGAAATGCGCTGGTCCAGGAGCTTGCGATAGTCCTTCGCGACAGCTCCCCATGACGCTGCCGTCGAGATACCGACGTACGGGGACTGGATCAGATCGCCGGGAACGAACGCCTGCCACTCCTCGACCGGGTTCAGCAGTGGCAGATCGTACGTCCACGTCTCGCGATCACCGGAGACGTCGTGGCGTGGCTTGAACCCCGCGGGCAGACTGCGAGCCACGATCTTCGCTTTGCGATTCTTCGGCGCCGAGAACTGGATCTGCGAGCTGGCGATCGGCAACGAGCCTCCCACCAGGTATGTGTCCACGGTTCCAGCCGACAACAGCGGAACGCGGTCCGTCGTGACGATCTCTTGTTCGACGACGGCACCGATCTGGAGCCGTGGCAACGGCGCCTCGAGCCGACGGCGATCGCTGAACACGCTGGGCGCCGCCTCGACGGCAGGCGCGTCGTGGATCAAGCTCTGATCCAGGTCGGTCACCTTGCCCCCGGGCTCGATCACGCGCGCCCGAACCACGGGCTTGTCCTGATAGAACGGCTGCCAGTGGTGGGCGAGCGTTCCCCACTCCTCTGCGCCGATCTGTGAGCGGACGACGAAGACGACCCGCCAGCGCGTGACAGCTCTCCCCTGCACGTCGAATCGGATCTGGTTCTCCTGCCGGATCATGCCGATCGGCCAGTCCCCAGCTGGAGCCGAGCTCACCGTTGCCAGCAACTCGGCCGGAGTGGCGGAGAACGCCGGTTTGAGGAGCGCCTTGTCTACGTCTGCCGCTACCGGGCGCGCCGGAAGCCCCAGGACCACTCCAACCATTGCGACCCGTGCGGCGTGCATGCTCGACGGTACCTCGATCCGATGTAATGCCGGCGCAGGTCGGCACCTCTCCTCGCATGGTGCCCACGATCGATCTTCCCGCCTTCGAAGCTCTCGCCGCCCTGCCCGGCGTCACCGCGATCGACTTCACCGCCGCCTGGTGCGCGCCGTGCAAGGCGATGGAGCCGATCCTCGCCGCCCTCGCGACCGAGTATCACGGCCGCGCGCGCGTCGTCGCGGTCGACGTCAACGACGAACCGATCCTCGCCGAGCGCTACGGCGTGCGCTCGATGCCGACGCTCGTGATCCTCCGCGACGGTCGCGAGGTCGGCCGGGTCGTCGGCAGCCGGCCGCGGAAGTTCGTCGCCGGCATCCTCGATCGCGCGCTCGCGGGCGACGTCGCGATCGCGAGTCCGTAGTCACGCACCCTGCATGCACTGCTCGAGCTGCTTGCGTGCGCGGTGCAGCAGCACGGCGACATGGTCGGCGGTCAGGCCGAGCGTCTGCGCCGCCTCCTCGCCCGAGAGCTCGTCGAGGAACATCGTCGGCGCAGCAGGACGATTCTCCTTGAGAGGCATGGGCACCTCGAACGTCGAGCGCCGGGCCGGACCGAGTCCCCAGCCCGTGTGTGGAAGATCGGACCGGTTGTCACCGGGGAGCTACGCGAGTTGCTGCGGTCTCTGAAACCGTTTTGCACCGCCGACCAGGGCGTGATCCACGCCCGAAACGAGTGAAGACCGGAAGCGTTTGCTACCGGTCTTCGTCGTCGATCAAGGTCGTGATCGGGACTGAGGGATCCCGAAGGGGTCGTCGTGCGCGAAGGGGGACTCGAACCCCCACGGTGTTACCCACTAGCACCTCAAGCTAGCGCGTCTACCAATTCCGCCATCCGCGCATTCAGTTTTGAAAAAACGGACGTAACAGGTAGCGCCGTGGGTCGGCGCTGTCAAGCGCTGCCGCCTGGTGCATAGTACCGGGCGGTGCCGTTCTCGCCGAGTCATCCCCGCCCGGCGCCGCCGCTGTCGCGCGCGAGCCTGGTGATCGGCCTGTACGGCGCGATGGCGATCGTCGCCCTCCTGATCGCCGCCGGCCGCGGCAACCCGGACCTCTACCGGCTCGGCGAGGCCCCGGGCTGGATGCTGCTCGGCGGCCCCGCGATCGGGGTCGGCGTCGGCGTCGGCGTCGTGTGGCTGACCCGCGTCGCGTCCCGGCACTTCCAGTGGGCCCGGGACCTCAACGCGAGCTTCCGCGACCTGCTCGGCCCCCTGACCGGCAGGGAGATCCTGATCCTCGCGCTCGCCAGCTCGATCGGCGAGGAGCTGCTGTTCCGCGGCGCCCTGCTGCCGTGGGTCGGGATCATCGTCCAGGCCGTGGTGTTCGCCCTGCTCCACATCGGCCCGGGCAGGCGGTTCCTGCCGTGGACGGCGTCGGCGCTGGTGCTCGGCATCGGGTTCGGCGCCCTCGCCCAGTGGACCGGCAACCTCGGCGGCCCGATCGCGGCGCACTTCATGATCAACTTCTTGAACCTGCGGTTCCTCGTCGGGCGCCCCGCGGGGTTCGCCGTTTAGTTGCTCCCCTCTCCGGCGGGTGCCTAGCCTTCTGGGATGCACCCGCTGACTCGGTTCGCGCTGACCGTCGCTGCCTGGTTCACGCTGGCGTTCATCGTCGGGTTCGCGCTGATGGGCATCGCCCGCGCGGACGAGACGTCGGCGACCGACAAGCTGCGGATCCTGTACTCGACGCGGTTCACATTCACCGAGGATGGGGTGCCCCTGATCACCGTCGAGATCATGGCCAAGCGCAAGGACGTCAAGCTGCGCGCCAAGGGCGGCATCGTGGTCCGCCCCGACGGCGCGAGCGGCTCCGCGATCGAGACGGAGACCGGCGAGTCCTGGTCGATCACCGCCGAGAACACCAAGCCGGCCGTGATCCATGACTGGACCGTCGTCGAGACGATGTCGCCCGAGGACAACGCCGGCGTCGCCGCGGCGATGGCGCGCTGGAAGGAGCGCGGGTTCGAGCCGCGCACGTTCGAGATCGGGACGGTGTTCGGCGTCGACGGCGAGGTGATCGACACGCGAGAGATGCGGATCGGGATCGATCCGGTCCCCGCCGGCAAGGGCACCGCGCGCGCCGCCGAGCTCGCCAAGCGGTTCGGACTCGCGACGGTCGTCCACCAGGAGCTCGTCCGCCGCCCTTCCGGGGTGATCGTCGCGCGCTCGGGCGGCGCCACGATCAAGAACCCGTCGGTGCTGTGGTTCACCGCGAAGCGGCCGACCGAGACGTTGACCGTCGAGGATGTCCCGACCGGGACCGGCGGCTCGCAGCTCGACACCGGCACCGAGGACCGCCGTTACTGGGGCGCGGTCTACGTGACCTTCGATCGCGATGGCTCGCTGCTCGTCGCGAACGCGGTTCCCGAGGACAAGCTGCTCGCCGGGCTGGTGCCCGCCGAGATGTATCCCGATGCGCCGGCCGCGGCGCTCGAGGCGCAGGCGATCGCGGCGCGCACCGAGCTGCTCCAGAAGATCGGCCGCCGTAACCTGACCGACCCGTTCCTGTTGTGCTCGACGCAGCAGTGCCAGGTCTACGCGGGCGCCGGCAAGGAGGACCCGCGGACGACCAAGGCGGTCACCAAGACGCGCGGCGTCGTGCTGCTGCGCGATGGCGGCGGCCTGGTCGACATCCGCTACAGCGCGTCGTGCGGCGGCCACACCGAGGACAACGACCACATCTGGGGCGGCGATCCGGATCCGTCGCTGCGCGGCCGCACCGATGACCCCAAGGGCGGGATGTCGCGCGTCACCGACGGCAACCTCGACGCGTTCCTCGAGGACGGCAACGACTCGTGGTGCAGCAAGGGCAAGCTCGGCAAGGGCCGGTTCCGGTGGACCGAGAAGCTGCGCGCCGACGATCTCGGTGCCCGGATCGCTGTCGACTTCCCCGAGGTCGGCCGGATCAAGGACCTCGTCGCGAAGAAGCGCGGCGTGTCGGGCCGGATCGGCGTCCTGACGATCAAGGGCGACAAGGGCACGGTCGACGTCGCTGGCGATCTCAAGATCCGGCGCCTGCTCGGCGGCCTGAAGTCGACGCTGTTCGACGTCACCCGCGAAGGCGACGTGTTCGTGTTCCGCGGCGCCGGCTTCGGGCATGGCGTCGGCATGTGCCAGATGGGTGCGATCGGGATGGCGACCGCGGGCAAGTCACACGACAAGATCCTCGGCCACTACTACCGCGGCACGCACCTGCACCGGCTCTACTAGAACCGGCCGACGAACGACGCCGCGACCTCGGGCGCACCGCGCGTGACGCTCGCGCTGGGTCGGCCGCTGACGAGCAGCTGGATCGAGCCGTACAGTCCGAGGCCACCGGCCGGCCCGGTGATCAGGCCCGCGAGGCAGAGGCCCCCGAGCTCCTGCGAGCAGCCCACTGCCGTGAGCGAAATCCCGGTGACGATCGCCACCGCCGAGACCACCGTGAAGAGGGTCCCGAGCGCGCGCCGGCCCTTCCGCTTCGGTGTGCCCCTCACGACCACGCTGCCGGCGGGCAGATAGCCGACGTCGATCAGCACGTCCTGATCCTCGTTCCGCAACCCGACGTACTGGCGCGCGGCGAGCTGGAGCGAGCACGGCGTCGTGCACGCGGGCCGGCGATCGACGATCACCGCCCACGCGTCGGAGCTCGTCGACAGGAACGTGGCGTCGGTCGTGCGCGCCGGGGTCGCCGCCGGCGGAGGCCCAGGATCCTCGCGCGCGGGCGCGCGGCCCGGGACGACCTCCCCGCCGAGCCGATCGGGCGACGCGGTCTGCAGCTCGATCAGGTGATTGGCGTGATCGTCGAAGACCACGACGGTCACCGGGCGACTCGTCGCCGACGGGAGGCGCGCGCGATGCTCGGTCGACAGCGCCACCGGTGTGCCGCCGGCGATCGACACCGACGTCGCCATGGCGAACGGCTCGCTGACGGCGACCTCGAGCTCGGTCGTCGACAGCCAGGTCGCGGTCGCGTTCAGGCGGCCGTGCGCGGCGATGTACGCCTGGGCGGCCTCGAACGGCTCGCGCAGCTTGGGCGCGACGTCGGTGCCGAGGGCCGCGGCCGCATCGAGCGCGAGCCAGCGCCGGAAGTACTGCTCGCCGACCTCGCGCTGACCGAGGACGACCGCGGTGCTCGCCGACAGCTTGTAGATCTCGCGGACTGCGGCCGGCGAGTTGCCGCCGTCGGCGAGCGCCCCGACCAGCAGGCGCTGAGCGTCGTCGAACCGGACCTCGTCGATCGCCTTGCGTGCCTGCTCGAGCTTGGGGCTGTCGGCGTGCGCGGGCGTCGCGAGCGCGAGCACCGCGACGACCGCGAGCGCGCGGGTCACCACGTCAGCTTCCCGGAGTTGACGGTCTTGCCGGGGGCGACGTCGATCAGGAACTTCTGCTGGCGTCCATCGTCGGACCGCACGGCGCGCACCATGTGCTTGCCGGCGGGCAGCACGTGCTGGAACAGCGGCGTGTCGCCGACCTTCTTGCCATCGATGTAGATGGTCGCGTACGGCTCGGACCCCACGCTGTAGGACCCGGGATCGGGAGCGAGCTCATCGGGCGTCTTCAGCTCGCGCGCGGGATCAACCGTCTCCGCCTTCGGCCGGGTCGCCTTCGCCGGCCTGGCTGGCGAAGGCGGCTTCCCCGGGGGCCTCGTCGGGTCCGGCGACGCGCTGCCCCAGCCCGCGGTCGCCCCAGGGATGCCCTTGACGCTGTCGCGGAGCTTTTCGAGCTGCGGGCGCATCTCGCCGAGGGTCTCGAGCGCATCGATCGCCTCGGTCATCCCGGGCGCGGCCTGGTGCCGTCGATCGGTGACCCGCACGGGCTCGGTCACGGGTTCCTCCGCGACCGGCGCCGGCGCCGGCGCAGGCGCCACGTCGTCACCCCCGCGGGTCACGGCGAGCACCGTCACGAGGCTGCCGATCAGCGCGAGGGCACCGACCACGAAGGGCCAGCGCCGCCGGGTCGGCAGACGATCGAGCGCCGCATCGCGCTGCTCGCGCTGCTCGCGCTGGATCCGCACGGGCTCCGAGCGCAGGCTGACCGTCGAGCCGGCCCCGTCGTCATCGGTCCGCAGGCTCGCCGTCGCGGCGGCCTCGTCCTCGATCGTGTCCGCCGCGGTCGGCTCGAGGGACGGCTTCGAGCGCCGCTGCGTGAGCGCTGCCGCGACCTCGCGCGAGCGCTCCGCGATCCGCTCGCCGCACGCCGCCTGGAGCGCCGCCGCGATCTGGTCGTCGTCGTACGCGCCCCCGACCACGCTGGCCGCGTGACGCAGCGCCTCGCCGAGGGCGCGCGCGCTGCGGAACCGCTGGTCGCGATCGCGCGCGAGGGCGGCACCCAGGACCGCGTCGATCTCCGGCGGATAGCCGTGCGGCGCGAGCAGCGGGATCGGGGCCTCGGTGATCGCCTTCCAGATCAGGAAGTCGGTGTCGCGATCGAACAGCGATGTCCCGGCCAGCGCTTCCCACACGACGACGCCGAGCGCGAACACGTCGGAGCGCGGATCGACCTGCTCGCCCTGGATCTGCTCGGGCGACATGTACGGCAGCTTGCCCTTGAGCAGGCCGGTGCGCGTGCGCGGCCCGTCCTTGAGCATCTTCGACACGCCGAAGTCGAGGACCTTGCACGCGCCATCGATGGTCACGAACAGGTTCTGCGGCGAGACATCGCGATGGACGATCGGCGTCGGCGTGCCGTCGGCGTCGCGCAGCTCGTGGGCGTGGTGCAGGCCATCGCACGCCTGCGCGATCACGCCGGCGACCAGGCGCAGCGTGCGCGCGTTGTCCGGTGGCGTGCGCGGCTGATCGCGGATCAGCGCGTCCCACGGCATGCCCTGGAGGTAGTCCATCGACAGGAACAGGCTCCCGTCGGCCTCGCCGAGCTCGTAGACCGTACAGATGTTCTGGTGCAGGAGCTGCGCGGCGATCCGCCCCTCGTTGAGGAACATCTCGACGAACAGCTTGTCCTCCGCGAGGTGCGGGAGGATCCGCTTGATCGCGACAACCCGCTCGAACCCGCCGACGCCGTGGAGGCGGGCGAGGTAGAGCTCGGCCATGCCGCCCTTCGCGAGCTCGAGCAAGAGCTCGTAGCGACCGACGCTCTCGATCCGAGGAATCCCCACGCTCGCCAATGCTACCAGATCACGACTTCACGACGACGACCGCCCTAGGGGCGAGCGTGATCCGGGTCCCGCCCCCGCCGGGGGCCCGCTCGATCAGGCGCGGGCCGGCGAGCCCCGCGTCGACGAGGTCCTTGCGGCACCGCGAGATCAACATGTTGATCTCGGGCCGGCTGACCGCCGGGTTGCGCGGCCACACGATGCTGCGCACCGTGTCATCGGGGATGAACTCGCCGGCGACGTAGCCCTCGGGCGGCCTGAGCAGGGCCATCATCAGATCGAAGCGTCGATCGGAGAGATAGACCGCGCGCTCGCCCACCGCGAGCGTGAACACGACGCGACCGCCGCGCGGCAGCATCTCGACCTCTGCCTTGACCGGGAGATCCGAGCGCGACGACACCGCCGTGGTCGCGGCGGCACGACCGCGCGCGTGGTGGATCGTGAACGTCTCGCCCAGGCACGTCAGCTCGTCGTCGACCGTGAGGGGTTCGAGCACGCCCGGCTCGATCGTCTCGCCGTTGTGCTCCGCCTTGCCGGCGCGCAGCTCGACGAACAGCTCGCCCTGCGCGAGGTGGAGCTGGAGCAGCGCCTTGGGCCACTTCTTGACGATCAGGTCATCGGTCTCGCCGCCGCCGATCACGAACGGCGTGTGCGCGATCCCGAAGCTGCCGCCGAGCGCGCGCTCGAGGACGTACCCGCCCTTGGCGTCGGCGTCCGCGGGCTGCGCCTCGATCTGCACCGCGAGCGTGAGGCCCGGGATCGCGAGTGCGTCGCCATCGGCGAGCAGCTGCGGCTTGTCGCTCGGCTTGCCGTTGATCGAGATCGGCTCGCGGCCGAGCGGCACGACCTCGGCGCCCTCGGCGGTGATCCGCACCAGGGCGTGGCGACGACTGACACTCGGATCGAGCGCGACGATGTCGCAGTCCTTCTGTCGCCCGATCAGGACACCGCCCGGCCCGACGCGCCGCGATGGCCCGTCGGGCATCACCAGCATGCAGCGCAGACGCGATGGCTCCACGCTGCGATGCTAGCGTGTTCGCAGCCTTCCGTGCGGCATGCGCTGTCGCTGCGCATCCTGCGACGGGCGTCGTGATGTCGGCCTGATGTCGGCCGTGGCCGCCCGCGGCCGTATCAAGGGCATATGAAGCTCATCGCCAGCCTCCTCCTGTTCACGTGTCTCGCGCTCTCCGCCTGTAACACCCCCTCCGGGGACTGCGTGGGCGACCACTGCGTCTGCCCGGCGACCGGCGGCTGCGATCACACGTGCACGCCCGGCGGCAACGAGTGCCACATCCAGGGCAGCTCCGGTCCGGTCGACGTCCAGTGCGCCGACAACGAGGAGTGCCATGTCGAGTGCGCCGCGGCGGCTGGGTGCAACGTCGACTGCGGCGGCAGCCCGGAGTGCCACGTGACCTGCCCGGCGACCGGCTGCACCGTCACCGACTGCGTCGGGGCGGGCTGCGTCGTGTCGTGCGGGTTCGGCGGCGTGGCCTCCCGCGCCGGCTCGACCGCGACCTGCCCGTAACACGTCCATGACAGCGGCGATCGCGCAACGCGCCTCGCGCGCGGCGTAGTATCCCGGCTGCATGCCCCAGCAGCTCCTCCCGACGACGATGGTGGGTTCGTACCCGCGCCCGGCCTGGTTCACGCACCAGC
>Ga0316601_100000373_pt1 | contig 18713 bp, 19 predicted proteins | sample OWC_soil_day5_no_FD_207663 | JGI IMG/M metagenome (GOLD analysis project Ga0316601, IMG submission 207663) | Wetland soil microbial communities from Old Woman Creek delta, Ohio, United States - OWC_soil_day5_noCT | ecosystem: Environmental > Terrestrial > Soil > Wetlands | place: USA: Ohio... | reverse complement strand
GGGATGATATCATCAATTCTCAGCAGGATTTCATCCACTGCATCTTCAGGCTTTAAATTAGAGGCTTCTTCTATAAGACACTCACCAGCCCAGGTTTCAACAGTAGAATATGCAGTGGAAGGCCAGCCGTAAGGTTCTCCATTAGCACTGATTTTCTGTTTCATTCCATTTGTGGTAATAAACATTCCCATCTGCAGCTCACACATAGCAGATTCATATTTTGAATTGAGTTCTTTTGTAAAGCCGCCTAAGGCTTTTATTTCGTGAACAGCCAATAGTTTATGATTCTCAATTAGGGTATAAATCTGTTTAGCGTAGTTACTTAATAAACCCTCTGAGTAAACTTCATTAAAACTCCGTCCTCTTCGAATTGCGGATAAGAATATAGGATACCATTCTAGAGAAATAAATCCTGGTTTTTTATCAAATAATTTTGCATATGCTGCTTTGTGCTCTAGCTCAATTTGCACACGCCATGGCCATGGGTCTGAAGTAAGGTCTGTATGCCACTGCTCTGGCTCTGTCAAATCAGAAAGGTTTACAAAATCAATACAGTTCTTTGATAGAGGCATAAAGCCCACATTTTCTAATATTGATACAAAGTCCTCGTACTTTGTAAGTTTTACATTAGTATAATCCTTTGTCATTTTATACACCTCATCGCTAATCTAGATACAATTCCTCAAATTCATCATCTATATATGCCTGTATATAATTTGATTCAAATTTTAGCACACAGTAATTTGGGTCCGTCACTCCAAGTGGGAAATGTTTAATAAACCAATCTACCCAAAGTTCAGTTTTTATATTCATATCTTCTACAATTGTCATGTTGCCCATTAAAGTAACATTATTACCATCAATGGAAAAACAAACGCCAGCTTTAGGGTTTCTTTTGTAGTTATTTACTTTATTTGATATTGTTCCTGTAGAAAACCAAACAGTATTTATTCCTTCTGTTTTAAGGCTGCACATAGCAGCAGTTCTGGGATAACCAGTTTCATCGATAGATGATAAAGAAGCTACCTCACATTTTTTCATTAATTCTTCAGCCTTTTTTAATAATTCATTAGTCACTTTCAACACTCCTTTTGCTTTTTTTACCATCATATCATAATGAACATGCCAACTGTATGTCATGTTCATTTGTACATTTTCAAAATATTTTCAGCACAGCTTTTTACCTCATCAATAATATGTTTAGGTGATAAAACTTTTGCCTTATCTCCAAAGCCAAGTATAGTTTGAATTGCAAAATCATGGTTGGTGTATTCTAAAATAAACTTAATCCGATTATCTTCTGTAAATTCATAGGAACCTACTCCATAGTTTTCGATGATTACATATTCAAGAGAGCGGTGGAGAAGCAAGGTAACTGATTTGTTGTCATTTTTAAAATAGTTATCAAGCTCTGTTCTCTCACTTGGAATATGACGACTAATAAATTTTGTATCAGTTTTTTTTACATTATCCATTCTATTTAGCTTGAAAAGCCTAAAATCATTTCGGAACTTGCAATAACCAAAGATATACCATCCATTCCATTTAAAAGTAATGAAGTAAGGCTCTATTTCTCTTTTTGACATGCCTTTATTTGAAAAATAATCAAAGCTAACCTCATTTTTGTTATTTATTGCTTCTCTTAGAAGGCTTATTTTATGTGAAAGGCTGGTTTTGTAAAAGGAAGTTAAATCAATATAGAGATTATTACCTACAGATATAATATCTTCGTCTTTTGGAGCAAGTTTCTCTAAAAGAAGTTTAACCTTACTATTTGGAGAGATGCTTTCTATACTTTTTAAACCAATAACTATATTATCAAGCTCATCTATAGTTAATATATTTTTATCAAGCTTATAGCCCTCGGCAATGCTAATTCCCCCATCACCACCTTGATAGGTGACAAGTGGAATACCTGCTTTGCAGATGTCTTCAATATCTCTATGAATGGTACGAATTGATACTTCGAATTTTTCAGCTAAATCCTTAGCTTTTATTTTATCATTATTTAAAAGTGTTGTTATTATTCCAAGTAAACGATCGATCTTCAATAGGGTACACCTCACTTAGATAGCCAAATGATGACAAAGGCTTTAAACAGTTATTAACAAAAATGGCTACAAATTTTCTATATAATTATATCATAAAAAAATTATAATTTTTCTGCAGGGTTTTCTTTTTTAGTTTACGTCTATATAGGTGTAAGGCAAGATGTGATAAAATTGAAATGAAAATATCTAAGGGAGGGGAGTTATGGAGAACGAAGAATTGATAATTAAAGCTGCTGCTAAGGGCAATGAGCAAGCTTTTAGAATTATAGTTGAGAAGTATCAAAGATTTGTTTATAACATTTGTTTTAATGTTATAAGGGATTCGCAGCATGCAGAAAACATAGCTCAGGAAACCTTCCTTCAGTTATATAAATCTTTAAAGCTGTATGAGTATAAGGGTTTTAAAACCTGGCTTGGGAAAATTGCTTTTAACAAGGCTATAGATTATCAAAGAAAGATTAGCAGTATTAAGAAGAGGGAAGTAAGCTTAATTGGGGAAGAAGAGGTCACTGCTATTATTCACCAGGACAACATGGCAGAGGATTTTTTTAGAAAAGAAGATAATAAAAAGATTATTAACATGTGTAACGAACTTCCTGAGGTTTATAGGGATACGGTTAAAAAGTATTACATACAGGAAAAGGGATATGCAGAGATTGCATTAGAAGAAGGTGTAAGTATTAAAACCATAGAATCAAGGCTTTATAGGGCAAAGAAAATTCTTAAGGAAAGATGGGAGGAGGATGCATGATATGAGGCATTATGATATAAAACAATGGAAGCTATTTAGTGAAAATTTAATAGAAGAAAATATGCGCATAGAAATGCAGCAGCATCTTTTACAATGTGACCAGTGCATGGAGCTATATCTTACTTCAGTGGAAGAAAAAACTAATGGTGAAGATACTTATATTAATGAGGATTTTACTGATAACATAATGAATACTATAAGCAGTGAAAATAAGAAGATTAAGGAAAAGAACTATAAAAGAAGAAGGATTAATCTAATTGGCTGTTATGCAGTAGCTTCTTGTCTCACAATATTTTTAATGTGGAATGGAGCATTTCAATTTTTATTTGATGCAATACCAAAGCATAGCGAAGAATTTGCAAATACCAGTCTGAAAAGGGAGCGGGTATTTGTTAGTGGGTGGACAGATAGGCTCACCGATGAAACCTCATCCTTAATAAACAATATTAGTTCAAAAGAGCTTTCAGCTAAAAATAAAAAAGGTAAGTAAATAGGAGGAATATATATGAAAAAGAAAAGTAAATTTTTAACCTTTATGTTGTCTTTTGTACCTGGGCTTGGTCATATTTATTTGGGCTTTGCAGCAAGGGGCGCATTGTTCTTTTCTGCTGCTGCTGGAGTCGGGATCTTTATGGGTATATTTGATGGGCTTATATGGAACCAAGGGGTTAATCCAGATGTGATTGCTTTCGCAATCCCAATAATTTGGCTGGTATCCATAGTAGACAGTATGATGATAGCTGACAGGATAAACAATTATGTACTAACTCCTCAAAATAGTGAAGGTATTGAAAAGGTATTACCAAACTACGGGGAGCTTACAAAACAAAATAAGAAATTAATATCTATGTTTTTATCTATAATTCCTGGTGCAGGTCATTTGTATTTAGGGCTTCAAAGACAAGGAATTGAACTAATGGCAGGCTTTTTCTTAGCTTTCTACATAACTGATTGGCTGAGAATAAGTATATTTATGATATTCGTACCAATAATATGGTTTTATAGCATGTTCGATGTTATGCATAAGGTTTCAGGAGACAGACCAATGCAGGATCAGGAAATGCCTATAAGCAAATGGTTTAAGGGTGAAGAATCTATAATTGGGGAGAACTCAATTTTTAGAAATAAACATAAGGTAATTGGGTATACACTAGTTATTTTTGGAGCATTATTAATCTTTAATAGACTTTTATATCCTTTAATTGAGTCATTTATAGATTATAGAATAAGAGGAAATATACAAACTGGGATTGTTGCAATTCTTTTAATGGCTGGTGGAGTTAAACTTATATTAGGGACAAAACAGATTGAGAGTAGTAAAAAAGAAGAAATTAGTTAATAGGGGGAAAACAAAATGAGAAAGTGGAGAGTGGGCACCTTCTCAATGGGAATGCTGCTTATAGCTATTGGAGTGCTTCTTCTTGCCGGGCAAATAAGCGGCACTTCATCAGCTAAGCTTATCTTTAGTTGGTGGCCAATAATTTTAGTGATTCTGGGCATAGAAGTTTTAGCTCATGTATACTTTTCAAAGGAAGAACAGCCTAAGGTAAAATATGATGGCTTTAGTATATTTATTATTATTTTCATAATAATAGCTTCTACAGTGATATATTCTATAGGATATGCAATTAACACTATTCCAGGAGTAAAGGATTTATCTGCCTTTGGTGTATATAGAAATGAGTCAAGATATACTAAGAATTTTACAATAAAGCCAGAGGAACAAAAAAGGTTTTCTGTTAAAAATTATGATGGTAATATTGTAATTAAACAGGGAGAAGGAGACAATATTGAAATTGAGGCGGATATATCCATTACAAACAATGATGAGACTTATGCTAAAAACGTTGCTGATGGTATAGTGGAGATTTCAAAAGCTAATGGGATAAATCTATCAACTAAATTCTATAATAGAAGTGGTACAAGTGATAAGATTAAAGCCATAAGAGTTAACTACCTAGTAAGAGTTCCTAAGGGTGTTGAAGTAAGTGTTAAGAATGAGCAGGGAACAGTTACTGTAAATGAGATAAATAAAAAGGTAAGTATAGAAAATGATAATGGAGATATTACCTTTGGAAGCAGCAAAGAAATTGAAAATGCTTTAAATATAGAAAGTAAATCTGGAACAATAAGAATAAACATACCGAAATCTCAAAAGGCTCAATATAAAGCAGAGGTTATTAGCTGTGGAAGAATAATCGGTAATATTTTCAAGAAGAGTGGTAATGAGGAAAATATACGTAGCATTAATGAAATAGTTGGAAATAGCGAAGTAATAATTAACTTAAAAGCAGAAAATGGAGATATAAATATACTAGGAAGCTAAGGGAGAAATTACTCCCTTTTTTCTTTGAGGTAATTGCAATTATTTATATTTGATGTTAAAATAAGTAATAAAAGAAGGGGTAACATACTATATTTACTAACTTTAGGGGGATAACTATGGATATATTAAGAGCAATTAGAGATTATTTCTATTCATTCTCAGCTGCGGATCTTTCAACTTTATTAATGGTAGGATGTATATTAGCCAGTGGAATATTATATATTTACAGAAAGAAAGAAGCAGAGGCTAAATATAGGGAACATAATAAATTAAATCAATAGCAAGGTTAAGGGCAGATATTATATATCTGCCTTTTTTTACGCTATAGGGAATTAATATAATTAAAGAAATTCCATAGGAATTTCAACCTTCATTTTACATTCTACATTTTAAATTTTTAATTAGTCTTTAAAGATTAAATGCAGCTGCAAATTTTGAATGTACAATTTGGTAATTCAACCGAAAATGCAGGAATTGGTTCAAAAAAATAAATTTATCACATTAAAGCTGCAGGATGGTGTTGTAGAGTATGTCCCAGTGCTGTATAATGTATGTAATAACTATTTTGGGCAGGTGATTCTTATGAATAAACTTCTAGACGCAATAATTGATAATAATAAAGAATGGACAAAGCAAGGAAATGTAGCAACATACATTCCAGAACTTGGTAAGGCAAATCCAGAGGCATTAGGTATATATGTATCGGCTCTTAATGGAGATGAGTATTATTCTGGAGACTACAATACTAAATTTACAATTCAAAGTATGTCAAAGGTGCTAACCTTAATGCTAGCTATAATGGATAATGGAAAAGAAAAGGTTTTCTCTAAGATTGGAATGGAACCTACTGCCGATGGCTTTAATTCTATTATCAATTTAGAAACTAAAAATAAACAGAGACCTTTAAATCCAATGATTAATGCTGGCGCAATAGCAACTACTTCATTAATCAAAGGTGAAGATGCAGAAGAGGCTTTTAATAGAATTCTTGACTTTACAAGAAAAGTTACAGGAAATCCAGATATAAATATAAATGAAGCAGTTTATCAGTCTGAAAAGCAAACTGCGGATAGAAATAGAGCATTAGCTTATTTTATGAAGGGCACTGGAGTTATTGAAAATGACGTGGAAAAAGTACTTGATGTATACTTTAAACAGTGTTCAATGGAGGTTACCTGCAAGGATATAGCTAGAATAGGTGCTATGCTTGCTAATGATGGTGTAGTTTGTTGGAATGAAGAAAGAATTGTTCCTAGAGAAGTAGCTAGAATAGTTAAGACTATCATGACTACTTGTGGTATGTATGATGCATCAGGACATTTTGCAGTTCATATTGGAATACCAGCAAAAAGTGGAGTTGGCGGAGGTATTTTAGCTTCTGTACCTAAGAGAATGGGCATAGGAGTTTATGGACCTGCTTTAGATGAAAAAGGAAATAGTATAGCAGGTATAAAGGTATTAGAAGAATTATCTAAGGAATTAGATTTAAGTATATTTTAATTTGGCAAAAAGTCGGAGAACTCCGGCTTTTTTATTTTGTGAACTTAATGGAAATATTGTAAATAGTATAGTTAATTGAGTCAATTATGTGTAAAATAGAACTTATAGTATATTTTAATGTAAATAGAAATGGAGGAAATAGACTTGCTTAGATTTTTAGATAGTGGAGAGTCTCATGGAAAAGCATTAGTAGCAATTATAGAGGGCGTTCCTTCAAATTTTAATATAGATATTAACTTTATTAATAATGAATTAAAAAGAAGACAACAGGGCTATGGAAGAGGAGACAGGATGAAAATTGAAAGTGACAAGGTAGAAATGTGGTCTGGACTTAGAGGAAATAAGACTACTGGAAACCCTGTAACTATGGTCATATATAATAAGGATTTTGAGAATTGGAAGTCTGTGATGAATAATGAACCAAAGGAGGAGGAAAAAATTACTGTTCCTCGCCCAGGTCATGGTGATATGGTAGGATACTTTAAATATAATACTGGGGATATAAGGGATACTATAGAGCGTACTTCAGCAAGAGAGACTGCTATTAGAACTGCAGTTGGGGCTCTTTGCAGAAATATACTTGAGGCAATGGGCATTAGAATAAGGAGTAAGGTAAATAGTATTGGAAATATATATGATGAACAGGTAGATTTATTTGACCATAAGGTATATGAAATAATTGAACAGAGTGAGGTTAGATGCTATAATAGGCAAACAGAGGAAAAGATAAAAGAAGAAATAGACAACTGCAAGGAAATTGGAGATACTATTGGAGGGAGCATATTTGTTTCCATTAATGGAGTTCCGTTAGGAGTAGGAAGCTATACACAATGGGATAGAAAGCTGGATGGCATTTTAAGTGGTGCTGTTATGTCTGTACAAGGAATAAAGGCAGTAGAGTTTGGAAATGGTCTTGATCTAAGTAAAAGAGGCAGTGAATTCAATGATCCAATTACTTTTAATGAAGATAAGATAATTAGACCTACAAACAATTGTGGTGGAATAGAAGCTGGAGTTTCAAATGGTGAAAATATTGAGCTAAAAGCCTATATGAAGCCTATCCCAAGTATTAAGAAAAATATCAAATCCGTTGATTTAGTTAAAAAAGAAAACGTAGTTAATAGATATGAAAGATCTGATGTATGTGGGGTTATTCCTGCATCAGTGGTACTGGAGAATGTTTGTGCCTTTGAGATTCTTAAGGAGCTTATGAACAAGTATCCTGCTGATGATTTTAATGAAATTAAGAGAATGGTAGAAATAGATAGAAAAAAATACTAGATAAGGGTAAATAATAACTGTTTGGCCCTTGTTAAAAATTTAGGAGGGTTTAATATGGCTAAAGAAAGATTATTAATATTAGATAGTAACAGCTTAATGAATAGAGCCTTTTATGCATTACCACCATTAACAAATGCAGAAGGATTACATACAAATGCAGTATATGGTTTTACTGGCATGCTGCTAAAGATGATGGAAGAATTAAAGCCAGATTATGCAGTGGCTACCTTTGACAGAAAGGCACCAACCTTTAGGCATGAAGAATATAAGGATTATAAAGCAGGCAGAAAGAAGATGCCTGATGAGCTAGCGGAACAATTTCCATTAGTTAAGGATTTATTGAACTTAATGGCTATAAATATTTTTGAAATTGATGGTTTTGAAGCAGATGATTTAATAGGTACTTTAGCTACTTTTGCGGAAGAAAAGGACATAGAGGTTTATATTGTTACAGGGGACAGAGATGCATTGCAGCTGGCTAGTGAAAATATAAAGGTTGTTATAAACAAAAAAGGAATGACAGAAAAAGAGATTTATGATGAAAAGAGAATGATTGAAGAATTAGGAGTTACTCCTACTCAATTTATAGATGTTAAAGGACTGATGGGAGATGCTTCAGATAATATTCCTGGGGTTCCTGGAGTTGGTGAGAAAACAGCCTATAAACTAATAAAAGAGTACGGAAGTGTAGAGAATGTATTACAAAACATTGACAATATAAGTGGTGCAAAGCTTAAACAAAATTTAATGGAGTACAGTGAACAGGCTATTTTTAGTAAAAAGTTAGCAACTATTATGAAGGATGTGCCAGTTGAAATAGATTTAGATTCAATTAAGTCCCAAGAAAGCTACGATGTGCAAGGGTTAAGACAAATGTTCTTTAGACTTCAGTTTAAAACTTTAGTAGATAAGATTCCACAAGGAAATGTAAAAGAAACAGAAAATACAGAAGAAGCATTCAATGTTGAATATAACATAGTTAATGATATAAAAAGCCTTACGGATGTTGTAAGTAGGGTTAAAGATATAGTATATATTAATTTTAAAATTCTTAATGGAAATGTTTTTTCAAAAGGAGAAATAGAAAATATATATTTATGCTTTGAAAATAACAATTATATTATTCCTGTAAAAAAACTATATGAGGAAAATAGCGAATTAGCCAAGAGTACGCTAAGAGAAGTATTTGAAAATAGTAAGGTAGCAAAAATAGGTCATGATATAAAGATGCCTCATGCAGTTTTACATAAGATGGGTATTGATTTGAATAATGTGGTATTTGATACGAAAATAGCAGCTTATTTAGTAAATTCCTCAAAGGGGGAGTATGAGCTAAAGGGATTAATACAAGAACATTTAAGAATTGATATTACAGGGGAAGGGGAGGAATTAGATATAAAGGAAACATCCCTTCTTCCAAAATTATATGATATTTTTAGCGAGGAAATTAAAAATCTTGGTATGGAAGAACTTTATTATAAGGTGGAACTTCCATTGGTAGAAGTATTAGCATCTATGGAAAGCCTAGGTTTTAAGGTGGAAGAGGAGCAGCTAACGGAGATAGGAGAAAAGCTTATTGGAGAAGTTAATAGAATTCAGGAAGAGATATATGATCTTGCAGGTGAGAGCTTTAATGTAGCATCTCCAAAGCAGCTAGGAAAGATTCTCTTTGAAAAATTAGATTTGCCAGTTATTAAAAAGACAAAGACTGGATATTCAACAAATGCGGAAGTATTAGAAGAACTAGCAGATAAGCATCCTATTATTGAGAAAATAACTTATTTTAGGCAACTTTCAAAGCTACATTCAACCTACGTAGAAGGACTTAAGGCTGTAATAGATGTGGATGGAAAAATTCACTCCAGCTTTAATCAAACAGTTACTACTACTGGTAGATTATCAAGCACTGAGCCTAATCTTCAAAATATACCTATAAAATACGAGATGGGTAGAGAGATTAGAAAGGTATTTGTACCTGATTGTGAGGAGTGCGTTATACTTTCAGCGGACTATTCTCAAATAGAATTAAGAGTACTTGCTCATATTGCAGAGGATGACAATATGATTGATGCCTTTGTTAATCATACAGATATACATACTAAAACAGCTTCGGAGGTCTTTAAGGTACCATTAGAAGAAGTGACATCCTTAATGAGAGGAAGAGCAAAGGCTGTTAACTTTGGCATAGTTTATGGTATGGGTGACTTTAGTTTAGCTAAGGATTTAAAAATCACTAAAAAAGAGGCGAAAAGCTATATTGAGACATATTTTGATAGATATCCTAAGGTTAGACAGTACATGGATGAGATAATTGAAAAGGCAAAGAGTGAGCTTTTTGTAACAACGATTTTAAATAGAAGAAGATATATTCCTGAAATTAAAGGGCCAAATAAAATAGTTATGTCTTTAGGTGAAAGACTTGCTATGAATACTCCAATTCAAGGTAGTGCAGCAGATATTATTAAACTAGCTATGGTAAGAGTTTATAATGAATTAAAGGCAAGAAGACTAAAGAGTACTTTAATACTCCAAGTTCACGATGAATTGATAGTTAATGTTCATAAGGATGAGCTAGAAGAAGTTAAGGCTTTAGTAAAAGAAGAGATGGAAGGTGTACTAAGCTTGGCAGTACCTCTTGAAGTAGATGTAAATATAGGAAATACATGGTATGAGGCAAAGTAGGTGAGCTAAATGTTAAAGGTTGGATTAACTGGTGGCATAGGCAGTGGAAAGAGTACTGTGTCTAAAATGTTTAAGGAAAAGCAGATACCTATTATTGATGCAGACATAATTGCTCGTGAGGTATTAGAGATTTATCCACAAATTCTAGATAATATTAAAAAGGAATTTGGTGAACAATTTATTGATGAAAATGGAAAGCTTAAAAGACGTGAATTGGGCAGCTTCATATTTGATAATGAAAAAAGAAGGCTAAAGCTTGAAGAAATTATGATTCCTTACATTAAAAAAGAAATATATGATAGAATGGAAGAATATAATAAAAGTGGTATAGAAATGTGTGTGGCAGATGTACCCACATTAATTGAGCAGGAAATTTATAAAAAAATGGATGTTAACATTCTAGTATGGGTAGATAGAAATACTCAAATAGAAAGAGTTAAAAAAAGAGATCAATTAGAAGAAAAAGAAGTTTTAAAAAGGATAAATGCTCAGATGTCTTTAGAGGATAAAAAGAGATATGTAGATTATTTTATTGATAATAGTAAGGATTTAGAGAACACTGAAAGTGAATTTAATAGAGTCTTGAAAGCCTTGAAAGAGTTAAAGGGGGAAAAATGAGGGGACGTAAATTATTTAAATTTCTTTTAGCAATAATAATAATTGTTCTTATAGTTATTATTGCTGGATTTAAAATTGCTAAAGCTTTATACCCTATAAAATATTCCGATAAGGTTATGAAGTATTCAAAGAAATATGATGTGGATCCATATTTAGTATATGCGGTTATAAAAGCGGAAAGTAATTTTAAGCCTAAAGCTAGGTCAACGCAAAATGCCTATGGTCTAATGCAGATAACACCTGAAACAGCGGAGTGGGCATCAAAAGAAATGAAGCTTGAGGGGTTTACACCAGAAGCTCTTAATGATCCAGAAGTAAATGTTAATATGGGCTGCTGGTATTTGAGCAATCTAAAAACTGAATTTAATAATATTGATTTAGTTATTGCAGCGTATAACGGGGGGAGGGGCAATGTACAGAAGTGGCTTTCTAATCCGAAGCACTCTTCGGATGGCAAAACCCTTGATTACATTCCTTTCAAGGAAACAGATCAATATGTTAAAAAGGTAAAAGTAAATTATAATATCTATAAATTTTTGTATGATAATAAGAAAATAAATTGAAAATATTTTCATAATTTACATAGAATATTAAGTTTATCATATTGAAAAGCTATAAGAAATTATGATATAATTACGTAGTAATAGATGAGATGTGAATCTTACTATTACTACGTAAAAATTATATAATTATGCAGATGTGGTGGAACGGCAGACACGCTATCTTGAGGGGGTAGTGTCCCACGGGCGTATGGGTTCAAATCCCATCATCTGCACCAAATGAAAAAAGAGAGAAGCAGAATTGCTTCTCTTTTTGTTTTTTTGAAAATAATTGAATTATAATGGGATTGATGTTATTATTTTCATGTGCAATATGATTAAAAACTATATTCTAGGGGTGGGGAACTTATGAAAAGGAAAAAATGGGTTATTATATTCTCGGCTATTTTATTCTTAGCAATTGCAGTGGGCAGTCTTATTTATCTATTATGTTTTTCGAATAGAGCATCTAATGTGTATACTGATAAAGGAAAAGAATTCTGCAAATCTGAAGAATATAATGAAGGAATAAAATGCTTCAATCAAGCTGTAAAAATAAATTCTAAAAATGCTTCTGCATATTATAATAAAGGACAAGCGCTGTATTGTTTAGAAAAATATGATGAGGCAGTAGAATGCTTTGATAAAGCAATATCAATTGATAAAAAAGGAGCTGTTGAATTTACTGACGTATTAATGTATTCATATAATGAAAAAGCTATAGACTTATTTAAATTTGAAAAATACAAGGAAGCAATAAAATGGTTAGATAAAGCAATAAAATTTGCGAGTGAAAATGATTATGAGCCTTATTACAACAAAGGGTTGGCTTATTTTAACATTGGGTTAAATAAGGAAGCAATAATATGGTTTGATGAAGCTATAGCAAAAAATCCAAAGGATCCTTATACTTATTCGCTGAAAGCAGATGCACTAAGAGAAGAACAAAGATATGATGAAGCATTAGAATGCTGCGACAAGGCTTTAGAACTAAAGCCGGAGGATATTGGACTGTATATAAATAAAGGTTGGATGCTTTATTATATGAGCAGACATGAGGAAGCACAAAATTGTTTTAATGAGGGGCTGAAAATAGATCCTAATTCCTTTGAGGTGTATTATAATAAAGGACTTACATTAACAATGATTCATAAACTTGATGAAGCTAGAGCTGCTTTTGAAAAGGCATTAAAAATAAAACCAAATTCCAGCCAGGCAAAAGAACAGTTGGAAATGCTAAACAAATATAAATAATATATAGTTTATAAAAGTATACTAACTATGTTTAAAATTACCCCATTGATTTTTAAAAATCTATATGATAGAATACATACATAAGTTACGGCAAGGAAGTTATTAAAAGAATTTAATAACGGCTTAGTTGTATAAGTTCTGAAATATTCGACAGGCTCTATATTTTGAACCTACAGTATACAAATGGGAGTTCGATATTTAGATGAGGATATGTACCTTCTTGTGAGACCTCTAAGTGGCATTGAAGGCGATAGAGATATCTGTGAGGACACCCCCCTATCGATAGATAGGTGTCAGAAATAGGGCGGCGGTATTTTGGATTAATATCTGATTAAAAATAGAAGTAGAAATGCTTCTATTTTTTTTGTTTTTCAAAAATTGATGAGTACATACCTTGGGATAATATTTATTTACCATGGAATAATAATATAAAATAATATTTACAAGGAAGTGGTTGCATGAAGATTGAGGGATTTTTTAGCAGTGTTAAAACAGCAAATGAGGTTGTTTCCAAACTTAAAAGTGAAGGATATACAGGAGCTTTTGTAGATATAAACGATCACTTTAACGATGCATATTCGGAAAGAGGGCTTCTAGGAACAGAGAATATATCAAGCTTATCTCAAGCTGTTATGGGAGAAGGAGAAAAGGTTAACTCTCCACTAGCAGCTGCAAGCCCAATGGCAAGTGGAATGGGAGGCTTTGAAGAGATAGCTAATGTAAACTGTAAGGTAGTTGTAGAGATAAGCGGCAGGAATCTTGAAGCTGCTAAAAAGATAATTAGCAGTATGGGAGGAGACCTAGAGGATCCTAATGGTAAAATCCCTAAAGGACTTGAAAACTTAAATGAAGATGAAATAATTTATAAAAATTTAAAAGTATAACAAAATAACAATTTGCAAATTTTAATTGAATAGAAAAAGATTGCAAGAGAAAGCGCCAAAGGCGCTTTTTTTGTAAAGATTAGATACAGTATCTGCTGTTTTTGTTCTTCAAGGAAATGATAAAATTATACAATGTCTTAAAGATTACAACTTTTTATTGCTGTGAATATTCAGGCCTTTGTATAATTTTATGGTTATTACATATATTTGTAATACTGGGGGGTGTTTTTTATGCTAATTGTAAAAAATGAAAGTGATAATCCATTTTTTAATCATGCCGCTGAAGAGTATATGCTAGAGAATTTTGATGAAGAATGCTTTATGCTCTGGATAAATAGGCCAAGCATTTTAATTGGTAGAAATCAGAACGCCATGGCAGAAATAAATATGAAATATGTAAAAGAAAATGATATTACCATAGTAAGAAGACCGTCTGGGGGCGGGGCTGTATTTAATGACTTTGGTAATGTGAATTTTACCTTTATATCAAAGGTAGAAGATAATAGCTTTGCAGATTTTAAAAGATTTGCATTCCCAATAATTGAGGGGTTAAAAAAGCTTTCTATATTTGCAGAGTTTTCAGGAAGAAATGACATAACAATAGATGGAAAGAAAATTTCCGGTAATGCTCAGTATAAACATAGAAACAAGGTGCTTCATCATGGAACATTACTTTTTTCTGCTTCTATGAGCAATTTGGCTTCAGCATTAAAGGTTAGACCTATTAAGCTTGAAAGCAAGGGAGTTGAATCTGTTGCTAGTAGAGTTACTAATATTAGCGAACACTTAAAAGAGCCTATGACCTTAAAGGGATTTAAGGAGTTTTTAACTAATCATATGGTAGAGATTTATGAAAATAGCAGGTTTTATGAATTTTCACAGAGAGACATAGAGGGAATTAATAAGATAGTGAATGAAAAATATGGTACCTGGCAATGGAACTTTGGAAAGTCTCCAAAATTTTCACTAAATAATGAGCATAGGTATGCAGGTGGGATTTTAGAAGTAAATTTAAATGTAGATAAAGGTCTTATAAAGGAAATAAAGCTTTATGGAGACTTTTTTGGAAGGAAAGATATTTCCATCCTTGAAGAAGTGCTGGAGGGAGTAAAACATGAGAAAGAAGCATTGTTTACAGCTCTTAGAGATTATGAAATAAATGACTTTATGAATAATATCACGAAGGAAAATTTAATTGAATGCATACTGGGTTATTAAAAGGGAGAAGGGGATAAAATGTATGAAAAGAAGCCAGAATGGCTAAAGGTAAAGTTGAAGCTTGATAAAACAAATAAGTTTGTTGAGAGAACTATAGACAAATTAGCATTAAATACAGTGTGTAAGGAAGCAAATTGCCCAAATAGAATGGAGTGCTTTAACAGAAGGACAGCTACCTTTATGATACTAGGAAACGTATGCTCAAGAAATTGCACCTTCTGCAATGTTACTAAAGGAATGCCACAAAAAATAGATGAAAATGAGCCTATGAATGTTGCACAGGCAGTAAAAGCTTTAAATTTAAAATATGTTGTAGTTACCTCTGTTACAAGAGATGATTTGGAGGATGGAGGATCAGAGCAATTTGTAAGGGTTATAGAGGAAATAAGGAAGTTAACCCCTGAGGTTAAGATAGAAGTGTTAATTCCTGACTTTAAAGGGAGCAGAGAGGCTTTGATTAAAGTTATTAAAGCTAAGCCCGAAGTAATAAATCATAACGTAGAAACTGTGCCAAACTTGTATTCTAATGTAAGACCAGCAGCAGTATATGAACGTTCACTGGAGCTATTAAAGAGGGTTAAGGAAGAAGATGAAAGTATTTATACTAAATCAGGCATAATGGTAGGGTTGGGAGAGAAGGAAGAGGAAGTAGCAGCTTTAATGAAGGATTTAATAGAGGTGCAATGCGATATTTTAACCATAGGGCAGTATTTAGCTCCTTCAAGTAAGCATCATCCAGTAATAGAATACATACATCCAGGTATATTTAATAGATATGAAGAAATGGGATTATCCTTAGGTTTTAAGCATGTAGTTTCTTCACCATTGACAAGAAGCTCTTATTTTGCAGATGGAATATTTAATGATAAATAATGTTTTAAATAAGAGAAATAATTATTTAAGAAGATTAAACACCTATAATTAGGTGTTTTTTTCGTTAAGATTAATTGAAAAGAAAAATATAAAATCATTAATATAAAGATTATACATATTTGAACTTTTATGGAATACAAATTGTCTTATAAGTATAAAAGTAATTGAAGCAAAGAGGTGTAATGAATAAATGGATATCCAGCTTATTGAGAAGGCTTTAAATAAAGATAAAGCAGCCTTTAAAAGACTTTATGAGTTATATAATAGTAAGGTCTATAGAACAGCTTATATCATTTTAGATAATTCCAGTATTGCTGAGGATGTGCTGCAAGAGGTATTTATGAATTTATATCAAAAGGGCTCTAAGCTTAAGCATTATGAGGCTTTTGAATCTTGGCTATATAAGATAACAGTTAACTCTTGTATGAATTATATTAAAAAGAGTAAAAAGATAAGCTTTATTGGGGATAATGAGGTTCTTGATGCAATTGATAAAATAGATTTTGAAAGCACTCCAGAAGATTTGTTTATAGATGAAGAGCTTGCCAGCGAAATTATGGCGTATATTTATGAACTGCCAACGAACCATAGGGCAACAGTAATATTGTTTTACTACAATGAGCTTTCAATAAAAGAAATAGCATCAATAATGAATTGCTCTGAGGGTACTGTAAAATCGAGACTTTTTTACAGTAAGAAATTCTTAAAAGATAAAATTACAGAAAAAGAAGTTGTATAGGTGGAGGTGAATTAATATGGATAATATAATCAAAGCTGCGATTAAACATAAAGAGGAACAATTGATGGGAGAAAATATGGTTTATAGTAGAAGCTGGGAGGTTGTTGAGAATATGATGGATCAAAATGAAAGCAAATTTAAAAAGGTCTTAACTAGAATGTTTAAGAAAAAGTTTCTTATATACTTTGGAGAAGCTGCTGCAGTATTAGCTTTTGTATTAGTACTTGTGTTAATTCCTGTAATAAGCAGATGGAACCATAATCAGGGAGCAGGTGTAACTCCAACTAAAAACACTCCAGATAAATTTAGTGGCAATGAAGTAAAAGAAGCTGAAAAAATAGCAATGCAATTCGGAAAAAGACTTTACACTGTAGGCTTAAAGGAATTTGATGTGTATAATAAATATGAAAATGAAAGCTCAGAAGCAATGCTCATGGGAGCATATGAACTTCACCAAGATTTTGGTCCTTTGATGACTGATAAGGAGTTTCAAAGTCTCATAGCTGCTAGATACTATATAAGGTATACTATAGCTGCTATGCATAAAGAATATACTATGGAAGTTAAGGACCTGGTTTTATCAAAACAGTTTGAGGATAAAAAAGAGAATAAAATAGGATTTAATTATGAAGTTAAAATTAGAATGATTTTTAATAAGGATAAAAGTGAACGAATTGAAGAGGAGTATGGTTATATTGGACTTATTAAAGAGAACGGCAAATGGAAGGTATATTCTTATAAGCTAGATACTCCATCTAAATATATTATGAATGCTTTGAATTAATCCTAGAATTAAGAGTTCTTTTAAGAACTCTTAATTTTTGAGCAAATGGTTTATAAGAATAGAACATAGTAAAAACCTTCTTTAATAGTATAGAAATAATAACTGAGTAGTGATATAATTATTAACAAACAACTATTATTACTAAGGAGGTTTTTTATTATGAACGTTAATGAAATAGTATTAAACACTTTAAAAAACTCAAAGGAGCCATTAAAGGCAGGAGAGATAGCTGAAATGGCAGGTATAGATAAAAAGGAAGTAGATAAGGCTATTAAGGAATTAAAAAATGAAAACATGATAACTTCACCTAAAAGATGTTATTATGGGATAAATGAATAAAACACATAAAAACAAAGTATCTGCAAGCTAGCAGATACTTTTTGCTTATCAGGAATTTATAGCTTTTCAAGTTGTGGATGAGTAATAATGTAAAATTTAAAATTGAAAATTTAAAATGAAGGAAAAAACTCCAAAGGAGTTTTTAAAAATAAATATAATTAAAGTTTTAAATTTCCCTAAGGGAAGTAACATAAGCACTTTTGGGATTTTATAAAAAAAATAAAGCATAAATAAAAATATAGGATAATGAAAAACTAAAATTATAATATTTGAGGAGTTCAGGATGAAATAATGAAGTTAAGGCAGAATAAATAAAAAAGAAGTAAATAACTTGATTTTATTCCAAGGTTTCTGTAAGCTATTATAGTAACATAGGCATCTTCAAATGCCTTACTAAAATTAGAAATACGGGTGATAAAGATGAGAAAAAGTAAAGAATATGAATTTAATATAGTAGAAACTGAATTTCCACATCAAGGTATTGCTTATCATGAAGGCAGAAAGGTTAATATTAAGCACGGCCTGCCAGGACAAAAGGTATTAGCAAGAGTAAGCAAGAAAAACAGCAATAAAATTGAAGCCAAAATTACTAAAATTTTAGAAGATGTTGACTATAAAATAAAGACAGATTGTGGCGCCTTTGGAGATTGCGGAGGCTGCAGCCATCAAGATGTACCATATGAAAAACAGCTTGCACTTAAAGAAGAGCAGGTATTAAAGCTTTTCAAGGATGCGGATATTACTGAGTTTGATTTTCTAGGAATAGAGTCAAGTCCAGATTTATTTAATTACAGAAATAAAATGGAGTTTACCTTTGGAGATTTAGAAAAGGGTGGAGAACTTACTCTTGGAATGCACATGAAGGGCAGAAGCT
>Ga0316601_100000372_pt1 | contig 18723 bp, 14 predicted proteins | sample OWC_soil_day5_no_FD_207663 | JGI IMG/M metagenome (GOLD analysis project Ga0316601, IMG submission 207663) | Wetland soil microbial communities from Old Woman Creek delta, Ohio, United States - OWC_soil_day5_noCT | ecosystem: Environmental > Terrestrial > Soil > Wetlands | place: USA: Ohio... | reverse complement strand
ACATGGGAATTTTTGCAATATCAAGAGATATGGGGATAGATTTAGGTACAGCTAATACGCTGATATATTTAAAAGGAAAAGGAATTGTTTTAAGAGAGCCTTCAGTTGTTGCTGTAAATACAACAAACAAGAAAGTATTAGCAGTAGGACTAGAAGCTAAACAAATGATAGGTAGAACACCAGGAAACATAGTAGCTATTAGACCATTAAAAGATGGGGTAATTGCTGATTTTGATATAACTCAAGAAATGCTTAAAGATTTCATAAAAAAGGCTAGCGCAAAAAGTAACTTTACAAACCCAAGAATAGTAGTTTGTTTCCCTTCAGGAGTAACTGAGGTTGAAAAAAGAGCAATTAATGAAGCTACAAATCAAGCAGGAGCAAGAAAGGTTAAACTTCTAGAAGAGCCGATGGCAGCAGCTATAGGAGCAGGACTTCCTGTAAATGAGCCAACTGGAAGCATGATTGTTGATATCGGTGGAGGTACTACTGAGGTAGCAGTAATATCCCTTGGAGGAATAGTTACAAGTATTTCACTTAGAATTGCTGGTGACGAGCTTGATCAAGCAATTATTAGTTATGTAAAGAAAGAATTTAATCTTATGATTGGAGAAAGAACAGCGGAAAGCGTTAAGATTGAATTAGGTTCAGCCTTTGATGAAATAAATGAAGAAAAAAGAGAAATGCAAATAAGAGGAAGAGATTTAATATCAGGACTTCCAAAGGTTATAAATATCACTGAAAGACAAGTGAGAGAAGCTTTAGCTGAACCAGTAGCTTCAATAATAGAAGCTATAAAAACTACCCTTGAAAAAACACCACCAGAATTAGCATCAGACATTATGGATAAAGGAATTATGCTTGCAGGCGGCGGAGCTCTACTAAAGGGCTTAGATAAGCTTATACACAGCGAGACACATATGCCAGTAAATGTGGCAGAGTTTCCTCTAGACTGTGTTGTGCTAGGTGCTGGTAAAGCTCTAGATTTCTTTGAGAAAATTTAATAGTAGAGGACAGAAATGAAGTTCTTAAGAAATAAACTGGCAGTAGCAGTGATTGCACTGTCAGTAATCTTTTTAATTACTATAGGGTATAGTGTTAAGAGGGATAAGGTGTCTTTTGCTGAGGGTGGTATAGGTTCAGTTTTAAATCCAATTCAAGGATTTATATATAATGTAAATTACAAAATAAAAGGTTCTATAAGCTTTGTAGCCAGTTTTTCTGATGTGAAAAAGGAAAATGAAGAGCTTAGAAAAAAGAATGATGAACTTGAGAAAAAGCTATTGGATTATGATGTGTTAAAGGAGCAAAATAAAACTTTAACAGAAATGTTTCAGTTAAAAAATCCAGAAGATGATTATAAGAAAATTGGATGCAATATAACTCATAAAAGCGGTGGAAGCTTTTTTGATGAATTTGTAATTGATAGAGGTTCTAAGGATGGAATACAAAAGAAGATGGTGGTTATTTCATCTAAAGGTATCATCGGACAAGTGACTCAGACTGCTAGTAATTGGGCGGTAGTTCAGTCATTAGCAAATCCTAATATCGCTATTAGTGCGGGTAAGCCTGACTTAGGTGATGTAAAGGGATATACAGGAATCCTAAAAGGATATAAGGATAGTAACAATAATTTATTAGCAAAGCTTACGCTGCTACCATTAGATGCTGATGTGAAAAAAGGTGATGTAATAGTAACTTCAGCCTACGGTGGGGTTTATCCGAAGGGTTACAGGATAGGTGAAGTTATTAGTGTAGATTCAGATAGTGTAAATTTAATGAAATATGCTATAATTCAACCTTATGTTAATTATAATAAGCTAGATGAAGTTTTCGTAGTAATTCCAAAGGTAACTAGTCCAGAAATAAAGTACTAAGGTGAGATATAATGAAAAAGATATTAGTTTTAATTGGATTGTCACTGATTTTTATAATTTTAGATAATGTACTTATGCCGTTTTTGGCAATAAAGGGATGCTATCCTAGTTTGGCATTTTCATTTTGTATTTGCTATGCCATTATTAATGGAAGCTGGGAAGGTTTATGGCTTGGTGTATTAATAGGAATATTTCAAGACCTTTATTTTGTTAATGCCTTTGGAATTAATGCCTTAACTAACATGCTAGTATCTGTAGTTGCCGGAACGCTTGGCGTTAATATTTTTAAGGAAAAACTTTTATTACCTGTTGCAATGAACTTTATATTAGCACTTTTAAAGGGTGTATTAGTATTTACAATACTTTATATACTAGGACAAAATACGAGCTTCGAAAATATAGCTTATATAGCTGTATACACCATGATAGTTTCTATTTTCATGTATAAGTGGGTGTACAAACTTTGTTCTAAAACATATATGGAGAAAAAATGGAGATTTTAAAGGAATGGTGATTGGATGAAAAAACAAAGAGAACGCAAGAAAAAAAAGGTTTTTGATAGATACACAATATTATTCATAGTAATGCTTCTCATTTTTTCTGGTATTCTAGCACAGCTAACCTATCTTCAGGTAGTAAGGGCAGAGGATTATAAGGAAAAAGCTAATGTTAAGGGCACAAGGGAAATACCTGAATTTGCACCTAGAGGTAAAATTGTTGATCGCAACAATAATATTTTAGCTACAAATATTAAAAGTTATATTTTAATTTATAATGAAGGAGACGAGAGTAGTAAAGAGTTCTTTCCTACCATGTCAAAAGTATTTAAGGTTTTAGATGAGAATGGTGAAACCTTAAAGGATGATTTTGAATTAAAATTAAATCCCTTTTCCTTTAAGTTTAAATCTGATGACGAGAAGGTAAAAAAAGATTTAGAAGTTAGATTTAAACGAGATAGAGGCTTTAATGAAGAGATAAGAAAGAAGCTTTTCCCTAAAAAAGAAAAGTTAACAGAAGATGATGAGAATGCTATAAATAAAGAGTTGTTAAAAATGACTCCTGAAGAAGTGTTCTATAAATTAGTAAAGAATTATCAATTATATAAGATACTTGATGAAAGTGAGTATTCTTATAAGGAAATGGCTAAGCTAGATGATAAAAAGTTAACGGAGCTTTTACTTAAAAAGCATAGCTTGGAGGATATTAGAAGATATCTTATAATAAAGGATACTATAAAGATGCAGAGCTTTTCTGGTTATAAACCAGTAATAGTAGCTAATAACATTAAAGAGAGTACAGCTTTTATATTTTTACAAATATTAAGTGATATGCCAGGTATCGATGTGAATACCCAACCATTAAGATCTTACCCTAATGGAGAGTTGGGGTCAGCATTTTTAGGATATATCTCTAAGATAAACGGAGGCATGTCGGATAAATATGAAGCTAGAGGATACGATACAAGTAGTGACTACGTAGGTATGGCAGGCCTAGAAAGTGCTTTTGAGGATAGGCTTAAGGGTTCAAAAGGCGGAAGAATAGTAAAATTAAATAGCCAAGGAAGAGTCATTCAAGAACTTGGCAGACGAGAATCCTACCCAGGGCAGAATATTCAGCTTACTGTAGATAAAGATGTTCAAGCGGTGGCAGAAAAAGCCTTGGATGATACTATGAAGCAGCTTCAAAGTCAAGGGGGGAACCATTCTGACGGTACCAATACTACAAATGCTACGAGAGCAGGGGCGGTTGTAGTTGATGTAAATACTGGAGGAATAATTGCTTTAGCTAGCAGACCAGGATTTGACCCTAACTTCTTCTCTATACCTGGAAGACTTGATAGTGATAAGGATATTTACAATAGGTATTTTAATACTGATCTTGTTGCAACTGCTGAAGAGTATATTAAAAGCAGAGGCTTGGATCCAAACAAGGCAACAGTAGATAGTTTATTCCCCATTGATTCAAATGCTAGTACAACTAAGAAAGCAGTTAGATATGATAAATTCGATATTCTTCCTAAACCAATGTATAATTACGCTACAATGGGATTTACTCAACCAGGTTCTACCTTTAAACCATTAACGGCTATAGCTGGTTTGGAGGAAGGGGTTATTGATAGTAATACTACAATTAACGATTTAGGAACTTATACTAAGAATAATTTCAATGGTAAGTGTTGGGCAATTATTGAGCAGGGATTTACTCATGGATCTCAAACGGTTGTAACAGCTCTTCAGAATTCCTGTAACTACTTTTTCTACGAGGTAGGAGATAGGCTAATGGGAGGAGTTAATGATGTTAAATCTGATACTCTTGCAAAATACGCTTGGAAGTTTGGGCTTGGAGTTGATCCGAAAGGGAACGGTAAGAAATCTACAGGTATCGAAATATATGAAGATTTCGGTTTTACATCCAATTTAGAGTATATAAAAAGCCAAATACCTTTTTATAAAGTAAATGAAATGATAGCCGCTGTTAAAAATATGAATTTAGATTTAGTTGTTCATGAGAGTGACAGTGAAGAGATAAGAGGAATAAAGAATAATATAGTAGATATATGTAAAAAACGGATGATTGATAAAAAGAGTAAGAGCGAGAATGATTTCTTAAAGGAGTTAAAGGCGCAAATAAAACAACTAGTTAGTTTAACTCCCGAATTAAATGGGAAATTAACTAATGGTGATATTAGTGCAATAAGCAATAAAATAATACAGTTTATAAGTGATGGTTACGGAGAAATAACTACACCTGCAAATGTGTATAATGCTTCTATAGGCCAAGGTTACAGCAGATTTACTCCACTACAGCTGGCGAATTATATGGCTACTGTTGTGAATGGAGGTAAAAGATATAAACTCCATTTAGTAGATAAATTTTCAGATGCCAGTGGCAATGTAATTCAGCAGGTTAAACCAGAAGTAATTGAGGATGTTAAGTTAAAGCCTTCTACAGTTGCAACTGTTATTGACGGTATGCGTAAGGTTACAGAAGAGGGTACTGCCAGTACTGCGTTCCAAGGGTTCCCTATAGAAAATGGAGGTAAAACTGGTTCTGCTACCTTCCAAAACAATCAGCATGATGTTGGAAGAGAAGCCTTCGGAGTATATGTAGGTTTCGCTCCACTAAATAATCCAAAGATTGCAGTGTGTATAGTTGTTTATGATGGTGCTCACGGAGGATATGTAGCACCAGTAGCGAGAGCTATATATGAGACTTATTTTAAGAATGATATTTTAGCACAAAAACCTGATTATCAATTTATGTATCCAATTAGTAAGTAGTATGCTTAGGCATACTGCTTTTTTTATTTTCAATTTTGAAGAATAATAAAAAACATGCAAAAAAAGCCAAAATGTAGAAGGATTTTCCTGAAGATTTGTTGAATAACTTAATGTTATATACTTTTATAATACAAAAATGGATTGAAATAGCACTAGCGCTATTTAGAAGTAATTTGTGATTTTAAGGGGTGGAAAGATGGAAAAGAGACAGATGGGGAGGAAGAAAAAAAGTAAAATTGACAGGTATACAGGGCTTCTTATAGTAATGATTATTATTTTTGTAAGTATAATATCAAAGCTTTCATACTTGCAAATAGCAAAGGCTGAAGACTATAAAGATAAGGCAAACCAAAAGGGTATAAGGGAGATACCTGAGTTTGCTCCTAGGGGTAAGATATTAGATAATAAGGGGAATATACTTGCAAAAAGTGAAAATACATATGTGCTAGTATACAATGAAGGAGAAGATACCAGCGAGGAATTTTTTTCTACTATGTCTAAGGTATTTAAAATCTTAGATGAGAATAAAGAAAGCTCCAAGGATGATTTTCAACTAAAACTAAAGCCCTTTAGATTTGAATTTAAAGCAGAAGATGACAATGATAAAAAAGCTTTAGAATTAATATTCAAAAGAGATAAAGGGTTTAATGAAGAAAGTAGGAGGAAGCTTTTTCCTGATAAAGAGAAGCTTGAAGATGAGGACCTAAAAAAAATAAACGAGGATATTCTTAAATTGTCTGCTGAGGATGTATTTTATAAATTAGTTAAGCAGTATGAATTATATAAGCTTTTAGACACCAGTGATGAGTTTTGCAAAAAAATGAGAGATAAAAAGATGACTGGTAAAAAAATAACCGAGCTTTTACTAAAGAAATATAGTCTGGAGGAAATCAGAAGATATCTTATTATAAAGGATACTTTAAAAATGCAGAGTTTCTCAGGTTATAAGCCAGTAGTGGTTGCAAGCGATATAAAAAAAGAGACTGCTTTTATATTTTTGCAGCAATTAAGTGATTTGCCGGGTATAGATGTAACCTTGCAGCCAATAAGAAGTTATCCTTACGGAGAAGTAGGGTCAGCATTTCTAGGTTATATTTCTAAGATAGATGGAGGCGGAAAAGATAAATATGAAGCCAGAGGGTATGATGCCAGCACTGACTATATAGGTAGAGCAGGATTAGAAAGTGCCTTCGAGGAAAGGCTAAAAGGTTCTAAAGGCGGCAGAATTGTTAAGTTAAATAAAGAAGGAAGAGTTATTCAAGAGCTTGGAAGAAGAGAAGCTTACCCTGGACAGGATATGCAGCTTACTATAAATAAAGATATTCAGGCGGTAGCAGAGAAAGCATTAGATGATAAGCTGATTCAATTGCAGAAGAATGGGAAAAATTACACAGATGGAGTTGATACTTCAAATGCCACTAGAGGGGCTGTGGCAGTTATCGATGTTAATACAGGAGGCATATTAGCTTTAGTAAGCAGACCGGGTTTTGATCCCAATTTGTTTGCAAAGCCAAGTATATTAGATAGCGATAAAGAGATGTATAATAAATTATTCAACCCAGATTTAATTGCTATGGGGCAAGAGTATATTGCAAGAAGGGGACTAGATACAAATAAAATAAGTTTAGATACTATGTTTCCTATAGATGTGAATGGAAGTACAAAGAAAAAGGTTATTAGAAGGGATAATTTAGATATTTTTCCTAAACCCATGTTTAATTATGCGACAATGGGAATGACGCCACCTGGTTCTACTTTCAAACCATTAACAGCTATAGCTGGCTTGGAAGAAGGGGTAATTACTAAAAGCTTCACCGTTAATGACTCAGGTCCTTATACTAATTTCAACTTTGGTGGAAGGTGCTGGAGCACATCCGGCCACGGACCTATAAGTGTTGTAAAAGCTATCCAGGATTCGTGCAACTACTTTTTTTATGATGTAGGCGACAAGCTAATGGGGCAGGTTGGTGATGTTAATAAGAATACTTTAGCTAAATATGCATGGAAATTTGGGTTAGGTTATGATCCTAATGGGAGTGCTAAGAGGGCTACAGGTATTGAGATATACGAAAGTTTTGGTAATGTTTCAAATTTAGAATCTTTAAGGATTAGTAATGCTACTTCTGGAATGTTCCAGCTTAAGGGCAGCTTAAAAAAGCTTAAAGTAGGCAGTGATGGTAAGGAGATTGGCATAGACTTAGATATTCATGAGGAGGACAGCGAAGAAGTAAGGCAGTTAAAGAGTAAGATATGTGACGAATGTAAAGAACAAATGATGTATAAAAAAGATAAGACCTATTCTGCTTTTACTGCTAAGCAGAGAGAGAATCTGACACAGCTTGTAAAATTAACTCCAGATATTAAGGATAAAATAACTAAAGGAGATATAGGGGTTGCTTCTACAAGAATATTTGAAAAGGTTAGGGATACTTATACACAAATAACTACACCATGTAATATTTATAATGCAGCTATAGGTCAAGGAGAAAGTCGATTTACACCGCTGCAGCTTGCAAACTATATGGCTACCGTGGTAAATGGAGGAAAAAGGTATAAGCTTCATTTGGTGGATAAATTCCTTGATCCAAATGGAACAGTGATTCAACAAATAAAACCAGAGATTATAGAGGATGTAAAACTTAAACCAGAAACGGTAGCTACAGTTATAGAGGGAATGGAAAAGGTTACAGAAGATGGTACTGCAAGCTCTACTTTCAGCGGATTTCCTATTCCTAATGGAGGTAAAACAGGTTCTGCTACTTATAATGAAAATCAAAGTATCTTTGGTAGAGAAGCCTTTGGAGTATATGTTGGCTTTGCACCATTAAATAATCCAAGGATTGCTGTATGCGTAGTAGTATATGATGGGGCCCATGGAGGATTGGTTGCTGATGTAGCTAAATCGGTATATGAAACCTATTTTAAAGATGAAATATTAGCACAACAGCCTGGTTATCAATTTATGTATCCTGTAAACTAATTAACAACACATTTATAAAGATTGAAATTCGTAGAAAAAGCGCTATGGGCGCTTTTTTTATGCTATAATATAGGGTATTATACTGCAAATATTTGAATAAATGTGCTGCAATATAAATAATTAGAAAAATATTTCCCACATAGAAGGAATTTTGTGTCGTCTTGTTGAATATTAGACTATGTTCGCTTATGGAGGGGTTTTATGTTTGATGACAGAATTTTAATTAAAGGAAATAGAGAAGGCTTAAATGCAGTAATAAACATTAATATGTTTAAAGACTTTGATGAACTTTTAGAAGCTCTTATTGATAAACTTTCAAAGGGACGAAAGTTTTATAAAGCATGCACTTTAAAAATCACAACGGAGCTTAAATATATAAATGAACGTGATATGAGAAAATTAAAGGATGTGCTTTTTGAAGAGTTTCTTATAAAGGACTGCATATTTGAAGATAAGGATGAAAAAGCTTCAAAGGTATTTAGTGGGATTTATGAAGGTCGTACTAAATTTATAAGGAAAACCGTAAGAAGCGGTCAGAGCATAAATTACCCAGGAAATGTTGTTATAATTGGTGATGTAAACTCAGGAGCAGAGGTTGCCGTAGGTGGAAACGTTATTGTACTAGGCAGCTTAAGAGGACGCGTACACGCTGGAGTAACTGGAAATGATAAAGCTATAATTGCTGCTTTTAGCTTACAACCTGAAATTTTACAAATATCAGAGATTGTAACTAGATCACCGGAGGATGGGTTAAAGCCTAAATATCCAGAGGTGGCAAAGATAAAGGATAATGAGATTATAGTTGAGCCGTATTTACCGAATAAGTTCATATAAATGGAGGGAAACAAAATGGGAGAAGCGATAGTAATTACATCAGGAAAAGGCGGAGTAGGTAAAACTACTACTACAGCTAATATAGGAACTGCATTAGCAGCTATGGGTAAAAAGGTTGTTGTTGTAGATGGTGATACTGGACTAAGAAATTTAGATGTTTTAATGGGATTAGAAAATAGAATTGTTTTTACACTATTAGATGTTATAGAAAAGAAATGCCAGGTTAAAAAGGCATTAATAAAGGATAAAAGATTTAACAATTTATATTTATTACCAACTGCTCAAACAAGAGATAAGGATGATGTAGATTCACAAAAAATGCTTCAGTTAGTTAATGAATTAAAAGAAGAGTTTGATTACGTTATTATAGATTGTCCTGCCGGAATCGAGCAAGGCTTTGAGAATGCAGTTATTGGAGCAGATAGAGCTATAATAGTTGTAAATCCAGAATTAACTTCTGTAAGAGATGCAGATAGAGTTATTGGAAAGCTTGATGCAAGAGGGTTAGATAGACATGACTTATTAGTAAATAGAATAAACCATGAAATGGTTAAAAACGGAGATATGTTAGATATAGGTGATATTATTGATTGCTTAGCGGTAAAGCTAATTGGGGTAGTACCTGATGATAGAAATATAACTATATCTACTAATAAGGGAGAACCAATAGTTTTAGATGATAATGCTACTGCTGGTCAAGCCTTTAAAAATATCGCTAGAAGAATAACTGGCGAAGAAGTACCACTTATGTCTTTAGAGGCAAATGAAACAGGCTTTTTTGCTTCATTAAAAAAGATATTTAAAATGAAATAGGGGGAAAGCTAGAATGGATATTTTAAAGATATTTTCAAATAGCACTAAATCAGCCCCAAAGGATGTAGCAAAGGATAGATTGAAGCTTATTTTAATTCATGATAGAGGGAATTTATCCTCAGATTTACTAGAAAGATTAAAGGCTGATATATTAAAGGTGATTTCTAGCTATGCTGAATTTGATTGCTCAGATGTTGATATTAATTTAACTACAGCAGAAGAGAATGATGGCAATGTTCCAGCATTAGTAGCTAGTATTCCAATTAAAAACACAAGACTTAGATAGTTTAATTGCTATGTATAATTAAATTTATGCATAGCTTTTTTTTATTATAATTGATATAATCATATATAGTAATGGACTTTTACGGGTATTCTAGGGATGTCAAAGTCCTAAATAGACTTTTATGAGTAATATGCGAGCGGAGGTCAAAGTCCTAAATGGACTTTGACGGGTAACTTGTGAACGGTAGTGAACGTCTTAAGTTACCCTGTGTGACCAGTGAAGGGAGGAAGATTTATGATGGGACTATTTAAAATTAATAAAAAGCTATTAAGGCAGCTAGACTTTGGTATAATCGTAACCTGTTGTGTTATTGCTTTTTTTGGTGCTATAAATATATTAAGCGCAACTCAACATTTAAATAAAGATCCAAATAATCCAGATTTAATTGTTTTTAGTGTTTTTAAGCATCAGCTTATAATGATAATAGCTGGACTAGTAATTATGTATTTAATTTTATTAGTTGATTACACTGTTATAGGAAATTACGCTAATCTAATATATTGGTTTGGGGTATTTTTACTAGTATTAAACGCTATAATGCCTCACGCTGCAAATGGAGCAGAGTCATGGTTATATATAGGCCCTGTAGGGCTTCAGCCTTCGGAGTTTGCAAAGATTGGAATGATTATCATGCTGGCGAAAAAGCTGGATGAAATGGAAGGGAATATAAATAATCTTAAAAACTTTTTTATTCTTTGTTTTTATGCCCTTATTCCAATGATACTTATAGTTAAGCAGCCAGATATGGGAATGACTATGGTATGTTTCTTTATTGTTCTTGGAATATTCTTTGTTGCAGGGTTAGACTTAAGGGTTATAGGGGGAGGATTACTTTCCTTAGTTATAGCTATTGTTTCAGTATGGAATTCTGGATTAATTAGGGAGTATCAAAAGAACAGGCTTATATCCTTTATAAATCCCGAAGCAGATCCTTTAAAAACAGGATTTCAGCTTACTCAGGCCCAGATAGGTATAGGTAAGGGTGGATTGTTGGGGTCAGGGTTATTAAAAGGATCCTGGGCTAGAGCAGGAAGTACCCCAGAATCAAGTACCGACTTTATATTTTCTGTTTTAGGTGAAGAATGGGGTCTGGTTGGAGGAGCTTTTCTACTATTAATGTATGGTATCTTAATATATAAATTTATTAGTATAGCTAGAAGTTCAAAGGATATCTTTGGTTCTTTACTGTGTGTAGGTATTTCTTCTATATTTTTATTCTCTATACTAGAGAATATTGGAATGAACATAGGTATAATGCCTATCACAGGAATAACATTGCCTTTAGTTAGTTATGGAGGAAGCTCAGTTGTTACAGCTTTCATAGCTATAGGATTAATATTAAACGTTGGGATGAGAAGAAAGAAAATTAACTTTTAGGGGGAATCAACATGAAAATTGCATTAATCGCTCACGACAAGAAAAAGGATGAAATGATTGATTTTGTAAAAAGGTATAAGGAAGTTTTTGAAGTTCATGAACTTTATGCCACAGGTACAACTGGAAGACTAATTAATGAGATTGTAGGACTTAAGGTTCATAGATTTCTTTCAGGACCACTAGGTGGAGATCAGCAAATTGGTGCAAAAATCGCTGAAGGAGAAATGGATTTTGTAATTTTTATGAGAGACCCACTTACAGCACAGCCACACGAGCCTGATGTTACGGCTCTAGTGAGACTATGTGATGTTCATCATATACCTCTTGCTACTAACATTGGTTCAGCTGAGATATTTGCAAAAGCTATGAGAGAACACAGAGAGTTAGAATAAGCAGTTTAAGAGAGAAGCATTGCTTCTCTTTTTTTTATGCATAATATTTTGACAAAAATAAGAAACTGATATAGAGAAAGGTTAAGTAAGAGAGGTGAGAATAGTTATGGTGCTTTTATATGAAGATAGTGTTGAAGATTATAATCCGGAAGAGGACGAGGATAATCATGCGTTAGATACTCTTTCAGAAGAGGATAGGGAAGTGTTTATTGATAAAAGTCAAATGTCTATCTTCGAGCTTCATAGAAGGTATAAAAGAGGGGATTTGGATTTAAGGCCATCCTTTCAAAGAAAGGATGTATGGAATAAAATAAAAAAATCTAAGCTTATAGAATCAGTTTTAAGGAACATACCAATTCCAGCTATATATTTATCTGAAAAGGATGACAGTAGCTGGGAAGTTATAGATGGTCAGCAGAGACTTAGAGCTTTCTTTGATTTTTTAGATGATGGCTATGAAATGGGGAAGCTGCCTGTGCTCAGCAGTCTTACTGGCAGTAACTTTACTTCTTTAGATACAAAGTATCAGAGGAGAATAGAGGACTATCAATTACATATTTTTATTATAAAAAAGGAATCTCATCCTGATATTAAGTTTGACATTTTTGAGAGGATTAATGAAGGGGCATCTCAGCTTAATGCTCAAGAGCTTAGGAATTGTATATTTAGAGGAGAAGGTATTGAATTAATAAGAAAGCTTGCTAAGGATAAAGAGTTTAAAAAGGTTATAGGGAAAAAGCTGCAAACCTCTAGGAGTAAGGATGAGGAAATAGTATTGCGTTTCTTGTCCTTATATTTAAAGGGGTATGAAGCATATAGTGGCAACTTGAATATGTTTTTAAATGATACCTTGAGGAATTTTCATTCCTTTAAAGATAAGCTTATAGATATTGAGAAAAAGTTTGAAAATACAATGAGTTTAATATATGAAGTCTTCGGAGAGAATGCTTTTATTAAGAATGGTCCTGATAAGAAGAATGATGGTAATAACAAAATTAATATTTCACTATTTGATATATTAACCGTTTCTTTTACTAAGTATGAGGGCGGGGGAATAAGCAGTAAAAAATTATTAATTGCAGAAAAAATGAATGAATTAGTTAAAGATAGGGAGTTTTACGAGGCTATAACCTTTAATACCCTAACTAAAAATAATATGGAGATTAGATTTAGGAAGTGGTATAAGGCTATGGAAGAGATTATGGAGGAGAAACACCATGATTGAGAAGTTTGAAGTTAAAGATTTTAAATGTCATGAAGGGCTAAACACCTTCTACTTTCCAGGTATGACCATAGTATCAGGTACAAATAACTCTGGAAAATCTTCGCTGTTACAAAGCACTTATGTTTTAACTCAAAGTAAAAGCATTCACCTGCCAATACTAGCAATAAATGAATATATGAAGCTTGGAAGCTTTTCAGATATTTTAAACAAGGAAAAAGGCAATTATGAGACCGTTGAATTCACAGTATGGTTTGATAGAGAACTTCTTAAGCAGAATAATCTCAATGGATTAAGCGCTAATTTTGTTTATGTGAATCCGTCAGTGTTTAGAAATATTGATTATAAGGAGGGTAACCCAATTTTACTGGGTATAAATCTGGAGTTATACATAGAAGATGGGCAAAAAAACATGAGTTTAAGATTAGTAGATAAGTTAGGAAATGATTACTATGAAATTAGTGGTGACATAGAAAAGGGATACTGCAGAATAAATGGAATAACACCGGAATTAATAATTTATTGTGATTTAGAGGGCAAAGAGAGAAGAATATGCTCAAAGGAATTTGAGGTTATTACACAATATATTTCCTTAGTGAATAAAGAAAGGTTCAAGTACCTAAAAGCTTATAGGGTAGATGATTATAAGGAAAGTGATTATGTAGGTACAAATGGAATAGGTTTATCAGGAGAATTTACCGCAGAGGTTATATCTGCAAAGTGGAATAATTTAACGGAATTTTTTGATGAAAACAATAATAGTATAAAGTTTTCTAAGCTTTTTGATCAGTGGACTGAAAGAATATTAGGTAAAAGCTATAGAGTTCGTTCTAAAAAGATTGATAAAAACAGATACAAAATTGTAGTTGAAGAGCCAGAATACAATATGGAGCTTTCTTTAAATCAAGTGGGCTTTGGCATATCCCAAATACTGCCTATTTTAACTTTAATCCTAACAAGCTCAAAGGGAGATATAATATTAATCGAAAATCCAGAGATTCACCTTCACCCAAAGCTTCAGGCTGATTTAGTAGATTTGTTTATTTTTGCGTTGAAAAATAATAGAAAAATAATTTTAGAAACTCACAGCGAACACATTGTAAACAGAGCAAGACTAAGATTGAAGGAAAACAATGAATTGCTGGAAAAAGTAAATATCTATTTTTTTGAAAAGGAAGAGGAAATAGTCAGGTATCAGGAGGTAGAAGTAGATAAAGAAGGAAAAATAAATTATTGGCCTAAGAATTTTTTTGACCAAAGCTACTATGATTTGTTGGGACTGATAGAAAAATGACCTTATATTTTAATCATGCAGCGATGGAAAACGCTTCTACAAAAAATATACATGACTATTTAGAGCAAATCATTAAATTAAAAGCTAAAGGGAAAGAGGAAGAAGAGAATATTTGTTTTTATCAAGAATTCTGGGATGTAAGATTTTCTGGAATGAATTTAAGAAGTTATTTATGTCAGCTTAGTGACAAAGAGCCTGTTAAAGGAGTAATAACTTCAGTAATGAACGGTCCTTATTATTATAATAATATAGAAATTAACCAGGTATCATCGGAGCCTAATTTTGATAAAAAGCCTTTTTGTGAATTGCTTTTTAATATATGCTTTAAAGATAATCAACATAAGGTGTTATCTTTAAAGGAAGAAAAATTTCTAAGAGATCCACTTTATAATATTAAACGGTACATAGATACTGATGTAAGCTTTGATATTTTTAATCTCATAGGAGAAAAGGGATTAGAAGAGTTTTTTGTTCCAAACAGTCATTTTAATAACATTCAACAGGTCTATGACAAGCTTGAAAATAAGTACAGTAATTTAATAATACTAGATTCTGCTAAAAAAAGTGGCAAAAGGCATGATTTTAGGGGATGTTATCAAGAGATATACAACGGCATAAGCAGTTTAGTGGATATAGAATTGCCACTGCTTATAGAAGGTGAAAATGATGAAGTTAGAAAGAAGAGATTTCATGAGGCTTCAACAATTGAGATTTCTAAGGAAACCTCTGAAACCTTAGCTGTAGACAGGTATAGAAAGGAAAGGGAATTTAATATACCTAAATTAGGCAGGATGCTATGTGAGTGGCATCTTAAGATTGACGGTAATCATACAAGAATACACTATCATATTGATAAAAAAAGTAAGAAAGTATATATAGCTCATTGCGGAAAACATTTAAGCACCGCTGGATATAAGTCTTAAAATCAATTTAGTGTCATAGAAAGTCCATATTTAAAATATATATAATTGAGTAAATAGATTTATAAATGGACCTTTTGGGTGCTTTAGCCGGTGATAAGGAGCTGTTTTAGAGTACCCAGTGTGACCAATGAAAGGAGGAAAAATGGGTAACTATAATTCTCAATATGCAAGCTACTACAGAGGCATGGTTAACAAAGGGGGAGTTTCCAATAATTCAAGGGCAATGAGGAGTGGCAATAGTTCTCAAATTAAAATAATCCCTACTTTTAATAAGAAATACTTTATTAGAAGAATAACCAGAGACTTAATAGGAACTTTTATTCTTTTTGCCTTCGTAATTATATGCAAAATAGCTGCTACTCCAAATACAATAGCAGCTTATAATTACTCAAAGAAGGTTGTTAGTACAGACTATGATGTAAATGGTGCAATTGCACAGGTAAAGAAGTTTAATTTTGCAAGTGTAACAAGCTTTTATGAAGAAAATTTAAAAGGAATTAATAGTGCTACCATTGAGGACAAGGTGACGGGGTGGTTGGATGATTTAGGTACTAAAATATCTGGGAAGAAAAGCTGGAAGGCTGTACTCAAAGAGGATTATGCTGTTCCTGCAACTGGTAAGATACTATTACCTTATGGTGAAATAAATGATCCTGTTACAAAAGTTAAAGGATTTAATACCGGTGTAAATATTGAATTAAAAGAGGGGACAGAGGTTAAGGCTTCTTATGATGGTGTAATAAAAGACACTGGAGAGGATGAAGCGCTGGGTTTATATATTGTAATAGCTCATGATAATAACATTGATACAAAGTATGGAAATTTAAGCGAACTTACTGTAAAAAAGGGGGATCAGATTAAAAAATCTCAGGTTATTGGAAAAAGCGGCAGTACAGGGAAAGTTTCTGCAGCACAGCTCCACTATGAGATTTTTTATGTAGGTGAGAATATAAATCCTCAAGATTATTTTAGCTTTGATATTAAATAATTAAGTTGGAGGATTCAGTTGCTTAAATTAAACAGGTTTTTTATACCCTATGTGATAGTATTAATACTAATAGGCTTTAAGGGAAAGCTTGCAGTGGCTTTCTCTATAGCCATATTTCACGAATTTGCTCATTATATTACTGCTATATTTTTTGGCTTTTCCGGTTTTGATGTGGAGATACTTCCAATAGGTGCAGTGCTGAAGCTTAAGGATTTAGATGATGCAACGCCAAAACAGGATTTAATTATCTCCTTATCTGGACCCTTGATAAATATTATATTTGCAGTTGTTTTTTATTTTTTAAGTAAAAGTTTTTCAAGTGACTTTTATGTTCTAATGTATGAGGGCAATCTCAGCTTAGGGGTATTTAACTTAATACCTGCATTTCCCCTAGATGGAGGAAGAGTTTTGAGAGATATTTTAGCTAACAAAACTCTTTATAAGGTGGCGAATAATTTAACGGTTAAATTCAGCATTATAATTGGAAGCTTAATGATGTTTTTATATTTTATTTTATTTTTTAGGGGGATTAGTAATTTTAATATTGGTTTAATAGCCCTGTTTATAATAATATCCTCATTGAAAGAAAAAGAAAGGATAGTATATTTAATTATGGGAGATATTATAAAAAAAAGGTGTAAATTTATTGAAAAAAGATATATGGAAAATAAAAGTTTATCTATATATTACAAGGCAGAATTAATTAATGCATTAAGCATAGTAGACAAAAACAAGTATAATATTTTTACTATTTTAGATGAAAATATGAGAGTTATGGATATAATATATGAGGATGAATTAGTGGAAGCATTAAAAGAGCATGGGAATATTACTGTAGAGGAATTTATAGCTATTAGAGAAAAAAATATGTAATATTTTAAAAGTATAATTGTTATTTTGTAACCGTAATGCTAAAATATAATATTGAGTCACAGACGAGGATGTAAAAGTCTTAACTGGACTTTTTCGGTTAACTTGTGAGCGGAGCGAAGGTGTTAAGTTACACAGTGTTCCGACTAAAAGGAGGAAGTTTTAATGAATAGAATAACAGACGATATTCTCTTTAGAGTTGAGAAACCTGCAAGATATGTTGGTGGAGAGTTTAATTCATATAATAAAGATAAAAACAAAATTGATATTAGATTTGCTTTTTGCTTTCCAGATGTATATGAGGTAGGAATGTCACATCTTGGTGGCAAAATTTTATATTATGTTATGAATGAAAGACAAGATACTTTTTGTGAGAGAGTTTATGCTCCATGGCCAGACATGGAAAACCTAATGAGAGAGAATGATGTACCCCTATTTGCCTTAGAAAGCAAGGACCCCTTAAAGGAATTTGATTTCCTAGGTTTTACTCTTCAATATGAGATGAGCTATACAAACATATTAAATATGCTTGATATGGCAGGGATTCCAGTAAGGGCTTCTCAAAGAAGTGAGGATGACCCTATTATTATGTGTGGAGGACCTTGTGCATACAATCCTGAACCACTGCATGATATAGCTGATTTTTTTGCACTAGGCGAAGGTGAAGAAATATTTGATGAAATATTCGATGTTTATAAAGAATATAAAGGCAAACCTAAGAAAGAGTTTTTAAGAAGAATTGCTCAAATTGAGGGTATATATGTGCCTAGTCTTTATGAAGTTACATATAACGAAGATAATACAATAAAGGAATTCAAACCAATATATGAGGATGTACCTAAAAAGGTTAAGAAGAGAATTGTTAAGAACTTTGAAGAGGTAGCTTACCCTGATAAGCTGGTTGTACCTTATACTGAGATAGTTCACGATAGAATTATGATGGAGACCTTTAGAGGATGTACTAGAGGCTGTAGATTCTGCCAAGCTGGTATGGTTTATAGACCAGTAAGAGAAAAGAGTACAGCAAAGCTTTTAGAAAATACAAATAAATTATTAAAGAGCACAGGCTATGATGAGGTTTCTTTAAGCTCATTAAGCATATGCGATTATTCCGATATAGAAACATTAATTAAATCCATAGTTAAAGAGCATGGAAGTAAAAACATAGGGGTATCCCTTCCTTCCTTAAGAATAGATTCATTTTCCGTGGATTTAATAAAAGAGATTCAAAAGGTTAGAAAGACAGGATTAACCTTTGCACCAGAAGCAGGCACTCAAAGAATGAGAGATGTAATCAACAAGGGCGTTACAGAAGAGAATTTAATGGACTCTGTTAAGAGTGCCTTTGAATCAGGTTGGTCCACAATAAAGCTTTATTTTATGGTAGGTCTTCCCTATGAAACTGTTGAGGATGTAATGGGAATAGGAGATTTAGCAGAAAAGGTAGTTGAACAGTATTTTAAGGTTCCAAAAGAAGTAAGACACAAGGGATTAAAGGTTTCAGTAAGTACTTCTATATTTGTTCCTAAGCCATTCACACCATTCCAATGGGCTCCACAGGATAAAATAAAGGATGTAATGGAAAA
>Ga0316601_100000371_pt1 | contig 18794 bp, 23 predicted proteins | sample OWC_soil_day5_no_FD_207663 | JGI IMG/M metagenome (GOLD analysis project Ga0316601, IMG submission 207663) | Wetland soil microbial communities from Old Woman Creek delta, Ohio, United States - OWC_soil_day5_noCT | ecosystem: Environmental > Terrestrial > Soil > Wetlands | place: USA: Ohio... | reverse complement strand
CGCGAACCCCTTGACCGACTGAACCTTCGTGATCGCAGCGGTCAACGTGGTCTTGCCGTGATCGACGTGACCGATCGTTCCGATGTTGACGTGGGGCTTGTTGCGGACGAATTTTTCCTTCGACATGGCTCTTTCGCGATTTCTGTTTTTTTGGTTTTGGGGTTGGAGCCCTCTGACAGAATTGAACTGTCGACCCCCTCCTTACCAAGGAGGTGCACTGCCACTGTGCTAAGAGGGCGGATTCAAAAAACGACGTGCTCTTGTACCAGAAAGTTCGCGCGGTTTTCTATCTGGAGCGGGCGAAGGGACTCGAACCCTCGACAACCAGCTTGGAAGGCTGGAGCTCTACCAACTGAGCTACACCCGCGATGAGTCCCAGAACCGAAAGCGTGGACGGAGAAGGATTTGAACCTTCGAAGGCTGACGCCGGCAGATTTACAGTCTGCTCCCTTTGGCCACTCGGGCATCCGTCCGGATGAGTAAACAGGCTAGTTGTCAGAGCTGGCGGTGGGACTCGAACCCGCGACCTCCTGATTACAAGTCAGGTGCTCTACCAGTTGAGCTACGCCAGCAGGATCGCTCGCCTTCCCGATAGAGGGGAGACGTATAGTTGAGGCTCCGAGAACCGTCAACGTCGAAGATCGGATTTCGAGCCGCGAGCTGCGCCGAGGATCGCGTCCCAGGCGGTGATCGCCTCCCCCGCCGCGAGCGCCGCTTCGTCGACGATCCGCCCTCGCGCGGCGTCGACCGAGAGCTGCCAGTCCGCGAGCGCATCCGGATGTCGGGCGGCGATCTCCTCCAGCAAGGTCGCGGCGCCGAGCAGATCCTGGGGGCACACCAGGCCGCGCGGATCGAGGCCCGCGAGCGTCCCCGCGTCGAACGCGACCGTGATGCAGCCAGCGAGTGCCGCCTCCCGAGGCGCGAGGCCGTAGCCCTCCTCGATCCCGAGGAACACGAAGGCGAGCGAGTCCTCGAGCACGGCCGCGGTGGCCTGCTCGGTCAGGTTGTGGATCCGGGTCCACGTGAACGAGCCGAGTGCATTGTGCCCGCCCCGCGCGCGGGCCGCGAGCATGTGCTGGAGCGCGGCGGTCGCCGACGGGTTCTTCGCGACCCAGGCGATGCGCCGCGCCTTGTCGCGCAATGGCCGTCCGGGGAACCGCGAGACGTCGAGGCCGGGCCGCGTGACGTGGATCGGCAGCGATGGATACGCGAACCGCAAGATCGACGCGTTGTGCGGGGACACCGCGAGCGCCGCGATCACGTCGGGGGCCTCGTACGGCGAGGGCTCGTCGAGCTCGAGCGCGCGAAAGCCGTTGTAGATGCCCTTGTTGAAGATCACCTTGCGCCCGGGGGCCGTGCGGAGCTGCGCGCCGAGATCCTCGGGCAGCACGACGAGATCGCGATCGCTCTCGTAGCGTCGCGCCAGCTCCGTCGGTCCGATCACGGGCGTCGCGTTCGCGAACCAGTCGAGGCGGAAGCCGTCGCGGCCGTGGACGACCCACGCATCGAAGCCCGCGGCGACCAGCGTATCGACCTGCGCGTACGTGTGCTTCTGGCCACCGAGGGGTCGCTGGTGATCATAGGCGTGGAAGAACAGCCTCCGGTCGCGACGGTCCGCGATCATGTGGGCTCCCACACGCGCTCGGCGAACGTCGCCGGGGCCACCGCGCGCGACGCCGCGAACGCGGTCAGCGTGGGTGCGACTTGCTCGGCCCCCCCGAACGCGCCCGCGAGCTGTGAGCGATAGCAGCTCGCCGCCTCGATCCGCCGTGCGAGGTGCGGGGTGATGTCGATGGCGCGCGCCACGAGGTCCTCGTCGAGATCCGCGAGACGGCGCTCGAGCGCTCCGGCCCGGGTCGCGTAGGGCACGTCCTCGTAATAGAGGATGCGCGCCCCTCGCCGGCGCAGGACGTCCGCGGCGAGGAAGCACATCGCATGATCGACGTGCGAGCCGACCGCGAGCGGTGCGTAGACGATCATGTCCCCCGAGAGCGACGCGGCCAGGCGCGCTGCGATCGCGTCGACCAGGGCGCGTGCGGCCGGCGGAGGGGCACGCCAGATCTCGCGCCAGCCCGTGACCTCGGGGCGGAACGCCGCCTCGGCAAAGGCCTCGTGGATCCCCGCGACGCCGAGCACGATCATCGCCGCACGGTCCTCCGCGCCCCGCAGCTCCCAGAGCCGGCGCAGCGCGCCCGCCGGATCCTGTGCCGCCTCCGGCACCGCGGCGACCAGCGCCGGGTCGAACGGCTCCACGCCCTCCCCTGGCGCCCCCCCGAACACCGTCACGACGGTGGCGCGCTCGCCGCGGGCGAGGTGGCGGCACACCAGGCCGCCGCACGAGAACGCGACATCGTCGAAGTGTGGCGAGACGAACAGCGCATCGGACATGCGCTGCGCTACCTACTTCGACTTCGCCTGCTTGATGCTCGCCTTGATCGCCTCGAGGCGATCGAGCGGGATCCCGAACGCGGTGGCGAACGCGTGCACGATCGTCTTCTCGCCCAGATTGAGATCGTTCGCCGCCATGATCGAGCACATCGAGTGGAGCACCTTCTGCCGGAGCTCGATCGACGGCAACAGCATCGCGATCCCACCGATCATCCGCAGCACCTCGCCTTCGCCCTTGCCGGCGCTCGCGAGGACGCGGGTCCGCGCAGCCTCCATCTGGGCCTTGAGCTGCGCGTGCTCGAGGTTCCACGGGGTCCGCTCGACCTGCGCATCGAACTCGGCGACCTCCGGCTTCTCGGCGCGGCCATCCGCGAGCACCGCCATCAACATCGACTCCATCACGGCGACCTTCTGATCGGCCGTCATCGACTGCATCTCGCCCTGCGTCAGCTGGAACTCCATCGCGCTCTCCTTGGCTGCTTGTGAACCGCGGCGAGCATGCGCCGAGTCCTCCGCACCTGTCAAAGCGACGGGACGCTAGAGCATCTCGCGCAGAAGCGCCTGGCTCCATCCATCCGGATCGCGGAGCAAGCTGTCCATGAATGGCGGGTTCTCCTCCGACGCCCGGAGCGCATCCGCGTGCGGCAGCGAGCGTGCGACGATCGCCTCGCGCTCGGCGCACCGCGCTTGCCACGCCGCGGCATCGACGCGCGGCGCCGCACGCGCGCCGCGGACCTGTTGGCCGAGGAGCATGATGTCGAGACCGCCGGCGCCGAAGATCGCGTCCGGTGCCGTCTTGACGTTGCGCGCGGACAGCGGCCCGTTCGCCCGGAAGTCCTCGACGACCTCGGTCAGCCCCGAGATGTCGACGTCGCTCCGACACGCACGCCAGAACGGCGTGTCGAGCCTGCGATTGAACCGGTAGTGCAAGCCGAGGAAGTAGCGCAGGTAGTCCCAGTGCGCGCCGATCCGACGGTCGAGCACGTCGCGGTCGTGATCCTCTGGAGACGTCGGGTCCGCGTCGAGCAGCTTGACCAGCCGGGTGACCTCGATGATCACCATGTGCAGCGCCGTCGACTCGAGCGGCTCGACGAAGCCATATGCGTTGCCGATCGCCGCCATGTTTCCGCGCGTGAAGTGCGCGTGGCGACCGGACCGGAACTTGACCGACCAGTGCGGCCCCATCCCGGGGTTCTTCGCGCGCATCTCGGCGACCGCCTGCTCCTCGGAGCAGAACGCGGACGAGTACACGTAGCCGCGATGGTCGACGTCGCGCATCGGGATGTTCCAGCACCAGCCGTGATCCATCGTCTCGGCGAGCGTGTACGGCTTGATCGTCCCGTCGTGCGGAACATCGGCGACGACAGCGCGGTCGCAGTACAGGGTCGACGCGTAGCTCGTGAACGCCGACCCGAAGGTCTTGCCGACCAGCAACGATCGGAACCCGGTGCAGTCGACGTAGAAGTCGAACGCGAGCTCCTCGCCGTCGACCGTCTTCAGATGCGCGATCTCCGCCTCGCCGCGCGGTCCCGGCCTCGTCGCGACGTCGGCGATCTCGGCATCGCGGTAGCGAACACCCGCGCGGTCCGCGCACTTCTTCAAGAACCGAACGAACCGCCTGTTGTCGAGGTGATACGCGAACCGGACCGCCGGGAACAACGAGACGACGCCGTCGTCGTCCTTGCGCGCGATTGGCCCGCGCTTGCCCTGCATCAGCAGCGCACCGATCGACGCTCGCTGGATCGAGCCGTCATGCGCCTCCGCGTCCGCGAGATCGCCCCACGAGAACGGATAGTCGAACCCGCCCGGCGGTCCCCACTCGAAGTGGATCCCGAGCTTCCAGGTCGGGACGACCTCCCGATACATCTCGTGGACGTCGATCCCGAGGTAGCTGTGGAGGAAGGTCACGAGCGGCGGCGTGGTCGCCTCGCCGACCCCGATGATCGGAATCTTGCTCGACTCGACCACCGTGACCGCGAGCTCGGGGAACCGGGCGCGCAGCGCGAGCGCTGCGAAGTATCCGGCCGTTCCCCCGCCGAGTACACCGACGCTGCCGACGAGCGATCGTCTCATCCGCCCCAGTGTAGACGATCCACGAGGGTGGTAACGTCGCGGCGTGGATCCCTCGACGCGTCGGTTCACGACCTGGGCCGACCTCCGGGCCCACCTCGCCGCAGCGCACGCCGTCACCGACGCAGGCGACGACGCGCTCCAGGCCACCGTGGCCGGAGCGGTGCTCGAGGTGCGGCGCGTCGAGCACGGCGGTCGCGCATGGATCGAGATCCTCGCGATGCTCGAGCACGATCTCCGTGACGTGCCGCCGACGTCCGTGCTGGTCAAGAACTTCACCCTGGCCGTCGGCGCGCTCGGGATCGCGTCGGGCAGCCTCGTGCTGCGTCAGCTGCTCCCGCTCGACGGGCTGCGCGCGGTCGACCTCGACGAGGTGGTCACCGAGGCAGCGCGGGTCGTCGCCGAGTCGCGCTGAGCACCCGCTCCCACGCGGCGAGCACGCTCGCCTCCTCGGCCGCGAGCGAGTACGCCGTCGCGACCTCGGTGCGCGCCTCGTCGCAGAGCGCCTGCCGCGCCTCGAGAGCCTCGGGCGTCGCCTCGACGATCTCCTCGATCGCGCGGACGATGCCGGGGATGTCGTGCTCCGCGTAGCAGGAGCGCGCCGGCGCGTACTCGCGCTGGGGCCCCGACCCGTGGGTGATGACGAGACAACCGGCGAGCATCGCCTCGACCGGGAGCAAGCCGAAGCCCTCCTCGACCGAAGCAAACAGCACGATCAGCGACTCGGCGAGGATCTGTGCCACCGCGGCCTGCGGTCGGTCCTCGAGGAAGCACCACGGCAGCTCCGGCAACCCGCGCGCACGGCGACGGGACGCGAGCGCGTGGAACACCGCGAGGTTGACCGGCTCCCCCTTGCGCGCGACGCAGACCACCTGCCGCTTCTTGTCGCGCAGCGGGCGGGGACGGAACACCTCGGCGTCGACGCCGCAGCGGACGCGCACCACGTCGAGCCCGGGATACGCGAACCGCAGCAGCTCCGCATTGTGATCGGAGACGACGAGCGCGGCAGCGATGTTGCGGTACGGGTCCGGATCCGGCACATCGGGGCCGAGAGCGACGAACCCGTAGTACGCGTTCTGGTTGAAGATGACCCGGTGCGGCGACACGAGCATCGCCTCGAGCGCGATGCCCTCGGGGATCACGACGACATCGTGGTCGGGCCGGAAGGCGGCGCGGAACTGTGCGCGATCGATCACCGGCGTCGTGTTCTCGAACCACGTGACCCGAAACCCGGAAATGGGGTGCACGACCGCCGCGGGATAGCCGTGGCGGCACAGGATGTCGACGTGGCGATAGATCTGCTTGATGCCGCCGCGCGGCTTCGACATCGCGGAGCAGATGTAGAAGATCGCCCGGTCCGCACGGTCGTCCGCCGTCTCCGCCATCCCTGCGGATCATGTCCCGTCGGTGCACGCGGTGGCTAGTCGCCGGCAGCGGGTTTCGCTACGCTCGTCCCCGTGAGCTGGGAATCGGTCGAGCAAGCCCTCCGTCACACCCACGCGGCGACGCCTCGCGAGGGGGGCGGCCTCGAGCTCCGCCGCGCCGACGCCGTCGTGGTGATCCGCCCGGTCGAGGTCGAGGCGAGGCCGTGGGTCGAGATCTCGATCACGATCGCCCCGCGTGCCGAGGTCAACCTCGCGACCGCGCTGCTACACAACTTCGAGCTCCCGATCGGAGCGCTCGTGGTCGCCGGCGACAGCGTGGTCCTCGCGCAGACCCTGCCGCTCGACGGCCTCGACCCGGCCAACCTCGACGAGGCGATCGAGTTCCTCGCCGGCAAGACCGCGGAGCTCCGTGCGACCGTCGTGATCGCGAAGACGGCCGGCGCGGACGACTACGCCAACACGTTCTGACACGCCTCGACGAGCTCGACGGCGCGCGCGAGCCCGGCCTCCCGGGCGAGCTCGGCCGCCACGTCCCGCGCACGCGCCCGGTAGCGCGGCTCCATCACCAGCGCACGGAGGCGCGGCGCGAGGAGCGCGGCGGACAGCTGGACATGCGGCACGAACGCGGGCCCGAGCTCGCGCTCCGGCAGGATGCGCGCCCAGTAGTACTGATCGCCGAAATGCGGGACGCACAGCGACGGCGTCCCCGCACGACAGGCCTCGTGGGTGGTACCGGCGCCGCCGTGATGCAGGACGCCCGCGAACGCTCCCAGGACCGCGCCGTACGGGAGACGTCGCGCGATCACGAGCGTGTCGGCGTCGGCGATCGCCGCGCCCTGGACGACCGCGCGGACGCCGGCGCGCGCACACGCCTCGCGCACGATCTGTGCGCGTCCGCCCGCATCGGGGATCGTGCCGAACGTGACGAAGATCGTCGGCCGCGGATCCGCCGCCACGAACGCGGCGATGTCGGCCTCGGCCTCCGCGCCGGCCGCCTCGAGCCAGTGCCCGGTGATGTGGGCCCGAGGGGCCGACGAGCTCGCGCCGACGAGCTGGGGGGACGCGGCGACGAGATCGAGCACGCGCGAGGCCTGCCGGAACACGCGAATCGCGGTGCTCGCGCCGACCACGCTCGTGATCCGCGCCGACACCTCGGCGTCGATCCCGCCGAACAGGACGTCCTCCGCGGCCTGTCGCGCGTCGCTCGTCAGGGGGCGCGAGTGCCAGCCGATCCACGGAACGCCGAGCGCGTCGGCCGTCGCCTGCGCGACGTGATCGATCACGTTGATGACCGCGAGCTGTGCGCCGGCGAGCGCCTCGCGGGCCGTGCGGTGATAGGCGTCGAGCTGGTCGAGATAGAACCGGTCGACGAAGCAGCGGACCTGCGCGCCCGGCGTCGGCGCGAGCACCGCGCGCCCGGCCGTCTCGTCGAGATCCGCGGCGGTGACCACCGCGGCCGACGGGACGAACGTGACTCCCGGCGCGGCGAGGAGGGACGCGTACAGCGGCCACGCGTGCGCCGTGACGTCGTGACCGCGCACGGCGAGGGCGGCCGCGAGCCGCGCGATCGGGATCACATCGCCGTGCGTGCCGAGCGTCGAGACGACGATCCGCATCGGCTCAGTCGGCCAGGTACGCCAGCGACGAGCTGTCCGGCACGCGCGCGTCCAGGATCGCGCGATAGTGCAGCGCCGCCGCGCCGAGCGCGTTCAGCGTCCAGTCGAGGTGGTCCGCACGCAGGCCGCGTAGCGGCAGGCTGTGGCTGACGCACAGCTGCGAGCCGGCGAGGCACAGGCTGCCGACGAGCTGCCGCTCGCCGCTCAGCTGCACGAGATCCGGGCCAGCGGGGTTGTTCGCGAGCCGGATGCCGATCGAGATCCACGACGCGTGATCGCGCGCCATGTGCTTGATGAACGTCTCGAGCGATGCGGTCTTGAACGGGAACAGGAACCGGATCGCCTCGTCACCGAACAGCTCGTAGTGCGGAAACCGCTGCGCGATCAACGGGACCAGGCCCTGCCAGTTGCTCGGTTGCTGCGTCAAGGTCTCCACGATACACGCTCGGTTCAGATCAAGATCAGGCCGCGCGGGCGAAACGCGTCGACCCACGTGGCGTCCTCGAACGTCGACAGCTTCGGCGGGAGGCCTTGCTCCCACTGACTCGGATGGCAGCGCGCGAGCTGCTCGGAGAGCCCCTTCGGTGCCTGCTGGGAGTGGATCTCGCCGTACTCGGTGCCGACGCTGAGCAGCCCGCGCGACCACTGCGGCATCCCGCCGAGCCAGCACAGCCGCGGCTCGCCCTTGAGGGCGCCCGGGTGCGGCTCGCTCATCACCCGCGCGACGAGGTCGGCCGCCATCGTCGGCCGCGGCACGTCGCCGGGCTTGAACCACGACAGGATGTCGCGTTCGAGATCCTCGCCGCGGGCGTAGGCCTCGATCGCGGCCTGCAGCGCGTTGTAGACCGTGCTCGATGGCGGCTCCCCCACCACGGTCTCGTACTCGAGCGTGTAGTTCGCGAACCCCTTGAACTTGGAGTCCTTGATGCGGATCCCGTAGAGCTCGGGCTTCTTCGCGACGGGGGCGTGGGCGGTCAGCGAGAAGAAGTGGAAGTAGCCCGACTGCAGGATGTCCGCGGCCGCCATCTGGCGCAGGATCTCGAGGCTGTTGATCGTGTCCTGTCGGGTCTCGCCGGGGAAGCCGTACATCAAGTAGGCGTGGGTCAGGATCCGCGCCTGCTTGAACGCCTGGAGCACCTTGATCACCTGCGGGACGGTGATGCCCTTGGCGATCTTCGGCAGCACCTCGTCGCTCGCGACCTCGATCCCGCCCGTCACCGCGACCATCCCGCCCGCGGCGAGGAGCCGGCAGCGGTCCGGCGTGAAGTACGAGTCGTAGCGGATGTTGCCCCAGAACCGGTACGAACGACCGCGGCGCAAGAGCTCGAGCGAGAGCGAGACCATCAACGAGGGCGGAGCCGCCTCGTCGGTGAAGTGAAAGCCGAACAGGCCGGTCTGCGCGTGCATCGCGTCCATCTGATCGGCGAGCTCGCGGGCCGACATCGGATCGAAGTCCCCGATGTACGGCAGGGTGATGTCGCAGAACGTGCACTTCTTCCAGTAGCAGCCGTGCGCGGCGGTGATCTTGAGCGACGGGCCTTCGCTCTGCAGGCGCGAGACATGGTTGCGGCGGTACAGCAGACTGACGTAGCGCTGCATCGCCAGGCCGCCGTAGTCCGGCGCCGGCAGGTCCCCGAACCGCGGCGCCTCGCAGCCCGCGGCGGCGGGGTGGAACACCACCTTGCCGTGCGCGCGCTCGAACGTCTTGCTGAGCGGGGCCTCGTGGTTCCCCTGCATGCGCGCGAGGATCTGCTGCAGCGGGAGCTCGCCATCGTCGAGCGACACGTAGTCGACGCTGTCGAACAGGCGCGGATCGCTGAGATCGCGGAGCTCGGTCGACGGGAACCCACCGCCGAGCGCGCGCCGGGCGTTCGGACGGTGCGTCGCGAGCCAGTTGCCGACGACGAGGGCGCCCATGAGGTTTCCAGGGAACGGGCACGTCAGGCACACGAGATCGACGTCGCTCGCGATCCGCTCGTCGGCAACCTCGAGCATCATCTGCTCGATCAGGTTCGGCGGACGCGCGAGCTCGTCGGCGAGGAGATCGTACGCTGGCAGGGACTCGGTCAGCTTCTCGCCGTAGTTCGTCAGGTTGAAGTGCGGGCTGATCGTGACGTTGAACAGCGAGACGAGGTCGGTGAACATGAACGCCACCATGTGGCGAGCGAGATCCCCCTTGCCCCACTCGCCGAACGCACCCCGATAGGTCCCGACCGGCTCGCTGCGGAAGCGCGGCCCCTCGGGCAGGAAGTCGCCGCGCGCGATGCGGTGCGCCAGCCCGAGGTCGCGGCCCTGCGCGAACGCGACGACGTCATCGATGATGCGGATGTACCGTTCCCGATGGAGGTACACGTCCTCGAGGTCGAGGCTGACGTGCCGCGGGTTGATCGCGGCGAACAGCCGCTCCAGCCCGTTCCGGCTGAAGACACGCAAAAAATGCTCGAGACTCAGGTCGATCTGGTCGACCTGATGCCCGAGCTTGCGAAGCCACCCGGTGAGCCGGGGGGCCGATGCGTAGGGAGTGTTGAGATCCGAGATGGGTGGAATGACCATCGCGATCTTCAATGAAGACCTCCCGGGTGTGTCACCGAGGACCGGTGCGAGCGGGATCGCTACCAGCTGCTGATCCAGTCGGCGATGCCGTTGCCGGCGCCAGCGCCCGCAACGCCACCCGCGAGACCACCGACGATGCCACCGGCCGGTGCGCCCACAGCGCCCGTCGCGACACCCGTCGAACCCGCGCCGGCGACCGCGCCGCCGAGGCCGCCGAGCACGCCGCCGATCACGCTGCCAAGGAGGTCGTCCGCGTAGTTACCGTCGTTGTCCCAATCGAGAATGCCCATGTGTTGACTCCTTACGAGAGGTTTGTGGACTGGCCCCCCGTCCACCCAAGGTGATGCCGATGATGATACGACAGAGTCGGGTCGGTCCTCCCCACGGACCCATGGAAAAAATGGCCGAGCTGATCGCCTTTGCAGTCGAGCCTGGCCGGGTCGAGCTCCGACCCGGGGGCCGCTCCCGCGCATGGATGGACGCCACGCCAAATGCGTTTGCGTATCGCTGCGTTCCGCTCGCGACCGCCAACGAGCACGGGTGGGAGATGGTGTGCCCGTTCGGGTTCGAGGTCACCTGGTCGGGGGGGCCCGCGGTCGGCGACCTCACGATCCGCTTCGACGAGGGCGCGACCCCGCGCGACCTGGTCCAGAGCCACTTCTCGAGTGGAATCCTCACGTTCAACCCGATGATGATCCTGCGCACGGCGCCCGAGACCAACCTGTGGGTCAGCGGCCCGCCGAACTACTTCAAGGACGGGATCCAGCCGCTGAGCGCCCTGGTCGAGACCGACTGGATGCCTTTCACGTTCTCGATGAGCTGGCAGGTCACCCGGCCCAACGTTCCGATCCGGTTCGAGAAGGGAGAGCCGTTCTGCTTCTTCTTCCCGGTCCCGCGCGGCGGGGTCGGGGCGTGCGAACCGCGGCTGGCGACGCTGTCGGAGGATCCCGCGCTCGAGGAGCAGTACCGCTGGGCGGTCGCCCGCCGCGAGCTCGACGACATGATGGCCGAAGCACCGAGCGAGAAGTTTCAGAGCTGGTATCGGAGTGGCAAGTTGCCAAAGCGTGACAGCGGCGAGGCTCCGTCGCACGAGACCCGGATCGTCGCCCGACCGTTTCAGCGACGCTGAAGCCGGCGGTCGATGATCATCAGCATCACGATCCGATCGCGCTCGCCCTCGTTCTTCGACTCGTGCGGCAGCGTGTAGTCGAACAGCATCAGATCGCCATCGACGAAGTCGTGACGCTGACCATCGACGAGAATGTGGCTGTTCGCGCCGCCGTCGTCGAGGGTGAGGATGCCGCTGAGGTACGGGTTCCAGTGCGTGTGCAGCGCGATGTGCTTGCCGGGCACCAGGCGCGAGAACGCGAACGCGACCACGTAGGGCACGGCCGAGCACCGCGCGGTCGCGATCGGCGCGAGCTCGCGGGCGCGCGCACAGACTTCGGCGGGGATCAGGTCCTGGTCCTCGGCCTCGGGAACGAGCGGCAAGATCCACGAATGGCCGACGGGGTGCCCGAGCACGGGACCGAGCGTGTCGAGCGCCTGGCGCGCTTCGTCGCGGATCGTCGGCCACTCGCGCTGGAGCTCGACGAGCTCCGGAAAGTCCCCGGCCGCGAAGAACGCGCGACGCCGGCCGCGTGACCGGATGGTGGTCATCGGAGCAAGGATACGTCACGCGTCACGGCTTGCGAAACACGAAGCGGACGTAGCGCGAACGGCCGGGCTCCAGCTCCGTGGTCGCGTAGACCGCGGCGAAGAAGTCGAGGTAGTGCGCGCGCTCGCGGACGGTCACCTGGTCGGCGAGCGAGGTCGCGAGATCTCGGCGCGACGCGTCGAGTGCGGCGCGCACCCCCTCGGTCAGATCCTCGTGCTCCTCCTGGACGAGGCCCGTCGCGGCGATCCGGGCGGCGATCCGGTCCACGATCTCGGGTGGCCCGAAGTAGGCGACGTGAAGCCCCCCGCCGGGTCGCAGGACGCGGTGCACGCCGTCCGCGAACGCGCCGAACGGACGGTAGTACTTGCACGACTCGACGTTGATCACGGCATCGAAGCTCCCGTCTGCGAACGGCAGCCGCTCCGCGAGCGCGTGCTCGAACGTCAGGCGCGGCACCGCGTGGGCGGACCTGCAGAGCAGCACGTTCGAGCACGTGCCGTCGGTGCCGACGACCGAGCGAGGCGCCTTCGTACGCGCGATCCAGGAGGCGCCTCCCCCGCGGCCGCAGCCGACCTCGAGCACGTCGCGATCGACGAGCGGGTGGTCCGCGACGACCCGCTCGTAGAGCCGCTGCGCGGACGCGCCGAACGGCTCGACCACGCCGAGCGTGTGCGGATCGCGCCAGCCGTAGTTCATGAACGTGAACCATCGATCCGGGAACACCTGCGCGAACAGGCTGTACTTGTGAAACGGCGTCGTCATCGCCGCGGTCACGGTGGCGAGGTGCGTGGCTACCGCGGTCGGATCGAGCGCGGGTGCGGACGGACAGCGCGTCGTAACCTCGCGCGCGATCCACGCGTCGCGGTCGCCGGTGCCTGCGGTGCAGCGATCGGCGGCGACGATCAAGCAGTAGAGCTGCTCGGGTGTGAGTGGCGCGAGGGTTGCGAGATCGAGCTCGTGACGGATCACGGCACGAGCAACCCGGGATTGCACAGGCCGTCGGGATCGACGGTCTGCTTGAGCGCGGCCCAGCGCGTCCAGGCGTCGCCGAACTGCGCGCGCACGCGCTCGCGGTCGGGCTCGACCGACATCAGGTAGAGCCGGCCACCGACGTCGATCGCGCGCGCCGCGATCCGTCGCACCGGCTCGACGAGCGCCTCGACCTCGGCGAGCGGCACCATCGGGCGGAGCGCGATCATCAAGTTGTAGGCGGCGTCGGGGACCGGCACGAGCGGCAGCGCCTGGCGGGGGACGAGTGCGAGCGCGGCGCCGTGGCGCATGTACGGCAGGATGCCGGAGCGGTGGATCTCCTCGTTGATCCGGTTCCACGCATCGAGCCCGGCCGGCAACGGCAGCACCAGCTCGACGGCGGGGCACGCGTACCCCCAGCCGGAGTTTCCGTCGGCGCGCAGGTGCTCGAGGAGGTCGGCCGTCGCGAGGTCGGTCCACTCCGCAGGCTGCAGCAGCTCGAAGCCCGGCTCGGGGACGAGCGCCCCATCGCCGAACCGGCCACAGATGCCCTCGACCGCGTTGCCCTCGCGCCAGAACACGCGGACGCGCGCGAAGTCGTAGATCCGCAGCGCACTCATCATCACCGCATCGCGGACGAAGTGCCCGATCGCCTTCCACTCGAGCCGGCGCACGGCGAGCGTGTAGCGCGCGCGCAGGGTGGGCATCGTGACCTCGGTGATCGCGCCGAGCTGACCTCGGCCCGCGAGCGCGTACCGAAACAGCTCGTCGTCGGGCCCGAGCTCGTGGCGCTCGCCGTCGGGTGTGATCAGCGTCAGCGCGTTGACGCTCGCGGTCTGCAGGCCGTAGATGTGGCTCGTATCGCCGAACCCACCGACGGCGAGCGTCCCCCCGACCGAGGAGAATGCGTTCGTCGTCAGGGCGACCGGGCGCCGGTCGGGGAGCAGGTGCTCGACGAGATCGAGCCAGTACGTCCCGGCGCGGACCCGCACGACGCCGCTGCTCGCGTCATCGGCGACCACGCCGGTGAGGCGGCCGAGATCGATGACCGCACCACCCTCGATCAGCGCCTGCCCACCGGAGCTGTGGCCGCTGCCGCGCAGCACGTAGCGGATCTTGCGCGCCCGCAGCTCGCGCAGCGCCGCGGCGACCTCCGCCTCGTCTCCCGGCGTGATGACGACGCCCGGGGTGCGCACGAAGCAACGACCGAAATCGATGCGCAGGTCCGTGCGGAAGTCGGGCGCGCCGACCAGCTCGTCGGGCCAGCGCACGGCGATGCCCGTGCGATCCGCCCATGCGCTGAGCTCGGTGCGAGGGATCATCGGTAGATGTACGAGTACGGGGAATCGTCGTCCTCGAGCAGCGCAGGCTGCGCGTCGCCGTACCCCGCGCGCATCTCGACCGAGAGCTTGGACAGCGCCGACAGCACGAGCTCGAGGTGATCGCTGCGCAGGCCCTCCAGCGGCAATGACTGGCGCAGCACGCCGAAGTTCGCGAGCAGGCTGATCGTCCCGACCGGGAGATCGGAGTTCGCGACGAGCGCGGGCCGGGGCCGGAGCTCGACGTCGGCGCACAGCTTGATCGCGACCACGAGCCACGCGGCGCCGCTCGGCGCGCGCAGGATGTACCCACCGAACGGGATGTTCCGGCCCTCGTGGCGGTACGTCATCCGCAGCCGGTCGCCAGGGAAGGTCTGGACATCGGTGTGATGCGCCTCGAGGTACGCGATCAAGTCCTGCCAGCGAAACAGCTCGACGATCGCAGGTGGCATGCGTGTCTCGAGCATATCACTCACGCATGAACGGGCGGGCGAGCTTCGGCTCGATGATCATCAGCAGGACGATGCGCTCCTCGGTGCCCTCGTTGCGCGAGCCATGCGGCAGCGTGTAGTCGAACACGATGTACTCGCCATCGACGAAGTCCCGGCGCTCGCCGCCGACGGTGACATGACATCCGGCACCACCCTGCAGGCACAGCATCGCGACGAGGTGCGGATTCCAGTGCTCGTGGATCGGGATGTCCGTCCCCGGGACGAGGCGCGAGATCGCGAACGACACGATGTAGGGGACCGCGGAGACCAGGCTCGTGATCGTCGGCGCGAGCTCCCGTGCCTTCGCGTACAACCACTCGACCTCGGGTGCGCGATCCTCCGGCACCGGGACGAGCGGGATCACGTACGTCGGGCCGACCTTCTCCATGTGGGTGCCCAGGGTGTCGACGACGGCCTTCGCCTCGGGCCCCAGGTCCCGCCAGCGCTCACGGATTCCGGCGAGCTCCGGATAGCGAGCAGCGTCGTAGTACGGGCGGCGGCGGGACTTCACGGCGTGCGCGCCCCCTCGGTGATCGCGGCCGCGAGGCACGCGATGGTGTCGTCGAGGGCCTCGGATGGCAACGCGCCCAGCGGCAGGAGCTGGCGCAGCGTCAGCTCGACGTCGACCATGCCGAGCGAACCGATCGGGAGCTCGAAGTTCTTGGCGAGCACCGGGCGGGACGGCGCCTTCTCGCCGCGGGTCAGCACGCCGCGGATCTCGAGCCACGGCCTGCCGAGGACCTCGACCGGGCGAAGCTCGACCTGCGCCGACACACCGGCGACCGCGACCCCGATCCGGCCGTTGTCCTCGCGGGCGCCGTAGGTCGCGTGCACGTGGTCGCAGAGCTCGTCCCAGGATGCGAGTCGCTTCGTCCCTTCGCTCACGATCGAAGCCTACCATCGAGCGTGCTTTGACAGGACGCGCGCGTCTGGCGATGCTCCTGGCGTGGCGCACATCGACGACTGGGCCGGGCTTGTCGCATACCTGCAAGCACACCACCGCGGAGTCCAGACCTTCCCGGGCGATCGACTCCGGTTCGGCTACGACCACGAGGGTGTCGAGCACGCGATCGGGGCCCAGGTGCTGCTCTCCGCGACGCGGGCGCCGTGGATCTCGTTCGCGACGAAGCTGTGCCCGGTGGAGCAGTTCCGGACCCGCTCGGCGCTCGTCGCGAACGTCGATCTCCCGATCGGCGGGCTCGCGATCGCCGGCGATCACGCGGTGCTGCGCCAGTCCCTGCCCTTGCGCGGGCTCGCCGAGGCCGACCTCGAGCATGCGCTGCGCGCGCTCGTCACGTTCGCGGCGCAGCTCCGCGCGGTCGCGGTCGCCGAGGATGTCGACATCGATACGCCGTACGCGTATCTGTTCGCGTGATCAGCGCAGGATCTGCAGGCGGCGCACCGGCTGCGCCACGGGGGGAGGTGCCACGGGTTGCGCTCGGATCCGCTTGAGCGCGATCACCGGATCCGGAGCGACCGCGAGCGCGAGGAACTTCGCGCCGTCCTGGTAGACGAGCCGCTGGCCGACGAGCCGCGCGAGGGTCGCATCCAGCTGGGCCGCGTGATCAGGCGAGTCGCCCGCGAACATCGCGTGGATCTCGGGCAGCTTGCGGATCCGCAGGCAGTAGCGATAGAGCGCGGCCTCCTCGCCGTCGAGCTCGAAGATGTCCGAGTCCTCCACCCGGCGCCGGTAGATCCGCAGGTAGCTGCCGCCGTCCTCGTAGGCCAGCGGGTGTGGCCGGTACTCCGCCTTCCATCGCGTCACGCGCTCGACGACCCGCGACCAGTCGGCGGTCACCGTGTGATCGAAGCTGAGCTGGAACGTCGCGAGCGTCGCGAGCACCGCGGGATCGATCACGGCAGCATAGAGGTCGTGCTTGCGCACGTTGACGACGCCGGCGCGCTCCGGGAACTTGGCGACGACGCTGTCGACGCCGAGCTCGAACGTCGCGATGTTCGGCGGTTCGTACGCGAACGCGTAGTCGTTGATCACCTGTAGCGTCTCCTCGACCTCCGCGTCGGTCGAGCCGGGGTACGCGACGATCAGGTTCGAGAACGACTTGATGCGCAGCTCGGCGCACGTCTTCATCGCCTCGAGGTTCATGATCACGCTCGTGCCCTTGTGGATGCGGTCGAGGAACGCGTTCGACAGGCCCTCGAGCCCGAACTGCACGCGCCGCAGGCCGCACTCGAAGAACCGCGCGATCTGCTCGGGGCGCAGGTTCGCGCGCGCCTCGTGGAAGATCTCCGGATCGAGGCCGACGGTCGACAGCGCGTCGACCAGCTCGTCGAAGCCTTTGACGCGCGCGACGTTGTCGAGGAACGCGAACCGGCTCTTGCGATACCGCCCGGCGAGGGTGCGCATCTCGAGCGCGATCCGCTTGCCCGACTTCTGGCGGTAGCCATCCCACTGGACGTTGAGGTTGCAGAAGTGGCAGGTGCTCGTCGCGTTCTTCGTCGTGCGGTCCCACCAGCAGCCGCGCGAGCCCTCGATCGGGAGGAAGCCGTGCGCGGCCGACGCGACGCGCTGGTAGTAGCCGTCGTAGTCGGGGATCGGCAGCGCGTCGAGGTCATCGACCTGCCACATCCCGCTGTCCTCGGCGGCGATCTGCCGCGAGACCACGCCGCGGGGCGGCCGCTCGTCGAGCGTCTGGGTGGCGAGCCGGGTGCACAACGCGTGGAACGGAAGCTCGCCCTCACCGCGCACGATGTAGTCGACGCACGGGTAGGTCGCGAGCACCGAGTCCGCCATCGAGACCGGGCTCACCGTCGAGCCACCGAGGACGATCACCGCGGTCGGGGCCACTGCCTTGATCCGCTGCGCGAGCGCGATGTTCGCGAACAACTGGGAGAAGCTCGTCGTCAAACCGACGACGACGCCATCCCAGCTGCGGGACGCGACGATCGTGTCGAGTTGCCCGTCGAGCATCGAGCGCAGCATGCTGACGACCGTCTTGACGTCCTGGCCACGCGCCGCGCGGGCCGCGAGCTCCTTGCCGAGCAGGGTCTCGGGGGCGGCGCGCGCCCAGTACGCCGTGAGCTGGTCGGTGCGCTCCGGATGCATCAGCGTCGCGTAGACGCGCTCGCCCTCGAAGTCGCTCACCGCGACAGCCTGGTAGAACGGGAGATCGGGGGCCGCGATGTCGAGGTACGCGTACTCGGCGGTGATCTCCCACGCGGGCTCGCGTTCGCGCAGGTAGGCTGCGAGCGCTCCGAGCGAGGCCTGCGGACAGGTCGCATCTGCCCACGGCATGGCAAACAAGGCGATCCTCACGTAGCCACCGCCGATCCTACCACCAAACCAGGAGGGCGAAGCTGGCCGTCCTCGACGGTGCGTGGCAGAGTCGGCACATGGCGAACAAACCGAACCGGACGTGGCTCGTGGGTGCGTGTATCGGCATCGGCGTCGTGGTGGGCAACGTCGTCGCCCAGGGTGAGGGCTACGGGATGCGGATCGGGATCGGCATCGGCGCCGCGTTCGGTGCCGCGATCGTGCTGTTCGGGCTCGCGGCGCTGTTCGACAAGTCCAAGGCCAAGTGAGATCGTCGGGCCGTGGAGACCGCACGGATCGAGACCTGGCGCGATGCCTGTGTGCACGTCGCCACGACCTGCGCCGTCCGCGCCGCCGGTGACACCCAGGCCGAGGTGACCGTCACGCTGAGCGACGACCGCAGCTCGACGCTGCAGATGCGGGCCTTCGAGCTCGACGGCGCCACCTGGCTCGAGGTGAGTGGGGCGATCGGCAAGCTCGCCTCGACGTCTCCGGTCGGCCTCCTCCAGAGCAACACCATCCTCGCGGTCGGCGGCCTCGCGGTCGCGCGCTCGGGCGAGCTCGTGATCCGCCAGGTGCTGCCACTCGCCGGACTCCGCCGGATCGACCTCGACGAGACCCTGCTCACCCTGGCCGAGCAGCAGGTCGTCGCGCACGGCGCGCTCCAGGCCGACATCGACGCGAAGCGATGACGACCGAGTCCGCGAACAAACAGCTGATCCGGCGCATGGTCGCCGAGGTGTTCAATGCCGGACGCGTCGAAGTGATCGACGAGCTCTACGTGCCGAAGCTGACCGAAGGCGTCAAGGCCCTCGTCACGATGCTGCGCTCGGGGTTCCCCGACGTGACCATGGAGATCGAGCACCTGATCGAGGAAGGCGACAAGCTCGCCTGCCGGTGGAACGTGACCGGCACGCATCAGGGATGGTTCAACGGCGTGCCTCCGACCGGCGTGCGCGCCGCGTGGAGCGGCACGTCGATGTACGGCGTCGCCGACGGCAAGATCATCGTCGTCCTGTCGAACTGGGACCTCTACGGCCTGCTGCGTCAGCTGCGCGCGGGCATGCGCTAGCCG
>Ga0316601_100000370_pt1 | contig 18821 bp, 16 predicted proteins | sample OWC_soil_day5_no_FD_207663 | JGI IMG/M metagenome (GOLD analysis project Ga0316601, IMG submission 207663) | Wetland soil microbial communities from Old Woman Creek delta, Ohio, United States - OWC_soil_day5_noCT | ecosystem: Environmental > Terrestrial > Soil > Wetlands | place: USA: Ohio... | reverse complement strand
CTTAACTCTGCAGGCCTCTAAAATAGCTTCTCTAAACTCACCCATGGTTTCATATCTATCCTGTATGCTAGTTGATATCCCCTTTAACAACACCTTTTCAAAAGCCTCTGGAATTTCAATTTCCATATCTGAAGGTCTTATAAGCTTATCCTCTTCCTCACGTTCTATAGACTCAGGGGGTACAATCCCAGTAATAAGTCTATATAAGTTTACCGCAACAAGATACACATCTGTCCACGGTCCTTGCTTGCCTTTTCGTGCATATTGCTCCGGAGGTGCATAGCCCCGCTTAAGTATTACAGTATAATTTACACTTTGACCCACTAAAGCATTGCGGGCCGTACCAAAATCAAGCAGTTTTACCTGGCCTGATTTAGAAATGTATATATTATCCGGACTTACATCTCTGTGCAATATATTAGCCTTATGAACTTCAATTAAAGCATCCATAACAGGAACCATTAAGTTAATAGCTTCCTCGTAAGAAACTTTTCCACCCTTGCTCTTTAAATATTCCTTTAAGGTAACTCCCTCAACATAGTTCATTACAATATAAGCTGTTCCATTTTCCTTAAAGAAGTCTGTTACTGAAACAATATTTGGATTCTCATTAAATCTTGCAATCATCCTTGCTTCTTCAAGGAATTTTTCCATGCCAAATTGAAATTCCTCTTCTGAATCCCCTTCATAAACCGAAACTGTTGCATTATCAAAAGTCCTTGTAACAATAGTGCGAGGAAAGTACTCCTTTACTGCCAGCTTTATATTCAGTATAGTATCCCATGCCAAATATGTGATTCCAAAACCTCCACTGCCTAGAGGCTTTCCTATTAAATATCTATAATTTAATATGGTTCTCGATGGAAGCTGATTTAAATTAACATTTTTCCCTTCTTCATTCCAACCACATTCCGGGCATACCTTTCCTTCACCTTTGTTTGCCATACAGGACATACATAAATGATGAAAATTCATATTTTCCTCCTTTCACTCGGAACACTGGGTACTCTTTAACAGTTCGCTGTCGCTCACTAGAGTACCCGTAAAAGTCCATTTAGGACTTTTACCTCCTTTCACTGGTCACACTGGGTACTCTATAACAGTTCGCTGCCGCTCACTAGAGTACCCGTAAAAGTCCATTTAGGACTTTTACCTCCTCATTTCCTTGTATTGGCACCAACTTCAGTCTGTCTCTCTAATCTTAAACTGCTATAATCTATATTCTTATTTTTCAGTACTAGACTCTTTTCCTTTACGCTCTTTATTAAAGACAGGAGTATAATAATACTAGTTACAAGAACTCCAAATACACCTACTATAATCATAATCATTCCCTTAGTTAACATCTGCTTCACCTCTCCTACTTAATCCATTTATTCTTTTTTAATTCTTCAATTAAATTTACAAGAGGCATAAGCTCCGCTGTTTTATCCCCATCTGGAGCAAACTTTACAGCTAATTGATAATTTTCATAGGTCCTATCGTAATTCCTGCTCTCGTTAGGTTTTTTACTCTCCATGTCTGCATATAGAAGAGCTAATTGCATATAACACCTATATTCCTCAGGATACTGCTGTTTCATTTTCAAAAGTATTTCCTCACTGGCTTTAAAGTCACCTATCTGCTGATTAATAATTGCAATATTCCTATATATATAAGGTCTGTTATAGCCTGAATCTAAAAGCTGCTTAAAGCAATTATTGGACTTTAACAATATTTCATTTTTATTAGTTTGAGAGGACATGCCTTTTTCATAATATGCTGCGCCCAGCATCTCAATTATTTGCAAGTTGTTTTTCTCCTTAAGCTCTGAATTTGCTCTTTCTAGTATAGCTATTTGATTATCTACAGCATTAGCTGACTTATCTTTATTATTTGCATATACCTCAGCACTAGAAATAAAAGCTCGTTTCTTTAAGTCCTCATCTTTAGTTAATTCCAAGCATTTATTAAAACTTTTTACTGCCTCATCTGGATTTTTTTGTGCAGAAAAAATTTCGCCGCTTACATACCAAGTTACTTCTTCTGACAAATTCTTTGACTTAATCTCCTCAAGTCTCCTTTGAGCCTTATCTAATTCTCCCATTCTAGCATAGCTTACTGCTAAATCTCTAATATAAACTACTTCATTGTTGTCTAGGCTGGCAGCTCTTTCAAACTTTAATGTTGCATTATTATAATCATTCTTGTTAAAATACGCTGTTCCCAAAATATAAAAAACATCTGGATCCTCTAGTGCTTCCTCAACTTTATTTAGCACCTCATTCTCCAAATAATCTATACATTTTTCATTGTCCCCTTGTTTTAAATATATCTTTGAGATCTCCTTATATCCATCTACCCTAGTTGGTATTTTAGAAATTGCCTCATTAAATTTTAAAATTGCTTCTGAGTATTGCTTACCACTTTGAATTTTAATTCCAGCTTGAATAGTTTCTTCGTAAGCTTCTATCTTCTCCTGTCTTACTGTAATAACTCCGCCATAAATTAACGCCGAAAAGCCCATAAAAAAAATAGCAGCAACTAAGGTTTTTATTGATGATATTATCTTTCTTTTTCTATATTCAGAGTTAAGCTTTTCAATATTATTTAAATCTTGAAGCAGTAGCTCAGCACTTTGATATCTATCTTCTGGATTTTGCTTAGTACATTTTAAAATAATATATTCAAGTCCCTCTGAGAGGTTTTCATTTATCTGACGTATAGGCATAATTTCATAGGGCGGATCATTAGGACCACGTCCTGTTACCATATGATAAAGAGTTACTCCCAAGCTATATATATCCGTTCTTCCATCGCTCTGTGAAGTACCATACTGCTCTGGAGCTGCATATCCTCTAGTACCTATATACGTGGTATCACTTTCTGCATGATTCTTATATTCCCTAGCAATTCCAAAATCAATAATTTTAACTTTATTATCCTTAGTAATCAAAATATTAGATGGCTTCATATCCCTATAGATAATTGGGTTAGGCTTTAAATTATGAATATAAATCAATGCTTCGCATATTTCTTTTGCCCACTCCACCACAATTTCTTCATCAATGCTTCTAACCTTATTTAACTCTTCCTCTATAGAAATTCCTTCTACAAATTCTTCTACAATATATACATTGTCTTCATCTTCATCAATGTCAAAAATCCTTACAACTGCAGGATGATCTAGCTTTTTTAAGATATTAGGCTCTGCAAGCAGATCTATTTTATTTTTTGTTTCCTTTTTCGTTTCTTTTATCGCCCATAAAGTTCCTAATTTAATATTTTTAGCTAGGTAGACCTTTCCCATTCCACCCTTGCCAATGACTTCTAAAAATTCATATCTTCCATCAAACACATTTTTATACAATTCTTATCGCCACCATAGTCATATTATCTTTACTTCCATTACTATATGCCTTTGAAACTAAGTCTTTACAGACCAAATTCATCTTTTCATTTGAATCTATATCTTTATTTAAAAAAACATCTAAAAAATCATCATCATGGACATGATTATATACTCCATCACTGCATATAAAATAATAATCTCCAGGAGAAACCTCACCTACAGCTAAATATGGAGCAATATTTTCTTCTATTCCAATACATTGAGTTAAAATGTTCTTTTCACTATGATTCATATATTCCAAATAGGATATCTTCCCTTTTTCATACTGCTCTGCTGCTACATTGTGTATTTTGCTTATAGTAGTAACCTCTTTATTTCTAATTCTACATATTTTCGTATCTCCAACATTCCCCACAACAAGCTTATTGTTAACAAAACATATTGTAGATATAGTGGAGCCAGTTAGAATTGAATTAGCCATATATCTATCAAAAATATAACTATTTATCTGAATATATTTTTGATAGAGAAGCCCACTTACATATTCAGCAGAAAACCTATCACACATGCCAAATTCTCTTTTTAAGGCATCAACGATGGCCATTGCAATTTCTGCTCCTAAGTTATATCCACCCATACCATCTGCCACAGAAAATACAGCTAACTCATCTTTAATAAGGGAGAAGTACGCATCCTGATTTTCTCTCCTAACACCCTTATCAGAAAATTCTCCATAAATTAAATTGTTTAAAATCACATTCGTTACCGCCCTTCAAAAGCATTATTATATTTTAAACTTTATTTCTGTAATAGCTAGCTTAATTGTATCTCCATTATTTATTTGTCTTTCCCCCTGAATTCGCTCTCCATTTATATAGGTACCATTTTTACTATTTAAATCTGTTAAATAAAACTTATCATTTTTAGAATAAATAAGAGCATGCTTTCTCCCAATATGACCATCACTTGAAATTACAATATCACAAACCTCTGGATCTCTACCTATGCTGGTAACACTATTTACTATACTGCACTCCTTTATTTGCTCCCCTTCTGAAAAAATAAGCATTGCTAAATTCTTAGGTTTTGGATTTGAAAGCATTTCAGTTTCTCCTACTATGCTCCTAGGGTTTTCTATAATTAACGCTTGAGTTTCATACACATTATTATTCGCTTTAATATTGTTCACAATTTCCTGCTTAACTTCAGGTTTTAATACAGGAATCTGCTCAATTATTTGATTTGTTGATTGTTTTTTATTAAATACACTTTCTGTTTTGCAATCCTCTTCATCTAGCTTCGTATTAATAAATTGATCCTGCATCGGTGCTTGCTTTCTATTAATCAAATTTTGAGGCTGCTGCCTTTGGAGATTTTGAACATTTTCTTTATAATTATTGTTAATTGGCTGTCTATTTATCTTTTTTGATTTGCCAGATTCCATTACTAACTTAATAATAAGACCAATTAGCAATATTACTAAAAGCACTACCACTGCAGCAATAATCATATATACCTTATCAGATAAAATAAAATCGAAAAAATCCTTCATAATTTAACCCTCCATTTATTTGTTTTCATTTAATATAAGACAGATTAAAGATATCAATATACAGCAAAAGGATATTAAAATAAGAATCCCCCAATCCTTATATAATAAATTGATATCATGATTGTAGACTGGATCTAAGTTTCTTTTTATTTGATTCAACGCAGTAACAACCTGAGTATTATTTTTGTTTTCTTCTATGATTTTCAATGGAAGCTCGTTAATTTTAAGGGATACAGACATAGCATTTAAGGACCACTTTGCGATAATACCATGTGCTAGTTTGTCTGCAATACCTGAAAGCTTAAAAATAAAACCTGAAAAAATGATTTGAGGAATTAAGAAAAAAGGAGCAACACTCATAGCTCTATCGTTATTTGTTACCAGCGTAGAAACTGTAAGCCCCATAATCGTAGCTGAAAATAAGGTTAAAAACATAGTGACAATAAGCTCAAACTTTAAGCTTCCTATCAAATGATATCCTTTAGGAAATGGGATAAATTGATTAAAAATAAGAACAATAGAAATGGCCTGTATAAAACAAATGCCTCCTAAAATCAAAAGCTTTGAGCCAATATAAGGCAGTAATTTAATATTTACCGCTCTTTCTCTTTTAAAAACAACTCTTTCCTTGCATATTTCTTGAATTGAATTAATTAATCCAATCCATACCGCTGAACAAGCTAATGTAAATAGAATTTGACAGGTGCTCTCATAAACTGAAAAAGCACTTCTTTTGGTTACTAATCCAAGAAGTATAGCAACTACAGGAGCTTGCCCTAATAAAATTAAAAATCTTTGGGTATCACAAGCGGTAAGCTTTAAATATCGTTTTGATAGGATACAGAACTGATTCCAACTACTCTGACCTTTTACCTTAGGTAATTCCCGCTTTAAACAAGTCTTACTTCGCAGCGCTCTATTGTATATATAATAATTAGATTTCTTAAATTTTTCACAATATGCTTCTGATTTATTTGAAATTAAATCATAAACTTCTACAAAATCATTTACATTAAAAAAGTCTAGGGCTCCTGCAGGAGTACCAAAGAAACAAAGTCTGCCGCCTTTTCCTAAGAATACAATTTTATCGCACAGGTGAAGGTTAGCCATGGCATGAGTTATAAGAATAATAGTTTTTCCTTTATCTGCAAGCTTTCTTAGGAGTTCCATAATACTTCTTTCCATTCCTGGATCAAGACCAGAGGTGGGTTCATCTAAAAAAAACAGCTGAGGATCTGCCAAAAGCTCTACTGCAATACTAACCCTTTTCTTTTGTCCTCCGCTTAAATTCTTAATAATTACCTCTTCTCTTCCTTCAAGCTCTACATCCTTAATTACCTGTGTAATTCTACTATCTAGTTCTTCCTTCGAAGTATCCTTAGGCATTCTTAGCCTTGCAGCGTAATTTAGCATATCCTTAACAGTTAAGCTTTCATAAACTATATCCTGCTGGGGAACATATCCTGTGATACTTTTATAAGCACTGTAATGGGCATAAAAATCATCATTATTTACCAATACAGTACCTTCCGTTGCCTTTCTTAACCCATTCAATGCATCCATTAATGTTGATTTTCCTGCACCGCTGCCTCCTATAATAGCCACAAGCTCTCCAGGCTTTATGCTTATGCTAATATCATCTAAAAGCTTCTTCTCATTCCTACCTCTAAGCAAGCCCTTATTTTCTCTTATGGTCTTTCCAACGGCTATTGCATCTACGCTTAAACCTTTAGTTGTAATGAAATAAGCTATTCTATCCCGATAGAAAATAAACTTTGTATTTCCTATAAATATTTCATCACCTTCCTTAAGTTCTACAGCTGATATCACCTCATTACCATTAATAAAAGTACCATTAGTGCTTCTTAAATCTTCTAGGAAATATTGATTTTCCTTCCTAAATATTCTTCCATGGTTCCTTGACACCAAGGGATGCTTTAAAACAATCTCATTTTCCGTACCTCTTCCAATAGTTATATTGGTTTTATCCTTTAAATAAAACTGTACCCATCTTTGTTCTTCCTCTTCATTTACCAAGGTAAAAATCATCGTAACTGCTTCTGGATTATGACTGTTCATACTGTCAATCTTTATGACATCACCATTCTTTAGCTCTCCTCTTAGTTCTTTTGAATTATTAATTATTAATCCATTAGTGCTGTTGGTGTCCCTTATTGTACATGCTGCTCCTTCTATTGTAATAACTGCATGATGTTGAGATACAATGGGTGAATTAATCACAATATCGTTATTTTTTGCTCTCCCCAATGTAATCTCTTTTTTATCATACTCACTTAAATTAACTGTGCTTGCTAATAATTTGTGATAATAAATAGCCAAAACCTTTTTCATGTAACTCATGTCTCCTTTAACACAAAACCTGTTATAGATTACCACTAATAAATTTATTAAGATTTCTTTACATTTATAACAATTTATTAAATAACTTTTAATTCTTATCACATAATTAATACTTAAGTCATATACTATATTGGTTGTTTTTTATTTTATAGTGGGTGGTGAGAATTTGGATACAAACAGCTTATGTATGGGCTGCATGAGAGAGAAGGGATCCTATGAATTTTGTCCAAAATGCGGCTGGTCTGATAAGACTCAAAACATTAATTATGGTCAACTTCCCTTAAGAACTATTCTTAACAAAAGATATCTGATTGGAAAACCTTTAGGAAGTGGTGGTTTCGGAATCACGTACTTGGCTTGGGATACAACACTTGATATGAAGTTAGCAATTAAAGAATATTTTCCTAAAAACATAGCTACCAGGGCCTTGGATACTATTACTATATCTATGTATTCAACAGAAAGCACTGAAGATTTCAGCTATGGCAGAATGAAATTTCTTGATGAAGCTAAAATGATAGCTAAATTTAACGAATCACAAAATATAGTATCAGTCATTGACTTCTTTGAGGAAAATGGTACCGCCTATATAGTAATGAACTATATTGAAGGTGTAACCCTAAAAGAATATGTTGCAAAAAAAGGCGGTAAGCTTCCCTATAATGAAGCAATAGAACTTATATTGCCAATTCTTGATGCCCTAACTGAAGTTCATGAGGCAGGTATACTTCATAGGGATATTAGCCCCGATAACATATATATTACTCAATCTAATCAAGTTAAATTGTTAGACTTTGGAAATGCAAGAGCCTCTCTTGGCATTCAAAATGCAACCTTCTCAGTAATTTTAAAGCATGGATATGCACCAATTGAACAATATTACAGAAACGGGAACCAGGGTCCTTGGACTGATGTTTATTCAGCAGCAGCAACCTTTTATAAACTCTTAACTGGAATTATCCCTCAAGAATCAATCGAAAGAACTGAGGCTGATAAATTAGTTCCACCTTCAGCTAATTGCAGAGAGCTTCCTAAAGCTATTGAACGTGTTTTAATGAAAGCTTTATCTGTTAAAATATCTGATAGATATCAATCTATGAGAGAATTCAAAAATGCCTTGTTAAATGCTTATACTTGTAGTGATGTAACAACAACCTCTGACAATAGCAATATTCCTTCAAATCCTAATAACTCGGAAGCTGCTAGACCTATTAAGAAAAAAAGAAAAAAGTTACTTCCTTTTGTGGCTATACTTACTTTAATATTAATTTTGTCTCTTGCAGGATATTATCAGTTTATATATAAGAACTCGGAGTCAAATAGCACCAAGAAGAACAATTCAGATTTAACTCCATCAACTGGAACTAACACCGATACTAACTCAGACTCTAATAGTACAGGACCTTCTTCAGAATCCCCACCAAAGACAGGTGAAGCAACTAACAATAACCCTAGCAGCGCACCATCACAGACTAAAGGATACTTCAGTGATGTGTATAAACCCTTTTACCACAACTTTCAATATGAAACAAATGAAGTAATGACATTAGCAAGCAGAAAATACTTTAAAGGCTTTAAAGTTTCATCTTCTGGAACCGACCCTCACTATATGAGTTTTAATTTGGAAGGCAAAATAGATACTATTAGTGGATTGATTGGCCTTGATGATGCTAAAAACAAAAATGATTCTATTGCTGAATTTTATGGTGATGGCAAGTCTTTGGCAACTTTCAATTTGAAAAAGGGCGGTCTCCCCCAAAAACTTAATTTAAATGTTAAAGGAGTAACAGAACTGAAACTTAAGATATCTTGTTATAATGCAACTGTAGACTTAGCAAATCTTTTAATAAATGAACCTACCATAGAATACCCTAATGACGGATATTTAGATAATATAAGTGGTAAATATGCCAGCGATGTATTAAAACCTTATTATTACAATATAGTAGTATCTTATGATAAGCCTATGAAAATGGGTAGCTATGAATACTATAAAGGATATAAAATTAAATCTACTTCCAGCAGTTCTCATCTTTTAAGCTTTAACCTTGAGGGTAAACTTAAAACGATGTCGGGAATAATCGGAATAGATGATACAGATAACAAAAATGACGTTGCTGTAGCATTCTATGGCGACGATCAACCACTAGCAACTTATAATATTAAAAAAGGCAGCTTATCACAAAAACTAGAGTTAAATCTTCAAGGTGTAACTAAATTAGATATTAAAATTAGTGGTTATAACGTAACTGTTGATTTGGCAGACCTTATTGTTCAGTAACCTTTAAAACTTTTCTTTTACATTTCATCACCAACTTCAAAATAAAATCATATACTATATCGATTGCTAATATTTTTTTGGGGGTATTGTACATGGTAAAAGATAATTCTTATGTAAGATGGGTATTTCTAGCTCTTATTATTTGCTTCTTCTTCCCGTTTTTCGCCATATCCTGTGAAGGTAAAGAAATCAAAACCTTTAGCGGCATGCAATTAGTTACAGGAACTACAGTTGATAATACAATTGATGGAACTAAAGAAAAGGTTAAACCTCAAGGATATGCTGTAGTTGCTCTTTTAGCAGCAGCTTTTGGACTATTAGTAAGTTTTTTAAAAACTAAGCTAAAAGAAATATTAAACCTAATTGCAGGTGGAGTAGGATTTATATCCTTACTACTTCTTAAAAGTGACTTAGCCAGCCAAGCTGCCAAAGACCAATTAACAATAGAAAGCCGATTCGGATTTTACTTAACTTTAATTTTATTTATCATATCCATAGGGTGGAGCATTTTTATATTATGGCAAAATAATCAACTGAAACCGCCCAATAACCAATAGCTTTAAATAAAAAAGGAACTATGTGGCGATATAGTTCCTTTTTCATTCAACAAAATATATTAATACTGTTTCTTTTTAATTATATTCCTAAATTCATCATCGAATATTAAATACTACCCAATCATATATATATTTATGGTAAATAAAATATATATAAAATAGGAGATGATATTATGTCCTTTTGTAAAAACTGTGGCTCAGAGCTTGCAGAAAACGAGAAATTTTGTGGAAACTGCGGCACCCCTTTAAGTGGCCCTGTCCCTAATACACCAAATCCAAATACAAGATATATGGATAGTAACTCCAAGCCCGTATCCAATATTAACTTCAACAACCTTCAGGTATATTTGGCAGAAATATTAAATCTAACTGTTAACATGATTACAAAACCTATTTCAACAATCCTTAAGGGATCAAGAACACTTAAGAAGGAAACCATCTTTCTTTTATACGGTATGCTATCAATTATGTTTGGCTTGCTTAACATGTGGAATATAAAAGCAATTACCGTTAGAGCCGCCTCATCTTCTAGAGGATTATCCTTAAGTATAGGCATAGAAGATATTTTCGAGGAAATATCAAGCCTCATTCCTTATGGCAAGATATTTTTCTACACCCTGTTATTTTTCCTTATTTCTATAGCTATACTTTTTATAGCTAATCATTTAATTGGAAAATATATATTTAAACTCTCATGCAATCCTATGAATATATTTACTATAGCTGTTTGTTCTTCTATCCCTTTTATCCTTGGTTTCCTTGCTCTTATAATTCTCTCCTACTTTAGCGCAACTATAGGGTTCATAGGCATTTTCATCGGTATAGTAATATCCCTTCTATGTCTTTTTATGGGTATGACTTCTGAATTGGTTTTATCAGAGGATAAAATGGCCTTCATAATTCCTATTTCCTACTTATTAATGTTTTTAGCAGACTATGGCCTCCTTAAGATTATTCTTAAATCCTAATTACTCTTTATTGATCCATTCCTAGGAGGTGTTTATATGCTTATACCCTTAATAGGCTCAGCGGTTTGCATTGGACTTATTGGGATAATTTATCCTCACTCAACCTGGAGTCATGCGGCAAAGACTAAATATAAATGGAAGAAAATGATGAGAGCTACTAATATAAAAAATAATTTGGATGAAACCTTTCAACTTGAAGAAGTGAAATATAAAAACGGTTATTATACTATTAAAGCTTCCATACCAACAGGGTTAACAGTGGAAAAACTTCAAGAGTATAAAAAAGACATGGAAATCACTTTTGGGGGTGACGTAGATATTCGGTGGGAGAAATACGACTGCCTCGCTGTAATCACAATAAATACAAATTCCTCCGCTGTTGAACATGTACTTAAATCAAACCTCTAAGCCAAAAGTAACTTTATATCAATAAAAGAAGTGGCCCCTTCTCCATCAATCCATGGAAAATAGCCACTTCTTTTATTTCCTAACTAATCGGTCTCCGAAACTCCCTGACCTGTCCTCTGTACTAACAGAAGTATGCTCCTTCCACAGGACTATCTGTATTAAAAGGCAGCCTCTTGTCACCAGCCTTTTCTCCACCCTTCAAGTAATCTTTAATCTCTAAGTAGAAATTTAAAATTCCTTTGAATTCTTCCCCTATCTCTACATTCTCAGATAAAATTTCATTTACTATTTCATCCTCTTCCTTTTCAGGCTGAGGAGCCTCTTCCTCTTCGCTATCAACATTGAAATTTACTCCTGTACTTTCCCAAGGGAAGAAGTAGCTTTGAGTCATCATGCCTGCTATATCTGGAGCTGTACAACAGTCAGAAAGCCAATTAAGGTTAAATGCAAATACTGTTTGATTTTTTGTTATTCCACTAAAATCGATATCTTCACAGTAGCAGAATTCATTGGCTGAACTTGCAACTATTAATCCGTCATTATAACCTATATTCTCTTCATCTATTAGTTGGAATTCAACATTCAACATCTTGGACAAAGCCTTACCTAGTATCACAGAATTTCTGTCTTCCAAGGAAATAACTATAAGAGGTCTTCTATTTAAACTATCTAGCATTGATACTAATTTCTTTAAAATTAAATGAACCCTTGCATATTGGCCAAATAAAGCTACATAACGGCCTCCTGCCACTGTGGTTTCCTCAAAATAATCTAATATAGCACCACCGTATTGAACAAACTGCCACTGCTGTATAGGACTTTGAGGCTTATTCTTTAAGTTATCCATTAAGCATATTCTCTCATAGCACTGCTGTAATTTATTAAGTGCCCCAGTATATTCCTCTAATTCATCTTCAATTTCACCCTTATTCTCATTAAACTGCTTTTCTGCAAAGGCTATAAATTCTTTTATACCCTTCCTTTTATTTAATAACAATGAGCACCATAAGTATTGATATGCAACCCAAAACTCACCTGCATCCTCTAAGTTCTCCAATACCTCTTGAGCTTCTCGAGGTCTAAAATGAGCAGTTAATGCTATAGCTAGTTCTAATGCAATATCATTATCTTGGGGCAACAATTTATTTGCTCTTTGAAGAAATGGAATTGCAAGTCTATAACTGCCATTAGTAACATAATAATAACCTAAATTATAAAATTCACTTCCATCTTTAAAATTATTAATTGCATTATTAAATAATTCAACCTCATCTTCTGCACCTAGTTCATCTAGGCACTTCATTGTTAAATCATATAGAAGTTTATTAGCATTGTCTTTTTCAAAACCAAAAATTAAATATCTCAGTGCTTTTTCAAATTCCTTCTCATCATAAGCCTTTTTCGCCATTTCTAAATCTTCATTAGCTGGTGATTTTCCATTTAGCGCCACAGTAACACTCCCTAACATTTCTATATGCTATCATATTAATTTATGTGTAGAAATTATTATCTATTACTTATACTAATAAATTTAACACAGAAAATTCACAACTTTACACTTTATATAGTTGTAAATTTTTACTATAATTAAATAAAATACTCTTATCATATACTTTATAAAACTTACATAAATTATTTACACAACGGCTCTACAAATTCATAACCTGTTTTTCTCTGTTTCTTTAATAAATAAAAGGAGAAAGCTCTTTAAAGAGCATCACGTAATTATATGAAAAGAAAATGTCTTAAGGGATTAAAAATTCTTTTAATAATCCTTCTAATTGCAGTAGTTCTTTTATCAGTTGTATATTTTATAGATACTTCATATACTAAAAGAGTTAGATACTTCATCAATAATCTTGTTAAAGAAGATATCTCCTTTAAAAAACTAAAAGTACCTGAAGAACATTCTAGAAAAGATATAAATAAAAATCACATTGCTGATCCTATTGATATTGTGACAGCAGCAAGGAAAGAGGCGCTAAAAAAGACACCTTATAAGAGTACTTACTATCTAGGGGGATATCCACCAGATTCTGAAGGAGTATGCACTGATGTTATTTGGAGGGCATTTAAGGGTATTAATGTGGATTTAAAAAGTCTTGTAGATAAGGATATCAAAGAGAACACTAACCTTTATAGCCGGGTAAATAACAAACCTGACCCAAATATTGACTTTAGGAGAGTTCCAAATCTAGATGTATTTTTTCAAAGGTATGCGGAAAGTATTACTACGGAGCTTAAACCTGGGGATGTGTCAAATTTAAAACAGTGGCAGCCAGGAGATATTGTAGTTATACTAGAGCCTTTTGAGCATATAGGAATTATCTCAGATAAACGCTCCAATGATGGAGTACCCTATTTAATTCATAATAGTCGTCCTAAAGCATCAGAAATGGCTCATTTCAACCTTTGGGGATGTAAAATCAAAGGCCACTATAGGTGGAGATATTAATAAACTAGCTTTAGTAGGTGAATGAATATGATAGATAACAATACTCATCTTCAATTTTTATTTAATATTGGTGAAAACAAACCCAACAGTCTTGACGACAGCAATACTCTTTGTCCGTTTTGTGATTCCTCAACCCTTACAGATATCTTGGATAGAGAGGGTTCAATAATTTTACTAAAGAACAAATATCCAACTTTGGATAATACACTTCAAACGGTGATAGTTGAAACTGACGACTGTAATGCTGATATGTCAACCTACAGCCAGCACCATATGCGCAGTTTAATACATTTCGGCATGAAGCATTGGCTGGCAATGGGGAGTAGTGGAGAATTTAAATCTGTTGTTTTTTATAAAAATCATGGTCCTTATTCAGGAGGAACTATTAAACATCCTCACATGCAAATAGTAGGGCTAAAGGATATAGATTACAAGATCCACTTAAGAGACGACCTTTTCTTAGGCACTACAATACATGAACAGGATGGTTGTTTAATTAACCTGTCATCTAAACCTAGAGTTGGTTTTAACGAATTTAATATTATTTTGGAAGATATTAACCAAATAGATTTAATGGCAGATAACATACAAATAACAGTTCACTACATTTTAAGAAGATTTTCAGCAAAATGTAGCAGTTTTAATCTTTTCTTTTATGAATGGAAAGGGAACTATATTTGTAAAGCAGTACCAAGATTTATTACATCTCCCTTATTTGTCGGATATTCTATTCCTCAAGTGTCGAATACAATGGATAAAATTGTTGAAGATATGCAGCAATATTATTTTAATAATAAATAAAAAAACGGCCATTTGGCCGTTTTTTGTCTTAATATATTACTCTTCTCGCTGAATAATAATCGCTTCTATTTGTAAGCTTGGACAATTTTACTACATCTCCCGTTTGTGGAGCATGAATAAACCATCCGTCTCCTACATAAAGGCCTACGTGATGTATTCCTTCATAGCTTGGACCAAAGAATATCATATCCCCTGGTTGAAGCTCACTTCTGCTTACAGCCTTTCCATAGTTTCTCTGATCATAAGTTGTCCATCCAACTTCATAACCAAAGTGTCTGTACACATATTGAACGAAGCCAGAACAGTCAAAAGTAGGTCTTCCGTCCGGACCTAATTCACCTCTGTGTCCCCATACATACTTACAGCCTTGGAATTGCAGAGCATATTGTATTACAGCATTTGTGCTTGTTACAGTGCCTGTACCAGTACCGCCACTGCCACCAGTTCCAGTTCCCGGATTAGCAGGTTTAGGTGGATTCTTTATTTTCTCAAGGACTTTATTTACTTCTGCTAGTTCTGCCGCAATCGCTGCGTTGTCTGTTTTTAGTTTAGCCTTCTCAATGTTCAACGTAGCAATCATCTTTTGTTGACTAGCTTTTGTTGCATTAAGCTTGGCCATCTTGTCTTCATTATCTTTTTTCAACTTCTGAAGCTTTCCGTTTTCCTCATCAAGCTTTGCCTTCTGGGTAACTATAACACTTCTCTTTTCTTTCAAACCATCTATCATCTTTTTATCGTAGCCTGCAACCTTTTTTACTGCTTCCAGCTTAGATATAAAGTCTGATATTCCTTTAGAATCTAACATGATTTCTAGATAAGAAGCATTACCCTTTACGTACATTACTCTCATTCTTTTATCAAATAAATCTTGTTCTTCTTTAATATCAGCTTCAGCCTTTTTTATTTTTTCTTCTGTTTGCTTTATTTGTCCCTGAACATTCTCTATTTGTTTATTATTTTGCTGCATATCTATCATTAGTTTTTCAATTTGACCATCAAGTGTTTCTATTTGAGAATTCATATCCCCAATTCTTTTATCCAAGTCATTTGCAGTGTTTTTGTTCTGATTTGCTTTATTCTGAAGATTTGTCTGTTGTTTCTCAAGATCTTCTTTGTTAGGATCTGCAAAAACTGTAACCGTCAAAGAAAACACTAGTCCAAAGGCCAAAAAAATTGACAATACCTTCTTTTTGTTCAATTTCCCCCACCACCTTTCTAAAAACAAAAATATATCTTCTATGTCAACAATATTCCGTATCAAATTACAATGCAATTATATTATAACACTAACTTCTATAAATTTGCACCATAAAACATTTGTAAAAGAAGTTAACATTCTATGTCTTTATATGCGAATCCATCAATTACAATATAATATATCTTAATTGATTTTTCTACAATGCTTCTGCTATAAGTCTATAGAATATTTATATATCTCTGATTTAGACAGACTTCTATCTTTGGCTACTTTCTTAATAGCATCCTTTTTACTTAATCCTTCATCTATGTACTTCTTAATATGTTCTTCTACAGTAAGGTTCTCCCACTTAGACATTTCTTCCTTCTGTATATCTTCCTCACTTCTTCCCTCCACTACTAGTACATACTCCCCCCTAGGAGAATTTTCTTTGTAGTAATTTACAGCCTCTTCAAGAGGGAGTCTGATTATTTCCTCATGTAGCTTTGTAAGTTCTCGGCATAATGCTATTTTTCTATTACCTAAATTGTCCCTTAAAAATTCTAGAGTATCTGTTAATCTATGAGGAGCTTCATAAAATATTAAAGTTTCTCTTCTATCCTTTAAATCCTCTATAATAGGCCTTCTTTCTTTATTTTCCCTAGGCAGGAATCCTCTAAATAAAAACTTTGTGGTATCAAGGCCTGAATAAACTAAAGCTGTTGTTATTGCCGTTGCTCCTGGTAAAACCTCAAAAGGAATTCCTTCTTCTATGCACTTTTGGACAATTACACTGCCTGGATCAGAAATCCCTGGTGTGCCTGCATCAGTAACTAATGCAATATTCTTGCCTTCCTTAAGCCTTCCGATTAAATCCTCGCTCTTTCCCTGTTCATTATGTTGATGGTAGCTTATTAAGGATTTTTTAATTTCAAAGTGATTCAAAAGCTTCAAGCTTTGTCTTGTGTCCTCTGCAGCTATAAAATCTGCATTATTTAATACCTCAAGGGCCCTTAGTGTAATGTCCTTTAAATTTCCTATAGGAGTTGGAACTAAATATAGCTTTCCGTACATTGTGTATCCTCCTTATTTATCTCTTCCATATATTCTTTCAAGCTCATCTGTATAATTGCCATTATCGTCATATACATACAAAGGTGGTTCCCACTTTAAAAATGCTCCTCCATCCCTTTGACCCTCTATAAGCACAATATTAGGTGCCTTTTTTGTATTTGGATGAATCATTCTAATAACCTTAGGTTCTATCTTATGCTTTCTCATTAGGCATAAAATATCCGCAATTCTTTCCGGTCTGTGAACCATATACATTCTTCCATTATCCTTCAAAAGAGTTCTGCAGGCTATAATAACATCCTCTAATGTGCAGCAAATCTCATGTCTTGCAATAGCATTTTTATCATTAGGATTTATAATTCCTGAGTTTTGAAGCTTATATGGAGGATTTACAGTAACCACATCTGCCTTTGGAATGCTTTTTAGCAGCTTTATATCCTTTAAATCTCCATTAATAAACTCCATTCTATCCTCTAATTTATTATACGCCATTGATCTATTAGCCATCTCAACCATTTCACTCTGAATTTCTACCCCTGTTATGTGAGCTGCTTCAGTCTTTCCAGCAAGGATAAAAGGTATAATTCCGGTACCTGTGCATAAATCTATTACCCTGCCCCCCCTCTTAACCTTTGCAAAATTGGCTAATAAAACAGCATCTACACCAAATCTAAAGGCCTCTTTTTTCTGTATTACACAAAGGCCTTTAAGCTGCAGGTCATCTAAGGTCTCGTCTTCTCTTAAAAACTCCATACTATCACTCTCTTTATATTAAAATTACTTTTATTTTTCATTTTTATCCTTTATATTATACAACACAAAATAAAAGCTGCATACATTAACCTATAGGCTAACATATGCAACTCAAATTTACTACTTTTTATTATTTTCAACTTGATTAAATTTAGAGTCCATAACAACGATATCTACTCTTCTATTTTTTCCTTTTCCCTCTTCTGTAGAGTTATCTGCTATTGGTCTATTTTGCCCATAGCCTAAAGCTGAAAGTCTTGCCTCATTAACGCCACCGTTGTCAATAAGCATTCTGGTAACCGTTGTTGCTCTTACAACTGATAACTCCCAATTGGTTTTAAATAAACCACCTTTTATAGGAACGTCATCTGTATGTCCTTCTATTCTCACATAGTTTTCAATAGTATTAAGGATTTTCCCTATCTCTGTGATAGTAGCAGCTCTTTCTGCCTTTACCTCTGCACTACCACTATCAAATAATACCGTATCCTTTAAGCTTACTACAAGTCCTCTTTCTTCAATAACAGTACCTACACTTGTTTGTAGGCCTGTACCTTGTAGAAGGCTATCTATTTTCCCCTTAACCTCTGTAAGCTTATTTTTCTCGGCTGCTTCTGCCTTAGCTTCTGCCGCAGCTTTAGCCATCTCATCTTTTACCTCTTGAGGCATATCATTAATATTCAATGGAGTGTCGCTAGATATTACATTAGCTCCATTAGATGAAGACCCTTCACCCAAAGCCGCACTAAGCGATTGTGCCACTTGTGCATACTTTTTCTTATCTACATTACTTGAAGAATACATTATTATAAAAAATATCATAAGCAGAGTTATTAAGTCGGAATAAGTTATCAGCCATCTTTCATGATTTACATGTCCTTCTTCGTGTTTCTTTTTTCTTGCCATTATTCTGCCTTCTTATCTTGTTCTTCTAATGAAACTAATTCCTTAGGATCTAAAAATCCTTTTAGCTTTTCAACTATAGTATTCGGGTTAACCCCTTCTTGTATGCATAAGATGGCTTCTACTACAAGTTCTCTTTCATTCATTTCCTGCTTACTTATTGCTTTTAGCTTTGATGCCATTGGCAGCCACGCTATGTT
>Ga0316601_100000369_pt1 | contig 18835 bp, 15 predicted proteins | sample OWC_soil_day5_no_FD_207663 | JGI IMG/M metagenome (GOLD analysis project Ga0316601, IMG submission 207663) | Wetland soil microbial communities from Old Woman Creek delta, Ohio, United States - OWC_soil_day5_noCT | ecosystem: Environmental > Terrestrial > Soil > Wetlands | place: USA: Ohio... | reverse complement strand
CTGGCCATTGCGTGGCAGAAGGCCCCGGGTTCGGTGGTGAGCGGCGTGAAGACACCCGCGGCACCGACCGCGCCCGCGACACCGCCCGCCGCGCCGGCCAAGAAGTAGCACTTCGTCGACTCGCCCTCTACGCGGAAGTGGCGGAACTGGCAGACGCACCAGCTTGAGGGGCTGGCACTCGCAAGAGTGTGGGGGTTCGAATCCCCCCTTCCGCACCATTCGACTCGGTCGCGACGCTGCCTCGCTCATGGCAGGCCACCCGTCAGGCGACCGAGCCGAATGGTGCCCTGAGCGACCCAGCGTCAGGAAGCACGTCGAAGGGCGCACTCACCTCTGGTGAGCTTCGTCTGGCAAGCCAGACGAAGTCTGTCCCGCCGTAGCCGCATGAGCGGCGGAGGCGGACTCCCAAGCATCCAGAAGGGCGAAGGCGGACCTCCCCTTTCCGCTCCTGCGCTGGTGGCAGGCGACTGAGTCGAGCGGTGTCCTGAGCGGGCGGAGCGAGTCGTAGGGCACCTTTCGCCCCACAACTGTCCACCTCGCGTGAGCGACAGCTGAGCAGCCTCGTCCACAGCTGAGATGGAATGACCCTGTGTCAAGGGCCTGTGGGCGCTGTGGAAAACGCCTGGCGTTTTCCAGGCAGCGGTGGGCGCGGTTCGTCGCGTCCACCACTGCGGCAGGGTCCACGGGCGTCCGGGACGGTGGCGCGGTGCGCCAAGAGGAAGGAGACAGACGGGCGCTTCGACGACGAGTCACGCTGATATCCGGTGTTTACCGCGGCGAGCCGCGGCATCGCACGCATGACAGTGATCCGTCGAGAGGGGTGGCAGTCTAGGACCGCGCGTCCGGGTCGTTGCCGACCGTGGCGCAGAGCCGAACCGCCCATCCTCGATATCACGCCGGAGGTCATCCGTCGTCTTCGCGCACCGCGCAGGCCGTGTGCTTACGTGGTTGCCGCCGTCGGCTGCAACGCCGCCCAGATGAATCCCGCGAGTTCCCGGGCCGTCGCCACCGCGATTTTCGGCGGGGGCATCCGTGTTAGCGCCATCCGGCGGAGACGTCCACACAAGCGCTGTTGGACCTTGTCGGCGATGGCGATCAACCGCGCGGGTTGCCCGACGCGCCGCTGCGCCAGCCCCTTCCCGATGCCCGGGCGATGCTGATACTGCCACGCCGCTTCCGTCAGGACGCGGCGCACCAGCGTGTTGCCCATCTTGGTGATCCGGCCCCGCCGGGTCGTCGCCCCACTCGAGTGCTCCCCGGGGGCGAGGCCCAGGTAGGCCATCAAGGCCCGCGCCGTGGGAAACCGCCGCACGACGTACCGCTCGGCGAGGATCGTGATCGCCGTCAGCATGTCGATGCCTCGGAAGCATCGGAGCCACCCCACGGCCTCGCGATACGGCGGGGTGTCCGCCAAGGCCGTCAGCGGGATCTCCAGTGCCTGCAACCGCGCTTCGATCTGGGCCAACGCCAGGCAATAATCGTCTACGATCTGGCGCTCCGCCTCATGCACCCACGTCAGTCTGGCCCAGCGACCATGTGCGAGCTCTGTGCGAAGCGTGCCAAAGCGTCAGCCCACCCGGTTGGGCGCGAGTAGCGTCAGCTTCCGGGAGAAGGACCGGAGACGACGCTGACAGACGGCGGGTGCCATGGAGCGCGACATCGCGGCGGCTTCACAGTATCTCCGCAGAACGAGACATGCTACGAGGGCAACCATCCTTTCAGGGCTCCGCAGCAAGGACTTGGACGAGATGCGTCCAAACCTGCTATAAGTCTCGCGTCGCGCCCGCTCGGCCATTGGCAAGCAGGCTCACCCTGCAGATCAGCAGTTCGGTGTGCTGAATCGGGAACGTGAAGGCGCCGGCGGACATGGCCGAGACGGCGATCAAGGTCGGCCTGAGCGAGCCGTTCTCGCGGCTCCTCAAGGAGATCGGTCGCGACGTGAGCGCTGTGCTCAACGTGCGCGGCGCCGAGAGGCTTTTCGGCGGTAACCCAAGGCAGGGCGTCGGGCTGGTGCCATGCAAGGATTCGTGCGGGAGCAGTGGGCGCTGGTGCTGGGCGGATCGAGCGGCATAGGCCTTGCGGCCGCCGAAAAGCTCAGCCGCCACGGCATGAGCGTGTGCATCGTGCACCGCGATCGGCGCGGAGCGATGGCGCGGATTCAGCCCGCGTTCGATGCGATCGCGGCGCGCGGCGCGGGCTTTCGCGCCTTCAACCTCGACGCGCTGTCGGCCGAGGGGCGCGACGCGGTGCTCGACGGCCTTGCCGAGGTGATGGGTCGCACGGGCCGGGTACGCGTGCTGCTCCATTCGATCGCCTTCGGGAACCTCAAGCTCCTGGCGCCCAGCCGCGAAGGACGGCCGCTGGCGGCGCGCGAGCGCCTGGCGCAGACCCTTGGCGTCGAGCCGGCCCTCATGCGTGAGGCCGTCACTGCCCTGTTCGCCGGCGGTGATCCATCCTTCGCGGGCCTTGCCGATCCCCCGACGTACGACCAGGACAACATGATCGAGGACGAGGACCTGGCGCGCACCGCGTACGCGATGGGCACCAGCCTCATCAGTTGGGTGCAGGCCATTCACAGCCGGGGCCTGTTTGCTACCGACGCGAGGGTCTTCGGACTGACGAGCGAGGGCAACCGCTCCGCTTGGCGGGGTTACGCCGCGGTATCGGTGGCCAAGGCGGCACTCGAGGCGGCCGCGCGCGCCATCGCCCTCGAATACGCTCCGCACGGCGTGCGCTGCAACATCCTCCAGCCGGGCGTGACGCCCACGCCGGCGTTCGCCTTGATTCCGGGCAGCGACCATATTGCGGCGCGGGCGCGGCTGAAGAACCCGATGGGGCGGCTCACGACGCCAGAGGACGTCGCTGGCGTCATCTGCTTGCTGTCCACCGACGAGGCCAACTGGGTCAACGGGGCTCTCATCACGGTCGACGGCGGAGAACACTTGGGAGGCTAGGGGCACGCGTGTCGTCCACGCCCTTGCGCGATTGTGCGGGGCGGCCGTTGGTTCTGGCAAGACCTGGCTGGGTTGCCGCATGACCGAGGGAGGCGCGGCATGAGATACGCGGAGTACCTGCAGCGAACATGGTTCGATCTCGGCGAGTTGCTGGCGCTCGCCCATGGTAACCTCGTGACCGACGCGCCGGGCGAGATGGGCCGGCTGCCCGCTCCGCCGCTGCTGATGTTCGACCGGGTGGTCGAGATCACGCGCGCGGGCAACCGTGGCCGGATCGTCGCCGAGCAGGATCTGCAGCTCGATGCGTGGTACTTCCAGGCGCACTTCAGGGACGACCCGGTGCAACCCGGCTGCCTGGGCGTGGACGCGGTATGGCAGCTGCTGGGGCTCTTCATGTCCGCCTGCGACTGCTTGGGTGCGGCCCGCGCGCTCGGAGTGAACGAAGTAGAGTTCTTCGGGCAGATCCGGCCGTACGACCGGCTGGTTCGCTACGAGGTGGACGTGCGGCGGTTGACGCGGTTCACGGAGCGAGGCGTGGCCCTCGTACTCGCTGACGCCACCGTGGCCGTCGACGGCCAGGTCGTCTACACCATCGCCGGGGCCAGATGCGGGGCGTTTCCCGACATCCGGTACGCGGACTATCCGTTTCCGTCCAGGAACTCGCGCGGCGGTCCCATGCGCCCGCGAGAAGGCGTATCCGAATGAGCGGCCGAGGAATCGCGCTTGTGACCGGAGGTGCCACGGGTATTGGCGCGGCCTGCTGCCGCGCGCTCGCGGGTGCTGGCTTCCAGGTGGCCATCCACTTCCGTTCGAGTCGCACTGCCGCACTGGCGCTTGCGCAGGAGTTGCAGGGCGCACGGACATTTCGGGCCGACCTAGCGACGGAAGAAGGTGTCGAACTGCTGGCCAAGGCGGTCGGCGACCTCGAAGCGCCGGTGGACGTCCTGGTCAACAACGCCGGCTGTGCTGTCGATGCGCCGCTGTTCTTCGCGCGACCGCAAGATCTCGATCAGGTCTTCGCACTGAACGTCCGCGGCACCTGGCTCCTGACCAAGCGGATTGCGCGGCAGATGCAGCGCCAGAATCACGGGCGCATCATCAACATCTCGAGTGTGGTCGGTTCCGCCGGGAACGCGTGTCAATCGGCGTACGGCATGACGAAGGCCGCGCTGGACAACCTCACCAGGACGCTGGCGGCTGAACTCGCACCGTTCGGCATCCTCGTGAACTCGGTGGCGCCGGGCTTCATCGAGACCGCGTTCATCCGCGGGCTGCCTGAACAGGAGAAGGAAGCCATCATGGCTCGTATTCCGCTGAGGCGAATGGGGAGCCCCGACGAAGTCGCCGAGGTCGTCGAGTTCCTCGCCACCCGGGGCGGGTACATCACCGGGACCGTGGTGCACGTCAATGGAGGCATCTACGGCGGCTAGGGTCGTCATCACCGGTCTCGGCGTCATCGCGCCCAACGGGCATGGCCTCGAGGCGTACGGGCGGAGCCTGCGTCAGGGCGTCTCCGGCCTGCGCCGGATAGAACGGCTCGTCGAGCTCAACTTCGCCTGCCAGGTCGCGGGCGTGCCCCAGGACCTGGACGCGCTGAAGGAACGGTACTTCGCGCCTGACGACCTGGTGGCCATGAACGCCAACATGTTGTACGCCAACATCGCCGCGATCGATGCATGGCGGGACGCGGGCCTGCCGCCGCCAGGCGAGGAACGCGATCCCCACACCGGCGCGATCATCGGCACGGGCATGGGCGGGCCCGATACGTTCGGCGAGCGGCTGGCGCCGGGTGTCCTCGAGGGCAGGGTCAGGCGCCTGGGGTCGACGCTCGCCGAGCAGACCATGTCCAGTTCCGTTTCGGCGAAGACCGGGGGCCTCCTCGGCCTGGGCAATCAGGTGACCACCAACTCGAGTGCCTGTTCAACAGGTGCCGAGGCGGTGATCATGGCCGCCGACCGCATCCGGTTCGGTCTGGCCGAGCGCATGCTCGCGGGCGGCAGCGAGTCGTCGTCGGAGTTCGTGTTCGGCGCCTTCGACGCCATGCGCGTCCTCGACAAGCACCACAACCACGAGCCGGAGCGCGCGTCGCGGCCGATGTCGCAAAGCGCCGCCGGCTTCGTGCCCGGATCGGGCGCGGGCGTGCTCATGCTCGAGACCCTCGAGAGCGCCCGGGCCCGCGGGGCGCGCATCTACGCCGAGATCCTCGGGTCGGCGGTGAATTGCGGCGGGCATCGCGGCGGGGGCAGCATGACCGCGCCCAACCCGCGGGCCGTCCAGGAGTGCATCCGCATGGCGGTGAAGGCCGCGGGGATCGAACCGCGTGACATCGACGGCATCAACGGCCACCTGACCGGGACGTTCGCGGACTCGGTCGAGGTCTCGAACTGGTCGTCGGCGCTCGACAGGCCTGCAGCGGACTTTCCGTGCATCAACGCCACCAAGTCGCTCGTCGGGCACGGCCTCGGCGCCGCCGGCGCGCTGGAACTGGTGGCGGTGGTGCTGCAACTGGTCGGGCGGTTTTTCCACGGCTCGCGCAACTGCGAAGACCTGCACGAGAAACTGTTGCCCTACGCCGCCTCGATCCCGCACGAGACGATCGAACCGGGCAGGCTGGACATCATCGCCAAGGCGAGCTTCGGCTTCGGCGATGTGAATGCGTGCGTGATTGTCAAACGATGGTCGTGAACGCAGCGGAACCCAGGAGGGCTGGTATCCATGGCTGAGCAGGACCTACTTGCGCGCGTCGTCAACATCATCAAGCCGTTCGCCAAGGATCAGGAGGCACTGGCCCGGGCAACGGTGACGAGCCGAATCCTCGAGGATCTCAAGGTCAATTCGGCACGTCTGGTCGACATCATCCTGGCGTTCGAGAGAGAGTTCGATATCGAGGTCGGGGACGACGATGCCGGCAGAGTGCAGACCATCGGAGATGCCATCGAGATCGTCGAGGCGAAGCTGTCGGCACGCTGATGATCGTCGGCAACGACGTCGTCGATCTTGAACTGATGGGCGAGCCGTCGGAAGGTTTCGTTGCCCGGGTGCTCGCGCCCGAGGAGCGCCGCGCCCCGCCCACGGCCGCCGACGTCTGGCGGCTGTGGGCCGCCAAGGAGGCGGCGTTCAAGATCCTGGCCCGGCGCGATCGCAGGCTGCCCTTCGTCCACGCGCGCTTCGTGGTGGACGTGGAGGCGGGCCTCGTCAGGCACCCGCGCGGCGAGGTCCGGGTCCGGTGGGGACAACACGGTGCCGCGCTGGGTTGCGTCGGCTGGCAAGGCGCAGGCGCCTGTACCACCGCCGTGGCGACGGCCGAGGAGGCTGAGGCGGCGGCCGCCGGCTTCACTCTCGGCGCGCGAGAAGCCTCAGGGGTGACCGGACTCCTGTCGGTGGCCGTCCGCCTGCTCGCCAAGAACCTGCTCTGCAGGCGCCTGGGCCGGTCGTGGACCGACGTCGAGCTTCTGCGGCCCGGCGCTGGCCCTCCAGAGGTCTGGCTCGGCGGCGCGCCTGCTCCCGACATCGGGATCAGCCTGGCGCACGATGGCCGCTTCGTCGCATGCGCCGTTGGCCTGGATGCCTCAGCCCGCTATTGGCCGTGAGGTTTCAATCCGGCCGCGCGCACTTCACGAGCAGCGCGAGGCCCGTGTCATCCAGCTGAATCCGAACCGCCGAGTTCGGGATGCCGGCCTCCGCGCACGAACGGAGGATGTCGCGCTCGTCGCGCTCCTGCAGATCCCAATTGGCGCAGTACTCGAGCCACACCCGGAAGGGGTTCCCTCGCTTGATGTTCGTGAAGATCAGTTCGCCCCCCGGCGCGAGCAGCGTGTGGCAGATCTCCCGGATGCTGAGCGTGACCCAATGGTCGAACAGGTAGTCGAACACGCCTCCGGCGACGGCGAGATCGAACGGGCCGAATCGCAGCAGCTTCCGCAGTACGCGCGGGATCATGGCGTTCAGATAGGTGCAGCGTTCGGCCAGCGGGCCGAGCGCGTGAAGCGAGAAGTCGAGAGCCTCGTAGTCAAAATCGCACAGCACGAACTCCGCCTTCGTCGGCTGCAACAGGTGCGCGGCGGAACGAATGTCGCGACACCCGCCGCAGCCGATCGACAGGATTCGCGCGCTCCCTTCCGTCCGCTCGCATGCGGACAAGATGGCGTCGGCCTGGAAGGCAACCTTGTTCCGGTGCTGGCGGGCGATCGGGCTCCTGAGCGCCAGTCCCTCCAACGCGTGGGCCAGCGAATCGACCGGTGCGTGATTGACCTCGTCGCAGATGTACTCGATGGTTTCGAAGTCGCCCGGGTATCCCCGCGGCCACTCCTGGGCGCGCGCGATGAGAGGAGAACGGCCGTGGATGGTGCGCACACTGCCGAGATGAGCGAGGATCTCACGCTTGTCGATGCCCGCGTCCTCGCAGGCGGAAATCGCGCCGCAGAGCCTGCTGACCGCGGAGTCCACGGCCGGATCGGGGTCGTTGCGGCGCGATCCATCGTCGAGCGCCTCGAACGCGGCCGCGGCGGTCTTCAGCGACTCGAGCGCCAGTTCATCCGGCCAGGTCTGTTCTGCGGCCATGCTCTCCCCTCCGAGTGCTGTCGGATCGTGAATCAGCGGTCAGCGCCGCCTGACAGGCGGATCGCAGTGCCTCGGCACTGCGATGGCGGGGCGCCCAGCCCGCCGCCTTGAGGCGGGCGTTGCTCCCTGTAAAGTCCACCAGCATGTCCTCTACCCAGGAAGGATGGAGGGGGGAACCGAGGTACTTCCATCGGATCCAGGTGATCCACCGCGCCAGCCGGAGCGGCACGGTCGGCACCAGCCTGACTCCCAGCATCCGCCACACGTCGCGCATGCGGATGAAATCATCGGGCACGACGTTGTAGGGCCCCGGCATCTCGGTGCGCAGCGCCAGGATGAACGCCGCGGCGACGTCGTCCTCATGGATGAACTGCCGCCGGGGATTGTGTCCCAGCAGATTCACCGCGTTCTCGCGGTACCGGTTCACCGTGACCCGCGACAGAGGCCCGACAATGTAGATGGGCCTCAGCAAGGTGAGAATCGTGCCGGACCCGGCGAAGACCTTCGTCAGAATCCGCTCCGCGTCGGCTTTGGTGCTCCAGTAGTAGTAGTAGTCATCAGTCTGTCCGAGTTGAAACTCCTCCGGCACGTCGCTGCGGCCGCTCACCAATCGAGGGTCGTACACGGCCATGCTGCTGGCATGCAGGAAGCGCCGCACGCCGTTGGACAAGGCCGCCTGCGCCACGTTGAGTGTCCCGTTCAGATTGATGTCGTCCCGCTCGCCTGCCGGCATACGCGCCGGCCACACGACGACTGCGGCCGAGTGGATCACGGCGTCGTGCCCCGCCATCACCGTCCGTAATTCCGGTGAGCGAATGTCCATCCGGACATAGGACAGCCGCGCAGGAAGAGGGAATCCGGGGGCACGCGAGCCGATGCCCGTGATGCTCTCAACCTCAGGAAGACGCGAGAGATGCTCGGCAAGTACACAGCCGAGGTAGCCGCTGGCGCCGGTGAGGAAGATACGCATCTGGATGGCCGTCCTAGTCGGCGGCCTCCGGCTTATGGATCTGCTTCTCCGCCCGGGCCGCATCCCTGAAGAACTCATTCACGCCCAGCACGTCCATCATCCAGGCGCCCAGGGTAGGCGAGAGCGCCGACAACGCCAAGGAGGGGCGGACGGGAACACGGTTGACGATGATTTCCGGCACGTCCCGCCGGATCGCGCGCACTACTGCCCGGGCGACGCGTTCCGGCGAGTTTCCCGAGAAGATCGCGTTCGCGGAGCGCCCGGTTCGGGTCTTGATTCGCGCGTAGATACCTGCCTCCACGAAGCCGGGGCAGACGACCGACGCGCTCACGCCGGTGCCGCGGTACGTGGCCCGCAGTGACAACGTGAAGGCCGTCAGGGCCGCCTTGGTGGCGACGTAGGGTTCCTGGCAGGCGGGGTTTCCCTTGCCGGCCAAGGACGACATGTTGACGATGTGGCCGCTCTTCCTCGCGACCATGCCCGCAAGCACGTGCCTCGCGATCAGCATGGGAGCCTGAAGGTTCACGGCCAGAACGTCCCGCACCTGGTTCTCCGACAACTCATGGTAGACGGAGGAGAATTCCATGGCGGCGTTGTTCACCAGCACATCCACGGAACCGAATAGCTCATCGGCCTGGCGGACGACACGGGCGCATTCAGCCGGGTGGCGCAGGTCGGCCAGGAGCAGTTGCGCCTGCGGGCACACCGCCGACACAATCGCGCGCAAGTCATCCAGTCCAAGTTCGGGGTAGGCCACGAGGAGCAGATTCATCTTCTCCTCTGCCAGCGCTCTGACTATGTGAATGCCCAGACCGCCGTTGGCGCCTGTGAGTAGCGCCGTCTTGCAGCTGAGATCTTTCATATACGCAGAACTCCCCTTCGACTGGCCTCCTGTGTCGACCCGAAGGCGGCCTGGAGGTCGTGCTGGCCGAAGCGCATTCCCGCAGCAGACGACAGGGAACTTCCGGGCGGCCGCAGGCGGCGAGCGGCGACGCGCGGATTGTAGCACCCTCGTCAGGTCCCTACTCGCACTCCTCGGCAGCCCTCGGGTCTGCCGCCCTGTCAGCTAGGATCGGGGTGGTGACAGAAGTGGGGATTCCCGATGCCGCAGGAGGAGCAGAACAACCAAGACCTGGCGTATGAAGCAGGTGTCGTCGCACTGAGACCGGTCGGTTCACACGACGGCCGACGGACCGTCGCGTCACGGCTCCTGCTGGCACCCCTCCATACGTAACGAGCGCGCCAGTGGCAGCAATCAAGACGGAAGATGTGTTTCCGTACCCTGCTCGCTGACTGCTGCGGGCCGCTGGATGTTCTGATTGAAGTCAGAGCAGAGCTGGAGCACAGAAGCAGGCCGCAACTCGACACGAGCCGCCAGAGCCCGATCAAAGAACTGCTGCCAACTCCTCGGCGCGCCAGGAACTCGCGCACTCACCGGGGTCATCCGTCCGTCGAGCACAGCCCTGTGGCATTCCGACGGCGGGGATGCGGCAAAAGGCTGGGCGCCCGTCAGCATTTCGTACGCGGTGACGGCGAGGGCCCATACGTCCCAACTCGTCGAGGGCTTCTCACCGCGCAACTGCTCCGGCGACATGTAGCCCAGGGTGCCCAGGAGCACCCCGGGGCTGGTTTCCATGTGCGTTTCGGCCTCCTCCCCGGGCGAAAACAGCTTGGCCAGGCCGAAGTCCAGCACCTTGGCAACCTCCTGTCCGTCCGCCTCGACAAGGAAGATGTTGTCCGGCTTCAGATCGCGGTGCAGCAGTCCCTGTCGATGGGCTGCCTCGACCGCGGCACAGACCCCGCGCAGAATGTGCGCCGATCGCTCGGGCGGCAGCCGTCCCGTCTGGCGCAGTTCCTGTCGCAGACTCCGACCCCGCAGCAGTTCCATGATCAGGTACGCGTGCTGCTCCTCCGCGACGCCGAAGTCGTAGACGGTCACCACATGGGGATGAGAGAAGCTCGCTGCGGCTTTCGCCTCCTGCTTGAAGCGCGAGATCGCGTCGGCGTTCGCCAGCAATTCTGGTCGCATGAGCTTGACGGCCACCCGCCGTTCCAGGCCGGTGTCGAGCGCTTCGTAGACCGCCCCCATTCCGCCACGGCCAAGCCGGCGTTCGAAACGGTACCGATGCGCGAGCAATCGCGGAAATGGCTGAGGCGTGAGCGTCGCGCCCTCCTCTGGGCACTGGCTCGCGCCCGATTCGTAACACGTGCCGCACTGCGGGCATTCCTCGAAGCCCTCCCGGACGGCGGCGCGTGGCGTCGACCGCTCGAGCAGCAGCGCCAAGCTCGACGTGATGCCCTCCAACAGATCCTGGTCTTCACCCGAATAGGGCTCCTCGGACCGCTTGGGGCCAAGCGCAAGCAGCGCCTCCGTGCGGCCTTCGACCAGCGAGATCGGGAAGATCCACTCGAGCCGCGCCCGCGTCACGTAGTCGCTCTCCCCGGGCGGCAGTTGCCGCTTCAGCCAGCCGGTCTCGGTCTGTCCGATCTCAACCGGTTTGTCGAGGACGCGGAGCAGCGAGATCAGCTTGCTGGCGGCCAGAATCGACGGGGGCGCCGTCGGCCGAGCGGCGAGTACACGGTAGACCTCCTCGCCGGGCTCCCGTACCAGTATCGCCGCGAACTCCGGGTGCAGAGACGCCTCGAGCTGCGACACGACCTGAGAGGCCTCTTGTTCGAAGCTCGTGGCCGTCCGGACGTCACCCACGACGGATCGCAGGATGCGCTGCGCATCGTACCGCTCACGGTAGAAGCGCCGGTCGAGAGCGTCGAGCCAGACCTGCCGGCGCGCGTGCAGCAGATACGCGCCCAACGCAGCCGCCGCGTACAGCCAGCCGCGCCGGACGGCGATGTCGATGAACGGCTGGTCCCCGTGGACGAAGAGGTCCAGCACGAGCAGCAGCAGGATCACGGGCACGAACGACAGGAGCACGCCCCGCGCGGCCGCGTACTGCAACCCGAGGCGTACCATCACCCGGATGTCAAACATCCGGTGCCGCAGGATGGCGTAGGCCGTGCAGACCGGCGCGACGCCAATCATGATGTGCTGCAGGAATTGAAGCTGTCCCCTCCAGTGGGCCTCCTGGAATCGCTGTACTGACGGCAAGGGCAACGCCGTGGCGACTCCGGCGGCCCAGGCCGCCGTGGTCACGGCAAACCCGGCTGTCACGACCCGCACGCGCCGCCTCATGTTCGCATCCGAGATCCTGCCGTAGTGTCGTACCAGGAGGATCACCGCCCAGACGAGGTAGCCAATGCCTATGAGGATCGTCGGGCCAACGATCCAGGCGGGAATGGTCGAATTGCCGGCTCTTGAATAGACCGGCAGCCAGAACAGACGCAGGGCCACCAGGAGCACCAGAGGGGCCGGGAGCCAGAAGGACGCCCAGCCGGCCTTGCGCTTCGCACGCGTTTCCGGAGACTCCTCGATCAGACTGGATGCCGTAACCGGGAGGGTCAAGTACGCGAACAGCGAGATCGACATTCCCATCAAGACCGTCGCACCGAGCGGTGTCGACAGGTTGCGGAACGCCCATGCCAATTCGGGAATCGACTCGAGCTGCAGGGCGTTGGACCCGGCGCCACCCAGCAGCAGATTGATCCCAAGCTGAGCGAGGAAGAGCGCACCCCACCGGGCAGTTCGGTTGTACGGGCGCATGAAGATGACCAGCGCGCCCAGTCCCAGACCCAGAATCGAGCTGACGAACAGCATGAAGGTGTTCGCCCGTTCGATCCTCAGCCAGTAGCCCCAGTCTTTCTGCGCAAGCACGAGCGTCAGCACCTTGTGGTCGCCACGGCGCTCGATATCGAACCGATACGGCGTGTTCGCCCGCGGGTGTGCGGCAAAGGCGTCTACGTCTTTCCGCAGGACGAGGTCGCCCACCTCGAATCCCGCGCGTGCCGCCGCATCCCCTGCCTCGAAACCCGAGGGTGCACCTGCGGACGGCCCCTGGACCTTCGTGACCTCGTAACGGGCCTCCGGACCAGGTCCAGCAACTGGTGTCATGCACCAACCCGTCGGCTCAGGTCCGAAGAGGACCAGGTGGTAGAGAAACCCGGCGCACACCGCGAGGACGGCGGTCAATGTCAGGATCCACCAAGGCGGCCATGGGCGGTGCATAAGGATCCTTCGTCAGCTGCAGGATCCTACATGAAGAAGCGAGGCAATTGCTGCAGCCTGTCTGCTGTCTTCGGTCGGCGTGGCCAAGGCGCACAGCTGGAGCCCGCAACAACGCCCTGCATCCCCGACGGCCGAGGATATGAGCGTGGGCGGCCGCGGAAGCCGACAAGTCAGGGAAGCTGTGCCACAGTACGGCTGGACCAGCCACAGCCGACGCGAAGTGCATCACTGTGCCCTCGCCAAGCGATATCCTCCTGAGCGCCCCCCTCGCCCGAAAGGCCACCCACTGGCCGTCCGGGGAGACCGCAAATGACTGTGCGCCTTTGATGCCCTAACCAGCAGTCTCCGATGCCGTTTGCAGAAGACGGCCGTCGGGTGGCTGATGTGCCCAACGCACGGCGAGAAGACTCAGTGCCTTCAGCGGTGCTGTCGGGTGTCCCTGTGCATGTCCCTGTGCGACTTGAGAACGCGTCCATCGGGCGCGATATTTGCGCCACTCATCCGGTCAGCTCCCGTCGTCAGGCGTTCTAGGCCCTCGGTTTCGCGGGCGCGCACCCAACGCGGCCTCTAAGGAGCGTCTTCATGCATACTAGGTTCCGCTGGCGCGTACTCCCCCCTCGTGCTCGCTCTCAACCCGTTCACCGCGCAGGCACAGACCGGCCTGGCGACCGTGACGGGCATCATCACCGACTCGAGCGGCGGCGCTATTCCCGGGCTGACCGTCACGGCCACCAACCAGGCGACCAACGTGCCCTATACCGGCGTGACGAACGCCTCGGGCACGTACACCATCAACGCCCTCCCGATCGGGGACTACATCGTGAAGGCGGAACTTGAGGGGTTCAAGACCGCCGGGTCCAAGGTGGCGCTCGTGGCGGGGCAGACCGGCCGCATGGACTTCAGGCTCGAAGTCGGTTCGCTCGCCGAGCGCGTCGAGGTCGTGGCCACCTCGATCGTCATGCAGACCGAGAACGCCGTCGTCGGCTCGACGCTCGAGCAGCGGCAGGTGGAGAAGCTCCCAGTCCAGGGGCGCAACCTTGCGACCGCGACGCTCTTCACGGCCGACGGCTGCGATCGGTCAAGCCGACGAGGCCGCAGTCCTTATAGCGGGCGTAGATCTTGTACCCGGTCTTGCGAGAGATGCCAAACTCCTCACAGAGCCCGGCCATCGGCTCCCCGTCCAGCAACCGGCCCACGAACCGTAGACGCTCGTCCACCACGTGACACTCCTTCCAAGGCATGGCCCTCCCCCTTGAAGGGCCAGAGTGTCACCCATGTGTCCGGAATAAAGTGTTACCCCTGTCTCGGGAGGGACAGAAGAGATCCGGTTCTCAGGGTCTTTTCATTCATTGGCTGCGGAATAGGCGACCGCAAACGGACGGACACCCGGCGGTGTCGAACGCGGAGCCGGTGAACAAGCGGGCAGGCAGGCCACTGGGACGCACACGCCGGTAAGTACGACCTCCGTGCTCAGACGCCGGGACTGGGGAGTTGCCGGCGGCGACAGGCCGACGCCCCAGCGCCGCTTCTCCAATACGGCAGCCGTGGGTGCGAGGTACACTGGAGCCGAATGCCACGGTTGAAGTTCCTGACGCTCTACGCTGTCATCGCTGCGCTCTCTGCATCGGCCGCGGCGATCGGGCGTCAGCGCGCCGAGCCGTCCCAGGTGCCGGCGGGGGAATCGGGCATGACGTTCGACGCGGTCGTGCTGGACAAGGACGGCCGCGTGCCGGACAGCCTCGGCCCGGCCGATTTCTCCGTGTCGGTCGACGGCAACGCGAGGCGTGTGCTGTCCCTGAGGCGCGTGAGCCGTGGCCCGGGCGCCATGACCGACGCCGCGTCACGCCGGGCCCGGGGGGCCGGCCTGACAACGTTCGCGGCCGAACCGGTCCGCAACATCCTCGTCGTCATCGATCAGGCGAGCCTGGTGCGCGGGCAGGAGAAAGCGGCGGTTGCCGCGTCGCAGGCGTTCCTGGACCGGCTGGGCATGGCCGATCGCCTCGCCGTGGTGCTGCTGCCGTTCCCCAGGGATCAGATGCTGTCACTCGCAACCGAGCAGCCGGCAGCGAGGCAGGCCCTGGCCAAGGCGGTCGGGCAGGTCGATCCAGCCAGGGTCGCGAAGCCGGATTTTGAGGCGCTGGCGCCGCCCGTCAATCGCGCGGTGAGCGATCCTGAGCGGTTGCGCGAGGCAGAGCCGGTACCGGCCGTCGTGCCGCCGGCGACCATCCGGGAGGCTGAAGCGTCGCTGCGGGCCGGCGCCCTCGATGGGCTGGCCAGCCTGCTGGATGCTATCCGGACTGTCCCGGGGCGCAAGGTGATTGCGTTCTTCTCGGCGGGAATCGCCGACCCGTCGCCGGCACAGCTCTCCGCCGTGGCCGCCTCGGCGACAGCCGCGAGGGCTGCGATTTACGTGTTCACGACTCCCGGGCCGCTTGGCGACTCCGCGCCCAACCTGCAGGTCGCGCCGCTTGAAGCTCTCGCGAAGTCCGCGGGCGGCGCGATTGTCTCGCTGGGCAGGAATCCGGAGCGCACCATCGGCCGGACAGCGGCCGAGTTGGCCGCGTGCTACACGCTGGAACTCGAGCCGGCTGCCACGGACACGGATGGCCGGCGACACGCGCTCCGCGTCGAGGTCGCGGCCCGCGATCTCACCGTGCGCGCACCCGCCTGGCTGATCCCGGCGCCGGACCCGGGGGATTTTCCGGCCGAAGCGCCTGTGCCTGCCGGCGACTTTGGAGCGGCGCCCGCGCGCGGTGATACCAGCGCGAGGACGGCACGCGCGCCCGCGACACCCCCGGGCCGCGAGGCGGAGCTGCAGTTGGCGATGGCGCGGCTCATCGACTATGTCGACGCCTACGAGCGCCAGTACTCCGTACTGGTCGCGGAAGAGGAATACCGCCAGGCCGCGCGCGGCCGAACCGTACGATTGCGGTCCGACTATCTGCTCGTGAAACCGGAGAAGTCGACCGCGTGGGAGTCGTTCCGCGACGTGTACGAGGTCGACGGCGCGGCCGTGCGCGATCGCGATGACCGACTCAAGCGGCTCTTCCTGGAACCGGGCGCGGACGTCCAGGCGCAGTTGCTGGCCATCCGAAAAGAGAGCGCGCGCTACAACATCGGCGCGGTCGAGCGGAACATCAACGTGCCGTTGTTCCCGCTGCAGTTCTTGACGGCCGAGAACCGTCCCCGGTTCAGCTTCCGCCTCGCCGGAAAGCGGCACAAGGCGGGTGTCGACACGTGGCGCGTCCAATTCGACGAACAATCCAAGCCGACGATTATCGGTGACCTGCAGGGCAACGACGTTGCGGCAAAAGGCTGGTTCCTCGTCGACGACATCACCGGGGCCATCGTCGAGACCGGGCTGCAAGTGGACGAGAACGCTTCCCGTGGCGAGATCATCGTGTCGTTTCGCCACGACCCGGCGCTCGGCCTGTGGGTACCGAGCGAGATGACAGAGACCTACAGGACGCTGCCGCGTCTGCAACCGCTCTCCGAGGGCAAAGCCACGTATTCGAAGTACCGGCGCTTCCAGGTGAAGACCGAGGAGAAGATCGTCATCCCGAAGTAGGCGCGCGGCGTCTGCTGTCGTATGTCCCCGCACACCTCCCGCCGGACTGCGCTACGTTCGTTCCGATCCGGCGGTCCTCACACCTGCCGCGCCATCCCCCAACCCTCGCCGCGCTCTTCGTGCCGGAATGGAGCGGCCCGGCGGTCGCGTGCGGCGGGTTGCGTGCGCCATCAGCGTAGGTCACCGCTCGAACCAGGATGCCAGCGTCGATCCCAGCTGCCCGGTTCCCCGGACGACCCGAATGTCCAGGGCGCTGGAGGCACCGGGGATGGCCGCATACGCCGCGCGCACGGGCGCGAACTCCGCATCAATCGACGTTGACGAGGCCGGCCTGCCCATCTCGTCCACCGGGCCGAGGGCGAGCAGTTTGCGGGGCGCCAGCGCGCCCGCAAGATCGGCGAGGTCGTAGCGGCCCAGCGAGCCGGCGACCGCGTGCGGCACGAACGTCGGCGCGTAGTACTCGTTCAGGACGATGGACGACCATGAAAGCAGAGGGGCCACGAGGGCTACCTGCTTGATCGAGTCGTCCAGCGCCGCGGCGTGGAGGAGCACCGCGCTCATCTCGCCACGGGATACCGCGGCGAGGCGCGTCACGTCCGCGTCGGCCCTTCCCTTCAGGTAATTGACGGTGCGAATGAGGTCCCCGGCCCGGATGCCCGTCAGGCTCCGGCCGATCTGGATGGCGGCGAACCAGTAGTTGTAGTTGGCACTGCCCAACTTGAAGCTGGAGGCGTCACCCCGGAACGCTCCCGGGCCCAGCTCGCCGAGGCCGATGAGGTCCGGAGCAAGCACCAGATACCCCCGCTTGGCGAGTCCCTCGATGGCCGCGCCCGGCGGAGCATCGGCCGCCTTGCCCTCCGCGTGCAGGTAGATGACAGCGGGATGGGTACCGTTGCTGCCCGGTACGAACACGAGGAACGGAATGGCGTAGTTGCCCTCCCCCAGGATGAAGTACATCTCCACCGAGTAGCCGTCACGCTGCCACCGCCCGGTGAAGACCGCCTCTCCAGCCGGTCCTGGTGCGCGGTAGCCCGAGAGCTGCCGTGCGGAAGCCAGCACCGCGCTTCGGAGCGACTCCGGCCTGGTACGCAGCTGCTCCAGTTCGTCAAGCCGCTTCCGAGCCTCCGCGCGATTGAGGCTGAAGACCGTCTCGCCCCTGAGCGATGTCGCCACCTGCCCGGTGGGAGTCACGTTGAGTTCCTCGAAGGGCATGATCTCGACCTGCTCGTCCCGAGTCGGGCCGGGCAGGTCCAGGGCCTTCCGGAAGAAGGCGTAGAGCGCCTCGCGGTTCTTCAGGGTCGACGCGTGGGGCGCGTCGTCCTCGACCATCAGGAAGTTCGCGTCCGCCCCGAACGCCTTGAAGGCTTTCGCCACTTCATCGCGCGCTTCCCGTGCGCCCTGGATGCTGAACATGTCGCGGGTGGTCGTGATCATCAGGGTCGGTCGGGGAGCCCTCGCGGCAAGCAGATCGGGAAGGTCGATGGCGCTGGCGATCCCGGAGGTGAAGTTCTGCTCGGCGTCCTGAACGCCGCGGGTCTCGATCAACCGGCGGAACGTCGTGATGTAGTTCTCGGGCGCCGCCGCCCTGATCCGGGCGTCCATCGCCCCGAGATAGGCCGCCTGCGTTCCGCCCCCCGACCTGCCGGTCACCCCGAGTCTCGACGGGTCCACTTCGGAGCGGCTGATCAGGTAGTCGATCGCCCGCATGCCGTCCCAGATCATGTACCTCGCGAGCGACGAACCGGTGATGAAGCACTGCGCGCCCGGGTACGAATGCTCGAGCGTGGGCTCGCCGACACGGGACGCCTGCCGTTCGGGGTCCCAGTACTGATAGCGCTCGCCCTGCCCGATTGGATCCACCGCAAACACGATGAAGCCCTTCTTGACCAGGTTGAGAATCACCGTCATGTAGGGAACGTTCCGGAAACCCGACGCGGAGTGCCCGCACATGTAGAGAATCGCGGGCGCGCTGGCCTTCACTCCTTCCGGCACGAACAGCACGCCGGTGACGAAGAAGCCCGGCATCGATTCGAACACGACCTTCTCGAAGCGGTATCCCTCCTTCCGAACGACTCCCGTCACTCTCGCGTTGAGCGGCGTCCTCTCGGGAAACGGGCCGACAATCCGGTTCAACGTCGTCCTGATCTCCTCCTGACGCTCCCGCCACTGCGATTCGGTGTTCAGCCGGGCGATCCGGTCCCGCCGCGCGTCGAGGAAGGCGAACGCTTGCTCGCCGAGGTGGTGGTACAGGGCGTTGGGCGCATCCGAGAACCGCATCCACCCGCCGAGCACCGAGAGGTCCTCCTGCTGCTGCGGCGGCTGCTGTGCAAGGAGTCCGGTGGCGGCGAGAAGAAAACCAAGTGGAACGAGGAGTCCGCTAAGTCTCATGGCCAGGACATTATGAAGCCCGAGACACCTTCTGCACGTGGAAAGGTCAAGGCCTCGGACCTGCTCTCCGCTGGGATTGACCCCGGGGCGGATGTGCCGTTGTCTCTCAAGAGCTGCGTCTCGTGAACGCGCCGGCGTGTGCGAACGTGCCGGAAAGCGCTCGTCACGGGCGCGCGTTGGTGCTCGGGTCCGCACAGGCCCCATCAAGGGGGGTAGAATCTGTCGCACAAGTGGCCGCGCGGACGCGTCACCGGAACGCCAGGACGCTGGCTGCG
>Ga0316601_100000367_pt1 | contig 18854 bp, 20 predicted proteins | sample OWC_soil_day5_no_FD_207663 | JGI IMG/M metagenome (GOLD analysis project Ga0316601, IMG submission 207663) | Wetland soil microbial communities from Old Woman Creek delta, Ohio, United States - OWC_soil_day5_noCT | ecosystem: Environmental > Terrestrial > Soil > Wetlands | place: USA: Ohio... | reverse complement strand
AGGAGGGTGTGAACTTCAACACGGTGATCTCAGACCTGGAACGCCGCCTCATTCTGCAGAGCCTTCAAGTAACCGGCGGGAACAAAAAGCGTGCCGCGTCGCTCCTCAATCTCAAGCGGACCACATTCGTGGAAAAGCTCAAACGCCTGGATCCGGCGTTCGAGTTGCAGGATTGAGCGCTCCTGTGATCAGTCTTCCAAGTATGTGTAGGATTCGATGGTGGACTGGTAGAGCTCGGTGAGCGAGGCGCCTTCTTCGGCGGTCAATCTGCCCAGTGATTCGGCGGCCGTCACCATGCGCTGGAATCCTTCCTTGAGTCCGGGGGCATCATACCCGGCGCTCGACAACACCTGTCCGAGATTCTGCCCCCTGACGACCTTGTCGAGGTGGGGTTTGCCCGCATCATCCACCAGGAAATGCGCTTCGTTGACCGATCCGAGCAGGTTGTGGTTCATGCCGAGGGCCTCCTGGTAGGCGCCGACCAGCGGAACCGCCAGGTAATAGGAATCGGCGATGCCTGAATGCAGTTCGAGGGCCTGCTTGACGTCCCGGAGGTCGATAAACTTGTCGATCTGGCCGTCGGAATCGCAGGTGATGTCGCACAATGTGGCGCGCTCGGTAGGCTCTTCCGTCAATCGTGCTACCGGCACGATGGGGAAAAGCTGGTCCAGCGCCCACGCGTCCGGGGTCGACTGGAAAACGGAAAAGTTGCAGATGTATTTGCTTGCCAGGATGTTTTCGAGGTCGCTGAACTCTTCGGGTCTTTCCTTGAGGAGGTGGGAAAACTTGATGGCCTTGCGGCAAATCTCCCAGAACAGCCATTCGCCGTGCGCCCGATTCTCGAGGTTGAGGTATCCGAGGTTGAACAGGGACTGGAGCTCTTCGCGGTGCTGCAGAGCATCGTGATAATACTCGCGGAAGTTTTTCTGGTTGATGTCCTTGTGCAGGTCCGTCATTTCCAGGACCACCTCGGAATCGATCTTCGCCAGGTCGACCTCGGGACCACCCAGGCCGGGATTGAGCCTGCGGATCACATTGGTAATGAAGGTAGCGTGGTGCGCGGCCACGGCGCGGCCGCTTTCCGTGACGATGGTGGGAGGCGGGACGTTTTCCGACTCGCAGATCTCGTCGATTGTGTACACGATGTCGTTGGCGTACTCCTGGATGCTGTAGTTGACGCTGCAATCGGAAGCCGTCCGACTTCCGTCGTAGTCGACTCCGAGGCCGCCGCCGACGTTCAGGTACTCGACGGGGTATCCCATCTTGCATACTTTGGCGTATACACGGGCGGCTTCCTTGATGGCGCTCTTGATCCTGCGGATATCCGTGATTTGGGAGCCGATGTGAAAGTGCAGCATTTTGATCTGCCTGGCCATCTGGGTGGCGTGTGCGGACTTGAGGCAATCCAGCAGTTGTATGGTGTTGAGTCCAAACTTCGAAGTTTCCCCGCCTGACTCCTCCCACTTCCCTGCCCCGCGGGAAAAGATCCGGACCCGGATCCCCAGAGTAGGCTTCGCCTGCAGGGCTGTGGCCACTTCCGCGATCTTCTTGAGGTCGGATGCCTCTTCCATGACGATGACGGGATTCTTCCCGATCTTGGCAGCCTTGATCGCCCACTCGAGATAGCGGCGATCCTTGACGCCGTTGCAGATGAGCAGTGCGTTGGCGTGGATCTGCAAGGTCAGCGCCGCTGCCAGCTCGGCTTTGGTGCCCACTTCCAGCCCGTATTCGTATCGATGTCCAGCCGACATGAGGCGTTCGACCACGCTTCGTTTCTGATTCACCTTCATAGGGAACACGCCGCGGTGGCGCGCTCCGTATCCGTACTCCGCGATCGAATGGCGGAACGCCTCGTGAAACTCCTTGATCTGTGTGTCCAGTATCTGCGGGAATCGCAGGAGAAAGGGCGCCGCCACGCCACGTTTCTGCAGCGTGTTGATAAGCGACACGACCTCCACTCCAAGCAGCGGGTTGCGGGTGGGGTGGACGGTGAGACAGCCCTGGTCACTCACTCCGAAGTATCCGGCCGCCCAGTTCTCCAGTCCATAGATGCGATGCGGGATCTCACTGGGGGACAGCCGCAGGCTCTGGGTTATTTCTTTCATCAGTCCATTCACCTCGTCGCGCAAGGTTCGGGTCGGGGCCCGGGAAATCGTTACGAAGGCATCAGGATTTCACACGCTCCAGGTATTTGCCCTCGCTCGTATCGACCCGGATAACTTCCCCTTGATTGACAAAAGGGGGAACCTGAATGACCAATCCTGTCTCCAGCGTTGCAGGTTTGTTGACGTTGCTGACTGTTGCACCGCGCAGTGCCGGTTCGGTGGAGACGACCTTGAGTTCCACCGAGGGCGGCAGCTCGATTCCGATAGGGTTTGCTTCATAAAACTCCACCTGGATCCGGATATTCGGGGTCAGGTAGGGAATCGAGTCCTCAAGCAGCTCCACAGGGAGGTGGATCTGCTCAAAAGTCTCCGTGTTCATGAAGTAATAGTCGGTCCCATCAGAGTACAGGTACTCCATCTCATGAGTTTCGAGGTACGCCTGCTCGATCCTGTCCTCCGAGCGGAACCGGTTCTCGATGATGGCGCCGGATTTAAGGGACTTCAACTTGGTCTGCACCATACCACGCCAGTTCCCCGGCGTGATGTGCTGGAAGGAATGGACGCGGTACAGCTCTCCGTTCAGTTTAATGGTCATCCCACGTTTGATCTGGGTTGCAGCGATCATGAAAGAAGCCTCGATAGATGATAAACAGTTTATGTTACTCGAACTCCCCGCCAGTCATCAAGGGGAGTTCGCGCGGCAGCGGGCCCGACAGCGGCAAAAACCCGAAAGGAGAGCGCATCCGGTGGAGAATTTCTTTCCGTGCTCAAATGACCCGTGATTTCCGCCGTATCCGGGACCATGCGCGAACTTCGAGAGGACAGGGTGGAACACATGGAGACCGGGCGCGGAAGCGCGCCGCAAAGAGCTGTACAGGGCATACTGAGTTCGCGACACGATTCCGGAGTTGGTTCGCGCCTCGGCCGGTCAGTGTCGATCGCGTTTTCACCACAGAGCCGCAGACGCCGCGGAGGGGCAGGGCCGGAGGCGCCCCCGGGCGTATTGGGGGTATCTCTGTGGTCTCTGCGCTCTGTACTACTAACATAAAAGTCCTTGCCAAAAAGGAAAGGATTTTGCAGCATCACGGAATAACGGTCGGCATCGGGATCGTGGTCGCAGTCGCAATCGCTATCGAAAACAGTGCATGATTGGTCGCCTCCGTGTTGGTGTCGGCAGCGCAATGTTGCCGAAATCGATCCCGGTGGCGATTGCGATACCGATTGTGCCAGGCATGCGCCCGCCGTGCGAAGCATGCCAGAGCCATGCCTTCCAGGAGTGGTCGCATACTTGATTGCGACCAGTCGGCCGCGCTATGTATATTGCCGCCAAAGCATGACGTTCAGCTTCCTCCGGCCCTCTCCCGCCTCCGGACAACCTCAAAACCGCCGCTCGTGAATTGCTGCGGTCACATTCAGGAATTCAGGGCGTCCGCCTTCCTTCGCCTGCTGCGCAGCAGTTCGATCAAGCCGGGCAGAATCGACAGAAAAACGACGATTGCGATCACCAGGTGGATGTGCCGGTCGATATTGGGGATCGCCGCGGAAAGAAAGTAACCGGTCAGCAGCATGCTCCAGACCCAGAGTACACCGCCCACGACATTGTACGTGACGAAGCGCCGGTAGTGCATACTGGCGGCTCCGGCAACCGCGGGCGCGAAGGTGCGCACGATCGGCACGAATCGTGCCAGCACAATGGTCTTGCCTCCGTACTTTTCGTAAAAGTCGTGCGCGCGCTGCAGGTGCTGTCTGCGGAACAGGAACGAATCTTCCCGCCGGTACAGGGCCTGGCCTGCCCGGCGGCCGATCCAGTAGCCGACCTGATCCCCGGCAATGGCGCACAGCGAGACCAGGGGCAGCAGCAACGAGAGGTTCAGGTCGCCCATGGCGGCAAAAATGCCGGCGGTCACCAGCAGGGAATCTCCGGGGAGAAAGAAACCGAAAAACAGCCCCGTCTCGACGAATACGACGGAGCACACCATCAGCATGCCACCCCACTGGATGAGCCCTTGAACGTCGGTCACTGTGTGGTACAGGCTGCTGATGAAATCCAGCATGGGGCGGCAATCCCGGCAGACACTTGGTGGAACTCGCGGCGGCTCAGATCTCGAGTATTTCGGCTTCTTTCTTCTTCTGGAGGGCATCCACGCGCCCGATGAAATCGTCGGTCAGGTCCTGGATCCTTTTCAGCCCGTCCTTTTCCTCGTCCTCCGAGATCTTCTTCTCTTTCGTCCTTACCTTGAGCTCATCGTTGGCATCGTGGCGAACCTGCCGGACGGAGATGCGGTGCTGTTCCGCCAGGTGGCCTACGTGCTTTGCCAGCTGCTTCCGCCGTTCTTCCGTCAAGGGGGGGATGGGAAGGCGAACCACTTTTCCGTCATTGGTGGGATTCAGGCCCAGATCGGACGACAGGATGGCCTTTTCAATACTCGGGATGGTGGATGGGTCCCATGGCTGGATTACGATCAGCGAAGGATCAGGGGTTGAGAGGGAAGCCATCTGGTTGAGGGGGGTGAGGGTGCCGTAGTAGTTCGCCTGAACGTGATCCAGAATGCTGATGGAGGCACGTCCGGTGCGGATGGCACCAAGGCCATGCTGCATCCCCTCGATACATTTTTCCATTCGTTTGCGCGCTGTTTCCAGGATCTGTCGGACCATTGGGTTCAATCTCCTTGCAGGTGCAGTCGGCCCGAGCACAGGCGGGGGGAGGGCCTCTACGCTCGGATGGTGGAACCTACTTTCGCGCCCAATACCGCATCTCTGATATTACCATGACGAAGCAGGTTGAAGACAACGATGGGGAGCTTGTTTTCCTTGCACAGGGTGATGGCGGTCGTGTCCATTACGCGCAGGCCCTTTTCCAGGACTTCCTGATAGGTGGGATCCTCAATCAGGTGCGCCGCAGGATTGGATACCGGATCGGAATCGTAGATGCCGTCCACTTTCGTGGCCTTCAGGATCACTTCTGCGCCGATCTCGATGGCGCGAAGAGCGGCGGCTGTGTCAGTGGAAAAATACGGGTTCCCCGTGCCCGCGGCAAAAACGACCACCCGGCCTTTTTCCAGGTGGCGGATGGCTCTTCGGCGGATATAAGGTTCCGCGACTTCCCGCATTTCGATCGCGGACAGGACCCTGGTGAAAACACCTCTCTTTTCCAGCGCGTTCTGGAGAGCCAGGGCGTTGATGACCGTGGCCAGCATTCCCATGTAATCGCCGGTGACGCGGTCCATCCCGGCCGCACTGATGGAGATGCCGCGGATGATGTTCCCGCCCCCCACAGTGGCCGCCACCTGCACGCCGATGCCGTGAATTTCTTCGATCTCTCCGGCAATGCGGTCCGCCATGCGCGGGTCCACCCCGTACCCCTGGCCGCCCATGAGCGCTTCACCGCTGAGCTTCAGGAGCACCCTCTGATACCGGGGAGCGCTCTGCATTTCCTCCATAAGATTCTCCTGCGCTGCCGGATGCGGTGCCGTTACTCGCCGAGCCGGAAGCGAACGAAGCGCCGGACCTGGATGTTTTCGCCGATTTTCTGGATGTGGCCTGCAATATGGTCCTTTACAGAAATGGAGGGATCCTTCACAAAAGGCTGTTCCATGAGGCAGGCTTCCTCGTAAAACTTGGTCATGCGGCCTTCCACGATCTTGTCCAGGACGTTTTCCGGCCTGCCGGTGGCGCGCGCCTGCGCCCTGCATATATCGCGCTCCGACGCCAGGACATCCGCCGTCACATCCTCCCGCCGGATAAACTTCGGATCGCTCGCCGCGATCTGCATGGCGATATCCTTGGCGAGCGCCTGGAATTCCGCATTGCGGGCCACGAAATCGCTCTCGCAGTTCACCTCCACCATCACGCCGATTTTCCCGTTGTGCACATATGCGGCGATCAATCCTTCCTTGGTCTCGCGTCCGGCTTTCTTGGCCCCGGCGGAAAAGCCCTTCTTGCGCAGGATGGTGACGGCGGATTCCAGATCGCCGTTGGCTTCTTCAAGCGCCCTCTTGCATTCCATGAAGCCGACTCCGGTCTTTTCCCGAAGTGCCTTGACGAGTTCTGCCGAAATGCTCATCTCGAACCTCCCAGATTCCTCTTTGCCAACGCCGGATCAAAGTAAGGCATCACGCGGTCCGGCAGTATCGGGCCGGGCAGCGGCGCCGCCGCGAAGGCTTGGTGTTGTGGATATCTCGCGGATGCCGGGCCCGTCAGGCGCCTGAACTCTCCTCGGGGTCGGGAGCCGGGACCTTATCTTCGGTCGACTGCAAGGCGGCTTGTGGCGGCTCGTCCCCGGAAGCCGGGGCTGCGGAGGGCTCAGCCTGCTCAACTCCCGCGGTCTCGGCCGGCGCGGCAACTTCCTGGGTCTCTGCGGGAGCCTTGGGCTCCTGCCTGCGGGGCCGGGCCTTGCGCTGGAGAGTCTTCTTCAGGGTGGTCTTGGGCTTTGCGCCGGCTTCTGCCTGCGGCGCGGCTCCTTCTGCCGGCGCAGGCGACGGCTCGCCTCCTTCTTTCGCCTCGGCGGCGCGCCGGTGCGCCTCTGCGCGGGCCCTCGCCTCTCTCTCGGCAGCTGCCTGCTGCGCCTGGAGCTGCCGCTGCTTCTCCATCTGGTCGGCCAGCTCCTTCTGCTGCGCTTCATAGATCGCGCGGCCGTCGAGCAAAGCCTGTGCGATGGTGTTCGTGATCAGGCGGATCGCGCGCAGTGCATCGTCGTTGCCGGGAATGATGTAGTCGATCTCGTCCGGATCACAGTTGGTATCGGCCACGCCGATGATCGGGATGTTCAGCTTGCGCGCTTCCTGGACGGCGATTGCCTCCTTTTTGGTATCGATCACGAAGAGTGCATCCGGGAGCTGGGACATCTCCTTGATTCCCGAAAGATTCTTTTCCAGCTTTTTGCGTTCCCGCTCCAGCCTCGCCACTTCCTTCTTGGAGAGCAGGTCGTATTGCCCATTGGACCTCATCGCCTCCAGTTCCCTGAAGCGCTTGATGCTCTTCTGAATGGTGCTGAAATTGGTGAGGAGTCCGCCCAGCCAGCGCTGATTTACAAAATACATCCCGCAGCGCTCCGCCTCCTCCTGGATCACATCCTGCGCCTGCCGTTTTGTGCCCAGGAAGAGGACCGATTTCCCCTGGGAGCCGATTTCCAGGATGAACTGGATGGCGTTCTTAAAGAGCTTCAGGCTCTTCTGCAGGTCGATGATGTAGATGCCGTTTCTCTCCCCAAAAATGTACTCCTTCATTTTGGGGTTCCAGCGCTTCGTCTGGTGGCCGAAATGTACGCCCGCCTCCAGCAACTGCTTCATGCTAATCGATACCAAAAATAACCTCCCTCGGATCTACCGCTTGGAGAACTGGAATCTCTTGCGGGCTCCCTTTTGACCGTATTTCTTCCGTTCCTTGATGCGCGAATCGCGAGTCAGCATTCCGGCCTTCTTCAGCCGGGGGCGCAGGTCGCTGCTGAACTCCAGGAGCGCCTTGGCAATCCCGAGGCGGATGGCTCCCGCCTGCCCGGATATCCCACCCCCGTCGACCGTGACCTTGAGATCGAACTTCCCCATGCTGTCTGTGACGACCAGGGGGGAGCGGATCACAGTGCGCTGGGTCTCATTGGGGAAATAATCCGCCAGATCGCGTTTGTTCACCTTGATCTCACCCGCACCCGGCATCATGTACACCCGGGCGGAGGAGCTCTTCCGTTTACCGGTTCCATAATATTGAAGCGTCGCCAAACTCGATCTCCTTACCTCGGATGGAGGCTGCTCCCAGCCCCACCCCTGAAAAGCGGCCTCACAGCGCGAGCGCTACGGGGCGCTGGGCCTGGTGAGGATGCTGGGAACCGCTGTAGACTCTCAGCTTCTTTCGCATCGCCCTGCCGAGCTTGGTCTTGGGCAGCATGCCGAAAACAGCTTCCCGCACCAGGCGTTCGGGAGTGCGCGCCATAAGCACGCCGGCGGACACCTCACGAAGACCGCCGGGGTACCCCGTATGATGGCGGTACATCTTGCCGGTGAGCTTTTTCCCGGTCAGCCGGACCTTGTCCGCGTTGATGACAATGACATGGTCGCCCGTGTCCAGAAAGGGGGTGTACACCGGCTTTTCCTTGCCGGTTAGCAGCCTGGCTACCCGTGTGGCAAGCCTCCCCAGAATCTGACCTTCGGCATCCACCACATGCCACTGTTTCTGCATTTCCTTCTCACCGGGTATGACACTCTTCATCACTCACCCCAACAAAATCCATAACGGAGGATAATCCTTTAGACTAGCCAACATACTGGCTCCTGTCAAGACAATTTGACCCCATTTTATTCGGACGGTATGCCTGGATGGAAAGATCCGCGTCGGGGGACGATGCACCATTCCCACCGCCCCTCCGGGGCGCCGGACAGACAAGCCCCCCAACAGCCCCATATGATAGCATGCCGTGAACCCGCTGCGAATCCCCATGACAACAAAATCATTTCCCCTCGATTCCGCGTGAAATATGCGGCGGACTGCGGAAACTACAACGGCGGCTTCTGCCGGGAAGGGGAAGCCGGTGGAACCGGATCATCCGTCCACTATTTTCAGCCATAAAAAAGATAAACGTTCTTCCGAGGTCGGTACGATAAGAGAGTCTGAGACGGAACGGCCGGGCTGAGAGGAAGGATATGGATCGATGACAGATCCCTCGAACTTATCCCCGTCTCCGGACATCCGCGGTTGCGGTGAAGATCATCCCCCAGAAGGCTCATCCATCATGAACGATAAAAAGCCGGATGTTGACACCCCATGGCACTGACCCTATTGAATCGATCAAAACAGGTAGTCGGCCTGGACATAGGATCCAGCAGCATAAAGGCGGCCGAGCTTCGCCCCATCCGCCGGTCCGGATTCGAACTGGTGAGCCTGGGAATGGAGCAACTCTCCCCCGACTGCATCGTCGACGGAGTGGTCATTTCCAAGATCCCGGTGTCCGACGCAATCAGCCGGATCTTCACCCAGCAGGCGATCAAAAACCGCCGCGTCGCTACCTCGATTTCCGGGCACTCGGTCATCGTCAAAAAGATCGCCTTGCCGCTGCAGAGTGAGGAGGACCTCGCGGAATCGATCCGCTGGGAGGCCGAGCAATACATCCCCTTCGACATCACCGATGTGAACCTGGATTATCAGGTCATCGGGGAAAGCGCGACCTCCGGCAACCTGGAAGTGCTGCTGGTCGCGGTCAAAAAGGAGAAAATCTCCGACCACACCAGCGTGATTTCCATGGCAGGCAAAAATCCCGTGATCGTGGACGTGGACGCTTTTGCCCTGCAGAACGCCTACCAGTTCAACTATGAACCCACGACACGCACGACGGTTGCGCTCCTTGACATCGGGGCCAGCACGATGACGATCAACATCGTCACCGGCACCGAGTTCCTTTTCACGCGCGACGTGGGGGTCGGCGGCAGGCAATACACCGACTTTATCCAGAAAGAGTTCAACCTGAGCTTCGCGCAGGCGGAGGCCCTCAAACATGGCGATTCTGTGGAGGGCATCCAGGCTTCGGAGGCGCATCACGTCATCGAATCCGTGACGGAGATCATCTGCCTCGAGATTCAGAAAACCTTCGACTTTTTCAAGTCCACCACGACGGTCGAGCACATCGACAGGATGCTGGTCAGCGGCGGCGCCGCACACACCCACGGCCTCCTGGAGACCCTGAGCCGGAAGTTCGAAATCCCGACGGAGGAGTTCGACTCTTTCAAGAACATCTCCTACGACCCGAAGCGTTTCCCGTTCATCGCGGACCGTTCCCCGGACCTTGCCGTCACTATCGGCCTCGCCCTGAGGAATACAGAGGTATAGAGCAGCCATGATCAAAGTAAACCTGCTCAGAGATCAAGCCGCCAAGACCCGAAAAACCGCTGTGAAGCCGACCGCCTCACCGATGGGATTGCTGGCGGTCGCGGTTCTCGCTGCGGTCGCACTGGGCGCCGGCGGGACGTGGTACTACCTGAACAGCCAGATCGTCCGCCTCACGGGCGCCAGAGACAGACTGCGCGTGGAGGAAGCCCGGCTGAAGGAACTGAGAAAACAGATCGAGCAATTCGAAAAGATGAAGCAGGAGAAGCAGAGCCGCGTCGACATCATCGAGCAGCTCCGGGCCAACCAGAAGGGCCCCGTAACCCTGCTGAGCCAAGTAATCCGAAGCATCCCAACCAGCGCTGCCTTCTGGCTGACCTCCATGGAGCAGAAGGGCGAACAGATCCGCATCATGGGCTTCACGGTGCGCGGCGAGACCATTCCGGATTTTATGAGCAACCTCGCCGCCACAGGATATTTCAAGACCGTGGACCTGGAGCTCTATGAGGACCAAGAGAAGGAGGCGGCAAAATTTACGCTGCTGTGCGTCAGTGAGCAGCGCAAGGCAATCCCGGAGTGAATCGGCATGGCCTTATCCAATTTTAAACTGGAAAATCTGCCGCGCAGGATTCAGATCGCGCTCCTTGCAATCCTGGCGATCGGCCTGGCCGCGGTCTTTTACGTCTACTTCCTGAAAGATATGGTGGTAGCGCGGAGCGCTCTCCAGACCGAAATCGCCAGGCTGGAGCGCGAAGTGGCCAAGGCTGCTGCGGCCGAGGCCCAACTAACCCAGTTCAAGAGCGAACTAAAGGAGTTGGACGCACGCCTCGCGGTACTGCGGCGCATCCTGCCGGCGGAAAAGGAGACCCCGGAGGTGCTCCGGAGCGTCCAGCTCATGGCCGCCGAAAGCAACCTCAAGATTGTCAGGTTCGTTCCTCAGCCTGTGGCGCCCCGCGCTTTTTATTCCGACTGGCCCATCACGATGGAAGTCCAGGGCTCCTATAACGCGCTGGGCAAGTTCTTCGAGAAGGTCGGGCAGTTTACACGTATTGTCAACGTAAACAACATCAGCATCAAGGGCATCGAGGGCTCGACCGATCCGGCGCGAACCCTGAATTCCAATTGCACAGCCACAACATTCGTGTATCGGGAAGACGTGACTGCGACTCCCGGCAAATAGGTCAGACATGCTACGGAAATATCTGCAGGTATGGCTATTCATTTTCGGAGCGGCGGGGCTGTTCCTGCCGTCTGCCGGAATCGGACAGACCGCGGCAAATCAGACAGGGTCCCGGCAGGAGGCCAGCGCGATTTTGGAATCCGGCAAGGAGTATGCCGCCGCCACTTACAGCTCCTACAACCGCCGCGACCCATTCCTGAATCCGCTGCTGCTGATGAAAAACGAAGACGCCGACGGGGAAGCCCCCAGGGGGAATCCACCGCCCGGAATCGCGGGCATGTATATCGACCAGGTGGAACTGGTGGGGGTGTCGGGAAGTCCGGAGGGAATCCTCGCCGTTTTCAGGGGTACAGACAGGCACGTCTATTTCCTGCATGAGGGGGACCGCATGTTTGACGGATACATAAAATCGGTCGCTCTCGACGCCGTGCAGTTGATCCGAGAGACAAAGATGAGAAGCGGTAAGCTGCTTACCGAGCAAGTCACCAAGCGTCTCAGAACTCCATAGGAAATGCCGCTATGAGAATGCGATGTATCAATGACAGGGGCCTTGCCACTGCAACCTTCCGGAAGAGCAGTTTCTGGGGAACCATCCTGATTCCTCTGCTGTTGCTCTCTTTTTCACAGGATGGGATCACACAGGAGACGACTGCGCCCGTCCAGGCGCGCAAGTCCGCTGATTCCCCGGAAATCCCGTATCTGGCGGAAAAGACCATTGCGGAACGCCTGAAGGAGGCGCCTTTGGGATTCATTTCCAACGTCTCAACCTCCCGGGAGGCGGGACAGCTCGTAGTCTCGATCGAAGCCAGTTGCCAGCCGGCGTTCCAGGAGTTTTCCCTGAGCAATCCGCCCAGGCTCGTGGTTGACTTCCTGAACATGGAGAATCGCGCCCCGGTCCTGAACCAGGCAGTAGGCGCCGGCGGTGTCAAGCAGTTCAGGATTCGCCAGTTCCAAAGCTCGGATCCCAAGATAACACGCCTTGTCTTCGATCTGGAACAGAGCTACGGGGACCACGAAGTCGCGAACGGGAACAAGGGAGTCCTCATCACTTTCCGTCCGGATCAGCGCGCGAGTGCCGATGCTCCCCGGGAAACGGAGTCGCACCCCACTGCCGAAACGAAAGTTTCCGCCCCGGCAAGGCGGGCCGAGCCGCAGCAGGAACGCGAGAGTCAGGAGATCCGCCCGCCCGTCACGGCGCCTGTAATCAGCGACCTCTCCGTATCGGAAATCCCTCAAAGCGCCCTCGCCTCCGCAGCCGCAGCCCCTGCCGTTCGCGTGCAGCCTCCCGCGCCGAGGCAACCGGCAACAGCGCCGCCGCCTGCGGCGCCTCCGGCCTCCCTCACACCGGTTCTCTCCCTGCCCGCACAGCCGGGGGAATTCGCCGGGCACCCTTTGACCCTGGACCTTGTGAATATCTCGCTCGTCGACTTTTTCCGATTGATGGCGGAGGAGGGCGGAATCAATGTGGTAATGGATCCGGGCATTCAGGGCACCCTCTCCATCAAAGTGGTCAAAGTTCCCTGGGATCAGATCTTTGAAGCTGCGCTAACAAACAACAGTCTGGAGAAGCAGATCGACGGCAACCTCGTCCGTATCGCCACCAAGAAGACCATACAGGCAGAGGCAAAACAGCGTGAAGAACTCAAGAAGGCAAGCCTGCTCGCGGCCGATGTCGAGACGCGCGTCCGGCGCCTGAATTACGCCAAAGCCGCCGTTCTGCTCCCGGTGCTGAAGGACCAGATCACCGTGCGCGGCACAATCACGGTGGACGAAAGAACCGGTTCGCTGGTGATCACCGACATTCCGGGATCTGTGGATAAGATGCAGCAGCTCATCAACGATCTGGACACCCCGGAACCCCAGGTCGAGATTGAAGCCCGGATTGTTTCCGCCACTCGCGATTTTGCACGGGACATCGGAGTCCAATTCGGTTTTGTCCAGGGAAACCTGGAGCGCGTCACCGTAGGCGGGCCCAACACCTTCGGAACCATCGGAGGAACACGGCCGACGGCCACTCCCAAAAACACATACGCCGCCGGAAATCCGACCACCGGCAGAGGTGCCTCCGAAGGCCAGACAACGGAATCAGGAGGAGTCAGCACCGGTGCCAAGTCTTCCGACAATCCCGGCAATTTCAATGTGAATCTGCCTTCCCTGTTACCTTTCGGCGGCCTGGGTCTTTCCGTCGGAAACATTCTCGATACGTTTCTGCTGGATGCGGCGATTACGGCGGGCGAGAGTAAAGGGCAGGCCAAGCTGATCTCGCAGCCCAAGCTTACAACCCAAAACAACAATCCGGGCACAATCACCCAGGGCTTGCGTTTCCCCGTCCAGGTCATCGCAAACAACACCGTGACAGTCCAGTTTGAAAACGCGGCTCTCACCCTCACAGTCACGCCGCAGATCACCTCGGAGGGGAATGTTGTTCTGGATCTGAAAGTCGAGAACAATACTCCCGATTTCGCCAATGCAGTCATGGGAATCCCATCCATCCGCACGAGCGAATCCACCACGCGAGTGCTGGTGAGTGACGGGGGGACCACTGTGATTGGCGGCATCCTGGTTGATTCCGAACAGACGCAGGAGGACAGAGTTCCTGGACTGGCGTCGCTCCCGATCTTCGGCAACCTCTTCAAGCGCAACATGGTTTCTCACGACACCCAGGAGGTTCTCTTCTTCGTAACGCCAAGGATCGTGAAGTAAGGAAGCGCATGTTTCAGTCCATCCTGGCAAGGCTGTCCGCCCGGGCTGGCGCCCGGTGGGCCATGATCGTGGGCAACGACGGGATCCTCCTGGAGGCCGACAACAGGGCTTTCCGAACCCAGGCCGAAGGACTGGCTGCAGAATATGCCGGCTTGATGCGGATGTCCCGGAAGGCAGCAGCCGATACGGATATGGGACCGATGCAAAGCTCGCTATTGGTCACCGATCAGGCCAAAATACTCTTTCAGACCCTGACCGACGACTATTTCCTCGTCGTGTGCCTGGAACTGGATGCCCACGCCGGCAAGGCATTCTATGAAATCTCCCGTGCCGTGGCTCCGATCGCCGAGGAACTGGTTTTCTGAGCCTGTCAATCATCAAAGCTATTGAATGCATTGAAGATCTACCTGCGCCGCCTTTTTGACAACTCGGGCCGTTCGTGCTATGATGCGAGCCGTTATCCCGAGCCTCCCAAGCAAGGAGATGGCAGGCCCGCTGGACTGCTCACAGCAACGGAGGACGCCCCGTTTTCGTTCCCGGATGCTGCCGTCTCCTCAGCCCGGCAATCCGCAACCTCCGGGGCTCTAATTGGATAAGCCATTGCAATGTATCAGTTTCTTGGTATCCTATGTAGCCGTATCATAGGATTCGGGCGCCTGCAGTGGCCCGGATAGCCAGGAAATACTTGGTGCGATAGGAAGCTCTTCATGAATATCAAGGAAGTTAAGGAGTTGATCCAGGACATCCTGCAGAGTGATATCAGCGAGTTCGAACTGGAGCACACCGGCACGAAGGTCAGGCTTCGCAGGGGGTTCTCCCACGACGAACATGATGGCGCCTCACATAAGCATATCGTCACTCCCCCCGTCCCTGTCGGTCTGGAAGCGCTGAGGACGGCTCATCAGGTATCCTCGGCCGCAGCCGCGCCGCCCAGGAAGGAAGAGGTCCCGGACGAGACTCTCCACCTTATCACCTCACCGATCGTGGGCACCTTCTACCGCTCCCCATCGCCCGGCACGGAGCCATACGTGACAACCGGATCCAAGATCGAGGTCGGCACCGTCCTGTGTATCGTGGAAGCGATGAAACTGATGAATGAAATCCCATCTGATGTGGCCGGAGAAGTGGTGGAGATCCATGTGGAGAACGGCCACCCGGTCGAGTACGGACAGAAACTCTTTAGTATTCGAATTCGCAGCTAGGCAACGTTCCCATGTTCCGGAAGATCCTGATCGCCAACCGAGGAGAAATCGCACTCCGCGTAATCTGCGCCTGCCGGGAGCTGGGCATCCCCACCGTAGCCGTCTACTCTCAGGCTGATCTGCACTCGCTGCACGTGCGGTTTGCGGACGAGGCCGTGTGCATCGGCCCTCCGCCCAGCAGCGAAAGCTATCTCAACATCCCCGCAGTCATCAGCGCCGCCGAGATCACCAACGCCGACGCCATTCATCCGGGGTATGGGTTCCTCGCCGAAAGCGCATACTTCGCCGAGGTATGCGAAGCCTGCGGGCTGACCTTTATCGGTCCTTCGCCCGAAGTGATCCAGCTCATGGGCAACAAGGAAATGGCGCGCAGGGTCATGCAGGAAGCCGGCTTGCCGATACTGCCCGGTACGGACAAAGTCAAGGGAGCTACGCCGGATGTCCTTCAGCGTGCCGATGACATCGGTTACCCTTTGATTATCAAGGCTTCCAACGGCGGAGGCGGCAAAGGCATGAGGATCGTCAACTCTGCCGCCGAATTGCCCGAAGCCATCGGAGTCGCACGCAACGAATCTCAGGCGGCTTTCGGCTCATCCGACATTTACCTGGAAAAATACCTCCCCTGTGCGCGGCACATCGAGTTTCAGGTGCTGGCCGACATGCATGGAAACATAGTGCACCTGGGGGAAAGGGAGTGCTCGATCCAGCGCCGCTATCAGAAGTTGATCGAGGAGGCCCCCTCACCGTATGTGACTCCCGATTTGCGCGAACATGTGGGGGCACTGGCGGTAAAGGCCGCCCGGCTGGTCAATTACACCAACGCAGGAACGCTGGAGTTCATTTTCGACGAACGGGGCAACTATTACTTCATGGAAATGAACACGCGCATCCAGGTGGAGCATCCGGTCACCGAGATGATCGCCGGAATCGATCTCGTGAAGCAGCAGATTCAGATCGCGGCGCGTCAGCGGCTCCCTTTCCGGCAGGAGGATATCATCTTCCGGGGCGCCGCAATGGAATGCCGGATTAATGCCGAATGCCCCAATACCTACATGCCGTTCCCCGGCAGGATTACCGCGTTCCATCCCCCCAGTGGCATGGGGGTGCGCATGGACACCGCTGCATATGATGAATACATGATCACCCCCCATTACGACTCTCTGATAGCGAAGCTGATCAGTTACGCCGGAAATCGCGCGGACACGATCGCGCGCATGAAGCGCGCCCTGGAAATGACGGTGATCGAGGGGGTAAAGACAACCATTCCCCTGCACCAGAGGATCCTGAGTGAGAAGGATTTCCTTGAAGGCCGCATCGATACCCGCTTCCTCGAGCGATACGCCCAGCGCTGACCGATATGAAGTTCAAGCTGCCCCCGGTCTATCCGATTACCGACAAACGGCTGTCGGGCAAGCCGAACCATCTGGCGATTGTCCGCGAACTGGTCCGGGGAGGCGCCTCGGTTGTGCAAATCCGTGACAAGGAAACACCTGTGCGCACGCTGCTGGAAGACATCCGGCGGTGCGTGGATTTTGCCGGACCGTTGGGCGTTACGGTGATCGTAAACGATCGCTGCGACCTCGCCCTGTTGAGCGGGGCCGCTGGAGCACATCTCGGCCAGGACGACCTGCCGCCCGACGCTGCCAGAAGGGTGCTTCCCAAAGGTGCAGTTTTGGGATTCTCCACTCATTCCATGGCAGAAGTGCGCGAAGCGGATCCGTTGCCCGTACAATACATCGGTTTCGGACCTGTATTCGCCACCTCCACCAAGGCGAGTGCATCGCCTGTCGCAGGACTGCGGGGCCTGCGGCGAGCCTGCCGGGAATCGGCTCATCCGGTGGTGGCAATCGGCGGGATCGGGTTGGAGCAACTGCGGGTCGTTCTCGAGGCAGGCGCCGTCAGCGCCGCAGTGATCTCATCGCTCATGCAGGCCGGCAACCTGGCCCGGCGCATGGAACAGTTCCTAAAGGTTGCCCGACAGGTCCAACCCCTGGCAAGGCAAACGGGACCAGACGACCTGCACGGATTCCGATACAGATGCCGGCCTTGAGGCCCTTGATCCCGCCGCACACATTCCATGCTTCGAGGAAAAGCCGCAGCTTGCGGAGCGGCGCTCAAGTGCGGTCCGGCCCACGCCACGGAGACAGAATGGACCGCGAGAAGGCAGGGTAGGCTTCCAGCACCAGATCGGGGCCGGCGTTGAATCTGCGGGTGATCTGGAAACGCGGCGCCGCTTCCGCCCCGGGGTATCCGGGCCCGCCGAATGCCGGGATGGACCCTTTCCCGCCGAGCACAATCGGCGCCACGATAAAAAAGAACTTGTCGAGCCGGCGGGAGGCCAAAAACGACCAGTGGATCTCGCTCCCGCCTTCCACCAGAACGCCAAGAAGGTCCCGCCTCCCAAGATCGCCCAAAACCTGCTCGAGATCGAGTCCCCGCTGGACATGATCCACCCGCACAACCGCGGCGCCGCGGGATTCCAATTCCCTTTGCCGATCCACCGGAGCGTCCTTCCGGCAGAAAATCACCACTGGCGCGGAGTTGCTCGATTCAAACAGGCAGGCGCAAGGAGGCGTGCGCAGCGAGCTGTCGAGCACAATCCTGGTGAGATTTCGCGCCCTGGGAAGCGCCCCGCGATACGTAAGGCGCGGGTTGTCAGCCAGAATAGTGCCAACTCCTACCAGCAGCGCATCCAGCCGCAGACGCAATTGCTGGCCGAAGTCGCGGCCCTCCTGGGAAGTGATCCAGCCCTGGCATCCGCCGGACGCGGCGATGCGGCCATCCAAAGACATGGCGGCCTTGCCGACAACCAGGGGGAGGCCGGTGGTGACGTGGCAGGCAAATGGCTCGATCACACGTGCGGCCTCTGCCTGCATCAATCCCAGCTCGACTTCGATTCCTGAGGAGCGCAGCTGCTGAATCCCATTCCCCGACACTTTGGGATTCGGGTCAACATGCGCCACGCACACCCGGCGCACTCCTGCCGATGTCAGCGCGTGCGCGCAGGGTGGAGTGCGACCGAAATGGGAGCAGGGCTCGAGAGTCAGATACACGGATGCGCCTGCAGTCTTTCCCGCCGCCTGGGCGAGCGCCCTGACCTCGGCATGGTCCCGATCCTGATACTCATGCCAGGCCTCGCCGACGATCCTGCCTTCCTGCACGATGACGCAGCCGACTGCCGGATTGGGACTGGCCAGGCCGATAGATTCTTCTGCCAGCGCGAGCGCGCGCTTCATGAACTCCAAATCCTGTGGCTCCATACCAGCCCCTGTCGAGCGCGGCTGTGCAGCCGCCAACCGGAGGCATTGCACTCCCCATTTCCCGTCACCAGGTTTCCCAAAACACGTCTTCGCGACGGCGACGATGGGTGGCCCGCTCCACTGTCCGCACTCAGGATTCCGGTTGCGCCAGTCGGACTCTCAGCCGGCGAATCCGCTTCCGATCCGCGTCCATGATCTGGATCCGCATGCCTTCGAGGTCAAACTCCTCCCCTGGGGCCGGAATCCGTCCGAGGTGAAATGCAATCAACCCGGCCACAGTCGTAACCCCCTCGCTGGCAAACTTCTTGCCAACCAGATCTTCCAGGCGATACAGCTCGGCGCTTCCCCGGAAAATGTAGTTTCGCGGGCTTTCTTCGACAATGCCATCCACCTGCACCTGGTCTTCATCGTGAATTTCGCCGACGATCTCCTCCACCAGGTCTTCGATGGTAACCAGCCCTGCGACCCCGCCGAATTCGTCGATGACAATGGCCATTTGGTCCCCCCGTATCTGCAGCTCCTTCAGCAGAGCGGAGACACGCTTCGTTTCAGGAACAAAAACGGCCGGGTGGACCAGATCGCCGATCGGTTCGTT
>Ga0316601_100000366_pt1 | contig 18868 bp, 13 predicted proteins | sample OWC_soil_day5_no_FD_207663 | JGI IMG/M metagenome (GOLD analysis project Ga0316601, IMG submission 207663) | Wetland soil microbial communities from Old Woman Creek delta, Ohio, United States - OWC_soil_day5_noCT | ecosystem: Environmental > Terrestrial > Soil > Wetlands | place: USA: Ohio... | reverse complement strand
ATACTAGAAGCTAATACCTTGCCAGGTATGACTAAAAACAGTCTTTTTCCGCAAAGTGCTGCTTCAGTAGGAATTTCCTTTCCTAAGCTTATAGATATGATAATTGAAAAATCACTAGAGATAAGAGCAAAATTATAATAAAAAAGGCATGGAATCTTAAAATTGATTCCATGTCTTTTTTATTAATGTAAAATTTAAAATTGAAAATTTAAAATGAAGGAAAAAACTCCAAAGGAGTTTTTAAAAATAAATATATTTAAAGAAATTCCATAGGAATTTCAACAATCATTTTACATTTTACATTCTACATTTTAAATTAATCCCTAAAGTAGAGTGAAGCAAGCCGCCATTCTTTGTAAACAAGCATTGAAAATATTCATTTATTTTTTATCAATGTCATATATATAGATATCAGTAGCTTTACTGTGATATTTATAAAAAATGTGGAGGGGATTAATTTGAAAAGATTTTTGTCAATTGCATTGGCAGGACTTATGGTAGTTAGCTTAACAGCATGTACTAGGCCAGGTAGCAGTTCATCTGACACAGGAAAGAAAAAGTTTAAGATTGGGGTTATGACAGGTACGGTAGCTCAAGGTGAAGAGGAGTATAGAGCAGCAGAAAAGGTAGTTAAAGAATATGGAAAAGACATGATAGTATTTAAAACATATCCAGATAACTTTATGAAGGAGCAAGAAACTACAATTGCTAACATGATGCAACTTGCAGAAGATCCAGACATGAAGGCAATAGTAATGGTTCAAGCAGTTCCAGGTGCTAGTGCAGCTTTTGAAAAGGTTAGAGAAAAGAGACCAGACATACTTCTTATCGCTGGAGTTCCAGGAGAAGATCCAGATATGATAGGAAAAAAAGCTGACATGGTTATGCAGGGAGATGAATTAGCAATGGGATATACAATCCCTGCACAGGCTAAAAAAATGGGAGCTAAGGTTTTTGTACATTATTCCTTCCCAAGACATATGTCTTATCCATTATTATCACAGAGAAGAGATTTAATGAAGGTTGAATGTGAAAAGCTTGGAATGAAATTTGTTGATGCTACTGCACCAGACCCATTAGGAGATGCTGGAGTACCAGGAGCTCAACAATTTGTTCTTGAGGATGTTCCAAGAAAGATAAAAGAATTTGGTAAAGATACTAACTTCTTCAGCACAAACTGTGCTATGCAAGAACCATTAATAAAAGCTACTCTAGATAATGGTGGGATTTTTGCTCAACAATGCTGCCCAAGTCCATTCCATGGCTATCCAGGTGCTTTAGGAATAGAGATACCTGCTGATAAGGCTGGAGATGTTGATTATGTTATTCAACAATCAAAAGCAAAAATAGCTGCTAAGGGTGGAACAGGAAACTTTGCTACTTGGCCAGTGCCAATGAACATGATGTTCGTTGAAGCAGGTGTTAAATATGCAAAACAATATTGTGAAGGAACAATAAAATCAAAGAATGACAAGGAAGCTTTAAAGAAAATATGTTCAGAAATAGCTAAGGGCAAGGAAATGAAATTTGAAATATATAAAGGCAAGGACAAAGATGGTAAGGATGTTGAATTTAATAATTTCTATATGATTCTAAGTGACTTTATAGTTTACTAAAAAAAATAGATATGCAAGCTCAAAGCTTTCTTTTGAGCTTGTATATCTATAATTATATAGGGGTAAAAGCTCTAAATGGGCTTTTACGGGCAGCTTACGAGCGGAAGCGAGTAAGCTTAAGTTGCCCAGGGGTCCGAGTGTAAGGAGGAAGTTGATGTGGAGTCAGTAAATGTAATTGAACTTAAAAATATTGAAAAAGAGTATTTTGGAAATAAGGTTCTTAAGGGTATAAACCTCTCTGTAAAAGCTGGTGAAATACATGCCCTAGTTGGTGAGAATGGAGCAGGAAAGTCTACCTTAATGAACATAATCTTTGGAATGCCTGTTATTTTTAGTACAGGAGGAATTAAAGGAGAGGTTATTTTTAATGGTAATAAGGTTGAAATAAAATCTCCCAATGAAGCTATGAAATTGGGGATAGGAATGGTGCATCAGGAATTTATGCTTCTTCCCGGTTTTACAATAACAGAAAATATAAAATTAAATAGAGAGAGAACTAAGGAAAATATTTTCAGCCTAGTTTTTGGAGATAGCCTTAAAACCTTAGACATAGATTTAATGAGAAAAGAATCGAAAGCAGCATTAAACACTTTAGGAATGAATGTAGACGATTGGCTTCCAATAGCAGGACTTCCTGTAGGATATATGCAGTTTGTAGAAATTGCAAGAGAGATTGACAAGGAAAATGTAAAGCTGCTTGTTCTTGATGAGCCTACTGCGGTACTTACAGAAAGTGAAGCAGAGAAGCTTTTAGCAGCTATGAAGCTATTAGCAGCTAAAGGCATAGCAATACTATTTATAACCCACAGATTGGATGAGGTTCTTGCCGTGGCTGATAATATTACAGTGATGAGAGATGGAGAAGTTGTTAGTTGCATGAAAAGAGAAGAAGCTAGCGTTGAAAGTATTGCGGAAAAAATGGTTGGAAGAAAGATTGAAAGAGTTGTCCATGAAACAAAGGAGTTAAATGCTGACAGTGAAGTGCTTATATCTATAAAAGATTTAAAGGTGGATATGCCCGGTGAAATTGTAAAGTCTGTTAACTTAGATATTAATAAAGGTGAAATCTTAGGCTTAGGAGGACTTGCAGGCCACGGAAAGATTGGGATAGCCAATGGAATAGCGGGATTATACAGTGCAGAGGGTGAAGTTTATATAAATGATAAAAAGCTGGAACTTAATAATCCTAAAAAAACTATAGAGAATAAGATTGCCTTTCTATCTGAGGATAGACGAGGGGTGGGGTTGCTTCTTGATACTTCTATAGAAATGAACATAGTAATGACTAGCATGCAAATACAAAATAAGTTTTTAAAGCCGGTTTTAGGAATGAAATATTTTAAAGTAAAAGACTCTAAGAAAATTAAAAAACATGCAATTAACATGATAAAAGATTTAGATATAAGGTGTACAGGTCCTACTCAATTTACAAAAAGGCTCAGTGGGGGAAATCAACAAAAGGTTTGTCTAGCTAGAGTATTAACCTTAGAACCTGATATTCTTTTTGTATCAGAACCTACTAGAGGAATTGACATAGGGGCTAAAAAGCTTGTATTAGATATGCTTGTGAAGTTAAATAGAGAGTTGGGTATGACAATTATTATGACGTCCAGCGAGCTGGCAGAGTTAAGGTCTATATGCGACAGGATTGCTATAGTATATGAGGGGCAGATACAAGGTATATTTAACCCAATGGCTTCTGATTTGAACTTTGGACTTGCTATGGCAGGAAAATATAATGAATCAGAGGAGGGGATGTAGCATGAGAGGAATGTGGAGAAGGCTTATTGACAAGTATGGATATCCTAAGGTTTCAATAACCATTCTTTTAATAATACTAATTAGTGTAGCTTCCTGTCAAAAGGGGCAGAGTGTACCTAGCTTACTAGTTGATTCTCTTATAAGAATTGGAATGAACGGTATATTAGTTCTTGCCATGGTTCCAAGTATAGTATCAGGTACTGGGTTAAATTTCGGATTATCCTTAGGAATACTTACAGGACTACTTGCTGGATGTATGAGTATTGAATTTAATTTAAGAGGAGGTACAGCATTTTTTGCTGCAGTATTAATTTCCATACCTCTTTCCGCAGTGGTTGGATATCTTTACGGCTGGCTCCTTAATAGGGTTAAAGGGGACGAAATGACTGTTGGAACTTATTTGGGATTCTCATTGGTTTCTCTAATGTCTATCTTTTGGCTGATTCTTCCTTTTAAAAGTCCTGAAATGGTTTGGGCAATTAAGGGAAGAGGACTTAGAACTACTATTTCTCTAACAGATAGATATGCTAAAGTTTTAGATAATTTTTTATCATTTAAATTCTTTGGAAATAAGATACCTACTGGAACCTTGCTATTCTTTTGTTTCTTTTGCTTTTTAATGTGGCTTTTCTTAAGAACAAAAACTGGTGTAGCCATGACTGCTGCTGGTGATAATCCAAGATTTGCAGAAGCTTCGGGGATTAATGTAAACAAGCAAAGAATGATTGGTACTGTAATATGTACTATACTTGGAGGCATTGGTATTTTAGTATATGCCCAAAGTTTTGGATTCCTTCAGTTGTACCAAGCGCCTTTAATGATGCCTTTTGCTGCAATAGCAGCAATATTAATTGGAGGAGCTTCAGCTAAAAATGCAAAGATATCTCATGTTATATCTGGGGTAATATTATTTCAAGCACTGCTTACCATATCTCTCCCTGTATTTAATAAAATGATACCAGAAGGAGCAAACCTATCTGAGATAGTAAGAATAATTGTAAGTAATGGTGTTATTTTATATGCTTTAACAAAGGTAGGAGGAGATGAGTGTAATGGATAATATAGATTTAAAGAAAAATTTAAAGAAGAATAATTATAAAAGAAAGATTTTTTCTGTTTTAACAAATAATTCAGTGCCAATTCTGTTTGTAATATTATGTATTATAGGTGTGTATTACTCAGGATTATCCGTAAAGTATGTTACCGATGAGGTGGTTACTAGAATCGGAAGAAATTTATTACTAGTACTTGCATTAATTATACCAGTCATTGCAGGGATGGGGTTAAACTTTGCCATAGTAATAGGGGCAATGGCTGGACAGATTGGTATAATTATTGTAAAAATACTAGACATAGGTGGAATTGGTGGGTTTTTATTAGCGGTTTTATTTGCAACTCCCTTTGCTATACTATTTGGATATTGGACAGGGAAAATTTTAAATAAAACTAAAGGACGAGAAATGATTACAAGTATGATTTTGGGGTTCTTTGCAATGGGACTGTGGCAGCTTGTATTCTTGAATTTTATAGGGAACATTATACCAGTTAAAAATCCTGAAATTATATTAAGTAGAGGTTTTGGACTTAAAAATGCGCTGGATTTGAAGTTCATTCAATACTCGCTAGATAGGGCTATAAGTATAAAGATAATGGGTATAAATATTCCTGTAGTTACATTAATAGTTGTGGCCCTTTTTGCTATAGCTACTAAATATATAGTTAAAACAAAGCTTGGCCAAGACTTTAGAGCCTTAGGTCAAAATTTGCACATTGCTAAGGTAGCTGGAATAAATACGGATAAGAAGAGAATAATAGCAATGATTATATCTATAGTAATGGCAGCTTGGGGCCAAATAATTTTTCTTCAAAATATAGGTACATTAAATACCTATGCCAGTCATGAGCAGGTAGGAATGTTTGCAATTGCGGCAATATTAATTGGAGGCGCTACTGTAACTAAAGCAACTATTGGAGAAGCTTTAGTTGGAGTTATTCTTTTCCATACCTTATTTATTGTATCTCCACAAGCTGGAAACAATATGTTTGGAGATGCTCAAATAGGAGAATTCTTCAGAGTGTTTATAGCCTATGGAGTAATTGGAATATCACTGGTGCTTCATGCTATGCAAAAGCATTCCAGTAAAAAATAATTAAGTTGGGCAGTTTTATAAAAAATTTATAGAGCTGCCCTCTATTTATTTTTTTGAAGTTTCTGTATAATTAATATAGTATATTTTGGCATTTTCAAGTGAAAGGATGAATGTGGTTTATGAAGAAAATAAAAGAGAATTTAATTCCATTATGTCTTTTAATAACTCTGCCATTATTAAATTCTTTATATGAGGTATTCAACAATGCTAATCATGGTGTATCTAATCTTGTGACAAAATTAGATAATATGATTCCCTTTTGTCCGGTTTTTATGCTGCCTTATATGAGTTGGTACCCTTTTATGCTTCTCACTATGATTTATTTTTGCTTTAAGGATAAAAAGATTTTTTATAAGCTTTTATTGACTATAGATTTAGGACTTATAGTGTGTTACGTATTTTATTTTTTCTTTCAAACTACTGTACCAAGGCCAGTGGTATTAGGAGATGGGTTTGTAAATAATTTTGTTAGGTACATATATAAAATGGATAACCCTTATAATTGTTTCCCTAGTATTCACATAATGACTTGCTACTTATTAATGAAGGGAATTTGGAAGAGTAAAACAAGAAATAAATTTAATGTAGCAGTTATATGGTTCATGGGTAATCTAATAATACTAGCCACTCTTTTTACAAAACAACATATTATTGCTGATTTAGTATCAGCAGTGTTATTAGGGAATATAATTTTTGATTTACTTTCATTAGTTAATGAAGAAAAAATAATGGCAAGGTTTAGCAGGACAAAACAAAGAGAATGTAATGAATGTGGAAGAGATTAATAAGACAAAGGGTACTGTAAGTAAAAGATAGGAAGGTGAAGTGTCATGGGTCAAGTTAAAACTATTGAATGGAAGAACAATGAGCTTATATTAATTGACTGTACTAAGCTGCCAGTTAAAGAGGAGTATGTTGTATGTAAAGATTATAATACTGTGGGTAAAGCTATAAAAATATTAGCTGTTAGGGGAGCTCCAGCTATTGGAATAGCAGCCGCTTATGGAGTAGTATTAGCTGCTAATACTGCAAAAGAAAATTGCAATACAAAAGAAGGGTATTTGAGCTATATCAGAGGCGCAATTAAAGAACTGGCAGCTACTAGACCTACAGCAGTGAATTTGTTTTGGGCTTTAGATAGAATGGAAAGAAAGTTAAAGGACATAGAGCTTTTACGTGAAGAGGTTATAAAGGAAGAACTTTTGAAGGAGGCTCATCTAATATACGAAGAGGACTTACAATGTAATGAAAATATCGGTAAGCATGGTAATGAAGTTGTTGCTGAGGGCGCATCAATACTTACTCATTGTAATGCAGGTGCACTAGCTACAGCTGGCTTTGGTACAGCTTTAGGGGTAGTAAGATATGCTCATAATGCAGGTAAACATATTCATGTATTTGCTGATGAAACTAGACCGCTTCTTCAGGGAGCCAGGCTTACAGCTTGGGAAATGGTTAAGGAAGGAATTCCAGCTACCTTAATAACAGACAACATGGCAGGCTATGCTATGAAGCTTGGTAAAATCGACATGGTTATTTTTGGTGCAGATAGAATAACTAGAAATGGGGATGTGGCAAATAAAATAGGATCTTACTCTGTAGCTGTGCTTGCCAAAGAGCATGGTATTCCGGTATATGTGGCTGCTCCACTTTCAACAATTGATTTAACCCTTGAAAAGGGAGCCGATATCCCTATAGAAGAAAGAGATAAAAATGAGGTAAGGGAGCTTTTTGGTACAAGGGTAGCTCCTGAGGAAATAGATACCTTTAATCCGGCTTTTGATGTTACTCCAAATAGGTACATAACTGGAATTATAACTGAAATTGGAATACTTAGACCTCCATACTCTATTTCTATACCTAAGGCTTTTGAAGCACAACGTTAAAAGGAGAAAAGAAAGAATGAGCATGTTTATTAATGAAAAAGAAGCATTGGTTGAATATTCATTGAAGCTTTTTAGAGATAAGTTGATCATAGGTACTTGGGGGAATTTAAGCTTGAGGGTTAATGATGGAAACAGGGATTTGTTTTTGGTTACTCCTTCAGGGATGGATTATGAGAAGACTCAGTTAGAAGATATTGTAGTTGTAGATGAAGCAGGTAACGTAGTGGAGGGAAATAGAAAACCAACCTCAGAGCTGCAAATGCATTTAGAAATATATAACAGTAGAAAAGAAATAAATGCTGTTTTTCACACCCACAGCACTTGTGCTACAGCTTGTGCTGTGGCAGGCGTAGAAATACCGATGGTTGTAGAAGATATGGTGCAGCAGATTGGTGGAGAGGTGAGACTAGCTAAATACGCTTTGCCTGGAACAGAGGAGCTTGCAGAAAATGTTAAGGAAGCCTTAAAGGGTAGACATGGAGTTTTACTTAAAAACCATGGAGCGGTAGGTATAGGCAAAAATGCAGCAGAGGCATATAAATCCTGTGCTTTAATAGAAAAGAGTGCTCAAATATTCATATATGCTAAAATTTTAGGGAACGTAGATTTAGTGGATAAGGAAGATGCAGAGAAGATGGTACATTATTACAACAATAGCTATGGGCAGAGATAGTTGTTTTTAGTCTTGGAAATATGATAAGCAGTATGAATAAGAGAGCATGGAGAATTATTACACCGGTAATAATTAAAGCTAAAAGCCATCCTTCATTAACAGTACAACTGTATGAAAGATGGCTTGTTTTTATAAAAACTTTTCTTGAAATTCCCCTGCTTCAATTGGTTTACTAATATAAAAACCTTGGATAGAATCACAATTTAGTTCAGTTAATATGTTAAGTTGTTCCAGGTTTTCAATACCTTCTGCAACGACTTTTATTTTTAAACTGTGTGCCATTGCTATAGTAGATTTAACGATTTCGAAATTTTTATTATTTGCATGAATGTGTGTAATTAATGAACGATCGATTTTTAAAGTATCCACAGGCAGTTTGGTTACGTAGCTAAGTGATGAATAGCCTGTGCCAAAATCATCAAGAGATAGCCTTACCCCTATAGTTTTTAATTGATGAAGAATATTAATTGTAAATTCAACATCTTCCATAGCTTCATCTTCAGTTATTTCAAGATTTAATAAAAAAGGTTCTAGTCCAGCTAGTTCTAATGCATTTTTAACTTCTAATATAAAGTTCTGTTGGTTAAGCTGTTTAAAGGATATATTTACTGATATTGATATTTTTTTGGGGGTATTTTTATTCCATTTTGCGCACTGCAGACATGCAGCACGGAGTACCCAGTTATCGATATTGACTATTTCACCAATATGTTTAGCTATTGGTATAAATTCATCAGGCGGAACTAGCTTACCATTTAGATTCCATCGAATTAACGCTTCTGTACCAGTAATAGAATTTTCTTTAACATTTTTAATAGGTTGATAGTAAATTATAAATTCATTATTGTTAAGAGCTTTTCTTAATGAATTTTCAAGCATAAGTTTATCTAAGGATTCACAATTCATATTTATAGAGTAAAATTCATAGCCATGTTCTTTATTCTTTTTTGCAACATACATGGCGGCATCAGCGTTCTTCATAAGCGTAGATACATCTTCACCATCATCAGGATATATGCTAATACCAATGCTGGCACCAATGTAATGTTCTCTATTGTTATGCTTTATAACAGGACTAAGAATTTTAGAAATACCTATTGCAAGCTTTTCAGCATCATTATTTTCTGTAAGCTTTTGTACAACTACAAATTCATCTCCGCCTACTCTTGAGATAAGTATCTTCTCCTTTTCAAGAATTTTGAATCTATTTGCTACCTTTTCAAGTATTATGTCACCAACCTCATGGCCAAGACTGTCATTAATGTTTTTAAAGTTATCAAGATCAATAAAGAATACTGCAAATTTACTTTTAGTCTTTTTAACCATTAGATCTAAAGATTCCATGAGTTTTTTTCTGTTAGGAAGTCCGGTCAGGGGATCGTAGTATGCTAATTTAAGAATGTCTTCATTTTTGGTATCAAGTTTTTCAAACATTTTATTAAAATCTTCACCTAACTCAGTTAATTCATCATGTCCGTTTATATCAACCCTTTGATTTAAATCTCCAGTTTCCCTAACCCTATCTATTATAGTTTTTATTTTTACTATTCTTTTTACAACTAGGTTATTTAGTAAAATTAAAACAGATAAATTAAATATTATCGCCATTGAGGCCAATAATATTATAAAATAATTTATATTGGTTATAGCTTCTTTATAAATCGTTCTTTTTATTTTTAAGTCAATTACAAAAAGTGGGTCGCCAAATACATCTTTTAGCAATCCCTGCCCAAGTAAAGTTTTTTTATCTACAATATGAGTAGTTACCCCTTGATAACTAAAATCGGAAAGCTTATGAATCCGGTTATCAAAGTTAACTAATTCTAAAGACAGATTATAATCCTTTGATAAGTGATTTATTTCACTTTTATCAAGGTACTTACACATTATAATAAATCCTCTTGGAAGGCCACTGCCATCACTTTTTACAATTGGCTCCCCCGCTATTAAAATTGGCAAGTTAGAAAGTTGCAAGATACCTTTAACTTCTTTATTTGTTTTTGTGTACAGTGAGCTTATGCTAGATTTTATATAGTCTAAATCCCTTTCACTAAGGATATATTTCCTTGGAGTTTCGGTATCAATAGTTTTATCGTAGATAATATCTCCACGATTATTAACAAACATAAGATAGTTAATTCCTAGTTTCTTAAGGGATGATGAGTCACTAAAATTTGAGGTGATATATTTAGGATCTCTACTTTCCATAAACTCGTAAGTGTTATCCCAGATACCATAATCTAAACTTAGTGAGCTAATATTATCAATATCATTTTCTATGGCGTTTAAAATTCTTTTTGTGTTATCTTCTGCCTCTTTCTTTTCAATTCCATTAAAGCTTTTTAATAAAAAAACTTTTGTTAAGAAATATATTACCACTATAGAAATAAAAAGAGCCAGTCCGATTATTTTAAATATCTTTCGTGAAAGTTTCATATGAGTCCCCTTTATATTAATTGCTAGATATACTATTCTATTAATTAGTATAAAGTTTTATTTTTATAATGTAAATATTAATGTGATTTAAAAATAAAATAAAGCCATCTTTTATCAGTGGGAAACACTGCCTAAAGGATGGCTTTTTATGGATATTTTGATTATTCTTGTGAGCAATATTTAATAGTTAAGTCTAATGTTGCTAGTATTCCATCCATATGAGTTCTTTCGTATGCGTGGGAAGCAAATACTCCTGGTCCTATAAGAGCAGTTTTTATATCCCATCCTGCACGTACTGCTGCAGATGCATCTGAACCATAAAAAGGATAGATATCAATTTTGTAAGATATAGCATTTTCAATACAAAGCGCTGTTAATTTTTTTCTTAGACTTAAATCATATGGGCCTGAGGAGTCTTTAGCACATATGCACACACTATATTCTGAAGAATTTTGTCCTGGGCCAGGTGCTCCCATATCTATAGAAATAAATTCCTTAGTATTCTCAGGTATAGCAGCAGAAGCACCATGTCCCACTTCTTCGTAATTACTTATGAAAAAGTTAGTTGTATATGGTAGTTCTATATTATTTTCAGTAATATATTTAATAGCATATAAGATAACTGCCACACTGGCTTTATCATCTAGGTGTCTACTCTTTACAAAGCCATTTTCTGTGATTGTAGTTCTTGGATCAAAGCAAATGAAATCTCCTATGTTTATACCAAGGTTTTCTACGTCCTCTTTACTGAATACCTTTTCATCTAAGATAACTTCCATGTTATCTGGAGTTCTTTTAAGCTCACGAGCTTCATCACCACTTATATGTACAGAAGGTTTTATAGTTTGTATAGTCCCACTGAAGATTTTACCATTAACGGTTTCAACTGTACAGTTTTCTCCATCAATTGAAGTCATCATAAATCCACCAAGTGGTACTAAAGATAATGCTCCGTTTGATTTTATTCCTTTAACCATAGCACCTAGGGTATCAACGTGAGCAGAGAGAGTTCTTTGATAGTTATCACTTTTACCTTTCAATGTTACTACTAAAGCACCTTTGTTAGTAAGGTGATAAGGAACATTTAAGGTTTTTAACTCTTCTTCAATAAATTCCATGATTTTATCTGTGTATCCACTAGGACTTGGGATAGTTAAGATATTTTCTAAGTAATATTTAATTTTATCATTATTGTAATTCATAATATCACACTCCTATATAAATACTATCATAAGTTATAAGAATTGTTAAAGTCAATTATAAAAATTAAAAAAACAATAATAGAGGATGTAACTATTTTGTAACTAATTTACCTATAGAAGGTGTATTATATATAGTAATAAGAGAGTATTTTATCAGTTAAAAAAGAATACTAAAACTAATGTTGAATTGGAAAAATAAATAAATTATTTTGTATTATCATGGTGGAAAAATCATATGTTAAAAAGTATAATAATTTTTTTATTTGTAGTATAATATATACGTACGTGATGAGAGGGGATTTTACAATGAAGAAGAAGGTTTTAATAATTTCAATCATATCTACCCTAGTAGTTGCCGGTGGGGCAGTAGGCGGATATTTTGGTCATGCTAAGAGTAAGGTGAATAAGTGGGAAAATGTTATATATCCTGGAGTAAAGGTTGAAAGCGTGACTTTAACTGGTAAAACTAAAGAGGAAGCTAAAAAGTTATTAAAAGATAAATATGGTGATGCGGTTTTAAAGAAAAAAATAAATATTAAAACAGCTAATAAAACCTATAGTATTGATTATAATAAGCTGAATGCTAGGTTTAATATTGATAAAGCTGTAGATGATGCCTATGGTCATGGAAAAACTTTAGGATTAATGGATAAATATAATTTGATAAATAAACCTGAAAACAAGGAGTTTAAATTAAAATTCGAGTATGATAATAAGGCGGTAAAGGATACCATTACTACAATGGAGAAAGAGATTAATTCAAATCCGGTAAATGCAAAACTTCATATGGATGCCTCAGGAAAATTTACTGTTATTTCTGAGAAAAATGGTGTTAAGCTAGCTGCGGATAAATTGGAGAAAGATATTTTAAATCAAATCAATGGACAACTTTCAGGGGATGTAGAAATAAATGCACCAGTAGAAGAAGTAAAGGCAGCTATTACAGAGGAGAAATTAAAGACTGTAGATTCTAAGATAGCAACGTATTCATCAGATTTTAGTACTTCTATATCTCAAAGAATTAATAACATAACTTTGGCTACTAAAAGTATTAATGGTATTGTGCTAATGCCAGGTGACAGTTTTAGCTTTAATGGCATTGTAGGTCAAAGAACAGCAGCAAGAGGATATCAAGAAGCTGGGGTTATTATAGGGAATAAAGTGGAATCAGGTCTTGGTGGAGGAATATGTCAGGTTTCAGGAACTTTATATAATGCTGTATTAAGGGCTAATGTAAAAGCTACGGAAAGAACTCGTCATACTATACCTTCAAGTTATGTACCCAAAGGTTGTGATGCAACTGTGGATTATGGCAACATTGATTTTAAATTCACTAATACACTTTCGTATCCTATGTATATTGAAGGGGTTATAGAGAATAAGAACTTATATTTTAATATTTATTCAAATTCAAGTTTAACAAAGAGAAGTTATGAAGTATATAATGAGATATATGAAACAATACAGCCTAATATAAAGGAAATACCGGACCCTAATTTGGCAAATGGAGAAATAGTAATAGAACAACAGCCTTACGTTGGTTATAAGGTGAAAGTATATAGGAAGACTATTGAAAATGGAGCTGTAATTAATACAGAAGTTATATCAGATGATTTTTATAGACCAGTTGATGCAATAAAGAAAATAGGAACAAAAAAATAGAAGTGAAAAAGAACTAAATAATCTTTAAAATGGCAGGGTAATACCTGCCATTAATTTTTATGAAAAAGAAGTATTATATGGAAAAAAATACATTATGTGATATAATTAATATAAAAAACATAAAAAGTGATACTTTATTCATTTTTATACGTAATATTATACATAAAGTATAAAGGATAGATTTAAAGTATTATGAAGAATAAATGGGGGGTTCATTATGAAGGAGCAACAGTTAATTCAATCAATCGTACAGAATATTGAAAAGGTTATTATTGGTAAGGAAAAAGAAATTTATAATTTAATGAAGGGTATTATAGCAAATGGACATATTCTTATTGAGGATGTTCCTGGGGTAGGTAAGACAACTATAGTAAAGGCTATAGCAAAGTCTATTAATTTAACCTATAGTAGAATTCAGTTCACTCCGGATTTATTGCCTTCTGATATAACTGGTATATCTATTTACAACCAGAAAACTATGGAGTTTGAATTTAGAAAGGGTCCTATATTTGCAAATGTGGTTCTAGCAGATGAAATTAATAGAACTTCACCAAAAACACAGTCAGCTCTGTTAGAGGTTATGGAAGAAAAACAAGTTTCAGAAGGAAATCATACCTATAAATTAGATGAGCCTTTTTTCGTATTAGCTACAGAGAATCCTATTGAGCATGAGGGAACCTTTGTACTTCCGGAAGCCCAATTAGATAGATTTATGATTAAAGTGAATATCGGATATCCTCAACACAGAGATGAATGCAAGATTCTCGAAACCTATAAAAATGATGATCCGCTGCAATCCTTACAAAGTGTAGCTACTATAGAGGACATTTTAGAGATTCAAAAAAAAGTTAGAGATATATATGTTTCTATAGAGATTATTGAGTATATTGTGAAAATTATAAACGAAACAAGAAATTGTAAAAGTATCCTTTTAGGAGCAAGTCCAAGAGCTTCTTTAGCATTACTTAGAATTTCACAAGCATCTGCATTAATACAAGGCAGAGATTATGTTACTCCTGAAGATGTAAAGGAAAATGCTGATTTAGTGCTATCTCATAGAATTACATTATCATCCTTAGCAAGAGCAAATAGCTATAACAGTAAGGGCGTAATTCATGATATTTTAAAAAATGTGGTAGCTCCAGCGGTGAAGTAAAATGATTAAGAGTAATAGATTATTTATTGTATTTGTAATAATAACTTTTATTTTTGCTTTTTTAGAGGGTGGTAATTTACCTTACATTGTATTCTACGCATTTTTATTTATTTTTCTATTAGGCATAGCAATTATTATAGTAAATTCAAAGAACCTTGAAGTTACAATAGTTAGTAATAAGGATGTTTATTTTTCCGGAGACAATGATGACTTTTCAATAGTTGTTACAAATAATGGAATTGTTCCAATGTGCTGTTTAGTTGTAAAGAATTTAGCACTTTCTGAGTTAAATAATAAGTATAAAGGGGATGCTGTTCGTTTAGGTTTTGACGGCGATAAATGGATAAAAAACAATATTAAGTTTGAAAGAAGAGGTTTGTATGACCTTGGAAATGTTTTTGTAGAGTTTAATGATTTGTTTTTTATTTTTAAAAAGTCCCAAAATGTAAGATATGATAAAACAATTAAGGTATACCCTAAAGTATATAATATCAAAAGACTTGATTCTAAAGGAATGGATATATTTAAAACATCTGTTAGCAAAAAAAGCGGAATAGAAGACATATATAGTTCTTTAGATGTTAGAAAGTATAGAGAAGGAGATAATTTAAAGAAAATTCATTGGAGGGTAAGTGCAAAATATGGAGAGTTATTTGTTCGAAATTTTGATGTTGTATCTGGTGAAGAAAGCAATATATTTTTCGATATGAACGACAACAATTTTGAATATGACCCAACAGGAATTTTAGAAGAAAAGATGGTAGACTTCTGTGTATCCTTAGTAAATTACATGCAGCTTAAAGGAATTGAAAGTAAAGTTCATATAAATTGCGAGGTAGGCAGGGAATTTACCGTAGATACTAAAGAGCAATTAAATGACCTAATAGAATTCTTTGTTACAGAGAAAAGTAATTGCACTGAAAAGTTTGTGAATTTTATAAATTCAAACTTAAATAAAATTCCAAAGTTGAGCTGGATAGGCATTATTACCTCAACAGTTACTAATAGGTTAAGGGATACACTGATTGGTATGAAAGACTATGGCTATAACATCACTGTTTATTATGCCGTAGAAACTGAAGAACAGCAATATAATTTAGGTCTGCTAAATAGGATAGGAATAGAATCTTATAATTGTTGTGACATATTAAATAATACTGGGGAATAGGGTGATAATATGGATTTTCTAAAGGACCAAAAAATATCCATAGTTGTAATATTTTTAAATATGATATTTTTAATATTTACATTGGGACGGTGCTACTTAATATTAGACATCCATTATGAGTTTATTGTTGCATTGTTTCTCATAGGTACTGCTATATTTTGGTTTTATGAAGATATACTGAGAAAATTTCTATATAAAATATTATTTACAATTGGTGCATTTGGAGCTGTAATAGTTACTTATTATGGGAATGTAAGTGTCGTAACTGATTTTATTAATAGTCAAATTATAAATAATTTTAATACTATAAATGAATTGATTTATAAAAGTAAAGAAACCTACTTTTTTCTTTACAAACCCATGTTTTCAATACTGATTCCAATAGGTGTAACTATTATATTATTAATCTCTGCAAAGGGATGGGAAAACAGTGTAATATTTGTTACTTACACATTTATGCTTATTCTATGGTATACAGGTTTCAATGCAGAGTTAAAGCCTTGTTTACTAATATATGCATTCGTTAGTATATTTACTTTTGGTGTAAATTCTTATCTGAAAAACAGGAGGAAATTAAACAGACGAGGAATTAGGGTAGCCATAGAGCATAGGTTTATAATTTTATATGCTTTAATTATTAGTTTGATTCTTACAAGTATCATAAGTGTTACTCCTCAAAAGTTTAAGGGAAAAGGAAATTTAAGCCTGCAAAGTAAAATTGAAAATGCCTTCAGTACAGAAACTGTATTAGGAAAAGAAGAAAAGGAAAAAAGAGAAAAAGAGTCTGGTTTTCAATTTCTATACGATATTTCTTATTCAGGTTATGATAGTGGTAACAGTAAACTTGGAGGACCGATAACTCTAAATTTTTCAGAGGTATTTAAGGTTAAAAGTGATAAACCTTATTATTTAAAGGGTGTAGTTAAAGATTTTTACAATGGATCTTCATGGGCAAAAACCAAGAAGGATTTTAAAAAGCTTGAAAAGGGTACAAACAAAGTTAATAATGACACAATGTCATCGGATTATTTCGATGGTGAAAATTCATTAACTATATATCCTACAGGGTTACAAACCTCTACTTTCTTTATTCCTAACTATTCATTTAAGGTTGATTGCGATAAAGGTAATATCTACTATGACAATATACCTACATTTATGAGCAATGATTATATTGAAGACTCATATACAGTTAAATTTAATAACATTAACCAAAATGCAGATGTTATATCTAATGATCCCTTTTTCGACGATATTCCACTTGGAGCTGCCATTCCAGAACAATTTTACAAGAAGAATTTCCCGGAATATTTACAGTATGAAAATGTATCACCAGAAATTCAGGAACTAGTTTTTGATATAGTTAAAGATTGTACAAATAATTATGAAAAAGTGCAAAAAATAAGAGAATACCTTTCCAAGAACTACAAGTATTCCCTTGATGTAAGTGAAGTACCAGAGGGAAGAGAGTTCGTAGATTACTTTTTAAATGTGGAAAAGAAAGGCTATTGCACATATTTTGCAACAACCACTACAATTTTCTGTAGAATCGCAGGAATACCAGCTAGATATGTAGAAGGTTTTCATATGTCAGATAAAAAAGACAGTAAAGGAAATTATATTGTAGGAAATAATGATGCCCATGCATGGACAGAAGTGTTATTACTTTCTACTACTAATAGAGGCCTTTGGTATACAGTAGATTGTGTTCCAAATGTATCAGAAGAAATTAATAGAGTAAAGGAGCAGCAAGAAAAGGCTGCCAGTGCCAATGGACCAAAAAACAATAATCCTGGTGGGAAGAAGCCTGAGATAGAGGAGCCAACTGCTGCAGACACTAATGCAATTAATGAAAAATCATCTATATCAAATATTGTATATATAAGTGTTGCAGGTGTTGCAGGTTTAATGTTAATTTTTGCTGCTGTTATGCATTTAATATTTATATTAAGAAAAAATAAACTTATGAAGGCTAATAGTGCTATACCAGCGTATATTTATGCTTCAAGAAGATTATCTAAAATAGGAATTATAAAGCCGAAAGATGTTGCCGATAGAGAATTTATTGAGCGTATCCCTGATACAGAGGTTAAAAAAGCGCTGAGAGAAATAGTAACTTTGTGTTATGAAGAATATTATGGCGGTAAGCTCACCAAAGATTTTGATAGAATACAGTTTTACACGGAAATTGAAAAGTTTATGAAAAAGAAACAAAGTAGATTTAAGTATTATATTAGAAAGTATTACTTTTAAAGGTTAGCTGTTATAGTTAAATAGGGAACCGGTTAATTAGTAATGAAAAGTGTCGCTTATTAAAGAATTTTAATTTGTGACACTTTTTTCTTTGAAGTATAGAAAATATAATTTAACAAATTTTACATGAAACAATGTTTGAATTTTCAAAAAATATGATATAATATAGTTAGCGGAAAAAGTATGCTTAGTAAAAATATGCGGGTATGGCGGAATTGGCAGACGCACTAGATTCAGGTTCTAGCGAGAAATCATGCAGGTTCGAATCCTGTTACCCGCACCATCTATATATGTATTAAAGGATATCAATTAAGTATTATAATTGATGTCCTTTAATACATTATTGAAAGTATTTTCATTATGTATAAACTATTATGCACTGATATAGTACAGGATTGGAATAAAGAGAACTTTATATTAAAGAATAAATAATCTGTTATTAGACAATAGTACTTAAGAGATATAAGATAAGCATAAAATGTTGCTATATTGTAAATTTTATACCAAAGCTTTACGAAATTTTGCTTATAGAGTAATATATTATAGTAATGTAAAACTGTAAATTTAAAATTTAAAATTGATAGATAATTTAAGAAATTACTTAGGAATTTCAACAATCATTTTACATTATACATTCTAAATTTTAAATTATTTCATACAATTTATTATCTTTACTAAAGGAGGTGTAGATGTGAATTTTAATATAGTATTATTTGAACCGGAAATTCCTCAAAACACAGGGAATATAGCTAGAACCTGTGTACTTACTAATTCAAAGCTTCATTTAATTAAGCCACTTGGTTTTAGTTTAGAAGAGAAGCAGTTAAAGAGGGCGGGATTAGATTACTGGCAGTATCTAGATTTAGAGATACATGAAAGCTATGAAGCCTTTAGGGAGAAATATA
>Ga0316601_100000363_pt1 | contig 18898 bp, 17 predicted proteins | sample OWC_soil_day5_no_FD_207663 | JGI IMG/M metagenome (GOLD analysis project Ga0316601, IMG submission 207663) | Wetland soil microbial communities from Old Woman Creek delta, Ohio, United States - OWC_soil_day5_noCT | ecosystem: Environmental > Terrestrial > Soil > Wetlands | place: USA: Ohio... | reverse complement strand
TGAGACAATCTTTCCTTTAATATCCCCATCAGCATAGTATTCGCTACCTTGGGAGGTTGATTGTTTTATCTCATATTCATTGCCAAATTCGTCTATTGCGTTAATTTTGCTATCTATTCCTCTTGCCAGTGAACTTATAAACATAACTCCATCCATATCCTTTTCATAAGTAGAAGTTAGTATAAACTTACTTCTATTCTGATTTAAGGGAATAGCACTTACTATAATCCCATCAAAGTTCTGTGAAATAACTTTATCCTTCAGGTCTTCTGACTTTTCAAAGGCAATGTCTACTTTGCTGTTTTCTGTCTTAAAGGTTAAAGTATTAATAGGAGGCTTTGGATTTCTTATTGTATAGGTATATGTCATTTCTTTATACTTATTTGCATCAGCTGGGGATGAAAAATCTCCAAATTCACTGTCTCTAGATATTTTCTCTTTGTTATATTCGAGAACTATTTCACCATTTGGAGTTATATTCTGAGGATATCTCAATATTGTTGTAACAATAACCTGATCCTTATATATGCTCATCCAGCTGGAGTATATTTGAACTTTTTCACCCTGTACTTGCAGGTAAACAGGTTCTTTCATTACCTTTACTTCAAGCATAGCTTTGCTAGGGTCGTCTGGTACTATGCTCTCATTATCGGGAAGCTTTCCGAAGCCAGGTATATACTCTATAACCCGCTCCACTGCAACTGTTATATTGTCAAAGCCCACAGCAACTATAGGGCAGAAAACTAAGAGAACTGCAGCTGCACAAGCAATAAACTTTTTAGAGATAACTGATGACTTTTTATCTGTTCTAACTTTTTTAAGGACGGAAGCTTTAATTCTGCTAGCAGCTCCTTTATCAATCTGAAAATTAATATCCATATCTAATAGTTCTGATGTTTGTTCTTCATTAAGCTGGTCTAAACTATTTTTTAAGTTATCATCCATTACAAACACCTCCCAATAATCCTCTGAGCTTCACAAGACCTCTTGATACTTTCTTATCGATTGTATTTTCTTTGATTCCAAGAGCCTGAGCGATAAGCCTAGTACTTTGTCCAAAATAATATTTCCTGATAAATATTTCGCTGTCCGGCTCTCCCAAGGCTTTTATCTCTTTTACAAGGGCAGCCTGATCTTCTTTCGCTTCAACCACTTGTTCAATATTTGTTTTTTCGGTGACAGTGGTTTCATAAAGTATGTCATCTAAAGACACTACCTTACTATTTTTATTTTTCAAACTTCGATAAATATCAATAGCTTTTCTCTTGGCAATAACCGCAATAAAAGCTTTAAGGGAGCCCTTTTCCAAATCAATTAATTCTCTATGCCTGTAGACCTCATAAAATACATCACTGACACATTCTTCAATATCCTCTTTTGAACATATGAAAGATAATTTATCTGAAGCAATAGTATAAACTAATCCCCCATATATATTAATCATTTTATCAAGTGCTTTTTCGGGTTTAGTCTTAAGCAACTGCAGTAATTCACCATCTGACAGCAAAATTTCACCTACTCTCTTAATTAGTAACCGGTTCATTATATATATTCGTAATACATAGGAGAATTCTGACAATAAATCTATTATTTTTAATTTTTTTAGAAGAAGATAAGCGCCGGATTTTATAGCTACAGATTAACCTTATTATACATAATGTGGAATTATATGTATAGATAAACAGGGGGATTTTCTTCACCTCTTTATGTTTGACTTTCTCATAAATCTATTGCGAACACTTGTTCTTAATAACAAGAAGTGGTATAATTAGTATTAATTGAAAAATTAGCACAGAAGCATTATTCAAGGGGGAGAAAAATATGAGTTCAGAAGAATTAATACAAGCTATTTCAAATATTGTGGAGGAGCAAAGCAAGCAAGAAACTAATATATTTGGATATGAAGGATGGACCTATCATGTGACTTCAGTAGTTAAATATGCAAAATTATTAGCAGAAAGCTTAGGAGCTGATGAAGAAATAGTTGAGATAGCAGCCTTATTACACGATTATGCAAGTGTAAAGGATAAAGAAATGTATAAAGAACATCACATTTTTGGAGCAATTGAAGCAGAAAAAATTTTAAAAAGCTTTAGTTATCCAGAGGAAAAGATAAATGTAGTTAAGCAGTGTATTATAGAGCATCGTGGAAGCGTACCCTTTGAAAAAACTACAAAAGAGTCAATATGCATTGCCAGTGCTGATGCTATGGCTCATATAGACCAAGTACCATCTCTATTACATCTTGCGTATTGTAAGAGAAAAATGGAGGTAGGAGAAGGTGCTATTTGGGTAAGTGAAAAGATTGAAAGAAGCTGGAATAAGTTATGCCCTGAAGCCAAAGAGATTATAAAGGATAGATATGAAAGTGCTAAAATTATTTTGAATAATTAATTGAAAGGAGAATCGCATATGTTAAGTCTAGGTTCTACTTATTTAATAGTTAAGGATATGGAAAAATCTATTGCCTTCTATGAAGCATTATTAGAAATGAAGGTATCCAAACAGAATTTTGATAGATGGGCTCAATTTAACTTTGGAAGCTGTATTGCATTATATAATCCCAAATATGATGAAAGACAAATTAAAAACGGAGAAGACTTAGAAGCACATTACAGCGAAGAGTATCTTTTCTATAATAATAATAAACAAGTTCAGTATGGAAATAATTTTGTGTTGAATTTTTGCATAGATGATCTTATGGCGGAATATCACCGAATTAAAAGGCTTAATATAGGTAAAGTAAGTGAAATTATGTATTTGAACATAGCATCACCCTATCACTTTTTTATATTAGAAGATCCGGATGGAAACACAATTGAGATAACTGGAAAAAGGGGGATTGTTTGATTTAGTTGAAGTTTAAAAATATTGTAAAATATACAATATAAGGTAGAAAACCAATTGAATTTTAGTTATAATCTTTATATAGCAAATAAAAGGTGGGTTATTTATACATGAATCTTAAAGTTTGTGATGTATATAATAAGTGCAAGTACAAAGATAAATTATGTACTTATTGTAAGACTTTACGGTTAGAAGCAAAACATTCTAATCAAGATGAACAGAAAAAAATTCATAGAAAATGATTTACCTAAGACAGATAAATAATATTAAAAACAATTATTTATAACTAAGAGGGTAAAAGTTAATGTAATAACTTTTACCCTCTTAACTTCTGTTTAATATATTACGCTAGAGTACAAAACATTTTTTTATATTATGCTCTTCTTTATAAGGTAATATATTAATAAATTCATTTATATTTTCGTTATATCTATAGTCAGTCTTCCAATCGTGATAATATTTTACAGTTTTTTTAATGGAGTCAGTGATGTAGTAAATTTCTTCATTAGTCATAATAGGATGAATAGATAATCTTACCCATCCAGGCTTTTCAGAATAAATCCCCCTATCAATAAGATTAGTAATTTCTTTTGATTGGTACTTTCCTATTTTTAGCAAGTAATGCCCGTAAGTTCCTGCACATGAACATCCACCTCTGACTTGAATTCCGAATCTATCATTTAGTATTTTTACAAACAGGTTATAGTGAATTTCATTGGAGTAAAAAGAAAATATACCTAATCTGTCTTGTATATGTGGAGCTAGTATATTTAAATTCTCCAAATCTTGCAGCTCATTAAATATAATTTTCATAATGTCTTTTTCTCTTGATAACATATTGTCAATGGACATTTTGTTTTTAAGAGAAATACATAAAGCTGTTCTTATTGCTTGTAAAAATCCAGGTGTACCTCCGTCCTCTCTTAATTCTATGTTTGAAATATAACCCTTTTCTCCCCAAGGATTAGTCCATGTAACAGTGCCACCACCTGGTATATCAGGTATTTCGCAATTATATAATCCTGAATCAAAAATCATTACTCCGGATGTTCCCGGACCTCCTAGAAATTTATGAGGGGAAAAGAAAATTCCATCTAGTTTTTCAAAAGGATCTTCAGGATGCATATTAATTTCTTCATAAGGAGCTGAGGCGGCAAAGTCAACAAAACAAATACCATCATATTCATGCATTATTTTTGCCATTTTATGATAAGGAGTTTGAATGCCAGTTATATTGGAACAAGCGGTAAATGAACCTATCTTTAAACTTCTGTCTGAATATTTTTTTAAGGAATCTCTAAGACTGTCTAAATCAATTAATCCATTTTTATCAGGTTCAATTATTACTACATCGGAGAATGTTTCAAGCCACGATATATGATTTGAATGATGTTCCATGTGAGTAATGAATACTACTGGCTTTGATTCTTGAGGTACAATTATATCATTTTTGTATTTTTCACATATTCGTAGTCCTAAAATTCGCTGTAATTTATTCACAACTGATGTCATTCCAAAACCGGACATGATAATTACATCATTTTCATTAGCATTGACATGTTTTTTTATTTCTTCACGTGCTATGTTATAAGCAGTTGTCATTGTAATACCTGTTTTATTTGATTCAGAATGAGTGTTACCAACGAAGGGACCAAAATCCTTCAAAATTTTATCTTCAATTTGCTGATACAAGCGTCCACTTGCTGTCCAATCTGCATAAATCATTTTTTTCATCCCATAAGGGGTGTTATACATAACGTTATAACCAATAGTATTCTCCCTAAAAACCTTAAAATAATTCTCTAAATTCAAAATTTCTCTCTCCTTACATAAAAAAATTATATTATGTATTAATTAATAAATTCATATATACTTCATTTAAGTATCTTATAATGGATGCCACGCTTTTCATGATAATACCATAATATGTAAAAATTGCAAATGTAATTCATAGTAAAATAGGGTTGTTTTTTTATTTCTTTTTTTCAATAAACTGTAGCAAAAAGAATGGAGACAAAATAATTTAATAGTATAGATTTTAAATTGTGATTTTATTTAAAGTTGGAATAAGGATATCTATAAGCTTGTAGTAATGTATTAAGGACAGCTTTGGGTTAGTTATTCAGTGGTAGGAGGGGTTTTGGTATGAATTATGAGATTATGGAATGTATTGATGCAGGAACTGAATATTGTCCTTGTCATCTTGCTGAAACTGGAGACTGTATTCAGTGTTCACAGTTATCAGGGAAGACTTTCTGCGATTGCATAAATTGGAAGGGAGTATGTATTTACCAGGAGTATATATGGAATAGAAATAAAGCTGCAGAGGAGAGGAAAAATTACCTATGCAAGATTATGGAGAAAGAAGTAATTGAAGAAAACATGGTGATGTTTAAAGTAAAAGTATCCCATAAACTTGCAAGTGAATTAATATATGTAGGAAGCTACGTTTTTATGAGAAATCCGAAGTTTATGCAGTTCTATGATGCCCCTATATCAATTATGGATTCTAATACGGAGGAAGATTGGATAAAGGTTGTTATAGAAATGAAAGGCACAAAGACTAGAAGCATTGATTTACTTGAGGAAAAAGACGACATATTAATTAGAGGTCCATTTTGGAATGGAGTTTTTGGACTTAAAAATATATTTAGGGCAAAGAATGGTACTTCAATATTAATAATTAGGGGCATAGGTCAAGCGCCAGTATTACCAGTGCTTAAAAAACTTAGTGCAAACAGCAATAAGTTAATAGTTGTTTTAGATAAGAGTCCCTATGAAAAGATTTTTATCAATTCCTGGCTTGAGGAATTAGATGCAGCTGTTATGGAATGCAAAATGATTGATAAAGGGGAGTTAACTGAGGAATTTAAAGAACTTTTAGTTAAGCTTGTAAAGAATGAAAATCCTAATTTGGTTCACTCAGCAGGAGCTGATATTTTAAGCTTTAAGGTACTAAACATTATAGGAGACAACATTCCAATGTCTTGCTGTAATAATGCTAAAATGTGTTGTGGTGAAGGGGTTTGCGGAAGCTGTACTATAAAAACAAATGATCATAAATTAAGAAGACTTTGCAAATTACAAACAGAACCCAAATATATATTAAAAGGAAGAAGAAGTCTTTAGTTTATTATCATATTAAAAGATTAGTGTAATGGAGGAATATATAATGAAGGTAGTAGTAATTGGTGGTGGATGGTCAGGTTGTGCAGCGGCAATCTCTGCGAAAAAAGCAGGTGCTGAGGTTCATTTATATGAAAAGACAGATATGCTTTTGGGTCTTGGAAATGTTGGTGGCATAATGAGAAACAATGGAAGATATACAGCCTCAGAGGAGCTCATAGCTCTTGGTGCTGGTGATTTGATAAATATTACGGATAAATGCAGCAGGCATAAGGATATAGACTTTCCAGGTCATGAGCATGCATGGCTATACGATGTAAATATAATTGAGGCAGAGGTAAGCAGATATTTAAAGGGACTTGGTGTTGAGCTTCATCTAACTCAAAGGGTTATAGATGTAGAGAGAGACGGAAAATCAATAAAGGGAATATATCTTCATGATGGAACATACGTTGATGGTGATGTATTTATTGAAACAACTGGTTCCACTGGGCCCATGGGGAATTGCTTGAGATACGGTAATGGATGCTCTATGTGCGTGCTTCGCTGTCCAGCCTTTGGACCAAGAGTTAGCATAAGCAGCAGAGCAGGGGTAGATGATTTACAAGGTGAGAGAGAAGAGGATGTTTATGGAGCCTTCAGTGGTTCCTGTAAGCTTGCAAAGGAATCCTTATCAGAAGAAATTCTTAAAGAGCTTAATGAAAAGGGTGTAGTTGTGCTGAAGGTACCAGAGGAAGATATTAATATGGATAAATTGAAGACTAAGGTATGTCAGCAGTATGCCTTAAAGGAATTTGCTGAAAATGTTATACTTCTTGATACTGGTCATGCTAAACTAATGACCACCTATTATCCTCTAGCAAAATTAAGAAAGATAAAAGGCCTTGAAAATGCTAAGTATGTGGATCCATATGCAGGTGGAAAAGGAAATTCAATAAGATATTTATCTGTAGCACCAAGATCTAATGATATGAAGGTAAAAGGACTAGACAATTTATTCTGCGCTGGTGAAAAGGCAGGCTTGTTCGTAGGTCATACGGAAGCAATCATTACAGGAAGCTTAGCAGGATATAATGCAGTGAGAAATGCTTTAGGAATGCCTCTTTTAATACTGCCAAGGACTTTAGCTATAGGAGATATTATTGCTTATGCTAACGAAATGATGAAGACCAAGGTAGGCAGGAGAAATAGGTACACCTTTGCTGGAGCAGAATATTTCAAGAGAATGAAGGAACAGGGGTTATATATTTTGGATAAGGAAGAAGTTAAAAAGAAAGTAGAAAAATTAAATTTATATAATTTAATGAATGAGAGCTTGGTTTAAGAGCTTGAAGTACCAAAGGGACGTTTCCTTTGGCTCCTAATAAATTAAAGACTCAAGAAACAGTCACCAGAGTTTTTGAGGGTACCCTGTTTTTAGAAACTGGGTACTTATTTTTTTTCACTCTTTAAAATTTAGGAGTCTTAAAAACTAGATAACAAGATAACTAGTTAACTAGTTATCTAATGATAGTGTCATACATCTAATGAAAATGTCATACAGTTAATGAGAGAATAAGTACTGATATTTTTAACATAAGTAGTACACAGTTTTATAACAAGATGCTCTTTAAGTGATATAAGTCTTAGTTTATATTTCATAATAGTAACCAAAAATTGTAAAAACAGTGAAAGGATTTTGATAAGATGTTAAGCAATTTTAGAAATTTAAATGAAGAAGAAAGATTATTTGAATCATTAATTAATGAACGAATTCAGATGGATAAAAGCACCGAGAATATTGACAAGCAGATATGGAGTATTTATGGAAAGCGTATGAGTATTTTATTTACTGATCTTTGTGGGTTTTCTAACTCAGTTCATGAAAAGGGAATTATACAATTTATTCAAAAGATATATGTTTTCAAATCTATATTTATGAAATTTATTGATAAGTACAACGGGCAAGTAATAAAAATAATTGGAGATAGTTTTGTGGTATTGTTTGAAACTGTAGATGATGCAATCAATACAACTATAGAAACCCAAAGATATTTATTGAATTATAATAAAGAAAAGGAAGCATGTGAAAGAATATTTTTATGTGCAGGTATAGGCTATGGGGAAATTTTAAAAGTAGGTGATAAAGAATTATTTGGGGATGAAGTTAATATTGCTAGTAAGTTAGGCGAAGATACTGCAGAAGCTTATGAAATACTGATTTCAGAAGCTGCTAAGAATAATATAGAAAAACTAAATGATAACTTGTATTTTGAAGAACTTAATCATCAAATAGTAAATGGGTTAAAGGCGTATAAGGTTTTGTATTGATATTTTTAAAAAGAATAACTCAATATTAATGATAAAAATTTCAAGGCTACTTCTTCTTTCGCATTTGGGTCTCTTTGTTTAACTAGGGTAATAAAAATTCCAATGTTATTATATCCTGTAAGATTAACATGCATTCATTAAATGCAGTGATACAGAAAAAATATTAACTAATAATTGTAAATTTAAAATGAATTTACTTTAATTCATAGAATAATATAAAATTGTAATAAATTACAATAAAATTATAATTATTCAAACGTTATAATTAGAGATTAAAAAAAATAAAAGTTATATGAAAGGAAAGAACATATTATGAGTGTGGAATATCAAGAGAATTATCATATTATTCCATTTGCTTATGAATTACCTTATTCAGCAGCAAATCAATTGTTACAGCTTAAAAGTTTTCAGAAAAAAGATAAAAAAAGTGATGGAGTTAAGGATGTTTTAGTTTGGAAGGATAAAGAATTTAAAGGAAGACAAAGGCTATTCTCACATATTAATTGTCTTATTAAATCCAGTAGTTGTGATAACAATACTATAGGTATTGGATTTATGATGGAAGATGGTGCTCGTGGGTATTTTAATTTACCAGCTAACAAAAATCATACTGTTATGTATAAAGATAAAAATGAAAATTTCGAATTTTGCATAAAAGATATTGAATTATATATATTTGAAACTCAAGTGGGGTTTTTAACATACAAAATTGAAGTTAAAAGTACTGATGAAAAAGATATAATGAAGGGGAACTATTTTGTAAAAAGCTTGGTGCAAAATAAAGATAAATTTTTTGTAAAAGATAGAAATGAGGAAATAGAAGAAGTAAATAAAATTTTATTGCATGAATGTATAGAAAAAATACTAAATGATTTAAATGTGGTTACATATTTTGAGAATAATGATAACTTTCCTAAACAGGCCATTGTTTACAATACTATGTGCTTACGATCAAATCCTGGATTAGAAAATATAGAAAATTATATGTATAAAATGAGACGACTATTTAAAGATAGCTATAAGCCTTGTAAGAGAGAACTTACAATTGATAATTGTAAAGATATTATACAGCTTTTTGATAATAGTTATTGGGGCATATCGCTTGAAGGTTTTGCTAACCTAGTATATTTGGTAGAGGATGAAAAAACAGATAACTTCATGAAGGGAAATTATAAAGGAGAACTTGAGAATACCTATTATTACATGTATTTATTAGCATTGCATCAGCGTTATGCATTACTTTATTTTTCAATTCAGGTGTCTGATATTAAAAAGAATAATGATAAAGAAATTATAGATGAAAATATAATAAATAATATATCAGAGCTTAAGCATGATATTTCATATTTCTATTTAAGAGCTATTTTTAGTAACATCAGTAACATTACACATCAATCAGAGTTGTACGATTTATTGAGAGATAGATTAAGAATTGAAGATTTAATGGATGAGATAAATTCAGAGCTTGATGGATTAAAAGCTATACTCGAAGAGAGAAAATGTAAAGTTGAGGCTATGAAAGAGAAAAGAAGAGAAGATAAAAGAAATAGATTTCATATATTTATAGCAATTATTTCAGTGATTTTTGTTATATTACAAACTGATAATTCAGTATGGGATATGTTTAATAAAGGTTGGACAGGTCTATATCCTTCTATTGGTTCAATAACCTTTTATGGACTAATTATAAGCTTCATGGTAGTAACTATAGGTAGTGTTATTGCAACAGGAATTTATGTTGAAAAGTTAATTAAAGAGAAAAACGATAATAAAAAGTAATAAATTTTCTAATAAGTTAGATAAAATAATTTACAGAATAGTATATAATTATATGATTTGTTACAAGGTGTGCAAAAATATACTTGAAGAAGTAAATACAATATAGTACTATAAAAATAGTATAATATGGATATAAGTTATATAAAATACATTTATTACAAATATATATTTATGTACCTATTTTTTACTTTTACGAAACAGATATCAAGCAATCTAAATTGATAAATAAGATTAGACTGTGGTTTTTATTATCACATATGATCTAGGTAATATATCTGTGACGAATGAAATTTATTAATAAATATCTATTTAGTTATGTACAAGCATTAGAAGTTCTTATCAAAAATATATTTTAAATCAAAAAAAGGGGTGATTGTATGCAATTTAGAAACAAAAAGGTTAATTTTCAAGAAAAACCAGAAGAGGTAGCCAAGGGTGTATTTAAAGGAGTATGCAAAATTTATGATGAAAACAAAAAAAAGTTTTGCATTAACTCTACAAACTCTAATCCTGGTACAATTGGACATTGTTCCGGATTAATATCTTGGATTTTGCTAGGTAATACTTTTGCAGATGTTGATATTAAAAAGAAAAATAAAGAAATAGAAAACACTATCAAGATGGTCATTAAAGAGGTTGATACAAATGGATTTGATGTATCACCAATACTACAACCTAGACAAACAGAGAAATATTTTAACCCTAAAAATGGTAATGAAACATTTTACTATTCTGAATGTGTTTCTTGGGTACTAAGTACAATGGTTCAATATAGAAGAGCAGTTGTTGATGGAAAATTAACATGTGAAGCAGAGACTAAAACTAATGTTAATAATATGATTAAAACTTGTTTAGAAAGAATTGTAACAAATGTAACAGAAGTTGAACTTAAGAATGGTACTACAATAAAAGCTGGTTGGGGAGCAATGAATCGCTGCACAAAACCAGATCTTTATTTTAGTTTTGGAATCATTGAATCTATTGCAGACTTTGCAGACTTTATTTTGGGAGAGTATGTAGAAAAAGATGAAGAATTAATTAATTTTCTTAATAAAAGCAGTGAAAATATAGTACAGGAAATTGGTAGACTTAGAAAAAATACCACTGATTGGCTAATTGACACTTATGGTGAAAGCGTAACAAAAGAGTTAATTGAGACACCTCAAAATACCAAGGAGAAAGCTTTATATAATACTTATTTTATTATAGATATGCTAATTCTTGCAAATGCAGATATTGAAACTAATGAATTTTGTGAACCAATAAAAGATAATGAAGTTCTAACTACTATTAGTGATGGAAAGGTATATAGCAATATAGGAGATGGTATAGAAAGAAAAGATATTATAGAGATTATTGAACATGCAGTGTATTTCTCAAGAAGAATGTATGACGTTTTTAACGTAGATGATGAAAGTAATCCTATTATATATGATGTGAAGTGGCTTAATCATCCATTAGAAAAAGAATTTGCAACTCTATTGAAAATGACTAATATACGTGAACGAGGATTAAAACCTTTGGCCGTTCGAATAAATATGCTATATGTTTATTACATAAATAGATTTCCTGATAGAAAAATCACAGAAATTTTCAATTCATTAATAAAGGACAGATGTGATGACGGTACATTTGGATATTTAACTGATTATGATCTTATCTATACTGTAAAAGGTATAGAAGGGCTAGTAGATTACTATGATTATTTGGTTGCTTATGAGAATTATGGTGCAGAAGGTATTACTCCACCAGAAACAGGCACGGAATCAACAAATGCCACAGGAGCAGGCACGCCAATAACTATACCTACAATGGATGAGCTAATAGAGAAAAAGATTGAAAACTATTTAGAAAAACGTTTAGATACATTTGCTAACGGTTCTAGTGCTCTTAATAACAATGTTGGAAATGCTAGTATGATTAATAGGATTAGTGCATTTCTAGATGACGGAAAAACGAGTATTTTTGAGGATGATGATAATGCTGCTATGAATAAACAAATAGGTGGTAAATTTCTAGAGTTTATCCTTGCATCAATTAATCGAAATAAATCTTTAGATAAAGATAAGCAAGAAAATATGTTGGATGGATATACTGATGGGATAAATGAATGGAACAAATTTTTTAATGAAAATTCTATTGATATAAAAAACTTTTTTGAAAAGTTATGTTCCTTAGGCACAAAGTAGAAATAGGAAAGGATGTGATAAATGATGAGTCCGTTAACAAGAAATATTGATGATTATAAAGTAATTACTTTTTATTCCTTCAAAGGTGGAGCGGGGAGAAGTGTAAGTACAATTAATACTGTAGCTGCAATGGTATTAAAACATAAACCTACTAAAGAAAATCCTTTTCTTGTAATTGATATGGATATTGATAGTGCGGGTATAACTTACCTATGCGGTGCAGATCAAAGAACGATAAAATCTAAGATGACATCAGGTGCAATACTTTCTAATGAAATAGATTTTACTAACGGCAGGCAATCTCAAGAGATTAGGAGATTGTTTAGAGAGAATAGAAAATATATACCAGAGAAGTTAATTCATGAGCTAGAAAAAAGTAAGTTAAAAGATCAAGCAATTGAATGGTTAAAGAGTGGAGATTTGTATGAAGAAATAATAGATTTTTTAGAATGTAATCATGATGATAGTTCTCTAATACTTGCATTAAACGGTTCTAGTTCAATAACCCAATTTATGTATGCTATTGAGAGTCGTGCTGATTGGAAATGTTTAATGGATATTAGTTATATTGTAGGAGCTAGTGAACCCGAAAGTGTTTTGTTCTTAGGCGCAGATATACTATGCGAAGGAGTTTATGCTAAGGCTGCACATAGATATCTAAATGTGTTAGAATCCTTTAGTAAAGAGTGCAAAAAGAGGAAGTTTAAAGCTATGTTTATAGATTCTGCTTCTGGAAGACAAACAATTTCTGAAGTTGCCCGAGATATATCAAATAAATTTGTAGTTTGTCTTCGAATGACAACACAGTTTCAGGAGGGTACCTTTAATTATTTGGAATACTTATGCAAAAAAGAAGGCGACCGAGATATTATTTTACTTCCAGTTGCTGTGCCTCAAAATAATCCGAAAAGAATAAACAATGCAAAGTTAGAAATGAAGACAAAATGGGATAGACTCCAATCATCAGATATGAAAATTGATAAAAAATGTCTTGTTAAATATATGGTTGATGAAGGTGGAATTCCTGAAGTAGATAGTTTCAAGTGGCAGGAAGAAGTACTTGTGCCCAAATCTCTTCGTGAAGAAGAACTGGAGGAAGATGAAATATTGGCGATGAATGCCTATACTAGATTGTGTGACGTGTTAGGTGGTGAAGTTGAAGATGGAACTTGCTGAGATAGAATCTACCAGATGCATAATGGTTAAAGATCAAACATTAGGTGATAAGTATAAAACACTAATTGAGAAATATGTCGATGATTCGCTATTGAGTTATATATTTCCATGTTTAGTTGCAGAGTTTAAAAATGCCTATGATAAGGTGCAAGTCACACAAAGATTGATAAAATTTTCAGGGGTTCTTTTTCATTTGTTATGGGTACAAAGTAAGGCTTATAAATCCTTGTTTATAAGCTCTGAATTAGAGGATTGTTTTCAACTTTTTTGGAATGGTAAATATATAAATAATAGTGCTTTTCCTTTGCAAATTATAGATTATGCAAATCAATCGCTTAATAAAGATTTTAAAGAGTATTTAGTTAAACAATCAGATGTATATGCAAAATGGGCAATCATTATAAATCAATATATGAATATGGAATATAAAGAATTTAATGATTTGAATCATCCATACTACGAACTTCTTGAAGAACTGCTAATTAGCCTGCCCATTTTGAAAAATTCATTGATAGAAAAGGATAATGATGGGACAATAAACTTAGCAATTAGGATTTCTAAAAAAAATACTATTATGACAGAAGTCTATCCAATAGTTAAAGAATATGATTCCCATGATAATAAGTACCTTTATCTACACAATGTTAGAAAAGAAGAAAATGACTATATTTTCACATACACTACAATTGATGGCGATGTTGTTCAATCAGAATCTTCCCGTTCAAATAAAAAATTTTATCCATGTTGGCTGAATATAATTGGAAAAGTTGAAGAAAATGGTATGAATCATTTTGTTTTAAATAAATTAGTAGGTAATAGCTATAATATTATTAATAAATTAGGTTATTGTTTTTCTGATGTTAATCAAAAGTCACCAGAGAGACTTAAAATGCAAGAGGAACTTTTTTATGAATTTAGAGATGAATTAGAAGATATGAAGTGTAATAACCGTCCTATACTAGATAAATATACTGCTCTGTTACTTAGGGTAGGTTCCACACAAGTTGTTAGGCATATTATTGAACAGCAAACTATACTATACGTTGATTATTTGAAAAAAATATGTAATGATGAAAATAAATACAGGTTATATGAAAAATATATTGAGGATAATATTCAGGAGCAAAATAATATTATCGACAGGTACTTTAGGGTAGATATTGAGAAAAATGGTATCCGTGATATTAAAAAGAAGCGAAAAATTGATATTATTTGTGCTGTCATTATGATGGCTGCAGGAGATGAAGGTATTAATATCCCTTGTTATGTTGAGACATTAATTGATAAAATTGAAATTTTGAAGAAATTGAAATGTAACGACAACATGACTGGTAAGGTTGTTGATGCTGGAAAAATGCTTGAAAGAACCATTCGATTTTTAATAGTATATTATACTATGTTAGTAAGTTATGCACAGGTATTCTTTATAGAATCTAAGCAAAGTGCTGATGTAAATATTATTATAGAGAAGAGTGAAAAGGAAGCTCAAAAGGTTATTAAGAAAACTGTTAAAGAATTACAAGCCATGCCTTTGGGTCTTTTAATCAATAAATTATTAGAACTATGTAAAGAATTAAGCCCATCAATAACAAATGATTGTAAAAATCAAGAGAACAAAGCTGAAACTCAAAAAATAAATAGAGTATTTGATTCAAAAGTGTTTAAGTATGAAATATTCAGTAAATTCACAGAAAGAGTTGAGATGTGTAAGTTTCAAAAATTAGAAGAACTTACTGGGAACCTTACAAAGTATATCAATCAATCAAAACATGATTTATTATCAGTTGATTATTTTATTTCTAATAATTTATCAAATTCTTTTATTGATGATGTACTCAAGTTTATGGATTTTCTAAGATATAATACTTATGAGGAAAAAGAAGTAGAAACAGGACGGTACTTAACATATGATCCTATCTACCCAATGGTAGTTTCCTTTGAAAGAGTTTATAGAAATAAGGACGGAATTATTTTGAGTGAATATAAAATGGTCACAGATGATAGATTAATAAACAATATTAAGATGATATCATTATATAACTATGAGGCTCAAGAGGAGTACTACTGTTTACCTAATGTGAGTAAGATCTTTGGTGAGTGGTGGATTGAGCCATTCCTAATAAAATGTAGTTTTATTGATCGTGAAATATTAAATCTGGGGGAAAAAAATGAAAATTAACGAAACGATAAAGATTAAAGATGGTATTATTAATTTTAAATGTCTTGGAAATAAATGCCCACAAAATTGTTGTGGGCCTTATGAAGGAGCGGTTACTGGCATTGAGTCTATAGATGAGTTTGGATTTCATAATACATTTTTAACAGAAGAAGACGTAATTAAGCTTCAACAAAATGGCTATGGATTTTATATAAATACATTACCTACAGGTGAAAAGGTGATGAAACTTAATCCAGATAACTCTTGTTTTGCTTTTCAAGATGGAAAGTGTACAATTCATGCTTTTAAACCCACGTTATGCAGAGCATATCCATTTTATATTGATATGTTTTCAGGATTATGTGGTATAACTGATAAATGTCCAGGCTTTGGTGCAGGAGAAACATTATTAGAAGATATGATTAATGATATTCGAGCATCTACTGAAATGTATATGCACTGGCTAAAACAGATTGAAAAGAGTAAATTATGCGGTAAATGATATTACATCACATAAAATATAGAATAACAGTTAATGGATACCCTGTTTCTAGGAACAGGGTATTCTTTTTTTGAAAACATATTAGGTATATACATTTGAATTTGTACAGGATTTTTTTGTATCTGAGGATACTGAATGTTGAAAAAGATAATCCTATAATTAAAGCATAAGTTTAATAAAAAAATGGAGGGAAAAGTATATGAAGATTTTAAAAGAAATGACTATAGGTGAAGTTGTAAGAAATTATCCGGAGTGTGTAGAGGTTCTCTTTAGTTTTGGTATGGGCTGCGTTGGATGTCCATCAGCACAAGCTGAAACAATAGAAGAAGCATGTCAAGTTCATGGCATAGAGGTTGAAAAACTTATTAAGGAGTTGAATGAAGCTGTAAAATAAGGGGAGGAAATGGATGAGTGCATTTTTAGGAAAAATTCATTATTGGTTATATAAAAAAATTCAGTTGCATGAAAAATTCATAGAGGAAGTAGCTAATCTGGCTAAAAGCAAAGGCTATAATAGTGAAATGCTGTTAAATGAAAGTTATTCAAGATATGGATATCCTGTAACCGGTGAACTGGAAAGTGAAATAGAACATTCTAATATTCATGGCTGGCTTCAGGAAAGAATAATTAGTGTAGAAAGCAGATTAGCATATGTTGTAACTGAATTGCTAAAGGGCAACGTGGTTAAAAAAGAAGACATTGATGAGATTTTTTATCAAAATGGAGTAAGTGTAAAGAAGGAATTGGATATAAATGAAGACTCTCCACAAGAGTTCTTTAAGCTGATTTTTGATTATATGCTTGAAGGAATGCCTTGTGATAGGGTGAATGAAGTAACTGAGAACAGTGAAACTATGGTTCAGTGGAAAATTACAAGAGACATCCATAAGCATTATTGGGAGGCAGTTCAAGGGGATGTTAATAATTTTTATTCTTTCAGAGATGAGTGGATTAATGGATTCTTAAGTGCAAGTGGTGCTGGATATAAATATACAAGAGCAGAAAATGATATAAATACAATAGAGAAGGTGTAATTTCATGGATGGAATAGTATTAATGGTGGAGGAGCATAAATATATAAAAAGAATGCTTAAGATTGTGAGAAGAGCCTGTTTTGATGTTATAAATGGAAAAGAAATTGATTTTATTGATTTTGAAAAGATGATTGACTTTGTAAGAAATTATGCGGATAAGCATCATCATGAAAAGGAAGAGAAAATTTTATTTAATAAAATGGTTGATGAAATTGGAGGTGCAGCTGAAAAGCTAGTTAAATTTGGGATGCTTGTTGAACATGACTTTGGAAGGCTGTATATGAAGGATCTTGAAGAAGCTCTTGGTAAAGTTAAGGCTGGTGATGATGAGGCAAAGCTTGATGTAATAGCAAATGCAGTATCATATACAAATTTATTATCTAGACATATAGATAGAGAGGACAATGTTGCATATCCTTTTGCTAAGAGAGAGCTTTGTGAAGAAACCTTGAAGAAAGTTAATATGGAGTGTCATACCTTTGAGGAGGAAACAAATAAGGCAGGAGTGCAAAATAAGTATATTAAGATGTTAGAAATACTTGAGGAAAAATATAAGTAAAGATAATTAAAAAGAGGCCAAATGGCTTCTTTTTAGTTGACAGAGATGGTCTAGAAAACCCCGCAAGAGTTTTGTACGCTCACGGTTACCGGTCTCATTTTACTACTTGAGGATATCACCTTTTTGTATCATGAGATACCGAATTCTGCTAATAGAAATATTATAATAAAACATGGAAATAACAATCTGAGATTACAAAGGTCAATATTGATCAGGATAATATTTTAATAATAAGATAATGGAGGAAAATTATGTTAGAAAAAATATATAAATATTCAGCAGATGATAAAGGAACAATAGAAAGAATTATTAATGATGAAAACCTACATTTAAATCATATGGTAATTAATAAAGGAGATGGATTGCCAGAACATTTTTCCAACTCTAATGTGTACATGATAGTAATAAGAGGAATATTATCACTTCAGTTAAACGAGCAAGATGTACATCAGTACGTTAAAGGAAATATATTAAATATACCTTATAATACTAAAATGAATGTTAGAAATAACCATGAAAATATCTTAGAAATCTTTGTTGTTAAAGCTCCAAACCCTAAGAACTATGTTAAGTAAAGTATTGTAATAAAAATCTTATGATTAGAAAAAACTAATAGAGTTAAAGCAAACGATATTAGGAGGTTTAATCATGGAAAATGCAATGTTTTGTTATCAGTGTGAGCAGACGGTTGGCGGCAAAGGTTGTACTAAGAGTGGAGTTTGTGGAAAAACTCCCGAAATAGCAAATTTACAAGATTTGTTAATATATCAGTTAAAGGGGATTTCCTGCTATGCCAAACCTTTAATTGAACAAGGAAAAATTATAGATAAAAAAATAGTAGAATTCGTTGAAAATGGTCTATTCACAACATTAACAAATGTAAACTTTGATGCTGAGGTTCATGTAAAATTATTAAAGGAATCACAAAAGATAAAAGAAGATTTAAGACAGCAGGCCCCTGAAGGACAATATACAGAGCAAGCTACCTATAACCTAAGTTGTACTAAAGAAGAGATGTTAAAGGATTCAATAAAAGCAGGGATTATGTATGATCAGGGTATTGATGAAGATATTCGCTCCTTAAGATCAACTATATTATATGGATTAAAAGGAGTAAGTGCTTACGGACATCAAGCAAGATTCCTTGGATATATTAATGACCAAGTAGATCAATTTTATTTCTTAGGGCTTGAATCTACCACAAATAACAACTTAAGC
>Ga0316601_100000360_pt1 | contig 18949 bp, 16 predicted proteins | sample OWC_soil_day5_no_FD_207663 | JGI IMG/M metagenome (GOLD analysis project Ga0316601, IMG submission 207663) | Wetland soil microbial communities from Old Woman Creek delta, Ohio, United States - OWC_soil_day5_noCT | ecosystem: Environmental > Terrestrial > Soil > Wetlands | place: USA: Ohio... | reverse complement strand
GGGTCGAAAGAACCGTCGGGCTTCTTTTTGAAACGGACCCCGAAAGTCTCCAGGTCCCCGGCCCGTTCTCGAGCCCGGGTCACCAGGGTTTCAACGAGGTTTTCATCTCCCAGGAGCCGACCTCCTTCTACGGTGTCACGGAAGTGGGTTTCCTCCGTATCCCCCGGATGGCAGACCGCCTGGTAGGCTTCCATGGCCATAGGAGTCGTCCCTGACCGGCCGATGGGGCCTTTGTTCGCCACAATAACTTCGCAGCCCCGGGAAGCCGCCTCGATGGCCGCCCGCATCCCGGCCCCGCCGGCCCCGATAACCAGAACATCTGTTTTTATGATCGATTGATCAGACCTGTCCAATTCTTTGTAACCGCCTTTATTTTGCCGCCAAAAAATATATCTTCCCTTCGTCCCTCTGCTCCCCGGCCATCCAGCCAGCCCTTTCTCCGCTCCCCCAGAAAAAATCAACCCGGCCGCTCCCCTGCATGGCCGCTCCCGTATCTTGATTGAGAACAAACCGTCTTAAAGGCGCTTTTGCAGCCGCCTTTCCTCCTCCGTTCAAAACCGGCCGGCGGGCGATCAAATAGGCCAGGGCCCCCGGCGGATAGACGCTGTGGTCCGTCGCGATGGATCGTCCCGCCGTAAGGGCGACGCCCAGCGACCCGTAGGGGCCTTCTCCGCTCTCAATCGGCCGGAAAAATATGTACCGTTCATTCTGATTGAAGATCTCCTCTGCTCTTTCCGGGTTTTCCCGAATAAACTCCCTTACCCGTCTTAAGGAAAGGTCCTGGTCCGGAATGCACCCCAACTGGACTAAATACTGGCCTATCCCCCGGTAGGGCCGGCCGTTTGAACCGGCAAACCCCACCCGGACAATTTTTCCTTCCGGCGTGCGGATCTGCCCGGAACCCTGGATGTGAAGAACGAATCTCTCCCAGGGGTCCTTCAGCCAGGCCAGTTCATATCCCCGGCCCAGAAGAGCCCCCCGGCTGTCGATTTCCTCGCGGGCATAGTACGGAACCAAATTCCCGTTTTCCAATCGCCCGATTTTCTTTTTCCCGCTTTCGTTCCCGAATGGCAAAACGCTCTCTTGAATTTCCACCAAGTCGTCCGGAAGCCGGTAAATCGGGTAAAGGTACTTATCCCGGCGCTCCAGGCTGCCCTCAAGGACCGGCTCATAATATCCGGTAAGAAGAAGGGGCGGGTCTGAATCATCCCCGGGTTTGCCGATAAAGGCGAACTTTTCCGATATTCTTGTCTCCATTTCCGCCTTGCCCCCGGATAAAAAATACGCCTCTCGAAAGAGTTTGAGAGTTCGGTGGGTTCTCTCCGGGGTAAAGAAATTCTGGAACAAACCCGACCACGAACGGATCGACTCCCCGCCGGCCATCTTTTTTTCGAGAAATTCCAGGCTCTTGTCAATGGCCGCGAGGAGGGATTTTTTGTCCCCGTCATCCGTCAGGGGATAAAGATCCTTTCCCGATCGAAAGACGGGGGGTTCCTCTCGGCGCAAAGGTTCTTTTGAAGGCGGGGGAACGCAGCTCAACAGCATGAGAAGAGAAAATAAAACAAGGTCTCGTTTCGGGCGCAAAGGATTTTCCTCAAGCGATAGGACTAAAGAATCCGAAGATTTTTATAGAATAATTTAATGCTTCCCTATGTCAAGCTTTTTTTGATACATTATTTCCACCGATTTTCTCGGCCCCTTACCACCCCTTGGACCCTGCCCTGCAATCGGGTCTGGAGGAGACCTGTTGATGAAAAAGCGCATCTTCATTGTCATTCCTGCCGTTTTGGTTGTCGCTGCGCTCATTTTTTATTTTCGATTCTGGCAGAACCGCAACAACCAGGGCGCGCGGATTCCCATTTCGGGGAATATTGAAGCCACGACAGTAGATGTTTCTTTCAAGATCCCGGGCAAAATCGAGCAACTCCTGGTGGAGGAGGGGGATTTTGTCAAAACCGGCCAACTCATAGCCGTCCTCGAACACAAGGATCTCCTGGCGCAAAAGGCCAAAGCCGAGGCTTCCCTCGAGGCAGCCCAATCCCGCCTTCCCACGCTCCGGAAAAATATCGAATTCCAGGACAAGTCATCCACCCAGGAGATTTTTCAGGCCGAGGCGGCCGTGCAGGCGGCCGAATCCCGCCTCCAGCAGCTCCTGAGCGGTTCCCGCCCCCAGGAGGTCCGGGCGGCCAAAGCCGATGTCGACCAGACCCTTGCTGATATCGAGAAGCGCAAGGCGGACATGGAAAGGGCAAAGAAGCTCCACCAGAGCCAGTTCATTTCCGCCCAGGAATGGGATGCCGCCCGCACCGCCTATGAAATGGCCCTGGCCAATCATCGCAAGGCCAAGGAATATTATGCCCTCGTTGTGGAAGGGCCCCGCAAAGAGGAAATTGAGACGGCCCGGGCCCAGCTCAATCAGGCCCAGGCTTCCCTGCGCCTGGCGAAAACCCGTAAAATCCAGGTTGACGCTTTGCGGCGCGAACTGGAGACCGCGAAAGCCCAGGTCAAGGAGGCGGCCTCGGCCCTGGAGGTAATCCAGACTCAAATTGAGTACAGCAAGCTCCACGCCCCTGTTTCCGGAGTCGTTTTGGTCAAAAACACGGAGATCGGCGAATACCTCGTCCCCGGAGGAGCGGCTGTCACCCTTGGCGACCTGGATAAGCCCTGGCTGAAAGCCTTCATCACCGAGACCGACCTGGGCCGCGTGAAATTGGGACAAAAAGTTTCGGTCACCACCGACAGTTTCCCGGGAAAGGTCTATGAAGGGTCGATCACCTTCCTCTCCTCGGAGGCGGAGTTCACCCCCAAGAATGTGCAGACGACCAAGGAGAGGGTCAAACTGGTCTACCGCATCAAGGTCAGTTTGCCAAACCCCAAATATGAATTGAAACCCGGAATGCCCGCCGACGCCCAAATTCATCTGGAGAGCGAATAAATTGCTCACCACAGAGCACACAGAGATCACAGAGAAAATATGAAATCTTTTAAAAACATAGAAATTGGATTTTTTATCGAAGGTTTCAGTTTTACATTGTTTTTTTGCCATTCTTCTGTGTGCTCTGTGGGCTCTGTGGTGAAAATTTTCGATGCCGGCAATTAAAACTGACAACCTAACCCGCGCTTTTGGATCCCTCCTTGCCGTTGACCGCCTGAATCTGGAGGTCCGGCCCGGAGAAATTTTTGGCCTGGTCGGCCCGGACGGGGCGGGCAAAACAACGATCATGCGGATCTTCAGCGGGATCCTCCTCCCAACCGAGGGACAAGCCTCCATCCTCGGCCATTCCGTGAGGAGCGAAGCGGAGCGGATCAAAGATCGGATCGGCTACATGTCCCAGCGGTTTGCCCTTTACGGAGACTTGACGGTCTTAGAGAATATTCATTTTTATGCCGATCTTTATGCAGTTTCAAAAAAAGAGCGCTCCGTCCGAATTCCCCGACTCCTCTCCTTCAGCAACCTCACCCCCTTTCAGGGCCGTCTCGCCCAGAACCTTTCCGGCGGGATGAAGCAGAAGTTGGGCCTGGCCTGCGCTTTGATTCACACCCCGGAGCTTCTGCTGCTCGACGAGCCCACCAACGGCGTCGACCCCGTCTCCCGCCGGGATTTCTGGAACATCCTTTACGATCTGCTCAAAGAAGGGGTGACCATTTTCGTTTCCACGGCCTACCTCGATGAAGCGGAGCGCTGCCACCGCATCGGCCTGATCCACCAGGGAAAGCTCATGTCCGTCGGCACCCCGGCTGAGATCAAAAATCTCCTCCAGGGGGAGTTGTGGGAAATCCGCTGCCCGGAGAAGATGAAGGCCCATGACATCATCAGGCGGCATCCGGGCGTTCGGAGTTCGGGAGTGTTCGGGGACAAGATCCATGTTATTCTCGACCGGGAAGACGTCCGGGCTCAGCTGATTGAATTGCTGACGGAGAAGGGAATCGAAGTTCTTTCCATGCGAAAGATCCCGCCTTCGCTGGAGGACATTTTTATATCCACCATGAACGCATAGCGCAGAGCATATGGCGTAAGGCTCTATTCTCTTTGAAAAAGGGATGGCGGGAGGGGTTTTGAGGCGATATTTCGAACCAAATTTGATGGTCTCGTAAAAAGTCCATCTGTCCCGCTCGGAGCGGGATTGCGCTGCATGCGGTGCCTGAGGGGCCTGAGTCCCCTCAGGGACCTAACTCCTCAGTTTTTGCGCGTCTTGCATCTGGAGCTTTTTGCGAAACCATCGTTTTGCAGACTTTTTACGAGTTCATCAAATTTGACCCGAAGATTTTACTGCAGGCGGGGGAGGGACTTTTTCTCAAACGCTATGGGCTTTGCGCTCGGCGCTATGCGATCTGAAGTCAAATGAATGTTCCAATCGAAGCAGCGGCGGCCGGCCTTTGGGCCGTAGAAATCACCGATTTAGTCAAAACCTTCGGGTCATTCACCGCGGTTGACCATATTTCCTTGACCGTCAACCGCGGGGAGATCTTCGGCTTCCTGGGGCCGAACGGCGCCGGGAAATCGACGACGATCCGCATGCTCTGCGGCATCCTTGCCCCCTCCTCCGGTCGGGGGAAGGTCTCCGGCTTCGACATCTTCACCCAGGCGGAAAAAATTAAGCAGAACATCGGCTACATGTCCCAGAAATTTTCTCTGTATGAGGACCTGACCGTCGAAGAGAACTTGAATTTTTTCTCTGGAATCTACACGATTCTCCCTTCTCTTATCCCGGAACGGAAGGAATGGGTGTTGAAGATGGCCGGTCTTCAGGAGAAAAGGCTCGCGATTACCCGCAACTTGGCCGGCGGATGGAAACAGCGCCTGGCCCTGGGTTGCGCGATCCTCCATGAACCGTCGATCCTTTTCCTCGACGAACCCACCTCCGGCGTCGATCCTCTTTCCCGCCGCCAGTTCTGGGACCTGATCTACGAAATGGCCGGGAAAGGGGTCACCATTTTTGTAACGACCCACTACTTGGACGAAGCCGAGTACTGCGACCGCCTGGCCCTGATCAACCAGGGCAGGATCATCGCCCTGGGAACCCCGGCCGAACTGAAAAGCGGCCATATGCCGGAAGACGTGTGGGAACTGGAGACAGAGCGGCTGGTCGAGGCGTTGGGATTTTTGAAGGGAATAGCAGGGACTCCCCTTGAACCTTTATTGAGGGGAGTCGCCGTCTTTGGAAACACCCTGCATGTGGTGACCGCCAAGGGCGCAGACCTGGCCTCCGTCATCCCTGCCCTTCTTGCCCGGAGGCAAATCTCTGTTAGCCGGTTGGAAAAAATCGAGCCGTCCTTGGAGGATGTGTTTGTGGCTTTGGTAGAGGAAAAGAAACAAAATTTGTTGTAGGGGTGGTTCGCGAACCTTCCGTCTTAATCTTTGAGAGGATAAAAGCAGTGCCTAACGAAGATCGAAAATTAAATCGTCGTTCTATGCGATTGAAGGAATATGATTATACTCAATCCGGAGCATACTTCCTGACCCTTTGTGCCTATAATCGGAAATGTTTATTCGGAGAGATCATAGATTCTCAAATAATATTAACCGAGCTGGGCAAGATTGTTAAAGAAGAATGGGAGCGATCGCCATCGGTTCGCAGCGGAATAGTCCATGATGAATTCATCATTATGCCCAACCATATTCATGGCATCGTTTTTATCGAGAATCCTGATCATAAAGGAGTAGGGGCGACCGGCCGGTCGCCCCTACAAATAACAGCCCGAGGCCCGCAAAAACTCTCTTTGGGCGCGTTCGTTTCCAATTTTAAAGCCTCTGTAACACTTCGATTCAAAAAAATATCTCTTTCAAAAAATCTTTTGGTCTGGCAACGCAACTACTACGAACACGTCATCCGAAACGATATCGATCTGGAAGAAATAAGGGAATATATCCAAACGAACTCCTCAAAATGGCTGGAAGACGAAAATCACCCGGCAAGAATGAAAAAATGATGAGATAAGGGCGATTCACGAATTGCCTAGTGGGTCTTTAAGAAACCAAAATGAAATTTGTCCGCCTCAAAGCCATCGCCTGGAAGGAATTTATTCAGATCATTCGGGACCCGACGAGCCTGGCGCTTGCCCTTTCCATTCCGGTTCTCCTTCTCGTTCTCTTCGGCTATGCCCTGACCCTGGATGTCGACCGAATCCCCACCGTGGTTCACGACCTGGACCGAAGTCCCCAAAGCCGGGACCTGATTGACCGTTTTCTCCGGTCGAAATATTTCCAGTTGGAAGAGACAGCGGATAACTACGCCCATCTGCAGGATAAGATCGATCGCGGGCAGGCCCTCATGGGGCTCGTCATCCCCGCCCATTTTTCCCGGGACCTGAAAGCCGACCGGGAGACTTCCATCCAGATCCTCGTCGACGGAACCGACGCCAACACGGCCACCATCGCCTTGGGGTATGCCCAGGCCATCGTCTCCCTCTATTCCCAGGAACTCCTGGTCCATAAGATGAACCAGCTGGGGGTCGGGAATATCTTCCCGCCGGTTGAACCCCGCATCCGCATCTGGTTCAACCCCGACCTGGAATCGAAAAACTTCATCATCCCCGGCCTGATCGCCGTGATCATGGTCATCCTGGCCACTATCCTGACTTCCAGCACCATTGCCCGGGAGTGGGAAAGGGGAACCATGGAGCAGCTCATCTCCACCCCGATCCGCAACGGCGAACTCATCGTCGGAAAGCTCATTCCCTATTTCGCCATCGGGATGTTCGACCTCGCCCTCACCGTGGTCATGGGCCGGTTTCTCTTCGAAGTCCCCCTGCGCGGAAGCGGCTTTCTCCTCTTCTCCCTGGCGGGGCTGTTTTTATTGGGGGCCATCTCCCAGGGCGTCGTAGTTTCCATTATTGCCAAGAATCAGCTGCTTTCCAGCCAGATCTCCATCGTCCTGTCCTACCTCCCCACCTTTATCCTTTCCGGTTTCATTTATCCCATCGCCAACATGCCCAAGCTGATCCAGGCGATCACCTATATTATCCCCAGCCGGTACATCGTCTCGGTCCTGAAAGGGATTTTTTCCAAAGGAGTGAATCTCGATATTCTCTGGATGGAGGCCCTTCTGCTTCTGGTCTACGCCTCGGCGATGATCGTCTGGGCCCTGAAAAGATTTCAAAAGAGGATCGCCTGATGTGGCAGCGGCTGAAGAGCATGGTCATCAAGGAATTCATCCAGGTCTTCCGGGACCCGCGGATGCGGGTGATCCTGTTTATCCCGCCGGTCATGCAGCTCATCGTCTTCGGGTATGCGGCCAATACCGACATCCGCAACATCCGCCTGGCCGTCTACGATCTGGACCGCACTCCCGAGAGCCGGGAATTGGTTTTTCGTTTCTCCTCGTCCGGGTATTTCCGAGTAGCAGCGGAGGCCGCCGATCCCGCGGATATCCGCCGGCGGATCGATGAAGGAAGCGTCAGCGCCGCCCTGCAGATCAACAACGACTTCGCCCGGAAACTCCGCCAGCGAACCGGCACCAGCGTGCAGATCATTGTCGACGGAACCGATTCCAACACGGCCTCGATCGTCATGTCCTACGCCCAGCGGATCGTGGCCGAATATTCCCGCCTCGTCTTACTGGAGAGATTTAACAGATTGCCCGGAGTCCCGGACCGGATCAAGCGGCCCTTTTTCAGAAGCGGCGGCATCGAAATCCAGTCGCGGGCTTTTTTCAACCCCAACCTGGAAAGCCGGAATTTCTATGTTCCCGGGATCATTGCCCTGCTCATCATGCTGGTGACCCTCATCCTGACCTGCATGGCCATCGTTCGGGAAAGGGAAATCGGGACCATGGAGCAGATGATCGTTTCCCCCATCCGGCCTGTGGAGCTGATCCTCGGGAAAACAATCCCCTTCGCTATCGTAGGCTACATGGATGTCGCCCTGGTCACCTTTGTGGGCGTTTTCTTATTCGAGGTCCCGATCCGGGGGTCCCTCCCGCTGCTCTTATTTTCAACCACCCTTTATCTGCTGAGCAGCCTCGGGATCGGCCTCTTTATCTCCACGATCTCCCGGACCCAGCAGCAGGCGATGATGAGCATGTTTTTCTTCTTCGTCCCGGCCATCCTCCTCTCCGGGTTCATCTTCCCCATCGCCAATATGCCCGAGGTGGTACAATATTTCACCTATCTCAATCCGCTTCGTTATTTCCTGGTTATCATCCGGGGGATTTTCCTGAAAGGCAACGGCTTCGAAATTCTCTGGCCGCAAATGCTCTCCCTGGCTATTCTGGGGTCAGTGGTTTTCATTTTCAGTTCGCTGCGGTTTAGGAAGAGATTGGAATAAAATCGGAAGCAGGGAGCTCGGAATAGGGGGCAGGAGGCACATGGCGAAACGCAGAGCAGGAAGCGCATAGCGTGCGGGATCAGGATCAGGTCCGGCATGAGAAGCCGGCGGGCATACATGTCGCTATACATAAACCTGCAAATTGGCTTTTCAATCTTTATTCTTTTGCTATGCGCTCTGCACTTTGCGCTATGCGTTTTTGTTTTTCACGGCTTGAACGCTTCCCAGTCCACCACGCCTCTTTCGAGGAGGTCGATGGTTTCCCGGTACATTTCCCGTTTCAAGGTTCTGAAAATCTTCCGGTCCTTGGCTGCTAATCCGGCCGCGATTTCGATGGCCCTCTGCTGAACCTGGTCCAGGGGGACGGCTTCATCCACGATGCCCATCCCCTTCGCTTCCGTTCCGCCGATTCTCTTCCCGGTTAAAACGGTGTCCCGGAAAACGGCCGGGGACATCCGGCACCGGATCAGCGAATTCATTCCCGGGGCCAGGGGGATCTTGATATCCACCTCCGGAAGGCAGAAAAATCCCCGGTCGGCCCGCATCACCCGGTAATCGTGGGCCAGGGCCAGCATGGCGCCGGCCGCAAAGGCATGGCCGTTCATGGCGGCTACCGTGGGCACCGGGAAGGCCATCAATCTGCCTAAGAATTTCAGCACTTCGGGAATGAAGGTCTCCCACTCGTTCTTCCCTTCCCCCATGAGCCAGGCGAGGTCGAGCCCGTTGGAATAAAATTTCTCCTCTCCCCCGATGGTGATCAGAGCCGCCGGTCCCGAAGACCTTTCGATCTGGTCCAGGGCCTGATTCATAGCGCTGATAAAGCCCGGGTTGAACCGGTTTTCCCCCGCTTCCATGGTGATGACAAACACTTCCTCCATTTTCCGCAAATTCACGCTCGGCATCAGCATCCCCATTCATCCTCTTTCCGTTCCTGACAAAAAGAGGAATTGGATTTTTTATCCTTTATAGCCAAATCCGTCGAGATAGTAAAGAGGCTCGATAAAGAAAAAGAAAGGATTTGGAGAGTCGGTTCAGGCGGGAAGGGCCTCCGGCTTATTGAGTCGGAGGCCTGAAGGGAATCAATCAAACAGGTAGCTTGGGAACCAGGTGGCGAGTTCAGGAAATACCATGAGAATAAAAATGGCTATCACCTGCAGGACCATGAAATCCATCATCCCTTTGTAAATCGTTCCCAGCTCCCATTCCGGCACGACGGCTTTCAAGTAATATGCCGACATCGCCACTGGAGGTGATAGGAACGCCGTCTGCAAATTCACCGCCACCAGGGTCCCGAACCAGACCAGATCGTACTTCATGGCCATGACGATGGGCATGAGAATCGGCAGGAACAGGTAGATGATTGCCGGCCACTCGAAAGGCCACCCGAGAAGAAAAATCAGGGCCATGAGGACTAATAGCATTATAAAAGGAGAAACTTGCAGGGCAAGCAGCGTCCTGGTCATTAAATCGGCGGACCCGAGGCGCGCAAAGACCGCCCCGAAGACGTTCGAGGCGACCCCCAGGAAAATCACCATGCTGCTCGTCTGGAGGGTTCCGATGGCGGCGATGCGGAACTTCTCCCAGGTGAGCTTCCGATAACCAATGGCCAGGAGAACGGATCCGGTAGCGCCCATGGAAGCCGCTTCGGTCGGAGTTGCCAGTCCCCCCAGAATGCTTCCTAAGGTCGCGGTGATTAGAAGACCCAATGGGACCATGCCGAAGAAAACTTCTTTCAGGAGAATCTTTGCATCTGTGATCCTCTCCTCCTTGGGGATGGGAGGCCCGAGCTTTGGATTTATCTGGCAGCGAATGATCAGATAAACGATGTACAGCCCTGCCAGCAGGAATCCCGGCCCGAAGGCGGCGGCGTAAAGCTTGGCCACCGAAACCCCGAGCACCGGACCCATTACGATGAGCATGACGCTGGGCGGAACGAGGATGCCCAGCGTCCCTCCGGCGGCGATTGCCCCGGCGGCAAGTCTCGGACTGTATCCGCACCGGATCATGATTGGGGCGGACATGATTCCTAAAACGGTAACCGCGGCCCCTACGATCCCCGTGGCCATGGCAAAAACCGTTGCGGTCAGAACCACCCCTAAATAGAGGGAACCCTTGAGGGGGGCAAGCAGGTTTCGAAAAGCCTCGAACAGCCTTTCCATCAACCCCGCCTGTTCCGTCATGTAGCCCATGAAGATAAAGAGCGGAACGGCAGCCAGGACTTCTTCCTGCATGAAGCCGAAGGACTGGGAGACCATGAGGTGGAAAACAATGTTTCCGAAAGAGTAATACCCAAAAATCAGGGCCACAAAAATCAGGGTAAAAGAGATGGGGAAACCGACGAAAATCACCCCGAGAAGGAAAGCCAGCATGATGATGCCCAGAAGTTCGCCGCTCATTTCCACTCTCCCTTCTTCCAGGCATGAAGACTCTTTATGAACTCGGAAACCCCCTGGATCAGGAGAAGAGCGGCTGTTATCGGAATTACGGTCTTGAAGGGGTAAATAATGGGCATCCAGGGGCTGTTGGAGGATTTCTCATTGGTAGCCCAGGAATGAGACGCATAATCGATGCCGGAGATAAGATAAAAGATCATCCCCGGAAAAAAACAGACCAGATACAGGATCGCGTCAATTTTCCCCTGTCTCTTGGGGTTCCAATTGTTGTAAAGCAAATCCGTCCGGATGTGCCCCTTCTTCAGGAGAGTATATGCGGCTCCGAGCATAAACAGACTTCCGTAAAGCATATAAGTCATGTCATAAGCCCAAACCGTAGGTGCTCCGAATAAATAACGCGCCAGCACTTCATAGGCAACCGCCCCTATAAGAGGGTATACCATATAGGAGACAAGCCTCCCGATAAAATCGGAAAACTTGTCGATGGCATTCACATACTTCCAATATCCTTCCACGAAAATCCCCTCCAATCTATATTAATCTCTTTGCGCAGCCTTTCTATATAAAAGAAATCCCGGATTTCCTCCGGGAATATAAGGTCCTTGGGAATTTCTAATAAAAGAAAAAAGCCAAGATTTATACATCCTCACCTTTCTCTCTTTCCCCTTAACATCAGGGGAAAGAGAGAAAAGGAGTTATGTCCATAGAGTTTGGAAATTCCTACTTTTTTGCAGGAGCTTTAGCAGGGGCTGCTGCCGGCAGCTTTCCGGCTTTCGTTACTTTATACGGGTTCAGCGCTGCCCAGTAGTAATCGGCGGCCAGGTCGTAAGGAGGATGGGCAATGCGCCGATAGGGAACCACCCTTTCCGCCCAGGCTTTCTGCGAAGCGTAAATTTTGGCAAAAGTCGGGTTTTCTTTTACGTATTTCTCAGCCACTTTGTCCCAGGCTTTCAAAACTTCCATCAAGATTTCCCGTGGGGTTTCCATGACCTTGACATTATGTTTGGTGATCAGGGTCATCATGTCCTTGCTGTTTTGATCGATCATAAAGCAATCAAAGAATCCCACCGTGGCATAAGCCGCATTTTCGACAATTGCCTTGAGATCAGCGGGGAGGGCTTCCCATTTGGCTTTATTGATGAGGACTTCCATCATCCCCGTAGGCTGGTGCACGCCCGGATTGTAGTAATATTTGGCCACGTCCTGGAATCCCATCTTCATGTCCGCCGAAGGATCGCTGAATTCGCCGGCGTCGATAACGCCCCTCTGGATGGCCGGGACGATTTCACCGCCGGGGAGAATCACCACGCTCATTCCCAGGTTTTTGAAAACCTCCGACGCGGCACCGGCAGCCCGGAATTTCAATCCTTTGAATGATTTGATGTCGGCGATGGGCTTCTTGAACCAGCCCTGGGGTTCCGCAGTTTCACCCGAGGCCGGGAAGGCGACTACGTTCATCTTCAGATCGTTTTGGAGTACTTCGTTGTACATTTTCAGACCGTCCCCCAGGTATAACCAGGAGAGCCAGTCAAGGTTATCCATCCCGAAAGGTCCGCCCGCCGCGCTGCTGTAAAGGGTGCAGGCGGGATGTTTCCCGAACCAGTATCCCGGCCAGGAATGCCCGGCATCCAGGATCCCCTTGTGAACGGCGTCCAAGACTTCAAATGCAGGAACAATGGCCCCGGCTGCCGAAACTTCGATTTTCAGGCGGCCGCCGGCCATGGCATTGACTTTTTCGGCAAATTTGTTTGCAGAAACCTGGTGGTTATCGGCCGCGGTCCAGGTGCTCTGCATTTTCCAGACGATCGGCTGTTGCGCGGCTGCCAAAGCCGCAAATGAAAGGACCAAAACGAATCCCAAAACAACTACAAACGCCTTTTTCATATTTCCTTCCTCCCTTTAAGATTGAACTGCGCACGGCTCAATTTAGCAATCTACTTTCCCCTGAATCAGAAGTCAAGTGTTTTTTTGCCCTTTTTTCATAGATATTTCAAGAAATTAACCCCCACAAAGAGCGGGAATAGCTTTTTGATTTTTTCTATACCCTACCTCCTACGCCCTACCCCCTTATTTAATTCCCGCCATCGTCTCCACCGCTTTAACCACCGCCGAATCGTCCTCTTTCCCATGACCCAAATTGCTGGCCATTTGATAGATTTCCCGGGCCAGGGTGGTCAAAACCAGGGGTTGTTTGACCGATTTCGCCATTTCCAGCACGTACCCCAGGTCCTTCACCAAAATATCCAATTCCCCCCGGCAGGCAAAGTCCCGATCCACCATCCGGTAGGCCCGGTTTCGGAACATCCAGCTGTCCCCGGCGCTCTTGGGAATTACCTCCAGGATTATTTTCGGGTCCACTCCAGCTCTCGTTCCCAAAGAAACGGCTTCCGCCACCGCCAGGTTATTCACCGCCACCAGGAGATTATTGACCAGCTTCAAACTGAGCCCGTTTCCAAGCCCGCCCATATAATAAATGTTTTTTCCCATGGCCTGCAAAAGGGGAAGGCATTTTTCATACGCTTCTTTTTTGCCTCCCGCCATGATGGAAAGAGTTCCGGCCTCCGCCCCTTCCTTCCCGCCGCTGATAGGCGCATCCAGGACTTGAACGCCCTGGGCCTGCAATTTTTCTCCGAGGCTTCGGACCTGCGAGGGGGCAATGGTGCTGCTCACAATTAAGATATCCCCGGATCGAAGCCCCTCTTTCAGGCCCTGCTTCCCAAAGACTACTTCTTCAATTTGGGCGAAATTCAAAACCACGAGGACTGAAACCCGCGTTTTTTGGGCGACTTCCAACAGGCTCCCGGCGGCCTGGCCTCCCATTTCTCGAAATTTTTCCCGTGCGTCTTTCCTGACATCAAAGCCGATAACCGGGAACCCGGCCTTCAAAAGGTTCCCGGCCATTCCCATTCCCATATTCCCCAGCCCGATGAAGCCGACAGGTTCTTTCATCTCCACCTCCGATTAGAAACCGTGAGAGCGCAGGTCGCAAGCGATGAATTTACTGATGTGCTGCCGTGCTACCGCGATAGGGAGAAAATGACTTTTCCGGCCAGAAATCTAAGCCAATCATTCATTCTTCCCATTTTGCAATTTGCATTTTGAAATTTGCAATTTGCAATACTTCTTCCCCTTATCCTTCCCTTTGCCCTTCTGCCTTATAGTCTTTTTCTTAGTCCCCCGCTGCCTGCGTTTTCCCTTCCCCCTTTAGCCTTGCGCCTTTCGCCTTATACCCTTATGTTATATACCTCGCGCGCTTTCCTCGCCAGCTCTTCCCGGAAGTTCGAGTGGGCGATCTCGATGATTGCTTTCATCCGCTGCCGAATTGTTTTTCCCGCCAACTCCGCAATGCCGCAATCGGTGACGATGTAATCCACGTCGTTGCGGGAAGTAGTCACTGCCGCCCCCTGTTTGAAAACCGGAACGATCCGGCTGAATTCTTTAGCCGTGCTCGGTAAAGCGATTATGGCTTTCCCCCCTTCGGACATCCGGGCGCCGCGGACAAAATCAACCTGTCCCCCCACCCCGCTGAACTGCTGCGGTCCGAGGCTGTCCGCGCAGACCTGTCCAAGCAAATCCACTTCCAAGGCGGAATTGATGGAGATCATCTTCTTGTTCTTGGCGATCACATAAGGATCATTAGTGTAATCAACCGTGTGGATCTCGATCATGGGGTTGTCATCGAGCCAGTCATAAAAGGCCCGGGTTCCCATAAGAAAGGTGACGACAATCTTTCCCTTGTGGATCGTTTTCCTCGACCCGTTGATAACCCCTTTCTCGGCAAGATGCATCACGCCGTCGGCGATCATCTCCGAGTGGATTCCCAGGTTCTTGAAGCAGCCTAAATTCGCCAGAACCGCATCCGGGATACCTCCGATTCCCAACTGCAGGCAGCAGTCATCTTCGATCAGCTGGGCTACGTTCTGCCCGATCTTCTCCTCCACCTCGGTCATTTTTTTCTTATTCAGCTCATAAATCGGCAGGTCTACCTCCACGAGGTGATCGATCTCGGAAACGTGGATGAAAGAGTCCCCGTGGACCCGCGGCATGTTTCGGTTCACCTCGGCAATCAGGATTTTGGCGGTCTCGGCGCTCTTTTTCGTCCAGTCCACGGAAATCCCCAGGCTGCAGAAACCGTTTTTGTCCGGGGGGGAGACGGTAACCATGGCCACATCCACGGGCCACTTGGATTCGAAGAGGGAGGGGATCTCGAAATTGAACCGGGGAATATAATCTCCCCGGCCTTCCCAAATTGCCTGCCGGGTCGGCCCCCCGGCGAAAAGAGCGACGTGCTGAAAGCTCTTTCCATATTCCGGCCGGCAGTAAAGGGCTTCGCCCATGGGGACCTGGTGGACGATCTGAACCCCCCGAAGGTCATCCGCCCTCTTCACCAGCTCCGCCGGCAGAGTCCGCGGTTCCCCGCAGGCGTGGGAAAATGTTACCCGGTCCCCGGAATTTACCAGCTTGACCGCCTCGGCCGCAGTGGTAATTTTCCGCTTATAATCCTCTCGCCAGTTCTTCATTTCGCAAACACCTTCCCCTTTTTTTCCTCTCTGCCTTTCCCCCCGGTTCCGGTAAGGCGGCAAAATAGAGGAGAGATTTTCAAATCCCTTTCCGTTAAAGTTTACCGTCTATTTATAGACCAATATGAAAAGATAGTAAAGATGGATTTGAGACAGGTGAGAATACGGCAGGATACCCGCGTGAATTGAAATCGATCAACCCTATTCCAGCCCGCTTTCCGTTTTTAATTCTGCATTTTTCAATTTGAAATTTGCAGTACTTTTCTTTTGCCCTTTTGTCCTGTTCCCTTTTTCCCTCAAGCCTTTATAGCCTTCCTCACCCTTTCCACTGTCATCGGCAGCTGGAACAACCTCGCTCCGGTAGCATCGAATACGGCATTAGCGATTACCGCCCCTACCAGCATAATCGCGGGTTCGCCGCCTCCCTTCGGGGCAGAGTTGGGATCGTCGATCAAAACAGTTTCGATTTTCGGCATCCGGGAGAACCGGGGGATCTCATAGGTCCCGAAATTGAGGTCGAGGATCTCCCCTCCTTTGAAATGAATCTCTTCGGAAAGGGTATACCCCAGCCCCATCATGACGCAGCCTTCCACCTGCATCTTCGCCCCTTCGGGGTTGATTACCAATCCCATATCCTGGGCGCAGACCACTCTCCGGGGTTGAATCTTGCCGGTATTCCGGTCGGCCTCGACCTCGGCCATCATGGCCACGTAGGTCCCTTCATAATCCCCGCAGGCCACGCCCCAGCCCCTTTTGCTTGGAGAGGGCGCCGGTTTCCACCCGAATCGTTTCGCCGCCGCTTCGAGGACTTTCTTCATCCTCTCGTCCTTCAGGTTCCTCAGTCTGAACTCCAGGGGGTCCATTCCCGCCCCCGAGGCCATTACATCCACGTGGACTTCCCGGCCGAAGGCATTGGTATTGCTCGCCGGGGCCCGCCAGGTGCCGGTGGGGAACGGATGGGTTTCCGGGCCTCCCCACCATCCTCCGTGCGCGCTTGTGCGGTGGTGCGGGATGTCGTAGAACTGGGCGGCGCTTCGGGTCCCGGCGAAATAGACGCGGTAGTCCCAGAAGGTAATCCGCTTCGCCTTATTGATCCCCGATCGCACTTTGACCATGGCGGCCGGCCGGAAGACATCAAGGAAGAACTCCTCCTCCCGCGTCCAGGCAACCTGCACGGGCCGGCCGGCAATCTTGGAAAGAACGGCCGCCTCGGTGGACTGGAGGTTCGGGCTCTTCCCGCCGAATCCTCCGCCCACAAAAGGCGTGATTACCCGGACGCTCTTGGACGGCAGATCGACGGCCCGCGCCACCTCGTCCCGGACTGCGAAAGGCCTCTGGGTGGAAGTCCAGACCGTCGCCTTCTCATTTTCAACAGCCGCCAGCGCGGTGTGGGTTTCCACGGGCGCATGGGCGACGTAGGCGTTCAGATAGGTTTCCTCGAAGACTTTTGCCGCCAGTTTTTCCCCTTCGCGAAGATCGCCTCCGCGGGCCACCACCCCTCCGTCGGGGGCAACTTTGAACAAATGGTCATAGATCGTCCGGTCGTCAATGCTGGGCCGCGGGATATCGAATTCGGCTTTGATTTTTGAAAGGGCTTTGTCGGCGGTTTCCGGATGAGAAGAAAGAACCGCGATCATTCCATTCCGGCGAATAAGCTGGACATCCTTCATCGCTTCAGCTGCGGCCGTATCGACCTTCTTCAGGATCGCCCCGTGGGCCGGCGGCCGTAGAATCCTGGCGTACAGCATTCGAGGGAGGCGGAAATCCCCGGCAAATTTCGCCTCGCCGGTCACCTTTTTTGCGGCGTCGGTCCCGTTAGCAGGCCGGCCGACGATCCTGAGGTCTTTAACGCTTTTCGCCGAAGATCTCCTTTTGAGTTCCCTTTGGATACTTAAATCGCCAACGAGCTCTCCATAAGAAACCCGGACTTCGGGGTTTCTCCTGTCGGAGATGATTCCCTCTTTTGCCTGCAGCCGGTCTTCAGGGAGATTAAGCCGCCTCATGGCCAGCTGTACGAGGATGCTCTTGGCTTCGGCGGCCGCCTCCTTCAGAACCGGGGAGAAATACGGAGTCGTCAAAGATCCGAACGTGCCCGCATCATAAGGGCACAGGGCCGTATCCGCCATGACCATATCCACTGAACTCAAGGGGAGGTCCAGTTCGTCGGCCGCGGTCTGGGCCAGGGAGGTGATGATCCCCTGCCCCAGTTCGACTTTCCCCGTGAACACGGTGATCCTTCCGTCTTCGCCGATCTTAATATAGGCGTTGAAGCTGCCCGCCTCAGTCCCTCCCCTGACAGGTGCCTTGGCCTCCTGGGCGGCAATATCCCCGTGAGAAAGATACACGATGATTCCACCGCCCATGGCTTTCAAAAAATCACGGCGCTTAATCCCGGAAGGCAATCCTTTGCCTGCGGAGAGATTCGGTTCCCTCTTCATCTTTTCCTTCCCCTCATTTCTTTCCCTGCTTCCTGAATGGCCGAAAGAAAGCGCGGGTGAGCGCTGCAGCGGAAGAGATTTCCGTCCATGGCTTTGACGATTTCTTCCGGTTGGGGGTCGGGATTCTCCAGGGGGAAAGAGTAGACCTTCAAGACCATCCCTGCGGCGCTGAACCCCCATTTTTCTCTCTCGCCAAATCCTCTTTTCCCCTGAAAAAGCAAAAAGCCTCACTTTTTGCCACTAAAGTGAGGCTCTCTGCTCTCCGCTATCCCTTTTCAATAAATTCCGAAATATTTACCTCTGCGTTCTGTACGGTGAATTCCTAAATCCCCGCGACACACCCCGGCGCCCGCACCATCAATACCGGAACGCAGGAAGATCTCAAAATCCGGTCGGCCACGCTTCCCCAGACCCACCGGCTCGGCCCCGACCTGCCGTGGGTGGCGATCACAATGGTATCGACGTCGCCATTTTTGGCATAATCCGCCAGATCCTCGGCCACGCCTTCCCTCTTCTTGATAACCTTGCCGCTGGCCTTAACGCCGTTGGTATGGGCATTCCTGGCAACTTCCTGGATATACTTTTCGGCCTCCGCCCTATGCTCCGCATCCAGTTTGGCCATGTCCTGTTCGCTCATAACAAATTCTCCTGAAGACGGCATACGAAAGGGCTCAAACACGCGGACGAATTCAACTTCTTTGACTTGGCATCCTTTCGCCAGGGCTTCCACATGAGGAAGAACGCATTCGGCCAGCTTAGACCCATCCAGTGGAACCAGAATCTTGTTGTACATAATATTGCCCTCCTCAAATGAATTTACCTCATCCCTTCATTATTAATGATGTTTTCTGAAGGATTTCGATTCGGCAGGGAACTCTCCCTTTATCAAAGGAGTCATCTTCCTACACCCTACCCCAACCCCCTACCCCCTCTAATAGTCGCTGGTCATGATGAAAAGCGGCTTCGATTCAAAACTCTCGTAGTAGGGCCGCAGCCGATCGCAGTTGTAGTACTTTTCAACATCCACTACCTTTTTCACGCTGGTGACAACCTCCAGAGGAACATCATCATACCGTCCGTTTCGCAAAGAAACCAGGCGGCCGTGGGAATGGTTCAAAATCAGGTTCAGGGCAAGGTTACCGAAAGCCATGGGAGCAATTGAGTCGATGGCATCCGGGTTTCCGCACCGCACGAGATAGCCCAGGCGCTGGTTGATGACGTTGATGGGCCGGCCTTTGTTAAACTTGGCCGATAACCCGTGAATCTGCTCGGAAACCCGGTCGCCGATTCCCCCTAACTTCTTGTGGCCGAACATATCCTGTTCTTCTTTCT
>Ga0316601_100000359_pt1 | contig 18950 bp, 18 predicted proteins | sample OWC_soil_day5_no_FD_207663 | JGI IMG/M metagenome (GOLD analysis project Ga0316601, IMG submission 207663) | Wetland soil microbial communities from Old Woman Creek delta, Ohio, United States - OWC_soil_day5_noCT | ecosystem: Environmental > Terrestrial > Soil > Wetlands | place: USA: Ohio... | reverse complement strand
AAATCTATACTGCAGTATATAAGTGAGTTTATGTGTAGAAATATGGTTGAAGATATAAATATTATAGCTCATTATTATCCAGAGTATTTTAAAATTGGCGGTGGTACAAGAAATCTTTTAAGCTATGGATTATTTAATGATTTGCCAAATAAAGAAATGCAATATGTACAGCCTTCAACTTATATTGATGGTGAGTTAGCTAGTTTAGATGCAAAATCAATAACAGAGAGTTCGGCATTTTCGTGGTATAGTAATTCAAAATCTAGTGAAGTGCCATCGAACTATCCCTCTGAAACAGATATTAAAAAGCCAGGAGCTTATAGCTTTATCAAAGCACCTAGGTATAAAAATAAAGTTGTACAGGTAGGACCACTTGCTCGTATGATCTTATCAGGTTCTTATAGAAATAGTATATCCACTATGGATAGGCTTACGGCTAGGGTATTGGAGGGAAAGAAGCTTTGTGAAAAAATGCTTATACTACTTGAGACAATAAAGCATATACCTGCAGTTCAAGAAAAATATATTATTCCGGAGAGCGCACAGGGCATGGGACTATGTGATGCAGTTAGGGGAGCTCTTGGGCACTGGATTACCATAGAAAAAGGGATTATAAAAAATTACGATATAGTTACTCCTACTGCTTGGAATCTTTCACCTTTAGATGACATGGGACAGCATGGAGCTCTTGAGAGTGCTCTTATTGGTACTGAAATTCAAGATCTTAAGAATCCTGTGGAGATAGGCCGTATAGTGCGCTCCTTTGATCCTTGTATATCTTGTGCTACTCATGTGACTACAGAATATGGAGAACCTTATTATATAAACATTATTTAAGACATCTGAAATAAACAGCTAGAATACTGAGTTGCTATTTATTTCAATGTGCCTTATATACAATAGAAGGAGAATGGCAAAATGAGTGAAATAAAGGTCAGCATTAATATGTTAAATACTAATGAAGAGATTCATGCAGAAAACAAAAAGCTTTTTGATGAAGATGGAATATTTGTTATAAATCTAATGAGCTCTCCAGGGGCAGGTAAAACCTCTATACTTGAAAGGTTAATTTCAAAGCTTAAACAAAATTTAAATGTGGCGGTAATTGAAGGTGATATATATACTACTAAAGATGCAGTGCGAATTGAAGCTAAGGGGGTTCCAGTAGTGCAGATTAATACTGAGGGGCCTTGTTATCTAGAAGGAGGTATGGTGAGGGAAGCATCATTAAACTTTGATTTAAGAGAGACTGAACTTATTATCATAGAGAATGTAGGGTGTTTAGTATCTCCGGCAGAATTTGAAATTGGAGAGGATATAAAGATTTGCGTGCTTAGTGTAACAGAAGGTAATGACAAGCCGTTAAAATATCCACTAATGTTTGAAAAAAGCGCAGCAATAATTTTAAATAAAATTGATTTAATGCAATTTACGGATTTTAAGGTAGAAGAGTTTTACAAAGATATTATGCAAATAAATCCTAAGGCGAAGATTTTTCAAACCTCCTGCACCCAAAATTGTGGAATAGATGAATTAAGTGAATGGATTTTGAAAGAGGTAAAGAAAAAAAAGTAGATGTAAAGAAAATATGCAACTATGAATAAAAAAGTCCTGTTTATACCAGGATTTTTTTTCATATGAAGGGATTGAGTTAAGTGAGTAAAAAAGTTATTGCTATAGGTAATAGGTTAATGATGGATGATGCAGTAGCATTGGTGATTTTAGAAAAAATTAAAAACACCTTAGAGGATGAAGGTATTGAAACTATTATAGGCGAAACAGATGTGGAATTTTGCTTTTCTAAATTAAATGAACAAGATGCATTCTATATTATAGATTCGACTTATTATGCCAATTTTCCAGGTACAGTAACGTTTAGAAACTTAGATGATATAAAGAAAATTGCAGGGTGCAGTAGAGCTAGTCACTCTTTAGGGTTAATGGAGCTAATAAGTTTGTATAAGATGGATGTTAAGGGGTATTTTATAGGGATAGAAATTGCTAATATAGATATAAATGTGGGTTTAAGCCATATTTTACAGGGGGAGGTAGAACATATATCTAGCGAGATATTGAGATTTATAATATAATGAAAGGCCTTAATTGATTTTAGTGTGAAAGAAAGTTAATAGAGAATATAGATTGGTATTACAACCCTTTAATGGTAACTGTAGATGTGATAATTGGTATCAATTGTTAGAATGTATAATAATGTGGAATATGAAAATGAAATGGTATTATTTGCTGAAAAAAATATATTCTTCGAATTTTACTGTGTTTTGAAGGGAGAAAACTTAAACTCTGCAATTGTACATGCTGATTATACAGTGAAAATAGGTATATACCATAAATTCAGCACATTGGGGTTGCGAAAAATATGTAATTTTGAAAAAAAGATTTCTTAAAAAATCAATATTTTGATTATATAAAAAAGAAAGAAAATTACTACTTTTTGTTTAATTGTTGCAATTACTGTCGAATGATATATAATGTAGTTGATAACAATTTTAATCGATTACACTAAGGAGGAGATAAAATGTCATCTAAGGAAAAAAGTATTCAAAAATTAACACTGGTATCATTAGTTTTAATGATTTTTACTTCCGTTTATGGTTTTAACAACATCCCAAGATCTTTCTATAAAATGGGATATGCAGCGATTCCATGGTATATATTATCAGGAATCACATTCTTCGTTCCATTCGCATTAATGATGGCTGAGTTTGGTGCAGCTTTCAAAGATGAAAAAGGTGGAATTTACTCATGGATGGAAAAATCCGTAGGAGCTAAATTCGCTTTCATGGGAACATTCATGTGGTATGTTTCTTATGTAATTTGGATGGTTAACGTTGCATCAGGTATCTGGGTTCCAGTATCAAACGCGTTATTCGGATCAGACACAACTAAGACTTGGTCAGTTCTTGGATTAGGCGGACCTAAATTATTAGGATTACTAGGAATTTGTTGGATCCTACTTGTAACATTTGTATCAAGTAAAGGTGTAGACAAAATTAAGAAGGTAACTTCATTAGGTGGTACTGCAGTTGCAGCATTAAACATAATAGTATGGATTGGTGCTATAGCAGTATTAATAGGAAATGGTGGAGAACTTGCTCAACCAATCGAAGGATTAAAATCTTTCACACAATCACCGAATCCAGCGTACGTTGGAAACATGATTTCTTCATTAGCTTTCGTAGTGTTTGCTATATTCGCTTATGGTGGAATTGAAGTTGTTGGTGGTCTAGTTGACCAAACTGAAAATGCAGAAAAAACATTCCCTAAGGGAGTTGTTATATCAGCTATCGTTATAACAATTGGATACTCAGCAGGAATATTACTTGTTGGTATATTCACTAACTGGTCAGCTGTAATGTCTGTAAAAGGCGTTCACATGGGTAATGCTAGTTATGTAGTTATGGCTAACTTAGGAAACGCTTTAGGACATGCATACGGTGCAAGCGAAGCTACTTGTATAGCAATGGGACATGGTATTGCTAGATTCGTTGGAGCTTCAATGTTCTTAGCATTATCAGGAGCATTCTTTACACTAATGTTCTCTCCATTAAAACAATTAATAGAAGGTACTCCAAAAAAATTATGGCCTGGAAAAATGGGAGAAATCAAAGATGGTATGCCAATAAATGCAATGTGGATACAAGCTATAATAGTTTGTGTAATGATATTATTAGTTTCTATGGGTGGAGAAAATATGTCAAAATTCTTTGATATATTAGTTGCTATGACTAACGTTGCAATGACGCTACCATACATGTTCTTAGCATTTGCTTTCCCAGCATTTAAGAAGAATAAATCAATTGTAAAACCATTTGAAGTATTCAAAACTACTGGAAGTGCAACTATATGGACAACTGTAGTTATGATTACAGTAGGGTTTGCTAACTTCTTCTGTATAATAGAACCAGCTATAAATGGAGATATGAAAACTACAATCTGGAGTGTAGCTGGACCAGTATTCTTCGCAGTAGTAGCTTGGATTATGTATGGAAGCTATGAAAAGAAGATGAAATTAGAAAAAAAAGATAACGTTGCATAATATAACGAGAATTAATATCGTAATTTAAATGTAACAATATAAGGTACCCCTTATGCTATATGCATGAGGGGTATTTTTTATTGTGTATTATTTGATGTGTTGATTAGGTTATTTAAGGAATTAACATTAGTTTGGTATTCGCTTATTATAGTGCCTAAGAGCTGAGCGCTGTTAGGATCAGTACTGCCAGCTAGTAATTCATTAACAATTTTTATTCCCATGTTCTCGCCTTGGATCGCTTCCTTAAGGTAGGTAGTAGTATCAGTACCACCAATATGTTTTATATTTGATATAGTCTCTGCTATGGCACCTTGAATGCCTATACCATCTGAAGGATTACCTCCTAGATCCTGTATTCTAGTAGCTATTTGCGAAGCATGCTGCCTATGAGTTTGTTGTATTTTTTGTAGTTCATTTTTAGTGTTTTCATCATTTGCATGCTCAATTACGGAATCAAAACTATTAATAGCCATATATTCGCCTTCCAGAATGGAATTTAAGTTTTTAATATTTTCACTATTCATATTATCAACTCCTCAATATTTAGATTACCCACATAATTATTTTTTATGAAAAGTCCTAATAGTAAATAAACTACTTTTAGTAACTAAGGTTACGTACTTTTCAAGGAAAGTATATTACTATATTATTAAGGAAATATATATATATTCAAACAAATCTAACTTAAGGAGTGATTTTAATGAAAGCCTACGTAGATAAAGATACCTGTATAGGATGCGGATTATGCCCAGGCATATGTCCTGATATTTTTGAAATGGATGATGATGGAAAAGCTATAGCTTCTAAAAATGAAGTGCCACAAGATTTAATTCATAGTGCAAAAGAAGCAGAAGAGCAATGTCCTGTTACAGCAATTACGGTAGAATAAGATAATTTAAACACACCAATTATATGTTTTAGAGTACGAAATTCATTTTTACGCTAAAAGTATATAATTGGTGTTAAATTTTTAATATTAATAATGCACATGATTATTTTTATCAAAAATATATCTTGTGCTCCAATCCTCGTATAATTTTATATTTGTATTTTTTAGAGTTTTAAAGAATTTATTTAACACACCTAATTTATTTAAAGTTTTTAAAATTGAATATGGGTACGGAACGAGTTTAGAGTAGGTTTTCCTGGGATCAATAATCTTAATAGTCACATCTTGTTGAATAAATATATGAGCACATCTAATATCAAGTCTCGTAAAGCCTAGTTTTCTAAAATCTTCAATTAATTCAATAAGATTTTTAGATAAATTTACGCTTAGGCCATACTTCCTAATATAATTTTCAATTAATATTCCACCAATATATTCTCTTATCATACAGTTACTACTATATTCATTAACTTTAGGAAAGTGTTTATTTCCTTCAACAGATTTTAATATTTCATATTCATGTTTACAATTTTCTTCTTTAAAAAATATTTTTAAAGCCTTGCCATTTGGCAATAAATAAACTTTTCCATTAGCCCCTTGTCCTAAAAACTTACATGTGCTTAAATCTATATTAAAACAGTTTATATTTTCCTTATCTATATTTTTCCTAGTTCTCAAGCTATATCACCTCCCTTTCCTTAATGTGTATTTAAATTTGTGGTGTAAAACATGAACTTTATAAACATAATTAAGGAATGAATGTTTAGAGATGATAATAATATATTTTCACTATATAATATTAAAAAATATAAGAGTGTGATACAAGTGAATATATATCTTGATAAAAAAAACTATGAACTTTATAATTGGGTTATAGCATAAAAGGAAGGTGACAAATGGATATAATTAATGATTATTATAAAGAAATTATATGCAATATTAATGAGGGTGTTATAGTTATAGATAAGAAGGGTATGATAAAAATTATTAATAATGCTGCAGAAAAAATGTTAAAGGTTAATGCAGAAAATAGCAAAGAAAAACATGTTTTAAATATATTTCCTCATAGCAAATTATTAAACGTAATTGAAAATGGAGAAGAACAAGTAAATAAAAAAGAGGGTAAATTTATCGTAACTCGTAAAGTAATAGCTAAAAATGGTAAAGTTGTAGGTGGATTTGAAATTTTTAGTGAAAAAACGGAAAATAAGCTATTGGTTAACTCACAAGATAAAGGTACTGTTGACGCCAATATTTTAAATACAATTTTTAATACTGTTGATGAGTGTGTAGTTGTAGTAGATGAAAATGGAATCATAACTATGATGAGTAATGGATACAAAGAGTTTATTAATTGTGAAAATCCAGAGGGAAAGCATGTAACCGAAGTTATTGAAAACACAAAATTACATATAGTAGCAAAGACTGGTGAAAAAGAATTTGGAGAAATTCAAGAAGCTAATGGACATAGGATGATTTCTATGAGAGTTCCTATAAAAAAAGAGGGTAAAGTCGTAGGGGCTATTGGGAAAGTAATGTTTAAGGACTTGAGCAATTTTAAAATATTAAGTAATAAACTAAGCAATTTGGAAAAAGAGGTTGAATACTATAAAAATGAATTAAGTACAGACCGAAAAGCAATATATACTTTTAATAATATTATAGGAGGCAGTGCTAAGAGTAAAGAGGTAATGAGCCTAGCGAAAAGAGTAGCAAAGATAGATTCAAACGTCTTAATTACTGGTGAAAGTGGAACTGGTAAAGAACTTTTCGCTCATTCTATTCACAATGCTAGTAGAAGATGTTTAAAACCCTTTATAAAGGTTAATTGTGGAGCTATTCCAGCAGAGCTTTTTGAATCGGAAATGTTTGGCTATGAAGAAGGAGCTTTTACTGGCGCTAAAAGATCAGGTAAGAAAGGTAAGTTTGAACATGCAAATGGTGGTACTATTCTTTTAGACGAAATTGGTGATATGCCTATGAATATGCAAGTTAAACTCTTAAGGGTTATTCAAGAAAAAGAGTTGGTTAGGGTTGGTGGAAATGATGTAATCAAAGTTGATGTGAGAATTATTGCATCTACTAATAAATCTTTAGAACAATTAATTAAAGAAGGTAAGTTTAGAGAGGATTTATATTATAGACTGAATGTTATGCATTTAAAATTGCCATCCTTAAGAGAACGGGTAGAGGATATTGAGGAATTGTCAAATAAGCTCAGGATAAAAATATGTAAAAAATATGGAGTTTACTCTGAGGGGATTTCTAGGGAAGCTATTGATTATTTAAAATCTTATAGCTGGCCAGGAAATATAAGACAACTTGAAAATGTAATAGAAAGAGCTATTAACTTGCTTGATGCAGATCTTTCTATAATGCCAAAACATTTGCCGGAAAAGATAATCAAGAGTAAGGTAAAAAAATATTCATTAGAAAATAATTATTTAAAAGATGTAGTTGAAACTATTGAAAAAGACCTTATTATGGAATGCATAAAAAAAACAGGTGGAAATAAAAATGAAACAGCAAAAATATTGGGGCTTAGCAGAGCTGGATTATATAAAAAATTAAATCGGTATAATTTAATGGAATTAGCAAATCTACAATAGTGCACATGTAAACTTTGTTTACATGTGCTGTTTTTATTTTTTTATGCATTTCCATATGGATGATAGTTACAGTATTTTAGGTGAGAATTGTAAAGTAAATTAAATACTTAGTTATATCAACGCATTGAAAGTTCTTTTAGTGATTTTTTTAACAGGAAAGTTATAATATTAACAAGTGTAAAGTGAATATGCATATAAAGTTGCAAGTGTTAACTAAGTTTACACTTGTGATTTGCTTTATAATAAGAAAAGATATTGTAGAGCAGCATTTACAAAGGTTTCTAGACTTGGCATGAAAAATGCTTAGTATTATATATAAGAAAATAATGAGTATATAGATATTAATCTTATTCATTAAATAATGAATTCATATCTTATGGTAATGATATAAGATATAGAATTTAATAATATAATATATTAGAGGATTAAATGGAGGGCTAAAATATGAGAGAAGTAGTAATTGTAGGAGCAGCAAGAACAGCAATAGGAAATTTTGGAGGAAGCTTATCAAGCTTATCAGCGGTAGAAATAGGAACTATTGCAGCTAAAGAGGCTATAAAAAGAGCAGGCGTTAAACCAGAGATAATAGAGGACGTTATAGTTGGTAACGTACTATCAGCTGGACTTGGACAAAATGTTGCAAGACAAATATCAATACATGCGGGTGTTCCTGAAGAAGCATCAGCGCTTACAATAAATAAGGTGTGTGGCTCAGGTCTTAGAGCTGTAAGTATGGCAGCACAATTTATAATGACTGGCGATGCAGAGGTAATTTTAGCAGGTGGAACTGAAAGTATGAGTAACGCTCCATATACACTTCCAGGTAATAGATGGGGTCAAAGAATGGGAAATGGGGCTGTAGTAGATACTATGATTAAAGATGGTCTGTGGGACGCATTTAATGATTATCATATGGGTATTACAGCAGAAAATATTGCGCAGCAGTGGAATTTAACAAGAGAAGAACAGGATAATTTTGCTTTGACAAGCCAATTAAGAGCTGAAAAGGCCATAAAAGAGGGCAAATTCAAGGATGAGATTGTTCCAGTAGAGCTTCCTCAAAGAAAAGGTGACCCAATAATATTTGATACAGATGAATATCCTAAAATGGGTTCAACTATAGAAAAACTAAGTAAATTAAAACCAGCCTTCAAAAAAGACGGTACTGTAACAGCAGGTAATGCATCAGGAATAAATGACGGTGCAGTTATGTTTATAGTGATGTCAAAGGATAAAGCAGATGAACTCGGACTTAAACCTTTAGTTACAATAAAATCTTATGCATCAGGTGGAGTAGATCCAAAGATAATGGGATATGGTCCAGTTCCGGCAGTTAGAAAGGCTTTACAAAAAGCAGGAATGACTGTAGAAGATTTAGATTTAGTAGAAGCAAATGAAGCATTTGCAGCACAATCCTTAGCTGTAGTTAGAGATTTAGGCTTAGATGCAGAAAAAGTAAATGTTAATGGTGGGGCTATAGCATTAGGCCACCCAGTAGGAGCTTCAGGAGCAAGAATACTTATTTCATTAATATATGAAATGATAAAAAGAGATGCTAAAACGGGTCTTGCTACACTATGTATAGGTGGCGGTCAAGGGACAGCTATCATTGTTGAAAGGTAATTTCAAAAAAAATGACCAGCAAAAAAATAAGATGCTGGTTCTTTTTTTATTTATTAGAAAATCATCAATTATTTATTAACTTCTATAATATTGACTAATTAAGCATTACATTTATACTAGTATAGTAAACAAATATATTATACTTCAAATTAATTAAAAGTTTGTTATAGATTAATAATTAAAAAAATTTAAGGTAGATTTAATAATAATGTGCCATAATACTAAAGAATAACTGCTAATACTATGGTATAATCATAATATTAGGAGTGATATAGATGGTTAAAATAAAAAATGCGGTACCAAACATTTTTACCTTAAGCAATATGTCTTGTGGAATTATGTCTATACTTATGAGTTTTGAAGAAAATTATAAATTAGCAGCAATATTTATTCTTTTAGCAGGGATATTTGATAGATATGATGGAAGAATAGCTAGATATTTAAAGGTAGATAACGATTTAGGCAAAGAACTGGATTCATTATGTGATGTAGTATCTTTTGGTGTAGCACCTTCCATATTGATATTTAATATTTATAATTTTGTTCAGCTAGGCTCTATTGGGTATTTAATGGTCTTAATTTTTCCAATAGCAGGAGCATATAGGTTAGCGAAATATAATATTACAGATTTTGATGGAGTTTTTTCAGGAATTCCTATCACCATTACAGGCACGTTTTTAGCACTGTATTCTTTAATTATGATTAATAAAGCTTCAAATTTAGGACCTACTATGTTTTTATTGGTTATATTATCTTATTTGATGGTAAGTAATTTAAAATTTAAAAAAAGGTAGCGCTGTGGTTAAAATATATTTTAAATGCAATTATAGTAATAACCTCACTTCATAGTGAGGCTTTTTTAGTTTCTAAATCTATAGTAATATTCTGGTGTATCCTCAGTAATAGCTTTAAATTCATAACCTAAATCTAGGTAATATCTTATGATTCCGGGTAGAGCTTTTACAGTATTTTTATTGTTAAAATTGCAGTGCATTAGGATTATGGCCACATTTTTATTGCCCTTAATGACCTGTGCATTTTTAGTAAGTTCAGATATGCTCAAATTAGGGTTTATACCATCACATATATTAACATTCCAATCATATACTTTAAAATTATTTTTATGAAGATCATCTAAAGTAAATGCATTTAGGCGTTTAGAGCTACCACCAGGAAACCTAATAATCTTAGGAGCGTAGCCGATGACTTCTTCAATTTTATTAGAAGTTCTTGCCATTTCACCAATGAAAGCTTCTGTACTCCTATATATTTTTTTGAAATTATGGCTGTAGGTATGAAGACCTATACCATGACCCTCATCATATATTCTCTTAAGGATTGACTCCTTTCCTTGAATTTCTTTTCCCACTACAAAGAAAGTGGCCTTTACATTTTCTTTTTTTAATACATCTAATAAAGCATTTGTAATAATGTAAGTAGGACCATCATCAAAAGTTAAATAAGCAAATTTTGAAGCTTTAATTTCTCCAGCGTCTTTTAGCGAAGTATTTAAGGGCATAAATGCTTGAGTGTGCTTCTGCATATTATTAAAATGGAGATTGCTAGATAATAAAAAGCAAATCATTGAGATGGAAAAAATAATAAGAATACTTGTTTTTCTCAGAGTCATAATATCACCAACCTTTAGTTTTTTTTCTTCATTAGTGTACCCAAAGAAAAGTGTATTAAAACAATATATTTCTATATGTAAAAATTACCTCGATATGGAAGATCTCATTGTTACAGTTAAGTTAGAATAGTGATAAAAGCGTATAATTGATAAATCCTTGACAATCAATACTGAAATTTTGTATAATTATATTGTTCGATAAAGTTAGAATTTTCTGACTGTATGGAAAAATAAACCAAAAAATTAATAATTATAAATTCGAACCTAATTGTAAAGAGTTTTCTGAGCAAAAAGGAAGGAGGAAGTATTAAACACTAATAGGCGTACTTTAACCTTCTACATTTTGTAGGAGGTTTTATTATTTGGACAAAATTTGGAGCATCCCCAGGCGAAAAAAGAGGGGATAAAAAGTGAGGGGCTAACATGGAAAAGAGAATTGGAGTTGTCGGAATTATAATTGAAGAATTCGCTAATGCTACTTTTGTTAATGACATACTTCATGATTTCGGGAATTTAATTGTAGGAAGAATTGGAGTACCTTATAAAGATAGAGGGATATTTGTAATTTCTATAATTGTAGATGGAACCATGGATGAAATAAGTGCAATGACAGGGAAGCTCGGGAAGATTCCTGGGGTGAATGTTAAATCTGCAATAACCAAGAAGTAAGGATAGTATAGACAGGAAGTACAGGAAACTGAGCAAAATAAAAAAATATATTGGAGGAATTTTAAAATGAAAGAATATAGAGCTGAGGAGTTTATTATTGATTCTGAAATAAATGAATCTATAGAATACGGAAAGAAAATGGCAGAAGATAAAGCTTTTGTAAAGGAACTTTTAAACAAAGCTAAAACCTGTGTGGGACTTACTCACAGAGAAGCTTCGGTGCTTTTAAATATAGAAGACACTGAATTATTACACGAGATGTTTCAAAGTGCTAAAGAAATCAAAGAAAAAATTTATGGTAAAAGAATAGTAATTTTCGCACCGCTATATGTAAGTAACTACTGCGTAAATAACTGTAAATATTGCGGGTACAAACATTCAAATGATAGTTTTACAAGAAAGAAACTTAATATGGAAGAAGTAAAGGAAGAAGTGAGAATTCTAGAATCCTTAGGCCATAAGAGATTAGCTCTTGAAGTTGGAGAAGATAAAGTTAACACTCCAATAGAATACGTACTTGAATGCATTAAAAATATATACTCAGTAAAATTTGAAAATGGAAGTATAAGAAGAATAAATGTAAATATTGCTGCTACAACTATTGAAGAATATAAAATGCTTAAAGATGCAGAGATAGGAACTTATATATTGTTCCAAGAAACTTACCATAAAGAAACTTATGAAAAATTCCACCCACAAGGACCAAAACATGATTATAATTATCATACAACAGCAATGGATAGAGCAAGGGCAGCTGGCATAGACGATGTAGGTATTGGAGTTCTGTATGGATTATATGATTATAAATACGATACAATAGGAATGTTAATGCATGCAGAACACTTAGAAGAAGCTACAGGTGTAGGACCTCACACTGTATCAATACCACGATTAAGACCTGCAGAAAATGTAAGTCTTAAAGATTATCCACATTTAGTAACAGATGAGCAGTTTAAAAAATTAGTTGCAGTTTTAAGACTTGCTGTTCCTTATGCAGGAATGCTTTTATCCACAAGAGAGGATGTAAAATTTAGAGAAGAAGTTTTAGCCTTAGGTGTATCTCAAATTAGTGCTGGTTCTTGTACTGGTGTTGGTGGATATTCTGATGAACATAGTGGACATAAAAGTGACGAGAAACCTCAGTTTGAAGTTGGAGATCATAGATCACCTAAAGAAATAATAGGAAGCCTATGCTCAGGTGGATATATTCCAAGTTATTGTACTGCTTGTTATAGAGAAGGAAGAACTGGAGATAGATTCATGAGACTAGCTAAGACTGGACAGATACACAATGTATGTCAGCCTAATGCTCTTCTTACATTGAAGGAATTTATAATGGATTATGGTGATGAGGATATTAAAAAAGTAGCAGAAGAAACTATAAGAAAAGGGTTGGAAGAGATACCAAATGAAAAGGCAAGAGAAGCGACTAAGGAGAAATTAGACAGAATAGAAAACGGTGAGAGAGATTTGAGATTCTAGTAAATATATGATTAAAGAAGTATGAAATTTATCCTCCGTGATTTGCATAAGAACTCTAAACTGGAAATTTGATTAAGAAGTTCTAATCTTTTGCTTATATAAAATTTTCTATCCCCTTGGCATTCCTCATGGGCACACAACAATTCTCAATTGTTGTGCACTCACACTCGGCGTCCTGCCTCGGGTTCGCTAGACTGCCGTCCTGGCAGTCTTACGAAAATTTTATATTCGCAAAAGAAGAACTTCTAAATCAAATTTCAATAGTTTATTCGTCTCTTATTGCAAATCACTACGGATAAACTTCATACTTAATATTATATAGTGTCTATCTGGATTTAACGACATCGCAGATGATAATTAATAATGTTAGGGAAGTAATAAGAATATAAGAATATAAGAATATAAGTGCCTATGGGATTCCAAGATAAAGACTGTGGATGATTTTTAATGTTTCGCTTAAAAATGTGGAGAGAAAACACTACAAAAAACCTTTTGTTAAAAAGGTATGCGTAGCATGTCAAAAGGTATTTAACATGGATATGTTAGTTATGAAGTTATTTTGCGAAGGATACTTTTACTTTTAATATATTCTGGTTTATTTGTATATTAAACTAATGCAACACTTATGAGCTTGGAAGTAGCCGGTAGGCACATAGTAGCACGTGTAGTATTTTTTAGTGAAAAATTCTTGAATAATAGATTTGATATCAGAGTTATTCGTAAGTAGTTTAAGAGAATCTGACGGTTATTTTCGCGTAGTTGAAGAAAGTATAAAAGGCTAGCGGTTAGAAGGGTAGATTAATAGTTGGATGTGTAATTTCACAATGGATTAAATACAATTTTTTAGGTGCCTGTGGGATCCAAAGATAAAGATTGTGGATAATTATTAATGTTTCACTTAAAAATGTGCAAAAAAAATACACCCAAAAGCCTTTTGCTAAAAAGGCATGCGTAGCATGGGAGAGGTATTTAAATTTCAGTATGTTAGTTATGAAGCTATTTTAAGCTATGTAATTTTACTTATAACGTATTACAGCTTAAGTTAGTATGATACTTATGAGTTGTGAAGTAGCCGTTAGGCACAGGGCAGTATGCGTAATTATAGTGGCTAAAGTTCCACGGAACAGTGGGGTAAAGTCTAAAGTCTTTATTCGAATAAACTTAAATCATATGACCAATTTTTATTGGCACTAGAATTTTAATAAGTATAATAGAGGGTACTTTTTATCCCTATTGGGGATTTTGAACATATAATTCTCCTCAGCTGTGGATAATATTTTGTGTGCTTATATTTATTTTCTGACAGTGGAGGGAAATATAAAAGTATATCGGCTAAAAACATCGGATAATTAATAGTTGTGTAATTTCACAAACAATTAATATAATATTAAAATAGGAGTGGTTGAGAATGCAGCAAACACCTAATTCAAACAGGTTACATATAGCTATTTTCGGAAAAAGAAATGTGGGGAAATCAAGTTTAATAAATGCACTTACAGCACAGGATATCGCATTGGTATCTGATTTAGCGGGGACTACTACAGATCCTGTATATAAGGCTATGGAACTACTTCCAATAGGACCTGTTGTAATTATAGATACTGCAGGGCTTGACGATGAGGGTGAAATTGGGGAGCTTAGAATAAAGAAAACTAAAGAAGTTATGGATAAAACGGATTTGGCCCTTTTAGTTATTGATGGAAATGGGGGAGATTTATCCTTTGAGAAGGAATGGTATGAAGATTTAAAGAAAAGAAAAATACCTGTAGTTGGAGTTATCAATAAAATTGACGAAAATCAAGTAGCCTTAGAAGATATCCAAAAGGTAATAGATATAGCTTTTGTTAAGGTTAGTGCTAAGGATAAGTTAAATATTGATGGATTAAAAAAAGCAATTATGGCTGCGGCTCCAGAGGATTTTGAGAAAAGTACAATTGTTGGGGATATAGTAAAACCGAAGGCAAGAGTATTAGTTGTAGCACCTCAAGATATTCAAGCACCGAAAGGGAGATTAATACTTCCACAGGTTCAAATAATAAGAGATCTTCTTGATAATGATGCAATGGCACTAGTGGTAAAGGACAGTGAACTAGAGGACATTTTAGCTTCGCTAAAGGATAAACCTGATTTAGTAATTACTGATTCCCAGGTGTTTAAGAAAGTTAATTCTATAATACCGAAGGACGTGCCACTTACTTCTTTTTCTATCCTTATGGCTAGGTATAAAGGAGATTTAAACAGCTTAGTTAAGGGGGCAAGAGCCATAGATACCCTTAAAGCAGGAGATAAGGTGCTTATAGCAGAAGCATGCACCCATCATCCTTTAGAAGGAGATATAGGGCGTGAAAAACTTCCAATATGGCTTCAAGAAAAAGTAGGTGGAAAGCTGGATATAACAGTTTGTGCGGGAAGTGGTTTTCCAGAGGATTTAAGTGAATATAAGCTAATAGTTCATTGTGGAGCTTGTATGTTTAATAGACAGCAGTTAATGTCAAGAATTAAAAAAGCTAATATGGAGGAGCTACCTATTACCAATTTTGGTATAGCTATAGCTCATATAAATGGTATATTGGATAGAGTACTTAGTGCTTTTGAAGAACACTCTATGAAATAGGAGTACTCTATCTAACAAGAATAGTCTATAAAATAAAAAAATATCCACAACTAAGGCTTATATAAAGAGTTTTGGTTGTGGGTATTTTTTTAAAAAATGTTTGTTAAAAAAAAATCAAAGTTTCTATATTAATTTTAGAGTAATTGTTGTAAAATTTAATTATAGAGAGTAAAGGCAATTTATAAAATAAGTATAGGGGTAAATTAACTTGAAGGGATGATAATGATGATAACTATTTGTGTTTGTGTGGGGAGTGCTTGTCATTTAAAAGGATCATATAAAGTAATACAAGGGTTACAAAAGTTAATTGAAGAAAATAAGGTTTCAGATAGGGTAGAAATTAAAGGCGCATTTTGCATTGGTAGATGCACAGAGGCAGTTTCTGTAACTGTGAATGATGAAGGGTTATTTTCGTTAAATGAGAATAATGTAGATGCCTTCTTCCAAGAAACTATAATGAGAGGTATATCAAATGAGTAATATAAATTTTTCAAAAGCAGATTGTAAAAACTGTTATAAGTGCCTTCGTTCATGTCCTGTGAAGGCAATAAAATTTGAGAATGAGCAAGCTACAATAGATGAAGAAAGATGTATAGAATGTGGACATTGTCTTACTATATGTCCACAGAGCGCTAGAGAGATTAAAAGCGATTTGGATACTGTTAAAAAAGCTATAAACTGCGGAAAAAAAGTTATAGCAAGTTTAGCACCATCCTTTGCTGGTTTTTTTGATTTACAGCAGGGCAAAGTGGTGTCAGCTTTAAAGAAGTTAGGATTTAGTATAATAGAAGAAACTGCAGTAGGGGCAGAAATAGTATCTGAATTATATAATGAGTATATTAAAAATAATAAACAAGATGTTTACATAACTACATCATGCCCATCAGCTAACTACTTAGTAGAAAAATACTTTAAAGAAATTATCCCATATCTTATTCCTACAGTATCGCCAATGATAGCTCATGGAAAATTACTAAAGGAAAGGTTTGGACAAGATAGCTTTGTTGTATTTATAGGGCCGTGTCTTGCAAAAAAATCTGAATTTGATAGTTATTCAAAGGATAACGTAATTGATGCGGTCTTAACTTTTGATGAGGTAAATTGTTGGACTTCCGAACTTGGAATAGAAATAAATGAGTTAGAAGAAGAGAAGTTTAATTCTAATCCTTATAGCAAAGGCCAAGGGTTTCCTCTTGGAGGAGGCATTATTGAAGCTATGGGAGAAAAATTGCAAGAAAACCAACTTACAGTTATTACTGTTAGCGGCATGGAGGAATGTATAGAAGTATTCAATAGCGTTCAAAATGGTGACTTAAAAGGAGTATTAATTGAAGCTAGTGCATGTAAGGGAAGCTGCATTGGTGGACCGGTTATGATTAAAAATGGTGAAAATTATTACACCAAATTGAAAAAGGTTAGAAATTATATAGAAAGTCGTAAAAACTACAATGAACCAAAGCATACAGAAATACCCGAGAATATAAACTTCTCTAGAGAATTTGCACAAAGGCAAGTTAAAAGAGTTATAGCTACAGAAGAAGAAATAACAGCTATTATGAAAGAAATGGGCAAATATGAATTGAAAGATGAACTCAATTGTGGTGTATGTGGATATAATACCTGCAGAATAAAGGCTCAGGCTGTATTTGAAGGTATGGCAGAAACCAATATGTGCCTCCACTATATGAGGACCAAAGCAGAGAGTCTTGCTAATGAAATAGTTGAGAATACTGTTAGTAATATTATTCTACTGGATGGAGAAATGAATGTGCGGGAGATAAACCCAGCTGCCCAATCTATATTTAAAATACAACCTCAAAATATCATAGGGAAACCTATATCACTACTTATTGATGATGAGGAATTTAAAAAAGTAAGAGAAACTGGAGAAAGTATAATAGGTAAAAAGATTGCTTATCCAAAGTATGGGGTAGTGTTTATAGAGAATATAGTATATCTTCCAAGGCAAGACATGGTACTGGCAAGTATGATTAATATTATGGGTGAAGAGAAAAACAAAAAAGAACTAATGAAGGTTAAAGAAAATACTTTAAATGCTGCTCAAGAGGTCATACAAAAACAAATGAGAGTTGCTCAAGAAATTGCAAGTCTACTCGGTGAAACAACTGCAGAAACAAAGATTATTTTAACTAAGTTAAAGAAAATTGTAGCAGGAGAAGATGGTGAGTAAAATGGGTTTATTTATTGATGTAGCTTATGATAGCTTGATAAAAAAAGATGAGGAACTCTGTGGTGATAGGGTAGATATAATAAGACTTGAAGACAGCACGATAATTGTTATGGCAGATGGGCTAGGTAGCGGTGTAAAAGCTAACATACTAGCTTCATTAACGGCTAGGATTGCTAGTACTATGCTTAAAGAAGGTGCAGATATCTATGAAACTGTAGATACTATAGTAAATACGCTACCAGTGTGTAAAGTAAGGAATATTGCCTATTGTACTTTTACTCTAATGAAAATTTATAATGATGGAAGAGCGTATATTGCAGAATATGATAATCCACCTTTCTTTTTGATTAGAAACAATAATGATACTTACATGGACAAAAAAGAAAGTATCATTAATGATAAAAAAGTAGTTGAAAGTCAATTTACCCTGCAAGAGGGTGATGTGCTTACCGTAGTCAGCGATGGATGTATCCATGCGGGGATTGGAAATATATTAAATTTAGGTTGGAGTTGGGATAATGTACAAAATTACTTGACTCGGAATACACAATGTAGGCGAAGTGCGAAAAACATTGCAAAGGATTTAATTCAGGTATGTTGGGATTTGTATGGAGGAAAACCTGGAGATGATACTACTGTTGTATGTGTAAAAGCTCGAAAACCGGAATTTATTGATTTATTTACTGGGCCACCTAAAGATGAAGGAAATGACAGCTATGTTATTAAAGAATTCATGAAAGGTACTGGAAAAAAGATAATTTGTGGAGGAACAACTTCTAATATTGCAAGTAGAGAACTAGGGCGTGAACTTAAAGTAAATTTAGACTTTTTTGATAAAGATGTACCACCTACGGCAAGCTTGGAAGGAATAGATTTAGTAACTGAAGGTGTTCTAACCTTAAGTAAGGCAATAGAAAAGTTAAGTAATTATGAAGCAAGTTTTTTAAAGCAGGAGTATTCTTGTGATTTAGAAGGTAAAGATGGGGCCAGTAGGCTGGTTAAAATGTTAATAGAAGATTGTACTCATTTTAATTTATGGGTAGGAAAGGCTATAAATCCAGCACACCAAAATCCAAATTTCCCAGTGGATTTAAGCATTAAGCTCAAGCTTGTGGATCAACTTGTAGAATGCATGAAAAAATTAGGAAAGTATGTTAACATAAATTATTTATAAAAAAACAGCAGA
>Ga0316601_100000358_pt1 | contig 18961 bp, 14 predicted proteins | sample OWC_soil_day5_no_FD_207663 | JGI IMG/M metagenome (GOLD analysis project Ga0316601, IMG submission 207663) | Wetland soil microbial communities from Old Woman Creek delta, Ohio, United States - OWC_soil_day5_noCT | ecosystem: Environmental > Terrestrial > Soil > Wetlands | place: USA: Ohio... | reverse complement strand
GGAGATCGTCCGCGTGAAGGAGCTCCTCTTCGACGGGGCGGCGCTGCGGGGGATCCAGGAGAAGCTCGTCGCGTTCCTTTCGAAGCGCGGCGAGGTCACCGTGCCGGAGTTCAAGGAGATGACGGGGCTGTCCCGGAAATACATCATCCCGCTCCTCGAGCACTTCGACGCGACGAAAGTCACCCTGCGGGTGGGCGACAAGCGGGTGCTGCGGAAGGGGAAGTAGTCCGGAAATGGAGAGGGCCGCCAAAGCGGCCCTCTCGTCGACGCGTACGCCGTCTGTGCTATTTAACGTTCGCTCTATTGCACGACTTCAAACGGCCGCATCATGTCGTTCTCCTCGTGCTCGAGGATGTGACAGTGGTAGACCCAACTGCCGAAACTCTTTGAACGCCAGTCGAAATCCAGGAGGGACGTCCAGGGCAGCGCGAACTTGGCCCTTGTCCTTGTCACCCAGCCAGGAGGAGCCTTCACGGTATCCTTGAAGCCCATCTCCTCCGGAGCCGGCGGAATCTCAGGTCCACTCAGATATGACAACCCGGATGAAAGAGAAATTCCGTTTACGTCGGGCTTGAGCCCTGGCAGTCGCCCGGAGTCTAAATAGGCTTGCCAATCGGTCTTATAGTCTTCGACCCCTTCGATCAGATCCGCAGTTGCAAGGTCGTCCCGGAACTGCTGCCGGTTTACGACCTGGACCGCCACCAGGTGTGGGTGCATCGGGTGCGCGTCTACCGTCAGGTTGATCCACTGCCAGGTTTCGGTGGTGCCGGTCTTGATCTTATCCGTAGTCGGATCCATGAACCGGTACCCGTTGAGCAGCACCTCGGTCGGACTGTCCGGAAAGTCGGGGTCGTCAAAATTCTCCTTGGCCACGACATCCCGCAGCAGCGGCGTTTTGGCCAGTCGAGGGACCGCCGGCAGTTTCAGATCTGCACCCGCAACGGTATCGTCACCACCGATCAAAGGCTGATTGATATTGATCTTCATGAGATCGGTCACACCGGCCGGATCGCCATCCGGGTAAGGCTCGTTGGCGTCGTTGGTCATCATGACCGTGCTTCCCAATAATCCCGTGAAGTCCACGATGACGTCGAAGCGCTCGCCGGGGGCGATCACCAGGCCGGTCATTGCTGCCGGAGCGGGCAGAAGCCCACCCTCCGACCCGATGACATGGAAGGTGAGGTCGTTTACTCCATCATTGAAGTGCAGGTTGTAGAAGCGGGCCTGCGAGCCGTTCAGGAGGCGCAGCCGGTATCTCCTCGGCTCGGCATTGAGAAAAGGATACGCCTTGCCGTTGATCACCGGCGTGTCGCCGAAGAACTCGGGCACCCATACCGGGTGAAAATTGCTGATGCCTTCCGTCGGATAGAACAGGGTGCCGTCATCGTTGAACTGCTTGTCCTGAAGTACCAGCGGCAGGTGGTACACGCCGTAACCGGCCGGAACCTTCTGAACATGCTTGATCAACTTTCCTCTTCTGTCCCTGTCGGGGCCGTTTACGGTGATCGTTTCGCCGTTGTCGATGTCGTCAAAGATCACGTAGGCCGCGGCCAGCCCGAGATACGGCTTGAACCGGGTGGCCCCCATCGTGTGGTCGTGATACCAGAGCAGGGTAGCCGGCACGTCGTTCACATACGTGAAGGTGTCGGTTTTGTAGTCCTCGCCTCGTAAACCGTCGGCCGTCCACCACTGCATCGGCGTCCCGTCGAACCGCGCCGCGTTTTTCCCCCCATGGAGGTGGGGGATCGCCGCGCCCGGCGGGACTTGATCCGGTCCAAACCCCGGCGCTCCCGGGATGGTAGTATCGATCGCATCCTTCAGCGGGAAGTCTTCGAGAGCGGTGGGAAGTTCGTTGATCCATTTGATCACCACGGGCCTGCCGCTCTTCGCCACGATCGTCGGGCCAAGCAAGACAGGGGCATTCCCGGGCTGTCCGTAGGTCCATACCGTGGCCGGGCCCAGAGGTGGATACGTAACACCCTCTGTAACACCCCCTCCGTTGAAAGAGTGCTGACTGGCCGTCATGTTGATCTCGTAGTAGTCGGCCCATAGTGAGATCAACGGCTTGAACGTCGTCGTCGCCACCGGTGGGACGGGCAGCGGATCAACCCACTTTGCCATTGCCGGACTTCCGTAGGCCACATCGCCCATTCCCATGAGGCCGGCGCCCAGCAATGCGGTAATACAGATGATCATCACCTTTTTCATGAAATTCTCCCTCCTCCCTTTCTGCAAACTCCAATGTCCGCTCCAGCGGCCGCATTCGCGTCCGTTACCTTCCATGCATCCCCCTTTCGACCCTATCGTGAGAAACCGGTCGTCAATCCCCCTCTGCACAGGCATCCGCCGCCGAAAAGGAAAAGATATTCCGATAAATGAACCGGATTTCCCCTTTCGTTTTAATCAACTACAGGCCCTCGACATTAACGTTTACTGTGTTCCCAGCAAGAGATATTCCAAACGGATGCTGGCCCCCGGAACGATGCTTACAATAATGAATCCGATTGCTTCCCGACGTATCCGGGATTCTTAGGACAATGAGGGGGAGAGGGGATCTCGGAGATATCGAGCAATTACTCTACTTGCATTGGAGAATCTTCAAGTTCCGCGGGGAAAGAAAACATCGATTTCCAAGGTTTTCCAGAGAACCGCGCACGTCACGCCCGTCCCGAAGCCGGCGAGATGCCCCGCGAGGGAGTAAGGCGCGGGGTTGAGCAGGTTCGACAGGGGCCCCGGGCCCCACCCCCACAGGAAGACAAAGACCGCCCAGACGCACGCGAAGAGGTAGGCGGGGACGGTGGCGACCCGGCCCATCCCGTACATCGCGATCGGCACGTCCGGAAAGAAGACGAGGTAGGCGCCCAGCACCCCCGCGACGGCGCCGGCGGAGCCGAGCGCCGCGGGCATCCCGGCCGTTCCCGCCACGACGTGCGCCGCACCCGCGACCAGACCGCAAAGGAGATAAAAGAGGAGGAACGGAACCCGCCCCAGTCGGTCTTCCACGTTATCCCCCAGGACGAAGAGGAAAAGGCACCCGACGCCGAGCGGTAAGACCCCTCCGTGAAAGAAGGGGGCCGACAGCAGCGCGATCTTCGGCACCCCGGAGAATCCCGTCCCGGAGGGGAGGGCCAGGCGCGCCTGCAGACCGGCAAGGTCTCCCACGCCGATCCAGGAAAGGAGATGCAGCGCCACGATGAGGAAGAGGATCCCGTACACCACCAGGGGGGGATGCGACCCTGGAGACGCCCCGTCCGCCAGGGGAACGAGGACCGGCACCGGGATCTGCCCGACGCTCACCTCGCCGACGTCCGGGCCGAGCCGGCGGTTCATCCGGCCCCGGACCTCTTCCGCCATCGAGGCCCCGAGGGATTCGTACAGCTGCGCGTGGTCGCGCTGGAATTTGAATCGCGCCGACAGGTCCTGCGCGGAACGCCGGGAGACGAGCATCCCGCCGCACCCGCCGCAGCGGAAGACCGGGACCCCCGTGAGCTGGAAGTCGGCGGGACGCAGCGGCTCGCCGCACCGCGGACAGGAAAGGCCCCGGGCCTCGCCCCAGGCGAGCCGCAGGGCGCCGCCCTTCTCCCCCTTCGCCGAAGGGGAAGAATCGGCCGCAGCGCCGGCGTCCTCTTCGGCGGATAACCGCCCCTGCGTCACTTCGCGGATCTCGCCGGGATCGAACCAGACCGCTCCGCAGGTGCGGCACCGATCGACCTCGACCTCGCCCGACGCCATCGCGCCCATCGACGGAATCTTGCAGTACGGGCAATTCACGGGGACCAGTATACCGGAGGTGGGCGTGGGACACTCCTTCCCGCAGTGGGAGGACACTCCTTCCCTTAGCGGGTGTAGCATAGCCTGGTGATAACGCTGAAGGTCATCGTCGCGTGGGGGGCGTTCGCGCTCTTCCACAGCGTGACCGTGTCGGAACCGTACGAGCGGTGGGCCCGACGCGCGATGGGCGGAGACCGGTTCCGGGCGTACCACCGGATCCTCTTCACGCTGTACTCCGCCGCCGCCACAGCCGCGGTGCTCCTTTACGTGCGCTCCCTCCCGGACCTCCCTCTCTACCGCATCGACGGATGGGTCCGGTTCCTCTTCCACGGGGCGCAGCTTCTCGGGGCGGGCCTGCTCCTGTGGACGCCGTGGGACCTGAAGGAGTTCGTCGGCCTGCGCCAATGGGCGCGGTATCGGAAAGGGGAAGGGGCAGCGCGGGACCACGACCCTCCTCTCTTCACCGGGAAGGGGTACGCCCTGGTGCGCCATCCCCTCTATCTCGGTTGCTCCCTCCTGCTCGCCTTCCACCCCGTCCAGACGCGAAACGGCGCCGCCACGGCGGCCGCCGTCGTCGCCTACTTCTATATCGGGACCTTCCTCGAGGAGTGTCGGTTGGTGCGCACGTTCGGCGATGCGTACCGGGAATACCAGCGACGCGTGCCTCGATTCCTGCCGCTCCCGCGACCGTAGCGAAGCCCCTCTCTCGTCTCCCCAACGGGAGCTGCGTTCGCCCGTGCCGGTTTCGAACAGGTCCCGCAGCCCGGGGTGCCCGCTCAACGCAGATTTAGAACCGGGTTATTCCAAATCGTGTTCTCCTAAATCGTTGTATTCTCCGGGTAGAGGATTGTGTCATAATTCCATAACTTCCCGATTCGTGGCGATCCGGACGGCAAACGTCCCAGCCAACGAGGTATATCTTGGAATCGACTGTAGTTTTCGAGAGTTCCGCCATCGCACTGCATGCGGCGGCTCTTTTTTTTACGGCCTTGTTCCTTTCCCTGTTCCTGACCCCCGTTGCCAGCCGGTTCGCTCTCCGGATCGGGGCGGTGGACCTCCCCGACGGAAGAAAAATCCACGGGAATCCCATCCCGCGTCTGGGCGGGCTGGCCATCTTCTCCGCCGTGATCGTGACGCTCCTCGGCTCCGGGGTTCCGCTGAGGGGCATCGCGCCTTATCTCTGCGGCTTCCTGCTGGTGGCGGCCACGGGATTCGTGGACGACGTCTCCCGGCTGAAGCCCCTGGCCAAGTTCGCCGGGCAAGTGCTCGCGGCGGGCTTCTTCGTCTGGGCGAGCGGGGAATCCCTCCGGGACCTGGGCGACCTCGTCGGTACCGGAACGGTGCGGACCGGGTGGTTCGCCCCTTTCTTCACCGTGTTCTGCATGGTCGGGATCATGAACGCCCTGAACCTTTCGGACGGGCTCGACGGTCTGGCCGGAGGGATCAGCGTGATCGCATGCGTCACGCTCGGGGTCTTCGCCTTCATCCTGAGGGATTGGACTTCCCTGACGATCCTCCTCGCGCTGTCCGGCGGAGTGGTCGGCTTCCTCCGGTACAACAGCTACCCTGCCACCCTCTTCATGGGGGACACGGGCAGCCAGACTCTGGGATTTTGCCTTTCCGCCATCGCGGTCCGCCTCTCCCAGCGGACGGGAGCGGAGGTATCCCCCGTGACGATCGTCACCGTTCTCGCACTTCCCGCCTTCGACACCCTGTTCGTCATGCTTTGTCGCCTGCTCCGTTGGCAGAACCCCTTCCTCCCGGACAAGACCCACCTGCACCACCGGTTGATGGAACTCGGACTATCCCACACGGCGGTGGTCTCGACCTTGTACGCGACGATGGCCGGATTCGGATACCTGGCCTGGGCCGTTCGCGGCTGGGAGGAGCAGCGGCAGATGGCGGCGCTCCTTCTCGCGGGCGCGGGCGTGTACGGCCTCGTCTTCCTCTGCCATCGCGCGGGCATCCGGTTCCGGTTCGACGCGGAGACCGATCGCCCCGGAGGCCGAGGCAAAGGGAGGACGATGTATCGCCTGACGGCATGGGCGAAGAAGAGCGTTCCGGCGATGTCGTGGTTCATCGTGGCGGGATTATGCGTCCCGGTGCTGGCCGCGGCGGCGGTTCCGGATGAGGCGGGGGCGGTGGCCTTCGCCATCGCGGGCTTCGTCGCCATCCTGTTTCCCTGGCGCTCCCCCCGCCTGCATCCTTCGATCTGCTCCGGCCTGCTGTATGCGGCCTGCTTCTCCGTGTTCAGCATCCTGAACCTTCTGTCGAAGGAAACCCCATGGATCCGGATCTACCTGGCCGCCTACAGCGGGATCATCCTGACGTGGGTATTGCTCAAGATGCAGGCGTCGCGTTCGCACAAGGACGTGTTGCACGCCACCGGGTTCGAAACCTTGCTGGTCGGCATCTCGCTGTTCGTCCCTTTCGTGGGGATCCCGGCCACGGGGATCGGGGAAAGCGCGAGAAACGCCATCCTGATGGCCTGCCTGGAGTCGGTCCCCCTCCTGATGGCGCTCAAGATCGTGGTCCGGAAGCAGACGCAAAGGAATGCCGTGCTCGTCGCGACGCTCCTCCTTCCGCTCCTGCTGGTCGGGATGCGGGGATTGTGTGTCCCGGAAGTGAACGCCTCGATTCCCCTCTCGCTCGTCCCCCCACGGACCAACCAATCCACCGTGCTGTTTACTCCGCCGGCGGAGGGGAAGGCGCGTTGAGCCGGTTCCGCGTCCTCGGTTTTCTTGCATTCCTGACCTTTGTGGGGACGGTGGCGTGGGCCGCCAGCCCGATCCCCCTTTCCCCCGCGGGGATGGCGAGCGGAGGCCCTCTTGCCTCCCTCACCCAGGACCAGATCCAGATCCTCACCGATGCGGCGCAGCGCGGAGAACCGACCCCGGAGGCATTGGCCATCTTGGAGGCGAATCCGGGGTTGAAGGCCTACCTCCCTCCGGCATGGAGAGCGCTCCTGGAGGCGAGCTCGCCGGTCGCCGGTGCTGCGCAGGACAACGCCACGTCCCCCCGCGTTATAAAGGACGGCAAGGGGTCCCGGGCGAGTCTGTCGCCCCTGGAGGGGAAGGAAGCGGCCCTGAGAAATCTATCCGCACAGCTGGCCATTTCGAAAAGATACGACTGGAGACGATCGGCTTACGTTTCCCGCCTGTTCATGTCCCGCCTGAGACCCGAGGAACAGGGGCGGCTGGAGCATTTCGGGCACGCGCTGTTCGAGGCCAGGCCCGACACCGCGGCACTTCCGGACGTTCTCCCGATTCCGGACGACTACGTCATCGTCCCCGGTGACGAATTCACCGTCCGGATCTGGGGCCGGATGGAATCGGTCCACGCGCTGCGGGTGGACCGGGACGGGTACGTGTTCCTCGCAAAGTTCGGCGGGAACCTCCCGGTCGCGGGGAAGACGTTCCGGGAGGTGAAGGACCACATCCGGTCGAAGGTCGAGGCGGTCCCACAGTTCCATGCGGACATCTCCATGGGCCAGATCAAGGGATTCCAGGTCTCCGCCCTGGGCGAGGTGGAGGTTCCGGGGAAATACCGCTCGACATCTTTCCATACGGTCCTCCAGCTCCTTTCGCAGTCCGGCGGGATCCGTGACATCGGGTCGCTGCGGCGAGTCCAGATCCGGCGGGGGAGAGGATTAGCGGCCGAAATCGACCTGTACGATTACCTGCTGCGGGGAGACATTTCCCAGGACGTGCGGCTCCAATCCGGCGATGGGGTCTTCGTGCCAGTGGCGGGGCCCCTCGTTGCGGTGGCCGGCGAGGTGAGGCGGGAGGCGATCTACGAACTGAAAGGGGAGAAGACCTTGGGAAAGGTCCTCGCGATGGCGGGCGGCCTCTCTCCAGCGGCCTGGCGTCGCCGCGTCCAGGTGGAGCGGCTCGAGACCAACCTGGCGCGCGTGATCCTGGAAGTGAGCCTCGACGACGGCCTTCGAGAGATCGAGGGGATGGAGGTCCGGGACGGAGACATCGTCCGGGTCCTGGCGGTGGTTCCGGAGGAAGAGAACGCCGTCTTCGTCGAAGGGAACGTGCAACGGCCCGGTAAGTACGCATGGAAGGAAGGAATGACCGTGGCGAGGCTGATCCCGGACGAAAAGTTCTTCCTGAAGGAGACGTTCCTCGATTACGCCCTTCTGATCCGTGAAATCGGCCCCGAGCGGAAGAAAGTGGCTCTTCCGCTGGATCTCCGCAAAGCGGTCGTCGACCGCGATCCCGATGGGGACATCCCTTTGCGCCCCCGGGACACGTTGATGATCTACCGTGAATCGGCTTTCCGGGACGACCGGACCGCCGTCGCCCGGGGAGAGGTGCGCAATCCCGGGGCGTATAAGATCTACCCGGGCACGAAGGTGTCGGACCTTGTCAAGTCGGCGGGGGACCTGACCCGTTTCGCTTCCCGGGGGGAGGCGGAGCTTTCCCGGCTGGACGCAAACCGGAACATGGCGATCCTCAAGATCGACCTCGGCCGGGCACTCCAGGGAGATGAGGCCCACGACCTTCCGGTCCATGACCAGGACGTGCTCTCCGTGCGCCCCATGCTCGACCTGCAGGAAGTCCGTTCCATCACCCTGGGGGGAGAGATCCGGTCGCCGGGAGAATACACCGCCCGGAAGGGGGAGCGCCTGAGCTCGGTCCTGATGCGCGCCGGAGGGTTCACCCCCGACGCTTTCCTGAAGGGAGCCATCTTCACGAGAGTCTCCGTCCAGAAGCGGCAGCAGGAACTGATCGACCGCACGGTCGATATCCTCGAGCAGGAGGTCGCCCGGACCGCCGCGAGGGAGCAGGCCATGGCCTTCGACCGGGAGGACGTCGAGGCGCAGCGGCAGATCCTCGAGTCGAGAAAAGGCTTGTTGGCCAAGCTGAAGCAGACCAAGGCCCAGGGACGGGTCATCCTGCGGCTTTCCGAGATCGACCGGATGATCGGGACAGATGACGATCTCGCCGTGGAGGACGGGGACCGGCTTGAGATCCCGCGCCCTCCCGCGGTGGTCAACGTTTTCGGCCGGGTCTACAACCCCACGGGAGTGGTCTTCAACCGCGAGCAACGCTCGTTGGGGTATTACCTCGGCAAAGTGGGGGGGCCGACGAAGGACGCCGACAAGAGCCAGATCTTCCTGGTGCGGGCGGACGGAAGCGTGACCAGCCAGGAGCAACTGGCCCAGAAGTTCTGGCTCGTGGGGGAGGGCGATCTGCTGAGCGCGCCCGTGGAGGCGGGGGATTCCATCGTGGTGCCCGAGAAGCTGGAGTACGTGCGCCTAATGAAAGACATCAAGGACATCACCCAGATCCTGTACCAGATCGCTGTCAGCGCAGGCGTCCTGCTGGTGGCGTTCTAGGAAGAATGCTCGGAGAGGTGTTCGACGAGAGGCAGAGCCGGTATCTCCACCTGTTCACCGGTTACGGGATTTCCTTCGGATTCATCGCCCTTTCCTACGTGGTTTATTCCCGGATCCTCTCGCCCGAGGAGTTCGGGCTGTACTCGGTCGCCCTCGCGATCGGGGCGTTCGGGACATTTCTCCTGGACGGAGGGCTGAGGACCACCATCATCATCCACGAGACCGATTTCAGCCGAAGCGAAACGGGGACGCTGCTCTCCGGGCTGGCGGCCGGGTCCCTCGCCCTTTCCGCCGCGCTCGTCCTCCTGGAAAATCCGATGCTCCTCCTGTTTCCGCCCGCCCGGGCCGACTACCGCTTCCTGTGCGGATTCGCCGTGGTATATCTCGTCTCCTATCCGTTCGTGGCGGTCCCCACGGCGCTTCTGGAGCGGCAGCTCCGGTATCGCAGGATCGCCTGGATCGAAACGGTCGGTGTGGTAACGGAACGGGCGTCCCCGGCGCTGTTCCTCACGGCCGGCGGGTTCGGGATGGAATCGTTCGTGATCGGCGCGGCCTTGGGGAGAGGCGGGCGGGCCGTGCTCCTCTTCCTTGCGCACCCGGTGCGACCGGTCTGGCCGTCCTGGAATCTGGTGAGGGGGCTGTTCCCGGTGGTCCGGAAGGGGCTGGGGATCCAGGCGGGGGGCGCTGCCGCCCTGGTCCGGGACAACCTTCATGTCCTTCTCGTTGTTCCGTTCTTCGGGAAAGCGTGGGCCGGGTACTATACATGGGGGTACCAGCTGAGTTATGTACTTTCCCAGGCTTTCGTCCAGGTCAGCTCGAGGATCTCGCTTCCTCTCCTGGCCCAGGCGGCTTCCTTCGAGGAACGGTGGCGAATCTGCCTGGACCAGGCCCGCTGGATGATGATCTTCACGGGTCCCCTGCTGGTGGCCGGACTGGCCGTGATCTCACCGATCGACCTGCATCTTTTCGGAGGGAAATGGGCGCCGGCCATCGGCCTCCTCCCGTTCCTGTTCCTCCGGATGGTTGGCGGGGCGGCGATAACGCCGGTCGGGAACCTTCTCCCGGTCCAATCCGGAAGCAAAGCCTTCGCCCGGGCGGCGCTGCAATGGACGGCCCTGGAAGCCGGTGCGGCCGCGGTTCTCCTGGCAGTCGCGGGACCCGCCGGTCTCGCATACAGCGGCGCGGCCGGCGTCTGGATCGGGATCTTCCTGTTCCTTAGGCCCTTGCATCGTGACCCGTGGGCGCGGCTCGCCGACATCCTCCGCGAGCTATGGACCCGTCCATCGCTGACGCTCGCCGCCGCGGGTTCCGCGGCGGTCCACTTCGTTTTCGTGAAAGGGAGCTACCGGTGGTCCGCCTCCCTCGCGGCGGCCACCCTGGCGGTCGCCGCCTCCTACTGCATGGAGCCGGAGATTCGACAGTTCCTCCGCCGGCGGACTCCCGGATGGAGGGCTTGACGATGCCCCCCCCCCAACGGAGGAAGGAGTACCGGCCACGGATCTATTCGCCGGATTACTTCATCGTCGGGCATATCCAAGCGTTCACGGAGCGCCAGGTGGACCGGTGGGTCCGGGCGGGATGCTCGGTGCTCGACGTGGGGTGCGGGGAGCAGCCGTTCCGTGGCCGGATCGAGGCCCGCGGAGGGACGTACCTGGGGTGCGACATCTCCCAGACCGCCGGAAAGTCCGTGGATGTGATCGGGACCGTCATGAGGCTTCCCTTCGCGGACCGGTCCTTCGACGTGGTGCTCTGTTCCGAAGTGCTGGAGCACGTGGAGAATCCCGATGGGGCGTTCGGAGAGATGCTGCGGGTCATGAAGGAGGGTGGGCACCTGATCGTGACGACCCCTTTTCTGTACCCGCTGCACGAGGAACCGAACGATTTCGTCCGCCTGACTCCCCACAAGCTCGTCTCCATGGCCCGCGAAAACGGTGTGGAAACGGTCGAGGCGGTCCGCGCAGGGAACGGAGCGGAGGTTCTCGCCACGGCCTGGGACAACCTCTGGAACCGCGAAAGAGAATCCGGCATCCTGCGACGCGCGTTCTGCGCGTTGATGCGGAGCGCCGGGAACGGGTTGGCGGTGCTGGCCGCTTTCCTTCCCGGCCGCGGCGTGCCCTCCAAGTCCTTCCTGGGTTCCTTCTTCGTCTTCCGGAAGCCGCCCGGATGAGCGTCCTCCCCCGCAAACGCCTCCTCTTTTACGATGATGCGGATTCCATCGGTGGGCACGAGGTCATCGCATTGAAGTACCTGCAGCACCTGGCGTGCCAGGAGGGGCTGGAGATCCTTTTCCTATGCTCCGAGACCAATCGGTTGCTGCGCGAGAAACTCGAGGGGATCCGGAAGTCCGGGGGAAACCTCGCCATCGTCCCACTCCCTTTCCATCATCGGCCTCTCCCGGGAATGATCCCCCCGCTGGCCCTCCCGTCGGTCGTGCGGGCCGCCCGGACGATGCGCGCGCTGGCGCCCGACGTCGTGGTGGTTCTGCAGGGAAGTATCGAGATCTCATCGATCGGCTTGATGGCGTCCCGGCTCGCCGGCTGCCGGACCGTGAGCTACCTGCCCCTTGCGCAATCGAGGGTGGACATGGGTGCCTCCTGGGCGCGGCTGAGGGATGCGGTGAACGGGTGGTATTACCGCCTGCCGGACCGCTTCATCGCGATTAGCGAGCGCCAGGCGGAGCGCCTCCGTTCCCATGGGATTCCCTGGGACCGGATCTCCGTAGTCCCGAACTATCTGGATCGGGGATCCTTCGAACGGCTGGATCGGGGCGAGGCGCGCCTGAGGCTGGGCCTGGATCCGGAGGCTTTCGTCTTCGGCGCCATCGGTCGGCTGGTGGTGAAGCAGAAAGGGCAGGACGTCCTGATCCGGGCAATCGCCCGGTTGGGAGAGACGGCGGGAGCCGCGAAATTCCTGATCGTCGGCGACGGACCGGACCTCTCCCGCCTTGCGGAGCTGGCTTCCGAGCTGGGGATCTCCCCGCGCATCGATTTCCTTCCCTGGCAGCCCCGTCCGGACCTGGTTTATTCCGCGCTGGACGCGCTGGTCCTGCCGTCCCGGTTCGAGGGGGTCCCCCTGGTGATGCTCGAGGGGGTATATTACGGAATCCCGGTCCTTGCCTCCGCGATCGGAGGTGTGGAAGAGTATCTCCCGCGGGACTGGCTCTTTCCACCGGGGGACGCGGACGCGCTGGGGGTCCGGATCCGGGAAGCTCTGGAGGGGAAGCCCGCTAAACTGGTGCCCGAAGTGCGTGGCCGTTTCGAGAAGGTCTTTTTCCGGGACTCCGCTCCCGCGGAGTTCCTCGACGGAATTCTTGCCTAGGCCCCCGGTGGATGCGAAATGCCGGATTCGGGAGGGCCGGATCGGGAGGCGCGATTGGACATGCATGAAGACGTTCCGATAAGTCTCGGGGAATGTGGCCGGATCTTTTGGCGGTCCAAGTGGGGCATCGGGCTCTTCTCCATCGGGTGCGGCGCCGCGGCGCTTCTCGTGACTTTCCTCATGCCACCGTACTTCCGGGCGTCGGCGGTGATCCGCCCGGAGACGACCGATGCGTCGAAGGTCTCGGGAGTCCTCGGCTCTCTCGCTTCCCTGGGGGGGGTCTCCCTGGGCCCCTCGAAGATCGAAGACCTCGAGGTGGTTCTGAAAAGCCGGAACCTGACGGTACGGATCTTCGATAACCACGAGCTTTGGGCCGCCGTCTATCCGGACCGGTACGACCCCGCGACGAAGCGGATCCGGCCGGGGATTCTCGAACGCTTGAGGGAAGGGTCCTCCGATCCTCGACCGCCGGGAAAATGGGATTCCCTCGAGGCAGCGAAGGAGCACCTGGCGGTGACGACCGACCGGCGAACCGGGACGATCACTGTATCCTTCGACGCCCGGACGCCGGAAACCGCGGCCAGGATCGTGGGTCTCTACCTCGACGAGGGGAAGAGCCGCCTGCAGGAAGAAGCCTTGCAGAGGGCGAGGCAAAACAAGACGTTCCTCTTCGACCAGCTCCAGAATATGGTCGATCCGATCGTCCGGGACCGACTCTATACGACCTACGGGGTCGAGGTAGAGAAGGAGATGCTGGCGAGGAACCGGGAGCAGTTCGGATTCACCCTGGTCGACGCGCCGATCCCGCCGATCCGCCGCCACAGCCCGAAGCGCCTTCTCACGGCATTGCTCGCCGCGCTGACCGCCGCCTTCCTGGCGTTTTCCTATTTTCTCCTTCGCAGGACGTCTACGGGAACGGGGGAATGAAGGTGCGCGGAGAGACGCCATCGGCGCCGGGATCGCCGGCCGGGAGCACGAACCGGGTTCCGTTTCCGCGGATCTTTCCCCACCTCTTTTTCCTCTTCCTGACATCCCCCATTCTTTCGCCTGAGGTCTCCGGGGTTTCGGTGTACCTGTTCGCCGTCGTTCCCCTGCTGGATCCCGGGTTCCTGCGGTATCTGCGCCACGCGAGGTTCCGGAAGCGGTACATCGTGGCCGGCGTCCTCCTGTCGGGACTCTCCGTCCCGTTCGGAAGTCTCCTGTTTCTCACGAAGATCGCGACCATCCTTCTCGTGGTCTCCTACCTCCACTACACCTGGAAGTTCCACTCCTTCCTGCTCTACCAGTACATCGCCCTGAACGTCGGGATCGCGGCGGTCCAATGGTCCGGGGCCGTCTTCCTGGGCCGAAACCTGCTCTTCCCGGCCGACGTGGGGAATTTCCTCTACGGCCCGTACGCACTGGCCGCAGGCGGAACAGGGATCGAAGGATTCCTGCTCGAATCCCGTTTCAGCGGTCTCTCCCGGGAACCCGGGTTCTTCTCCTCCCTGCTGATCGCCAGCCTGTTCGTCCTGTCCGAGGACAAAAGGGTGCGGTGGCGCAAGGCACTGATCGGCGTCCACCTGCTCGGGATCGTCCTGTGCCTGTCGAAAATCGCCCTGGTCTTCTTCCTGATCTTCCTGCCGGCCTGGCTGGTGCGCGGAGCGCTGAACCGGGTCCCTCCGGCCGTGACGGCGGCGGTCGTCCTGGTCGTCATGGTTCTGGCGACCCGGTATGTGTACGACCTGTACGGTCCGGGGCTGCTCACCGAGACCATCAGCCACCGAACGATCGGGTACGCCATCCTGAAGGAACTGAACTGGATGGATTTCCTGTTCGGGGTCGGGTACCGGAACATCGTCAGCCGCGCCAGCGAGATCCCCCTGATCTACCAAAGCATCTGGTTCGAGAAGATGCCTTCCGCCATCACGGAGGGAAGCGGCCTGGCGTCGATCGCCGTCAATGCGGGGATCCTGTATCTCGCCTTCCTCCTCCTGCTGGCGCAATATCTCGGCATCCGCTCGTACGAGCTGCTCCTGTTCCTTGCCTTCACCATCAACGAGAATCCGCTGGCTTCCTCCTCCTTCGTCCTGGTCGGGATCTTCTACATGCTCTTCGTCCGGGACATGGGCGGAGGGCGGAATACTTCCGGACCGGGGAAATCCGTCGCATCCTGGAAGACTCCGGGCTGATCGCGGAACAGATACTGAAAGAACTCGCCGCCGAACGGGACGGAACCTTTTCGAGGAGTCGTAATCGAACGAACGCTTCGGAAGAAACTTCCCCGAGCCCTTCCCGCCTGGCGCCGGTACCGCCTGGAATGGATCGCCCGCCTCACTTCCCACATTCCCGGCCGGGGAACCCAACTCGTCCATCGAAAAGTCATCGACCACATCGGGCGGCGCTTCGACCCGCTGAAACTCCCCGGACGGTCACCCCCGTTGTCGGATGATTTCCGCCCCGACCCGTTCCGGACTACGGACCACAGTAAGACGACCGGGGGCCGGCCTCTCCCCACCCACCCCTTCCTCTCGACACCCGACGTATGTGCGGGTTTCGAGTTGATTCCCATCCCATGGTGGGTATACTGACGGCGAAAGGCTGCCAGCGGCGGGCGGTGTGGCATGCCGGGAAGATTGATCCAGCCCCCGAAACACGACGGCCGGATAAGTTCCCAGGGCCCCCCCGTCTCCCGACCATCCCCGGGAAAAAGGAAATGCCTATCTCATCATCCTCTCCCGGACCGTTCCGATAAGTCGTTAAGGGAGCCCCGCTGATGTATTTCGATCCCTCCATCGACTACCGTGCCGTTCGCGAGACGGGGTACGTCCCCGGCGGCGCCTTTACCCGCCTGTTCTTTGCGGTTCTGCGAGGCTTGAACCGCCCGTTTTCCCGACGACGAAAGCAACCGGGGGGGTACGGCCGAATCGTCGTGATGAAGCTCGGCGGGGTAGGCGACGCAGTCCTGGCGACGCCGGTGCTTGCGCCCCTGAAGTCGCGCTTCCCGGGCGCCTCCATCGACGTGGTCTGTTGGAGCGCTGCGAGAGCCGTGTTCCAGGGAAATACGGCGGTAAGAGGGATTTTCACTTCTCCCATGCTCGAGGCGGAAGGTTTCGGGGGCCTGATGGGATACCTCTCGGCAAGGGAACTGCGAAAAACAAGGGCCTTCCTGAAAGGCGCGGACCTGTTCCTCTTCCTCAACAGGATTTCGACCGTGGGCGGATTCCTCAAGTATTGGCTGATATCGTTTCTGGGCGGGAATGGCCTGAAGGCGGGGCTGGACTCCGACGGCCGCGGCGTGCACCTCGACGTGAGGGTGCCCGACCGCGGGTTTCTTGTGAAGCACGAAGTGGAGTTCGCCCGGGACGTCCTCGAGACGGTGGGATGCGCCGTTCCCCTGGAGCGGATGAGGGGGCAAGTCCACATCGGTGTTGAGGACAAGAACCATATCACCTCCCTTTTGGCCGGGCATTCGATCCGGGACTTCGTCGTAATGCACCCAGGGTCGTCCCTCTCCGGGTGGCGCGCGCTGAAGCGGATCGACAAAGGCGTCTGGCGTATCCTCGTGCAGAGGATCAGATCCGAGTATCGGCTGCCGGTGGTACTGGCAGGATCAAAGGAGGACGACGGGATCAACAGGGAATTGATGGAGGACCCCGCATGGGGGGTAGAGGGGAACCCCGTGTTGAATCTGGCGGGCTGCACGACCGTTCCGCAATTGGCGGAACTGATCTCGCGGGCCACCCTGTTCATCGGCACGGACAGCGGTGTTGCCCACGTTGCCTCCTGTACCAAAACCCCCGTCGTCACGGTCTTCGGCTTCAGCGATTTCATCGGGTACGCACCGTGGTGCGAAAAATCCCACGTGGTTGCCATCCGTGTCCCATGCGGCCCGTGCCTGTACTGGAAAGGCTACCTTTCCTGCAGAGAGAGGGAATGCCTGGATGTCACGCCCGACGATATCTACAGGAAGGTGGCGGAGGTCCTCGGGGGTCCCGAAAGAGGCCGGTCCTCGGGTGAAAGCGTCAACCGCGCCGGAAAGTGATCGCATCGCGGCCAAACTCGATCCTCGTTTCCGTCGTCAGCCACAACCAGGCGTCCCTGGTGCGGCCGCTGCTCGACGGGATCGGGAGACATTGCGCGTACCATGAAATCGCCGTCGTCCTGACGCTGAACACGGATGAAACCCTTCCATTCGGGCAGGAGGACTTCGGATTTCCCGTCAAGGTGATCCGCAATCCCCGACCGAAGGGGTTCGGGGCGAACCACAACGCCGCTTTCCGCGTTGCGGAAGCGGAATATTTCTGCGTGCTGAATCCCGACATCCGGCTCGTCGAAGACCCCTTCGCCGCCCTGTGCGCCCTCCTGCGGAACCAACGCACCGGGGTGGCCGCGCCCCTCGTCGTCGACGCGAACGACGAGGTCGAGGACAACGCCCGCCGGCTTCCCACGCCTCTCCGCATCCTCGCGAGGTTCGCCGGGTTCCGTACGAAGCTCGAGTACGAGATCGGGAGGGAGCGTGTGTCTCCGGACTGGCTGGCGGGGATGTTCCTGGTGTTTCCCGGCCGCGTATTTGCCGCCATGGAAGGATTCGACGAGCGCTACTTCCTGTACTGTGAGGACGCCGACCTGTGCACGCGTCTCAGGCTGTCGGGCTACGACGTGGTGCTCGATCCCTCGGTGAGGGTGATCCACGACGCCCGGCGGGACAGCCACAGGAATTTAATGCACTTCGCGTATCATGCGGGCAGCCTTGCGAAATTCTTCGCGTCCCGCGTGTTTCGATCCGGGTTGCGGAGGCCGTGGGAGGGGAGATCGGCGTAAGGAAACAGGGAACGCCTCCCTTTCTTATCCGTTCTCCTTCTTCCGGATCACCGCTTCGATCGAGTACTCGCCATCGCTATGGGCTTCGGGATCGGTGATCGTATGTCCCTCGCTGCATTCCTTGGCGTATACGATTTCGAAACCGGCCAGGCTCCTTTCGATCAACGGGACGATGCCGATGGTGTCCGGCGGGTCGTCCTTGTCGATGAGGAAGAACCGCTTGTGGTGCTGGCTCCACCGGGATGGCAACGTCCTTCTCTTTTCGTACAGGTCCCGGTGGGGGACATAGAGGATCAGGTATCCCCCCGGCCGGACGGCGCGCCACCAGTTCTGCAGGGCGATGGACGGATCGTCCAGGTGCTCCAACGTGTGCGATGAGTACACGAAATCGAAACCGGCGTCCTCGATGCCGTGCAGATATTGCGCATCTCCGTGCTCGAAATCCCAGCCCCGGCAATCCGCGGTAACGGGGTCTCCGCCAAAACCGACATCCAATCCGTTTCCCCGGCAATACGTGTCGAAAAACGACTCCCGGACCCTGCGCCCGTTCGCTTTCGAGGTTTCCGCCGGCGTGAAGGGCCGCCCGAAGGCAAGATACCCGGCCTTGAGGATGCAGGAACGGATCTCACCGAAACGCCTTAAGAAAAAATGCGGTGTTGCCGCTTTGAGAATCTTTTTCATGAAGGGATACAAGTAATGGATCTCATCTGCAAGTCGTTTATTCTACTGCACATATTTTCTCCGTCACCTCGGGGATCCGATGGGATGCGATTCGGCCCTCTGTGATTTTCCCGCATTTCTTGGCGGAAAGGAACCTTGACGGACCCCTGCGGTTCCAACATTTTTTTGATCCGTCTGGCGATCGTTATTTAACTGTGATGCACCGCTGCTGGTGGCGCGAACTGGGACGCAAACATTACCCTCGCGCCAAGTCGATCCTCATCACTGCCGACAGTGGCGGCAGCAACGGCTCCCGCCTCCGACTCTGGAAACGGGAACTCCACAAGCTGGCCCAGCAGACGGGACTGGTCATTTCGGTGTGTCATCTCCCGCCGGGAACCAGCAAGTGGAACAAGATCGAGCATCGCCTCATCTCCTTCATCTCACAGAACTGGCGCGGCCAGCCCCTGCTCACTCATGCGGCCATCGTCAACCTCATCGCAGCCACCCGGATGACGACGGATCTCAAGGTCCGGTGTGTCCTGGACACCAATGTGTATCCCAAGGCCATCAAACCGACGGCGGAACAGATGAACGCCATCAACTTGAAACCGGACCAGTTCCACGGTGATTGGAACTACAACATCCTTCCCCGCGGTAGACACAAAATGGTCAACTAATTTATTTACAGTCTCTTACTGGTCTCGTTGTCGCGGATCATGGGCTCCCAGTCCCAGTAGGATCTGGAGAGCCTTGCCGACTTGGAGGCCTCCAACGCCTTATTGCTGATGGCATTCAAGCCGAGGCCTGGCGGGCCAGGAAAAACGGGGGGCACGGGCGCCCCGCGCGACGGCGTTACATCAGCAGGGAGAGGATCGACCGTTCCGCGAACGCGAGGACGGAGCGGGGCGCGAGCCCGAGGACCAGGACCGCCGCCGCGGAGATGCAGAGTGCCAGGGAGAAGGCGGTGCGGGGAGGCCGGGGAACCGGGATCTCGCCCTGCGCGGGGAGCATGTACATGTAGACAACCGGCCGCAGGTAGTAGTAGATCGAAACGGCGCT
>Ga0316601_100000357_pt1 | contig 18970 bp, 19 predicted proteins | sample OWC_soil_day5_no_FD_207663 | JGI IMG/M metagenome (GOLD analysis project Ga0316601, IMG submission 207663) | Wetland soil microbial communities from Old Woman Creek delta, Ohio, United States - OWC_soil_day5_noCT | ecosystem: Environmental > Terrestrial > Soil > Wetlands | place: USA: Ohio... | reverse complement strand
CCCCGTGCAGGTGCCCGGGGCGGCGCACTGGCCTGCAGCCAAAGGTGCGTGAGAATCGTCTCGATCACCGGCGCGTCCAGGATCGCGACGACGATCTTCAGTTCACCGCCGCAGTTGCGCTCGGTGCTGCATCGTCAGCTCCATACTGATCAATTCAAGGACCGGGTCGGATCACCTCGAACCGGTCGGCGGTGAAGACCCGCTGATGGCCGGCCATGACGCGCTTGGTCGTCGGCTGTATGGCATGCCAGTTCGACCGACAGGTCGGCGGCAACGAGATCGAGTTCACGTAGACCCGCCGTCGACCCCAAGCTGCCGGATGGCAGCCCAAATTGCTTGCCCGACAGTGGCCATTCGCCGGATCACCGCGACAGCGTTGCCCTGAGGTATCGATTCGCCGCACGCCAGCCGCCGATCGCCTTGAGGTCGTCTGGGTCAACGTCGGCGTTAAAGGCACTGAGCGCCCTACGCCTTGGGTGCTGGCAGTGCAGTGTGCCGTCGAAGCGCGCTTCGTCCCATGACCCGATCGCCGGCAGCCAGTCGCGCGCCGCTCGCTTCAAAGCCGCGTGCAGCATCGCGCGATCGCCGTGCACCTCTTCGTTCAGTGTGCGCTTGGGCGGCGCCCGGTGACGAAGCGCTCGAACCACAGGCCGCGCTCGGCCACCAGTACCAGCGCATGCGCGGTTCGATGCGCAGCGCCGCTTCTCCCAACCTACTGCTCGCTTACCGCAGGCGTGGCGAGCCATTGCGTTGCAGCCAGCCTCGAATGACGGACGAGTCGGGTTTCTGCAGCAGCGTGTCCCACTCGTCGTCCAGATCGCGTCTGGCTCCGCGCAAGACCTCCAGCACCGACTCGCGCGTGGCCGCGTCCGACGGGCCACCGCGCTCGAAGGCCTGGTCCAGGTGGATCGCGCAGACGGCGCGCGCGTACTGGTAGTAGCGCCCCTCGTGCACGGCATCGCCGCGAAGCTCCACGGCGCGGTCCAGCGCCTGCTTGCTGCGCGCCCAGTCGGACTTCACCTGGTCCAGCAGCGCGTAGCCGAGCTGGCCGTGCGGGGCGTGCCAGCGCGGGTCGGCGCTTGCCAGCGCCTCGAAGACCGGGATCGTGCGCTCCATGCGGCGCTTGTCGTTCACCCAGGTCTCGCGACGTAGCCGGACGGCCATGTCCAGCAAGGCGTCGCGCACTTCGCGCGGGGCGTGGTCGATGGCTGCCCGCATGCGCTCGCGAGAGGCGGGCTCGAGCGCCACCTCCCCGTGCAGTTGCCGGTAGCCCAGTGTCAGCGCGAGCTCGCCGACACGGGCCTGCGGCATGCTCTCGATGGCCGGCTGGTCCGCGCCGACTGCGCCATAGAGCATCTCCAGCTGTTGGCTGAAGCGGAACAGCAGGTCCTCGGTATTGCGGTAGTGCGTGACGTAGTGCTTAAGCGCCTTCAGACGGGCCTTGAAGTCCAGCAGCGTGCGCACGCCGTCGTCCAGCTCCCCGGTGAGCACGTAGTCGTTGCGGAAATACGTGAACACTCTCGGCCCGCGGCCCGCGGCCATCTCGCCCACCGCGGTCTCGAACTCCTGCAGCGTGTACGGCCCAACCTTCGTGAAGAACAGCATGACAAAGACGTCGCTGTCGCGGATCTCGTCGTTGTACTCCTGCTGCAGGCCTCCGGGTGCCATCGCGTCGAGAAAGTGCTCCCAGACCCGGACTTTGAATGTGAACCCGCGTGGCTCCCATTGCTCGTTGAGGTCGCTCACCATCAGCCGGAAAGCCTCACGGTCCTCCTTCAGCTCGGCCGAAGAGGCCAAGAAGATCTTTCGCACCGGCATGTCGTGCTCCTGCCTGCGCGGACTGCCCCCGCGCGGCCGATATTAGCGGCTGCGCTCTCGACTCGCGGGAGTTGGCCGCGGCGAACAGAGAGGTCCAAGACTCGACCGGCAGGTCTACGGCATCGAGATTGAGTTCGCGAGAACCCGCCGTCGACCCTGAACAGTCATCCGCACATTCAGATTGAGGGCCGGAAAGCAGTCACCGGCCGATCGGTTTCAACCGGCAATATCAATCCCGCCGACAGTGGATCACCGGAACGAAGAGTGCAGTGATGTCCGAGGATTGCGCGGGTTTGCAGGTGTCCTCGCGGCCGACGGGCGGAAAGTTGATCCAGTTGGCGTCAGTGAATATTACGAACATCATATTTCCTGCTACAGTTTGCAGTATGGACAGCCAGCCCAGCCGCAAGGAACTCAGCCACGAACGCATCGTCGCGACCGCTGCGCGGGCGATCCGGCGGGGCGGTTTCCACGGCGTGGGCGTCGCCGACATCATGAAAGAAGCCGGGCTGACGCATGGCGGCTTCTACGCCCACTTCAGCTCCCGTAATGCCTTGCTGGCTGAAGCCCTCGCGCGTGCAGGCCGCGACAGTGCTGATCGTGTCGCTCAGGGCACCGCCGTGCGCCGGACACGCGGCGCCAGTGCCTTGCGTGGCTTTGTGGAAGGCTACCTGTCCGATCGACATCTCGGCGACATCGAGGCCGGTTGTCCGGTGGCAGCGCTGGTCTCGGAGATGCCGCGCCAAGCTCCCGAGGTACGCGAGGCCGCGGCCCAAGGGGTGCGAGGCCTTATTGCCGCCGTGCGCCGCGCACTGCCGCAAGATGCGCCAGCCGACAGCGGCCCGGCCATCGCCAGTCAGTTGGTCGGTGCGCTGCAGTTGGCCCGTGCGCTGGGCGACAACGCCGAAGGCCAGGCGCTGCTGAAGGCATCGCGCCGGGCGCTGCTGGCGCAGTACGACCGCCAACCGTCCGACTGAACGAACAACACTGGCCGCGTTCGCATGAGCTTCCACAGAATTATGACACTCATCATATTCCTTCGATCCACCACCGCCGACAACCGATAGGAACTGAACCATGAAGATTCAAAACGCCACCGTGCTCATTACGGGTGCCAATCGCGGTCTCGGCCTGGCCTTTGCTCGCGAAGCGCTCGCCCGCGGCGCGCGCAAGGTCTACGCCGGTGTGCGCGACCCATCGAAGCTGACGCTGGCAGGGGTCGAGGCCATCCGGCTCGACGTCACCCGCGCCGAGGACGTGGCCGCAGCGGCCAGCCGCTGCACCGATGTGACGTTGTTGATCAACAACGCCGGCATCGCCGCCGTTGGGGGTTTCCTGTCCGCCGACAGCATCGAGTCTGCGCGCGCACAGCTGGAGACCAACTTCTTCGGCCCGCTGCGCTTGAGCCAGGCTTTTGCACCGGTGCTCGCCGCCCACGGCGGTGGCGCGATCCTGAACGTGCTGTCGGTGGCGAGCTGGATCAATTCGCCGATGCTGGCGATGTACGGCGCAAGCAAGTCCGCTGCCTGGGCCCTGACCAACGGCCTGCGCCACGAACTGCGCGCGCAGGGCACCCAGGTGCTGGGCATGCACGTGGGCTTCGTCGATACCGACCTGACACGCGGCATCGATCTGCCCAAGTCGAGCCCGGAGTTGATCGTGCGGCGCACTCTGGACGCGCTGGAGGCCGGCGCCGAAGAGGTGCTGGCCGACGAACGGGCACGTCAGATCAAGCACGGGCTCTCGGCCGAGCCGGGCGTGTATCTGCTGGACCCGAGCGCTGGTGCACCCGTTGCGCCTGCAGCTGGTCGCTGAGGCCCGCATGAGTGCCCTGATCACGCCCGTCGACGCAAGCCCCGCTGCGCCTGCCGCCTCGCCTGCCGCCTCGCCGGCCACATCGCGCACGCAGCAGATGCTGCACGGGCCGCTGGTGCCGACGCTGCTGCGCCTGGCCACCCCCAATGTGATCGGCCTGTTCGCGATGACGGTCGTCATCGGCTACGACGGCTACATCCTCGGCAAGCTCGGCGCCGACGCTCTGGCGGGCATCGCACTGGTCTTTCCGCTGTCGATGCTGATGATGCAGATGTCGGGCGGCGGCATCGGCGGCGCCGTCACCGCCGCCGTGGCACGCGCGCTGGGCGCGGGGCGCGGCGAGGAGGCCGGCCGCCTGGCGCAGCAGTCGCTGTTCATCGCCGGCGTGCTGGCGGCCGCGTTCACGCTCGTGCTGCTCGGCTTCGGCCGCGGCGTGTACGCAGCCATGGGCGGGCGTGGCGCGGCGCTCGATGCGGCACTGGCCTATTCCAACGTGCTGTTCAGCGGCGCCATCGTCATCTGGGCCACCAACGTGCTGGGCGCCGTGGTACGCGGCGCGGGCAACATGCTGCTGCCGGCGCTGCTGCTGGTGCTGACGGCGCTGATCCACCTGGTGTTGTGTCCGACGCTGGTCTTCGGCTGGGGCCCGATACCCGCCTTGGGCGTGCCCGGCGCCGCCGTCAGCCTGCTGGTTGCCAACGGCGCCGCCGCAGTGATGCTGGCCGCGCGCCTGCTGCGCCGCGACGCGCCCGCGGCGCTGAACCGGTCGCCCTGGCGGCTGCATGCGACGCTGGTACGCGACATCCTGCGTGTGGGCATCCCCGCATCGATGAGCCCGGTGGTCAGCAATGCGTCGATCGCTGTGGCCACCGCCTTCGTCGGTAGCTTTGGCACGGCCGCGCTGGCCGGCTACGGGGTGGCGGCACGGCTCGAATACATCCTGGTGCCCATCGCCTTCGGCTTCGGCACGGCGCTGACGGCGATGGTCGCGACCAACATGGGCGCGGGTAATGCGAAGCGCGCGTTGCGCGTGGCCTGGCTCGGCGCCGGCATCGTCGCCGCCATCACCGGCGGCATCGGGCTGACCACGGCGATCGCCCCGGCACTGTGGATGAACCTGTTCACGCAGGATGCGGCGGTGCGCGAATTCGGTGGGTCGTACCTACGCATCGTCGGTGCCTTCTATGGGCTGTATGGCTTCGGGCTTGCCTTGTTCTTTGCCTCACAGGGCGCCGGGCGCATGTTTTGGCCGCTGGCCGGCAGCGTGGCCCGGCTGGTGGTCGTGACGCTCGGCGGTTGGGCCTGTGTGCATGTGCTGCAGACTTCGGCGAGCGGCTTCTTCGTCGTGGTCGCGATCAGTCTGGGCCTCTATGGCTTGATCATCGCCGGTGCGATCAAGCTGGGCAGCTGGACGCGATAGGCGCACGATCCGCGCAGGCGACGAGGATGAGCGCCGATCACTTCTTCCCGAAGTTCGGCGCGCGCTTCTCGACGAACGCACGCACCGCTTCCGTATGGTCGCGGTGCAGCGACGCGCGGATCAGCCGTTCCGCCTCGTGGTCGAGCGCCGCATCGAAGGGCAACCTGGCCGCATCATCCAGGTTGTCCTTGATCAACGCCTGCGCCAGACCCGGGCCCTGCGCAAGTTGGCGCGCCAGTGCAAACGCCTCCTCTCGCAACTGGTCATCCGGCACCACGTGGTTGAAGAGGCCCAGGCTCAGGCAGCGCTGCGCATCGACCTTCTCGCCGAGCAGCATCAGTTCGCTGGCTCTGCCCCGGCCGACCAGCTGCGTCAACAGCCAGGTGATGCCGTAGTCGCCGCTCAGGCCGACCTTGAGATAGCCGGTGGCGACGAACGCCGACTGCGCAGCGATGCGCAGGTCGCAGGCCAACGCAATCGACAGCCCGGCCCCGGCCGCCGGCCCGGGCAGCGCCGCCAGCGTGGGCTTGCGCAGAGCGACCAGCGCACCCGTGAGCCGCCGTTGCCGGTCCTGCAGATCGGCCACGCGCTGGGCCGTGGTCCAGTCGCGCTTGGTCGGGTTGCTGGCGCTGCCCATGCCCTTGACGTCGCCGCCGGCGCAGAAGGCGGCCCCCGCACCGGTGATCATGACGGCACCGACCTCACTGTCGTCGGCGCAGTGGCGGATCATCTCGCGCAAGGCCGGCGACAGCCGGTCGGACAGTGAGTTGCGGGCCTGCGGGCGGTTCAGCGTGATGACCGCGACGCGTTCCCGCACTTCGCACAGCAGTTCATCGGTGCCGGTGTCGATGGGGCGAGCGATGGCTTCCACAAGCGGCCCTGCCTTTAGCGCCCGACGAACCTCGCCTGGCGGCGCTCGACGAAGGATCGGATGCCTTCCTTGAAGTCTTCAGTGGCGAACACCTGTTCCCTGATCTGCGGAATGCAGGCCACCGCGGCTTGCTCGCCGGCCTCGATGAAGGTCAACGCGGCCTTCTTGGTGGCACGAAGGCCCAGCGGCGCACATTCGCAGATGATGGCGGCCAACTCGCGCGCGCGTTCCATGTGCTTGCCGAAGGGGTGCACCTCCTGCACGAAGCCCAGCTGCAGGGCGCGTTCGGCCGAGAACTCCTGGCAGGTGAACAGGTGGTACATCGCATTGCCCCAGCCGGTGCGCGTCAGGTAGCGGAAATGCGCGCCTCCCAGCGGCGCGATGCCGCGGCGCGATTCCAGTTGCTGGAAGCGGGTGGTGTCCGCCGCAATGACGATGTCGTGGCCCAAGGCCATCTCGATGCCGACCGTGTAGGTGATGCCTTGCACCACGGCGATCACCGGCTTGGTGCAGCGCCGCTGCAGGCCGAAGGGGTCGACCAGCCCGGGCTTGCGGCGCTCGGGCTCGGCCGTCGGGCCGAAGAAGCGCGGCATGTCCAGCCCCGCCGTGGTGTGCTCACCGACCGAGCAGAAGATCGCCACCCACAGCTCGTCGTTTTCTTCGTAGTCGGTCAGCAGTTCGGCCAGCCGGTCCAGCATCGCCGGGGTGTAGGCGTTCTTCTTGGACACGTTGTCCACGCTGATCGTGCACACGTGGCCGTCGATCTGCATCGATACCTTGCCGCTGTCGTTGTCGCTCATCGGGTTCTCCAGGTCATGCGGGGTGAAAGGGATCAAGGGCTTCGACGCTGTTCATGCGGGCGTCGGCCGGCGCCGCGTGCAGCCGCACCGGTACGTGCTTGTGGTGCGGCGTGTCGGCCACCGGGTCGCGGTGCAACGCGTCGGTCAGCCAGTTGACGGCCGGACCCACCACGGTGCGGCGCCCGTCTTCGCCGGGATGCAGCTGCCCGTAGCCGTGGGGCAGCGCTACATGGCCGCGGCGCATCGACGGCGTCGCTTTTGCCCGCACGACGAGGCGGGCGCGCGTCGTCTCGACGACCAGCGCACCCTGGTCCGGCACGCCCAGCGATTCCAGGTCCTGCGGGTGGATGTACAGCGCACCGTCGGGGTCGTTGGCCCGCGTGGCAGGGTCACGAAGAATCTGGTTGGCGTTGTTCAAACGCCGCTGGCCGGCCGACAGCACGAATGGCCAGTCTGGCGGCGGGCCGACGGCGCCCGGGTCCAGCCGGCCCAACCACTCCAGCATGCCCGGCACCGCCAGGCGCAGCTTGCGGTCGGGGTGCTCGACCAGGTCCCAGGGGCTGGCGTGCACGGTGAACGCGGTGCCGGAGCGCGCGCCGACCACCTTGCGAAACAAGGCTTCACCCAGCGCCGGCAGCGGCAGCGTTGCGTCGGCCTGCAGCGCCGCACGCACCGCCTCCGTCTGCATCTTCGCCAGGCGAAGGCAGGCTTGCCACAGGGGCGCAGCAGCCGCCGTGCCGTCGGGCAGGCTGCGGCCCAGCGTCTCGTACAGCACCTGCCCGCCCAGCTTGCCGACGTTGCGGTCCAGCGCCACGGCCGCGGCAAAGGCAGCGCCGAATGCGGCGGGGTCGTCGGCCTTTGCCGCCAGCTCGGCCAGCACCTCGTCGCCGGGCATCAGGCCCAGTGCACGCGCCAGGCGGCCGTAGATCTCCGGCTCGGGCAGGGTGCCGGGCAAGGGCGGCAGCACCGGCGAGCGCACGTGGAAGTAGTTGGTCGGCACCTCGAAGTTGAAGAGCGTGAATTCGCACTTCTCGTAGGTGGACGACGCCGGCAGCACGTAGTGCGCCTGCGCCGCCGTTTCGGTGAAGGCCACGTCGACCACCACCACCAGCTCCAGCGCCCGCATCTCCTGCAGCACGCGGGCGGTGTCGGCCGCCGTGTTGACCAGGTTGCTGCTGTCCACCCACAGCGCACGCAGGCGGTCCGGGTTATCCGAGAGCACGGCATCGGGGAAGACGTTGGGAGACAGCAGTCCGCAGATGACTTCGGCCTGCGTCGCAAAGTGGCGCGCGCCTGGCGTATTGCCCCACAGGGGCACCAGCCAGCTGTGCAGCCCGTGCGTGCCGGCGCGGCCGAAGTGGCCGGTCATCAGGTACAGCAGTTTTTCCAGGTAGGAGTTCAGGGTCGAGTTCAGGCCCTGCTGGATGCCGAGTTCCACCCGCACCACCATCGCCCGCGCGGCCATGACCATTTGCAGCAGTTGTTCGAAGTCGGCCGCGGACACGTCGGCCGCCGCCAGCCATTCGGCCACCGGCACCTGGGCGAGCACGGCCTTGACTTCGTCTGCGCCCAGCGCGTGCGCGGCCAGGTAGGCCTCGTCGAATGCATTGCGGCGCTGCAGTTCGGCCAGCAGCGCGCCCATCAGGAAGGCGTCGGTGCCGGGCCGCAGGCTGATGTGCAAGTCCGCCGCCTCAGCCGTCTCGGTGCGGCGCGGGTCGATGACGATCAACTTGCGCTGCGCATCCTTGCGCAGGCCGTTCAGCTGGTCGCGCGCATTGGTGAAGCCATGCGACAGCTTCGGGTTGGCGCCGATCACCAGCAGCAGGTCACAGTGGTGGATGTCCTCCGCCGTGTGGCACATCTGCGAGCCGAAGATGTGCCCGTTGAGCCAGAAGTCGCCGGTCTTCTCCTGCGACAGCGCGTTGAAGACCGTGCGCGAGCCCAGCGCGCGCATCAGCCCGAAGCCATAGCTGCCGCCCGCATGGTTGCCCTGCCCGCCGCCGCCGAAGAGGGCCAGCGACTTGCCGCCGTGCGCATCGACCACGGCACGCAGGCGCTCGGCAATCTCGGCGATGGCGGTGTCCCAGGGGATGGCTTCGTAGCCGCCGTCGGCGCGGCGGCGCAGCGGCGTGGTCAGCCGGTCGCGGTGGTGCACGTAGCTCGGAATCGACTGCGCCTTGTTGCACAGGTAACCCGCCGAGCGCGGGTTGTCGCGGTCGCCGCGCACCTTGACGATGCGCGCTTCGGCGCCCTGTCCGGCCACGGCCAGTTCCACGCCGCAGTTGATGTAGCACAGGTTGCAGGCTGACTTGTGCCAGCGCAGCGCTTCGGTGTCTTGCGTACCCATGGTCACCAGCTCTCCTTGAAGGGGCGGACTTCGGTCAGGAAGGACCAGGCCGAGCGCGGCTGCTGCACCAGGTGCCAGGCCTCGTCGGCAATGTCCGCCGGCCGGATGAAGAAGTCGTCCGGCTTGTCCGGATAGCGTTTGCGCGCCCAGGGCACGTCGATGACGGCGTCGATCAGCAGGTAGGCGACATGGATGCCCTGCGGCCCCAGCTCGCGCGCCATCGATTCCGCCAGGATGCGTTGCGCCGCCTTGGTCGGCGCAAAACCGGCGAAGTGCGCACGCCCGCGCAGTGCCGAGGTGTTGCCGGTGACGATGATCGCGCCGCGGCCCGCCGCTTTCATCTGTGGCGCGGCCCAGCGCGCCAGGTGCAGCATGGCCATGACGTTGACCTGGAAGTTGGCGTTCAGCACAGCAGGGTCAAGGTCCAGGAAGTTTCCGAAGGCGCCGCCGACGGCGTTGTGCACGACGACGCTGCAGGTGCCGGCTTCGGCTTCGATGCGCGCCAGCGCGGCGTTCAGTGCATCGGCCTGGGCCACATCGCAAGGCACCGCGAACGCCTCCGGGCACTCCTGCGCCAGGGCCTGCAGCCGATCGGCATTGCGGGCCAGCATGGCCACGCGGTAGCCGCCCTGGTGAAAGCGGCGCACCAGCGCGGACCCGGTGCCGGGGCCCACGCCGGTGATGACGGCCAGCGGCTTCATGCCGAGGCCACGCGCAGGATCTCTTCCTCGACATCGCGCAGCCGCTCCTTGCCGAACCACAGCTGGTCGCCGACCAGGAAGCTGGGCGAGCCGAAGGCGCCGCGGTCGTGGGCGGACTGCGTGTTCTTCAGCAACATGTCCTTGACCTGCGGGTCCTGCGACAGCTCGAGGATCTTTGCGGCGTCCAGGCCGCCCGCGCTCAACGTGGCCGCGATCACCGCCAAGTCGTCCATGTTCTTGCCGTCTTCCCACATGGCCGGGTAGACCACGTCGACGTAGGCAGCCAGGCAGCCGAGCCTTTGCGCTGCGCAAGCACCGCGCATGATCTTCAGCGTGTTCACTGGGAAGAAGGGGTTGAATTTGAAGCGTGTCAGCCCGTGCTGGGTGATGAAGCGCTGCATCTCCAGGTGCTCGTAGGCGCGCTTGTTCGGGATGGCGGCAAAGGCCTCGGCCGGCGAGCGGTTGTTGGCCAGCTTGAACAAGCCCCCGAGCAGGATCGGCACGTACTCGAAACTCGCGCCGGTGCGCGCTTCGATGGCCGGAATCAGCTTGTGGCACAGGTAGGCATTCGGGCTGCCGAAATCGAACAGGAACTCGACCTTGACCGGTTTCATCGTGGACCTCTTTGTTGGCGATGGATTTGCATCAGGATGTCGCCGCGCGGATCACCAGCTTTCGAGCCACGGCCGCAGCTCGGTCTCGTGGGTCCAGGCGTCGCGCGGCTGCACGTGGATCTGCCAGTAGGCCTCGGCGATGCTGTCGGGGCTGACGATGCCCTGCTGCTCCTTCAGCGCGTAGCGCTCGGGGAAGTTGCTGCGGATCCATTCGGTATCGATCGCCCCGTCGATGACCGGATGGGCGACATGGATGTTCTTGGGCCACAGCTCGCGCGCCATGCTCTGCGCCAGCGCACGCAGCGCATGCTTGGCACCGGCGAAGGCCGCATAACCTTCGCGGCCGCGCAGGCTGGCGGTGGCGCCGGTGAAGATGATGGTGCCGCGCCCGCGCGTGAGCATCGCCTTCGCCGTCTCGCGGCCCATCAGGAAGCCGCTGAAGCAGGCCATCTCCCACACCTTCTGGTACACGCGCGAGGTGGTCTCGGTGATGCCGAAGCGCACGTTGGCGCCGATGTTGAACACCGCCACCTCGATGGGTGCGATGTCGCGCTCGATGCCCTCGACCAGCGAGATCATTGCCTCTTCCTTGCGCGCATCGCTGCCGAAGGCGTGCGCCTGCCCGCCTTCGGCGCGGATCTGCTCTACCAGAGGCACCAGCTTGTCGGCGCTGCGCCGCGTCACGCAGGCGATGTAGCCCTCGCGCGCAAAGCGCCGCGCGATCGCGCCGCCGGTCGCGTCGCCCGCGCCGATGACCAGGACGGCTTTGGGATCAGTCATGGTTTGTCCTTCAGGGCATGGCCGGCGCGGGGTTCGCGTCGTCCGGTTGTTGCGCCATCGTCTTCATCACGCCCTTGAGCAGCTTGCCGGTGGGCGCGGCCGGTAGCGGCGACATGAATCGAATCTCGCTCGGGATCTTGTAGGGCGCCAGGCTGGCGCGCAGGTGCGTGCGCAGGGTGGCGTCGTCCAGCGCCGACCCGGCGGCGCGCTCGACGAAGGCGACCACCTCCTCGTTGTGCTGCACCGTGCGGCCGACGACGGCCGACTGGATGACCTCGGGGTGGGCATTGAGGGCCTGTTCGACCTCGACCGGGTAGACGTTCAGCCCCGAGCGGATGATCAGTTCCTTGCTGCGCCCGACGATCGTCAAGGCACCGTCCGGCTCCATGCGCACCATGTCGCCGGTGTTGAACCAGCCCTCGGCATCGATCACCTGCGCGGTGAGATCGGGGCTGCGGTAGTAGCCCTTCATCAACCCCGGCGTGCGCACCCACAGCTCGCCGATGTCGCCTTGGGGCACGGCGGCGCCGCCGGCCGCGACGATGCGCACCTCTACGCCTGGAATCGGGTGGCCGACGGCGCAGTCGCTGCGACCTTCGCCGACGCGGGTCTGCGCGATCGTCGGCGCACATTCAGTCAGGCCGTAGCCGTTGTCCAGCGGCAGACCGAAAGCCTTCTCTGCGTCATGTTTGAGCGCAGGCGTCATCGGCGACCCGGCGACGGTCATCAGCCGCAGCCGCGGCGCAGTGAGGGGCGTGCCCGTCTCGCGCGACCAGTCGAGCATCTTGGCCATCATCGCGGGCACGCCGGTGAAGATGGTGACGCCTTCCTCGCGCAGCATGCGGGCGGTTTCGGCCGGCGTGAAGCGTGGCGCCAGCACCAGCGACGAGCCGGCGCTGAGGTTGCCCATGAACTGGGCGGTGAGGCCGACGATGTGCGCCATCGGCAAGACGCCGTAGCTGATGTCGTCGCGCGTCATGCCACGCATGCGCGCGGCGCTGGTGGCCGTGAACATCATGTTGGCGTGGGTCAGCATCACGCCCTTGGGCGCGCCCGAGGTGCCCGAGGTGTAGAGCACGCAGCCCACCTGTTCGCGCGGATCGTCGAAGCAGGCTTCGGACAGAGCGCTCTCGTTCAGCCCGCCGACGGGGATCCGGCCGAGGCCGGGCCAATCCAGGGTCTCGGCGCCGTGGCGCGCGGCGTGGCCTGCAGCTTCCGGCGACACGTGCGGCGTGTACAGCACCCGGCGCGGCTGCGCGTGTTCGATGAACAGGTCGATCTCGCGCTCGGACAGCCGGGCGTTGGCGACCACGATCCAGACATCCAGCCGGCTGGCGGCCAGCACCCACACGCCCAGCGCGACGCAGTTCTCGCCCACCACCAGCAGCCGGTCGCCGGCACGCAGGCCGAGTGCCTGCAGTTGCCGGGCCGCGGCCACCGACGCATCGTGCAGTTCTCGATAGCTCAACGCGACAAAGGCATCACGCAGCGCGGGCGCGTCGGGCTGCTCGGCCACCCAGGGGTCCATCAGCTGATGCATGCGTGTCGGGTCGCGATCGGCTGCACCGGCCATGCAAGTCTCCCTGTTGTCGGGCCCCGGAGTACGTCGCGCCGGGGCCGCTGGTGGATGCGACGACGATCACCGCTGAATCAGGATGATGGTCGTCATCGTTCAGTATGACGAATACAATCCAGATGGTCAACACGGAAATCACCATGGGACATTCACAAGCCGAAAAGGCTCAGAGCCGGGAGCGCATCCTGCGCAAGGCGGCCGATGCGGTGCGCGACACCGGCCTGGAATCGGTCAGCGTCAGCAAGCTGATGCGCAGCGTGGATCTGACGCACGGCGGTTTCTACAACCACTTCACGTCCCGATCCGACCTGCTGGCGCAGGCGTTGGAGCGGGCGCTGGTCGAAGGCGGCAAGACAGCCACCGCCAGCATGAAGCCCGGTGACGCGCCGCGCAGCTACGAGACCCGGGTTCGCGGCTACGTCAGTCGCGCACACCGCGATGCGCGAACGGATGGTTGTGCCATCGCGGCGCTGGCCTCGGACGTGGCCCGCGCCGATGCTGCATCACGCGCGGTCATGTCGAAGCACATTGACGACCTCATCGGCCAGACCGCGCAATCGCTGAACAACCAGGACGAAGGCAACGCCATGCTGGCAGTAAGCGCGATGGTCGGTGCTGTGTTGCTGGCACGGGTGCAGACCGATCCGAAGAAGTCTGACGCGTTGCTGAAGTCGGTGCGCGATCGCCTGCTGGCGCTGAACCATGCCGACCCGGCATAGGACGACAGCACCGGCGATCCCCCACAGCACGGCAAACGCAGGAATCCGCGACATGGCTTCAACCGAAGAGCAAGGTGCTACATCCAAGACGCCGGAAGTGGCGCTCATCGTCGGTGGCGGCCCCGGCATCAGTGCCAGCTGCGCGCGGCTGTTCGCGCAAAGCGGCATGGCCGTGGCCATCGCCGCCCGCAACCCGGACAAGCCGGTGCTGCAGTCACTGGTGCAGTCGCACGGCGTGCGGCCCTATGGCTGCGATGCGGCCGATGCGGCGGGCGTGGCGTCGCTGTTCGAACAGGTGACACGCGATCTCGGCGCACCCCGGCTGGTGGTGCACAACATCGACGGCCGGGTGCCGGGCATCTTCCGCAAGGGCATCATCGAGGCCGACCCGGCCCTGGCGCTGGACACGCTGCGCAACGCCGCGTTCAGCGCGTTCCAGGTCGGTCAGCAGGCTGCGCGACTGATGCAGGCGAACATGCCGGATGCCAACGGCGCGAAGGGAACGATCGTCTTCACCAACGCCAGCGCGGCGCTGAAGGGCTTTCCGGCCAGCGGTGCGTTCGCCATGGCCTGCCAGGCCAAGACCGGGCTGGCGCAGAGCATGGCTCGGGAACTGATGCCACAGGGCATCCATGTGGTCAACGTGCCGATCGATGCCGCGGTGGGCTGGCGGCAGGAAGACGGTAGCCGTGCACACCGGCTGGCGGGCACGACCACCGATGACAACATGGCCGACCCGGACCGCATCGCCGAGATGTATCTGCAGCTGCACCGCCAGCACCGGTCAACCTGGGCCTTCGAGGTGGTGCTGCGGCCGTGGAACGAAAAGTGGTGAACGGCTGCCAGGAGGTGAGCGCGACCATCGGCACCAACGCTGCTTGCACGAAGTCCAGGTAGGACGGCTTCAACGCGGCGGCGCTCTCCGGCACCACGGCGAACTCGGCCAGCGAGCCATTTCCAAGGTCGAAGAGGCTGGCGAAGACCGCATCACCCGGCTTGAAGCGGGTCACGCGGCTGCCGACCTCGACCACCACACCGGCGAGATCACTTCCCAGAGTGGCGGGCAGTTGAAAGTGCAGGACGGGTTTGAAAGTTCCTTGCGGAATCACGTTGTCGATCGGATTCAACCCCGCAGCGTGGACCTGAACCAGAAGTTCATCGAGCTTTGGTGCGGGGCGGGGAGCATCGGCAAACCCGATCTCGGGCGACTTGCCATAGCGTTTGAAGGTGAGTGCTTTCATGTCTTCTTCCTCAGCCGCGTGCGCGCAGGCGCTGCGTGCGAAAGGTGCCCCAGCCGCTATTGACGGCTGACTTCAAGAACGCCGACAGGCCACACTCAGCCGGACGCGGCTCCCCGCCCTTGGCGATGCGCCTGAGCTGGCGCGTGTACCACAGCACCTCCATGATTCCCATGCGATCCACCGCCTTCAGGCCGGTGTTGATTGGGCGGACTTGCTGCGGACTGTCGCGCCCTTGCAGCAGGGCGGCCGGCGCGTCGGGATCGATCGCCAGCAGCCGCGCCAGGCCCACGACATCCAGCGCACCGGAGCGCAGCGCGGCGTTCATGCCGGCCGCCGTGCGGAAGCCACCGGTGACCATCAGCGGTACCTTGACCGCTGCGCGCACCTTCTCCGCAAACTCGAGGAAGTAGGCTTCGCGGGCTGCGGTGGAAGCCTTCTTCGGTTCTTGCATCGCGCCGCTCATGGCGGGTGCTTCGTAGGTGCCGCCGGAGATCTCGATCAGGTCGATGCCCGCATCGGCTAGCGCGCGGATCGTCTCGATCGATTCCTCTTCGGTGAAACCTCCGCGCTGGAAGTCGGCCGAATTGAGCTTGATGCCCACCGGGAAGTCCGGACCGACCTGGCGACGGATTTCTGCATAGACAGCCAGCACGAAACGCCGCCGCTTCTTCGGCGTTCCACCCCATCCGTCACTGCGGCGGTTGTGATGCGGGGAGAGGAACTGGCTGACCAGGTAGCCATGCGCCCCGTGGATTTGCACGCCGCTGAACCCGGCCTTCTTGCAGATGGCCGCGCTGCGCCCGAAGCGCTCGATGATGTCCTGGATCTCGGACGGGGTGGCTTCGCGCGGGGTCTCGAAGAACGCCGCCATGTCCTTGCGGAAGGGCACGGCCGAGGGCGCGAGGTTGTACGCATTCAACCCCTTGGTCGACTGTTTGCCCGGATGGTTGAGCTGTGCCCAGATGGCCGCCCCTTGCCCGGTCGCCGCTTGTGCCCACTGTCGCAGGACGGGCAAGTCCGCCTCGTCCTCGATTGCCACATTGCCGGGCTCGCCCAGTGCGCGGCGGTCGACCATGACATTGCCCGTGATGATCAGTCCCAGGCCCGAGCCGGCCCAGCGCCGGTACAACTGCACCAGGTCCGGGGTCGGGCGATTGTCGTAGGTGCCCAGCGTCTCGCTCATGGCCGCCTTGGCGAGCCGATTGCGCAGCACCGTGCCATTGGGCAGGTGCAAGGGCTTGTTCAGCAGATTGGGTTTCATGGGTCACTCAGAAAGCGGTGCGGTCGTAGGGGGAGACGATCTTTGGGGGCTGCAGGAATGCCGTCAGGCCCTGGAACCACATCACGTCGCGGAAGTCGCCGCTGATAGTCAAGTCCTTGCTGCCCAGTCCCCTGAGGAAGGCCGCCTGGCTGTCCTTGGCCGACAGGATCGCAAAGCCCTTCGCGGCATCCTTGAAGCTGAACGTGAACCGGGGGTTAGCCGTCAGGCCGGCAGAGGAGCTGATGGCGCCATCCTTGATGACGAAGGTACGGCCGGCGCCCGAGACCGTGCGAATCTGGAAGACCAGGCTCTTGGCCCCGACGTAGCGGGCGCATTCGGGGTTGTTCCTGACCTGCCGCTGCAACATCTGCGCGAATGCCCACAACAGAAACTTGAACTTGAACATGGCAACCTCGATAACGGGGGAAAAGGTGATTTCGCGCAATGACTGCTGTCGCCGTCACTCGCTCAGGAACTGGACCGCGTGACGCAGGAAGCGTTGCGGATACTGGAACTGCGCGGCGTGGCCCGAATCGGGATAGATGAACAGCTGGGCGTTGGGCAGGTTGCGCGCCATGTAGAACGAGTTGACCGTCGGGATCATCACGTCGTTCACGCCGTTGAGGACGAACGTGGGCTGCTGGATGCCACGCAGGTAGGCGAAGGGGTCGTCTTCCGCGAGTCGTGGCAGATAGAGCATGTTGGCCTCGATCTGTGCGTTCGCGACTTCCGGCGACGACGGCGGATCCTGGTCGGCGCGCTGGTGACGCCGTTGCCAGAACTCCTTGGCGGCCTGTTCGGCCTGCGCCGATCGGCCGAAGAACAGGTATAGGAAGTCTTCGAAGCCGGGGACCGGATTGACCGCCGTGCTCAGCACACGCGGCTCCATGTCGGGGTTGCCGCCGCGTGGCCCTGTGCCCAGCAGCATCAGCTTGCGCACCAGGTCGGGATGACGCCAGGTCAAGTCCAAAGCCTGAAAGCCGCCCAGGGAGAAACCCAGCACGTCGATCTGCGTCAAGCCGAGCGCCCGGACGAAGGCCGCCGCGTCGTCGGCCATGTCCTCGATTCGTGTGCGCGGCGTCCCACCTGAGGATGCGACGCCACGGCCGTTGTAGAGGATGACTTCGCGGCCTTCAGCCAGGCCGTCCGTCGTCAACGGGTCCCAGTAGTCCATGCCACCCCGGAAGTGCTGCAGCAGCAGCAAAGGGGGCTGCGAAGAAGCGTTGTTGCCCCAGCGGCGATAGGCGAATCGGGAACCGCCGACTTCCACGAAACGGGTGGGCGTGGTGATATGGGTGTCGATCAAGTGCTCACCTGTCGTGGGGCTGATCCGGGATGCCGGTCGGGTCGGGGGAACCTCGTCCTTGTGCATCGCGCCTCCTCGCTATGTCCGTTTCGCATGATGTATATCATGTGTTAAGTCGAATCAAAAGGCCGCGTCGATCAGTCGGTTCAGTGACCGGACGATGTCAGGAACTTGAGCGCTGCTTCGCGCAGGCTGTCCGAGAGACCCGGCTCATCGACTGCGCGTGACAACATCAACGCGCCGACCATGGTGGCGATGATCACCATGGCCCGTTCGTGAGCTGCGGGTTGACCCCAGTCCGGCGATTGACGGGCGATGAGGTCGATCATTTCCTTGATGTGCCGGGTCGCCACCCGACGCACTTCGGGAACCTGGCGCGACGTCTCCGAGCCCAACGCAGCGAGCGGGCATCCCACGTCGACACGCTCGAGATGTTCCCTAGAGAGATAGGCGCCAAGCATGGATGCCAGGGCTTGGCCGGGGGGTGCGCTGGCCACGACCTCGGCCACGGCGGCAGCGGACTCCGCGCACGCCCTTCGCGCCGCCTCGGCCAGCATGGCCTCGCGTGACGAGAAATGGGAGTAGAAGCCGCCGTGCGTCAGCCCGGCCTCCTTCATGATGTCCGCGACGCCAGTTCCGCCGTACCCGCTGCGACGAATCGCTCGGGCGGCCACACCCACGATGCGTTCGTGCGTGGCCTCCTTGGCCGCCGCTCTGGCGCTAGACCTTAGACTTCGCATGACGGATATCATACCTAAGTCGACGACGATGCGCAATGCTTGATAGAAGGCCGCGTCGTCGCACGGGATCCATCCATCCTGCAGCCACCGAGGCTGCGGAGCCTACGAAGCCGTTCAACGCCGCCGGCAACGCAGCGAGACGCCAAGCGCGTCATGGCGTTGAATGACGATCGCAGTGAACTGATCCACAGCAGCATCGCGCCGCGATGCTGCATCTTGTGAGCACCCGATCCTGGCCGGGACGAGGCGCGCCAGGGGGTAAGCCCTATGGAAGGCCGGTCTGACCGGCGGATCTACGGCGGCGAGTTCGAACTGACGAAGGCCCATCCGACTTTGATGCTGACGTTGCCCCGAAGGTAGAGCACTTTCACCAGTTTTCATGGTAAGGCCGCACTTCCGTCAGGAACTCGTGCATACCCCCGGGGCGGCCGCGGTGATTTCACCGCAGCAGGAACAGCGAGATTGAGGGCTAGACGATCACGAGTACCAGCCACAGCGCACGATCGTGAGGCGCAACGCGCCCCAGCCCATGCAAAACGGGCCAGAATGCATGATCGACGCGTCCGACAGGCACCGATGGCGAACGTCGGGCTCGCCGAAGCCGCTTCTGAGCGGCATATCGATGCCAGTCGCGATTCGGCGGCGGGAATGAAGGGTCTGACTGACATGCGCAGGTCCATCGCCACGGTGTCCTTGAGCGGCACCCTGCCCGAGAAGATCGACGCCATCGCCGCGGCGGGCTTCGACGGCATCGAGCTGTTCGAGCCCGACTTCACCCACTACGCAGGGTCGGCCCACGATCTGCGCGCCTTGTGCGACGAGCGCGGGCTGGCCATCGAGCTGTTCCAGCCCTTCCGCGACTTCGAGGGCATGCCCGCCGCACAGCACCGGCGCAACCTTGAGCGTGCCGAGCGCAAATTCGACCTGATGTCCGCCCTGGGCGTGCGCCTGATGCTGGTGT
>Ga0316601_100000355_pt1 | contig 19042 bp, 17 predicted proteins | sample OWC_soil_day5_no_FD_207663 | JGI IMG/M metagenome (GOLD analysis project Ga0316601, IMG submission 207663) | Wetland soil microbial communities from Old Woman Creek delta, Ohio, United States - OWC_soil_day5_noCT | ecosystem: Environmental > Terrestrial > Soil > Wetlands | place: USA: Ohio... | reverse complement strand
CACGCCAGCCTCCCGAGCCTTGGTCAGCAGTCCCTGGACCTTGGGAAGCGAAGCGACGCAGCGCGGGCGCGGGCCGCAAAGCTGCTTGACGAAGTCGAGCATCAAAAGCGCCGTTTCCTTGGGCTCGACCTTCACCGGCTGCAAGGCCGGAGCCGCGGGCGCCTTGACGTCGTTCCACTCGTCGATGATGGTCTGCGCGGAAGTGGGTGACGCGAGTGGAAGGCCGATAGCCACGCCAAGGAGCGTCGCCGCCAGTCGCTTGGAGTTGCTGAACTGTTTCATTCTTGGATCCGATCTCAGGGGTTCACGTAAAAACATGCCTCGCGAGGAACCGCGCGCCGGGTGGGAGCGTAGTTAACGACCGCCAGCGCGGCGAGGCAAGCTAGGGTCTGTGCGGATGCCCGGTTGGGGCAGGACGCGCGCCCGTCACACCCGCGTCAGCGGTTTGAAGCGCAGCCGGTGTGGTTGGGCGCCCTCTTCACCGAGGCGTCTCTTCTTGTCGGCCTCGTACTCCTGGTAGTTGCCGTTGAAGAAGGTCCACTGCGAATCGCCTTCGGCGGCGAGGATATGCGTGGCGATGCGGTCGAGGAACCAGCGGTCGTGGGAGATGACCAGCACCGAGCCGGCAAACTCGAGCAACGCCTCTTCAAGCGCACGCAGCGTTTCGACGTCGAGATCGTTTGATGGCTCGTCGAGGAGCAGCACATTGCCGCCCTTGAGCAGGGTCGCCGCCAGATGCAGGCGGCCGCGCTCGCCACCTGACAGGTTGCCGACGATCTTCTGCTGGTCGCCGCCCTTGAAGTTGAAGCGGCCGAGGTAGGCGCGCGAAGGCATCTCGAACCGGCCGACCTGCAGTATGTCGAGACCACCCGAAATCGCCTCCCACACCGACTTGTCGTTCGGCAGCGATTCGCGTGTCTGTTCGACCGCCGCGATCTGCACACTTGGTCCACTGATGATCTCACCGGCATCCGGCTTTTCCTGGCCGGTGATCATGTGGAACAGCGTCGTCTTGCCGGCGCCGTTCGGGCCGATCACGCCAACGATCGCGCCGGGCGGAATGATGAAACTCAGGTTGTCGATGAGCAGGCGGTCACCGTAGCCCTTGCTGACGCCCTTGAACTCGATCACCTGGTTGCCGAGTCGCTCGGCCACCGGGATGAAGATTTCCTGCGTTTCATTGCGGGTCTGGTATTCATAGGACGAGAGCTCGTCAAAGCGCTTCAGGCGCGCCTTGCTCTTGGCCTGCCGGCCCTTGGCGTTCTGCCGCACCCATTCGAGCTCGTTCTTCATCGTCTTGATGCGCGCGGCCTCGGTCTTGGCCTCCCGCTCGAGCCGTTCTTCCTTCTGTTCCAGCCACGAGCTGTAATTGCCCTTCCACGGGATGCCCATGCCGCGGTCGAGTTCGAGGATCCATTCGGCGGCGTTGTCGAGGAAGTAGCGGTCGTGCGTCACCGCCACGACGGTGCCCGGGAAGCGCGACAGGAACTGCTCGAGCCAGTCGACACTCTCCGCATCGAGGTGGTTGGTCGGCTCGTCGAGCAGCAGCATGTCGGGCTTTGACAGCAGCAGCTTGCACAGCGCTACGCGGCGCTTTTCGCCACCCGACAGTTTGCTGACAACCGCGTCCCATGGCGGCAGGCGCAGCGCGTCGGCGGCGATCTCCATCTGGTGCTCGACGTCCGCCCCGGAGGTGGCGATGATGGACTCGTACTTCGCCTGATCCGCCGACAGCATGTCGAAATCCGCGTCGGGCTCGGCGTAGGCCGCGTAGATTTCCTCCAGCTTCTGCTTGGCCTGCATTACTTCGCCCAGACCCGCCTCGACTTCATCCTTGACCGTCTTGGCCGGATCGAGCTGTGGCTCCTGCGGCAGGAAACCGATCGAAAGCCCCGGCATCGGCACTGCTTCGCCTTCGATGTCCTTGTCGATACCGGCCATGATCCTCAGCAGCGTCGACTTGCCGGAGCCGTTGAGCCCGAGCACGCCGATCTTGGCGCCGGGAAAGAAGCTGAGCGAAATGTTCTTCAGGATCTCGCGCTTGGGCGGAACGATCTTGCCGACGCGGATCATGGTGTAGACGTATTGAGCCATGGCCGTTGCTACAGGAAGCGCCAAAAGGCGCGCAGATTACCGGATCGGCCGAGTCAATTGACGGGCCGCGGCAGGAGATGGCCGGGCATACGCAAAGCCCCGGTGCGAAAGGCGGTGCTAGCGCCCTGGTAGTAGCCGATCGCTTCGTTGGTGAAGTGCCGGGTTTCGTCGCTCGGCGGCAGCTCGCGGCCACTCGCGGCATCGATGACGAGCACGCGCCGCTGCGGCCGTAGCTCGACCAGCACGCCGTGCTCGTAGTAACCGACCGTCTGGTAGTTGGCCATCACCGCGCGCTGGTGCGTGCGCCCTTCATTCAGGATGTCCTGCCCGAAGAAGCGCGAGACGTAACTGAAGTTCAGCAGCGCGAGCACGGTCGGGGCGACGTCGATCTGCGATGCGATGGTGTCGATGCGCGCGGCTGAGATGTGCTTCGGAGCGTAGATCAGCAGCGGGATGTGGAAACGGTCGAGCGGAAGGTCGGTCTTGCCGCGCGACGCGGCGCAGTGGTCGGCGACGATGACGAACACCGTGTCGTCGAACCAGGCATGCTTGCGCGCGCGCTCGATGAAGTCGCCGATTGCCCAGTCGGTGTATTTCACGGCACCGTCGGCACCGGTCTTGGGGGGAATGTCGATGCGGCCCGCCGGGTAGGTATAGGGCCGGTGGTTCGACGTCGTCATCACGTGCGCAAAGAATTTCGTGCCGGCGGTGTGGCGCTTGTCCAGTTCACGCAGAGTCAGCGTGAAGAGGTCTTCGTCGGCCACGCCCCAGATGTTCTCGTAGTGAATGTCGGCCTTGTCGAGTGCCGTGCGGTCGATGACGGTGTAGCCGTTGCCGCCGAAGAAGTGCTCCATGTTGTCGAAGTAACCGTAGCCACCATAGAGATAGAGCGGCTCGTAGCCCTTCTCGGCAAAGACCTCGCCTACGGTGAACAGGTGATCGTTGTTGGGTCGCTTGACGACCGAGTGGCCGGGCGTTGGTGGCAGCGACAGGGCCAGGGCTTCGAGCCCGCGCACCGTCCGCGTGCCGGTTGCATAGAGCTGCGTGAACAGCAGTCCTTCGCGTGCCAGGCGATCCAGTTGCGGCGTCAGGCCTTTCGCGTTGCCGAACGCGCCCATATAGTCGGCCGAGAGCGATTCCACCGAGATCAGCACGACGTTGAGCTGCTTCTCCGGTCCGGCGCCACGGATCACACGTTCAATCGGCAGTCCGGCGTCGCCGGTGAACTCGACCGGCCCGGCGTCGGTGAACTCGCCGCGCAGCTCCTTGTAGGCCTGCTCGATCGGCACCGTCGCATAGAAGCGGTCGTAGTCGATCTCGTTGGTATTGAACGCGTGGAAGAACTCCCAGTGCCCGTTGCCGGCCAGCTGCTGCGACTGGACGCTGCTCGAGAATTCCTTCCAGGTCGACGGAACCAGCAGATACGACGCCAGCGCCATCGCGATGTAACCGCCCATCCACAGGGATCGCCGGCCGAAGCCGGGATCTGCTGCCTGAGCAGCGCGCCAGAGCGGCCGCGCTGCCAGCGCGACGAGGACGGCCGTCGCGGCCGCGAGCCCCAGCAGGATCGGAGTCATCCGGTACGACTCGCGGATGTTTCCGATCACCTCGCGCGTGTAGATCAGGTAATCGACCGCGATGAAGTTGAAGCGCGACGAGAATTCGTTCCAGAACACGAATTCCGATGCGGCCGTGAAGACGAATATGCCGAATGCGACCGTGGCCAGCGCGATCGCCGCAACACCGAAGGCCCGACGCGCGCAGCCCGCCGGCCACAGCCACGCGAGCAGCGCGATCGGCAGCAGCCAGAAAACTGCCGCCGCCAGGTCGTAGGCCAGCCCGATCAGCAGCCACCCGGCAACGCGCCCGGGCATGAACTCGGCCGCCTCGCCGTTGAAAATGGCGAGTCCGACACGCGTAAGCAGACTCACCGCGAGATAGGCGACGACGACGATGCCGGCGACGGCGAAGCGTCCGGGGAAAAGCCGCTTGAACGTGCGAGCCAGAGTCGCGCGCCAGGGCGTGAGGAGTGTCATCGAGATGAGCGAGAAGACCCGAGTTCGGGGACCGCGGGCGGCGGTCACTCGCTGAGAGACGAATCGTTGAAGTGTACGCTTGCGCCCGCTCTGCCGACTGCATTTGGTAAGAGCGAGCACTCCACTTCTGACTCCGGACTTGACAGCTTTTCTCATCTCCATCGGCGTCGTTGCCCTCGCCGAGATCGGCGACAAGACGCAGTTGCTAGCGCTTGCACTGGCCGCGAAGTACCGCAAGCCGTGGCCGATCATCTTCGGCATCCTGTTTGCCACGCTCGCGAACCATTTCCTCGCCGGCGCGGTCGGTACCTGGCTCACACGCACGATCGGCCCGGAGGCGATGCGCTGGGCACTTGGACTGTCCTTCATCGCCATGGCGCTCTGGATGCTGGTCCCCGACAAGCTCGATGACGAGTCCGAGAAGGTGTCGCGCTTCGGTGTGTTCGGTACAACATTGATCGCGTTCTTCCTTGTCGAAATGGGCGACAAGACGCAGATTGCGACCGTGGCGCTCGCGGCGCGCTATGACGCGCTGGTCGCCGTCGTCGCGGGAACGACGATCGGCATGATGATCGCCAACGTGCCGGCCGTGCTGCTGGGCAATGTCGCCGCCGAGAAACTGCCCAAGCGCGTCATGAACGGACTGGCCGCGGTCGTGTTCGCGCTGATCGGCATCGCAGTGCTCTGGGGCATGGACATCGGTTTGTAGGTCCAAGTCCTTGACTTCGTGTACTATTCGCCCCTGATTGCGGTGCGCCTGTTCCGGTTCGCACCCGTCCCTCGCGGTTGTCACCAAGCTCCCTCGAAGATTTTTCCAATCTGCATTTGCCTGAACCGGTTCTGCGAGTCCCTCTCGCGCAGGCCGTGCTCAGGAGTCACTTTTGAATTCATCGTTCGAAGCCCTCGGCTTGTCCGAGGCACTCGTACGCGCGGTCACTGACCTCGGGTACACCACCCCCACACCTGTACAGCTGCAGGCGATCCCGGTCGTGCTGTCGGGCGGCGATCTCATGGCCGGCGCCCAGACCGGCACCGGCAAGACTGCCGCCTTCGTACTGCCTATCCTGCAGCGCTTAGGTGCAGCAGGCCACGCGCCGCGCGGCCCTCGTGCCCCGCGCGTGCTGATCCTCGCGCCGACGCGCGAACTCGCCGCACAGGTTGAAGAAAGCGTACGCGACTACGGTAAGCATGTTCACGCCACGTGCGCCGTCATCTTCGGTGGCGTCTCGATCCGTCCGCAGTTCGATGCGCTGAAGCGCGGGGTCGATATCGTCGTGGCCACGCCGGGCCGATTGCTCGACCACGTCGGCCAGAAGACGATCGACTTGTCGAAGATCGAGGTGCTGGTGCTGGATGAGGCCGATCGCATGCTCGACATGGGCTTCCTGCCGGACATGAAGCGAGTGTTTGCCCAGTTGCCGAAGCAACGGCAGACGCTGCTCTTCTCGGCCACCTTCTCGGATGAAATCCGCACGCTGGCAGCGACGCTGCTGCGCAATCCGACTTCGGTCCAGGCCACGCCGCGCAATACGACAGTCGAAGCGGTGGACCAGAAGTGCATTAGCGTCGAGCGCACCGGCAAGTCGGCGCTGCTCGCGCACCTGATCAACGACAACCAGTGGTTCCAGGTGCTGGTCTTCACGCGCACCAAGCACGGCGCCAACCGGCTGGCCGAATACCTGGGCAAGCACGGCGTCACTGCGCTGGCGATCCACGGCAACAAGAGCCAGAACGCACGCACCCGAGCGCTGGCCGACTTCAAGGCCGGGGAACTGCAGGCCCTCGTGGCTACCGACATCGCGGCCCGCGGGCTCGATATCGAGCAACTGCCCCACGTCGTCAACTTCGACGTGCCAAACGTGCCGGAAGACTACGTGCACCGCATCGGCCGCACGGGCCGCGCGGGCGCAACCGGTGAAGCAATCTCGCTGGTGAGTCGCGACGAGGAATCGCTATTGCGCGACATCGAGCGGCTGATCAAGCGCCCGATCCCGCGCCTGACGGTGGCGAACTATGAGCCGGCGGCCGGCGCGGCCCATGATCTTGACCAACGCCCGCCGCGACCGTCGCAGGGCGGTCGCAAGCCCGCCGGCGCTGCACGGCAACCGCAACGCGCTCCCGCGCGGCGCGAGCAGCCGTCGCGAGCCGCCGGGCCGCGGGTCCAGCCACCTGCGCAACCCGCTTCGGCCCCGGCTCCGCACGGGCGCGGCAAACCCGCCCAACGTGCCCCCGCCAGCGTTGCCGCAAAGGGCGCATCACGCGCTGGCCGGTCGTCCGAAACCTCCGCGACCAGTGGCCGCACGTCCGCGCCACGCAGCCCGCAGCGCGAGGACTCGCTGGTCCGCACCAATATTCCTGCTTTTTTGCAGACACCGCATCGCCGAGGCAGGTAAGCTTTTTGCCGGTATCGGAGGCCTTATGACGGAAACGGCATTGGCAATCCAACACAACCCGGCCGCGATGCGCTTCGAGGCAGTTGTCGACGGCATGTTGTGCCGCACCGACTACCGTATGCACGGCGACACGATGATGATCGTGCACACCGAGGTGCCGCGGCAGCTGGAAGGACGTGGCATCGCGTCGGCACTGGTGAAGGCGGCATTCAAGCATGCCGCTGACAAAGGCATGGACGTGCTCCCCGTCTGCTCCTACGTGCGGACATGGGTGCAGCGGCATCCGGAAGTGGCGCCGCTGCTCGCCGACAGCCCCTAGAGTTCACGGCGACGAGGCCCTGGAGCCCGGGACACCAGCCCGGCCTCCACGCGGTCAGCGACGTGCCTGCACCGTGCGGGCGTTCATGCCGTCGGTCAGAGCGATCTCGAAGCGACCGCCCGCGGGCAACTCGCTGACGTCGAATTCGGCATTGCCGCCAACGCGGTTGACTCCAAGCACTATCCGCACACCGTACGCCACATAGGTGACTGCGACATGCGAGGCGGCCGCAGTGTCCCACTGCACGCGCAACTTGCCGTTGCTCTCGCTCCAGTCGACACCGCGCAGCCGTTCAATCGAAGGCCCGACGGCGCGCTGCGCACTCGCCATGCCGGACGAACGCGCGGGCACTGGCGTGCTGCCGCGCAGGACTTCAATACGCGCCAGAGCGGCGCCCGGGTCAGGCACAGCCACCGCGAACTGCCGCTCTGGCGGCACGGCGTGATCGACGAGTTCCGCGTCGAACGCGTGTTCGAACATGCGCCCGTCGCGGGTCACGAGGCGCAACGTGTATTCGCCGCCACCCGTCGTTGCGACGGCACGCATCGCCTGGACCGGCGCGAGCTGCATGCCGTCAAGTCCGATCGTTCCACTGATCAGCACCAGGTCCTGTTCGACCCCGTCGGCCGCGATCTGCGCCGCGACAAGGCTGGTCTGCGATTCGATGTAGCGCTGCATTTCGCGGTAGTTGTAGTCGGAGAACCACGCGCCAGGGTTGCAGTAACCCATGATGTCGTACTGACCAAGAGGCGAAACAACGTCGAGTGCAGTCGGAAAGGAGTCGGTCAACGGAGTTGCACTTAACACTCCACCGGCATACGGGTAGTTCGGATCCGGGCCGGCGACGCCGCCGCAGGGCGCGTGCGGACGACTCAGGTTATGTCCCAGTTCATGCGACATCGTGCGCTGCCATCCGGCGCTCGAATCCCAGCCAAGTGCCGTTCGGCCTGGTACGTAACCGATCCCGGCGATCCCGCCGCCTGAGCGACGCACGACGCCAAAATAGAAGCGCGTGTTCGAACCGGCTTCCATCGCACGCAGTTGATTCAATTCACTGAGCGCGCTCTGCCATTCGGTCGAAGTGTCGAGACCGTCCGTGACGCTCGTCAGCGTGTAGGGCTGCCGCACCGTGACCGTGATGTTGGCTGCGGGGATCGGGAAGCGTCGCGAGATCTCGTCGCGCACCGCCGCGGCGGTCGGCAGCGTCGGCACAAAGCCGCCCGAGACGACTGGCACCAGCACGATCTCCATGCGCGAACCCAGGCCCACTGCCGGAGTCGCGTCGACGACGATCGGTGCACCCAGCTGGCGCATTGGATCCACCTCGACGCGCACCGAGAGTCCACTTCGGACCCAGGTGGCTGGCAGTTCGACGTTGAAGCTTTGGGCCTCGCTGTAGCGCACGGCGTCCGGCACGACTGCGCCACTGACGACCGGTAGCGTGGTCGGGCCGGCCATCGTGACGGTGCCCAGAATCGCCGCGCCGTTGTAGCCGGTCAGACGCACCAGCGGGGCCGGCACCCCCGTCTGTGACGCGACGACGTACATGCGGACCCACGTTTCCTTGCCTGGAACGAGGCGCAGGCGCGCATCGCTCGGACCCTGGGACAGCACCTGCGCGAACTCAACGCCGCCGACCGTCGCCACGCAGCCGCTGCCGACCACGACGCTGCCACCCGCGACCGCGGCTTGCGAAGCGGACTCGAGTGCGATCGCGCCGCATGCGATCCCAGACGGCACGACGAACACGAGTTGCGTTGCCGACTTCGCAGTGATCGTCGCGTTTGCAGACCCGACACGGACCGTCGCGACTTCCGTCAGGCCGGCGCCAGCGACCGTGACCGATTGGCCCGCAGCGGCGACACGATAGACGGCGTTGGCATCGACACGGATCGCCGGGATGACCTGCAGCGCACCCGCCGACAGCACCTCATCGTCCAGATTGCCGCGAACGCGGAAGACGCCGCTGCCGGCGCCGTCCGGCACCGTGGCGGTGATGCGACTCGTACCCGAGCGTCCCGCAATCGCCGCGGTCGAGCCGTTGGCGAACACGATCGACTGCGCACGATCCAGGTTCGTGCCCGTCACCGTGAGGAATTGTCCGGTGACGATCGAGGCCGGTGAGTACGAACTGATCGACAGCGGTCCGGAGACGGTGATCGGCTGTGACAACGGCCGCGCGACACCCGCCGTGTCGACGAGGGTCAGGGGTCCTGAGGCCGCGCCGCTCGGAACATCGACCGCGAGGCTCGTCGGTGTGCGCGTGGCAATCGTCAACGTAAGCGCATTCAGGCGCACTTCGCGCACCCCATCGAGTGCGCTGCCACTCAGCGTGATGCGCGCGGGCGGCAGCACCGTCGTCGGCGCGACCGTCGTGATCGCCGGCACGGCGACGACCGTGAAGTCCGTGGCGGAAAGCACGACGCGGCCGGCTGCATCGAGTTCGATGCGGCCCGTACTGGCACCGACTGGCACCGTGATTTCCAGCGTGGCGTCTGACGTCGCGCGGAAAGTTGCCCCGGTTCCGCCCAGGCGTGCGGAGGTGACGCCGCTCAGGCCGGAGCCGTTGACCGTGATCATGCTGCCCGGTGCGCCGGAGGCGGGCGAGAAACCCGCTATGGCCGCGCTGGCTGCGGCCGGGGACGCGCTTGACGCAAGGCTTTGTGCGCTCGTCGGTGGCGGCCCATCCCCGCCTCCGCCGCCGCAGGCGACGAGCAACAGACTGAGGACGCAGGCACCGGAGAACGCGCCGCGCCGCAGCCCGCACCGCAGAGCAAGGAAGGGAGAAAGCACGGATCAGCCAGGCCGGGACCGCCTGCTCGCCGCAGGCACAGCGAATCGTGCCGCGCGACTGGCAAAGCGCCTATCCCGTCCGGGCTCATCCGGACGCCGTATCAAGGAGGCGAGGCGGCGACCGAGCCGTTCAGCGCAGCAGCAGCCATCCGGCAACCACCGCCCACACCAAGAGCGTGCCGAGCAGATTCATCGCGGCGTTGTTTTGCCGGAACAGTGTCCAGTTCCAGTACGCCAGCGGCTGTCCGGGCAAGGGCGCACCAGGAATGAAGCGTCGTACGCGCGCGCAGTACTCGTCATACCGCGGCCCGAAGATCGGACGCAGGTGGGCTTCCTCGCGCTCGACCCGCGTGTCCATGTAGAACCAGTAGACCGCGGTGTACACCACGAGGATCCACCAGACACCCAGCAGTATCAGAAAGCCCAGCAAGATGAAGTAGCGCCCGAGGTACATCGGATTGCGCACCATCGCGTACGGCCCGCGGATCGCCAGGTCCGAGTTCTTGTCGAGGGAGGCAAAACTCCAGAGCTGGATGAACTCGCCGATCATCGACACGATGAACCCGGCGAGCAGCCAGTCGCGCCTCAGCGCACCGGAAAGCACCAGCGCAGCGATCGCGATGATGGCCAGCGGCACCCGCAGTCGAACGTAAGTGCGACGCACTCCCGGGTTGTTGAAGAAGGAACGGATTGAAGTGAGCATGTCGTTACGGAGCATCCGTGGGACGAGCCTTGGCGGGATGCGTCTTGCGTGCGCCAGCATACCCGCGCAGCACCCAGAACCTGCGCCAGCGGAGCATTCGTTCGTTGAGCGCTGTTCGCTCGGGCCCCATCGAGGCCGGATCGCGCTGCAGCCATTTCTTGTAGACACCGGTCAGGTCGACCTGCTCGAGGAAGCGGCGCCATGACGCGGGCATCCATCGTGTAGAAATCGCCGACTGAAAATCGATCAGCGCCGGTGTTCCATCGGTCCGCATCAGCACGTTCCCGGTGCCACGCGTATCGAGGTGCACGATGCCACGCGCGTGGATTTCGCGCAGCAATGCTTCCAGCGCGGAAAAATACCCGGCGGTCTGTTTCTCGGCTTCGACGCGGCCCAAGGTCTCGCCATCGATGTAGCCAAAAGCGATCGCATGGGCGTCGAGCCGGAACGCATCCGGCGGTACGCCGTCGATGTCGTGAAGGCACCGCAGCGTGGCCAGTTCACGGCGCACAAAGAGCCGGCCGATCGAATTGCGTACCCACCACACGCGCGGCGCAAAGTCCTTGATCACCCAGCGGCGGCCGGCAATCTCGGCGCACTCGACGCGGGCATTCGCCCAGCGGCCGTCGCGCAGCAATGTGCGGGGTGCGCGCAGGAAAGTGGGTCGGTCAAAGGGCAGCAAGGCGTCTGGGACCTGCGAATCGTCTGGCTGAGCGTAACGGCTGCCGCTTGGACGGGAAATTATCCCATTTCGCCTCTGCTGCCCTGCGCCTACCCACCAACGCAGTCGACTTGACGTCGATCACGCGAGCGACCACTCGTCGCTTTGGCTGGTTGAACGGTAGTCCGAATGACTGGCCGGATTTCTTAGTGCGACCTAAGATCAACCGCCATGAACCTGTTGATCCTCGGCGGCGGCGTCTTCCTGGGGCAGGCACTGTTGAGTGCGGCCCTAGCCGAGGGCCATTCAGTGACCGTGTTCAACCGCGGCTTGTCGCGCCAATGGTGGCCCCCCGGAGTCAAGTGGATCGTCGGCGATCGCACCGAAGACCTGCACCTGCTGATGAACGGCAATTGGGATGCAGTCATCGATACCTGCGGTTACCGGCCGCAGGATGTCGAGCTCAGTTGCGCCGCGCTGTTCGACAGCTGCGATCGCTACGTCTTGATTTCCAGCGTTTCGGCGTATGCCTCGTTCTCCCAGCCGCCGATCCGCGAAACCGATCGCCTCGCCTCGATTGTCGGCCACAACACTGAATCAGTGACCAGCACGAACTACGGCGCGATGAAGGCCGAATGCGAGCGCACGGTCGCGCGGGTGTTCGGCTCGCGGTCGATTCTCGTGCGGCCGGGCTTGATCGTCGGCCCGGATGATCCGACTGGCCGGTTTTCCTACTGGCCTTGGCGCATCGCCGCGGGCGGCCGCGTACTCGCCCCCGGCAACCCGGAGCGCTCGATCCAGTTCATTGATGCGCGTGACCTGGCGGCGTGGATCCTGCGCCTGGTGGCCCGCCGCGCCAGTGGGGCGTTCAACGGCACCGGCCCGATTGAAGGAGCAAGCTTCGTCGAGTTGCTCGACACCTGCCGCTGGATCTGCGGTGAGGAGGTCGAGGTTGAGTGGGTCGATGAGCGCTTCCTCGAGCGCGAAGGCGTGCAGCCCTGGATCGAATTGCCGCTCTGGGTGCCGTCGCACGACTCCGCGACGCGTGGCTTCCACACCATCGACACGACACGCGCTCAGGCGAGCGGGCTGAAGACCCGCCCGATGGCGGTGACCCTCAACGACATACTCGAGGCCGGCATTCCATCGGCCACAGACAAGCGCCGCGCCGGCAAGATGACACGGCAACGCGAGCGCGACCTGCTCGCGGTCTGGCTGTCGTACCGCCAGGGTCTCGCGGTCGCCTGATCCCCTCATCGTGTGACGGCTCGCCGCGGATTTGCGGCCGGCCGCTCCCGCGGATGGGCAATAATTCGCATGTTGCACTGCAGGCCGCCCCATGCACGCCATCACTTCGGATTTCCGCGTCGATCTCTCCCTTCACGTCCTCAGTCTCTCAGTGGGCGGTGCAATCGCACTGGCACTGATCTGGCACCTGGTCATCCTGCTGAGTCCGTTGATTGAATTTCGTGCCGCCCAGATTCCGGCGGTGGCGGACTTTCAGGTCACTGAGGCCGGTCCACCGGCCTGGGCCGCCATGGAGGTCGTTCCTGAGCCCCCGCTCGAACTCTCCGCTGCCCCACTGCCCGCGGCGACCCACGACATGGTCTTCCGCTGCGAATCCGGTGGCCGGGTGACCTACACCGACCGGCCTTGCGAGCGCGGCGACATGCGCGTGCTGCGCCTGCGCAGGAACTGAGCGCCGTTACAACCTGAAACGAGTCCGCGTCGGCGGCCGCGGCGGCTGTGTCGTTGGATCTCCTGTCACACAAGGAGATCCACAATGGTCAAACGGCTGTCTCTGGTTGCTGGACTGTTGATCGCGGCTGCGGCGCCTCTGGCGGCCCAGGCTTACGGGGGCAACGTCTCCGTGACGGTCAGCACGCCCGAATTCGGTTTTCGCATCGGCGCGCCGGCCTACCGGCCTTATTACCCGCCGGCCCCGGTGTATGTACCGGCGCCGATGTACCCGCCGGTCGTTTATGCGCCGCCGCCGGTGATCTACGCGCCCGCCCCGGTCGTGTATCCGGCACCGCCTGTCATCTATCCGGCTCCAGTCTGGGTCGGATCCCCCCGAGTTGGCTACCCGCGCGGCTACCTGCCGCCGCCGCGAGTGGCTGTGCCGCATGGCCACTCACCGCGCTATTACGGGCATTACGGTCAGCAGGCCGGCTACTGGGGTCCGCCCGGGCACGCTAAACGCTACAAGCCCACGGAGCGTTACCAGTAACCAGTAATCGGTCGTGCGGCTATGCTTGCTCCCGCACTCACCGGCGGGGGCCTGCATGCGTACTGAAGGACAGAGTTCAAACGTCGAAGACCGACGCGGTATGGGCCGGGGAGGTCGCGGCCTGGTTGGCGGCGGCCTCGGCATGATCATCCTGGTGGTCATCGGGATGTTCTTCGGCATCGATCCGCGGGTGCTCCTCGGCCTCGCCAGCACGGTCGAAACCGTGCAGCAACAGGTCGCACCGCAGAAGATTGAAGGCAAGCAGGGCCCCGTTTCGGATCAGCTGGGTGCGTTCGTGTCGGGCGTTCTGCTGGATACCGAGAAGACCTGGAACACGCTGTTCGCGCAGCTGGGCAAGAACTACCAGGAACCCCGCCTGGTGATCTTCGACGGTGCGACGCCGACTGCGTGCGGCACCGGACAGGCCGCGATGGGCCCGTTCTACTGCCCGCTCGACCAGCGCGTTTACATCGACCTCGCGTTCTACCGCCAGTTGCAGGAGCGCTTCAAGGCTCCTGGGGACTTTGCGCAGGCGTACGTCATCGCCCACGAAGTCGGTCACCACGTGCAGAACCAGCTGGGCATCATGCAGAAGATGGACGAGTACCGCCAACGCATGAGTGAGGCGCAGTACAACGCACTGACGGTCCGCCTGGAATTGCAGGCCGACTGCTTGGCAGGCGTCTGGGCCAATCATGCTCAGAACCGCAAGCTGCTCGAGGCCGGCGATGTCGAGGAAGCGATGCGCGCAGCATCGGCCATCGGCGACGACACGATCCAGCGCCGCACCCAAGGCCGAATCGTGCCCGACAGCTTCACCCACGGCACCTCCGAGCAGCGCATGCGCTGGTTCATGACCGGCATGAAAAGCGGGCAGATTTCGGCCTGCAACACGTTCGAAGGCAACCAGATCTAGCGAGGCCGCGCTTGCCGCCGTCGGTCAGGCAATGCGCGCGCGGCTGATGCGCGGTCAGTGCAGCAGGCCTCCGCGCAACGTGGCTCGCTTGGTTCGACTTTCCACATGACGCTGCGCGATGCGGCTGCACTGGCCGCCCTCGCCATCGGCATAGTCGGCGCTGTGGCTGCCTGGCTCGACCAGCCGGGTTCGGTGAAGGTGCCGCCGGGTCGTTCCGATCCCGGCGCCTTCCTCGTGAACCGGGTCGACACCGCCCAATCGATCACCACCGCCGACGACAGCACGCTCATTCCCGTTGCAACATTCGAGGCCCGCGGCCGCGTGCTGAACATCGAGCGATTCAAGCCGTACCAGTCTCTCGCGAACTGGATCCCCGGGCTGCGGCCCTCGACGCATGACATCGGCCTCGGCTTCGGGCCGATGACCGACAGCGCGAACGTCGCTCGTTTCCGCTTCACCCACGAGGGGGTGTCCAATGGATTGCGAGCGTTGTTTGCACGACCGCGTGACGCGATGACGCCGGAGGAGTTCGATAGGCTCGCTCCGTTCATCACCAACATCCACGTGATACCGGCCACGCCTGCGGTCCTCGAGCGGCTGCGTCGAGTGCGCATCGGCGAGCTTGTCACGCTGCGCGGCAAGCTCGTCAACGTGCGCGATCCGCATGGTCGAGTCGCTTCGACCTCGACTTCCGCCGGCGACCGCGATTGCGAGATCCTCTGGCTGGAGGACCTCCAGCGCACAACCCTTTAGGAGAGACTTCGATGACCCTGTTCGAGTGGCTGGCGGCGGTGTGCTCAGAGCTCGGCTGGAGCGTGATGCGCTCGCACGAGATGCTGGATGAGACGCGCTGGTCGGACCTGTATGAGGAGGGCGTGTCTCCCGCGGAGGCGGCGAAGCGCGCTCGCGCCGAGGGTTGGCTCGGCGACTAGGCCGACGTGGGCTCGTCGATCGGCAAGGTCACGCGGAAGATGCTGCCGCCGCCAGGACGCGGCAGACAGTGCACCTCGCCACGATGCTGGCGGGCGATCTGTCGCGCCAGCGCGAGACCCAGCCCGATGCCGCCGCTGGCTTCGCTGGCACCCGCCGCGCGGTAGAACGGCTCGAACACGCGCTCGCGGTCGGCTTCCGTCACCCCCGGCCCCCGGTCCATCACATCGATCTCGGCCGCGGCGGAGATGCTCCGCAGTTCGACTCCGACCCGACCTCCTCCGTATCGCCGCGCGTTGTCGATAAGGTTTCGTACCAGTCGATGCAGCAGGCGCGTGCTGCCGGTGATCTGAACCGTCTCGGCCTGCAGCGGCACATCGGCGCGCGCACACTCTTCGGCCACAATCCCGGTGAGGTCGACCGGCTCACGTTCCGGTGCCACGCCACCGTCCAGTCGGCTCGCCAGCAGGATCTCGTCGATCAACTGGTCGAGCTCGCCGATGTCACGCGCGAGCTCGGCGCGTCGCGTCGGCGACGGATCGCTCGACAAGAGCTCCACGCCGAGTCGAATCCGCGCCAGCGGCGAACGCAGTTCATGCGATGCATTCGCCAGCAGCGTCTTGTGAGCGTCGACCAGCTGCTCGATCCGCGCGGCCGACTCGTTGAACGCCTGTGCCAGCTGCGCCACTTCGTCATGCCCCTGCACCGGCACCCGCGTCGACAGCTTTCCGCCGCCCCATTCGGTGACGCCGGCCTGCAGACGCTCGAGCCGGCGTGTCAGGCGCCGCACGACGGGGAAAGCGCCGACACCGACAGCCAGCGCGATCAGCGCAAAGGTGAGCACCGGGCCCGGCGGCGGCGGCCGGCCTGGACGCAGCATCAGCAGCCGGCGGCCATCCGGCAGCTGCAACACCAGTGCCGGCCCGCTGCGGGGAGTCATCACGTGATGTTCCGGGGCGCCCTCGCGCGGAGACAGCGCAACGAGCTCGTCCTGTGTGCCTGCAATGCGTAGTCCATCGGCCGAGTACAGAGCGAAGTCGGCGCCGAGCCGTTGCTTCCAGAGATCGAGCGCGGACTGCTGTGCTTCGCGAGGCGCGTCTGCCGCCGGCAGCAGCTCGCTTGCCAGCTCGGCGAAGCCGGTGATGTTGGGGGGAGCCCCCCGTTCACCCGTCAGATGCCAGGCAGTAGCGGCCAGCAGCGCGAACAGCGCGAGTGTCGCGAGGATCGCGAACCAGATGCGCCAGTACAGGCGATGCGGGCGCGACATGTGACCCTTGCTCACGCCGCCTCCTGAGCGCGAGCGAATACGTAGCCGGCACCGCGCACCGTGATGATGCGCTTCGGATGGCGTGGATCATCCTCGATCGCCGCGCGAATGCGGGCGATGTGCACGTCAACCGAGCGATCGAAAGCCTCGAAAACCTCGCCGCGCGCCAGGTCCATCAACTGCTCCCGCGTCAGCACGCGACCCGCGCGCTCGGCCAGCGCGACCAGCAGGTCGAACTGGTGCGACGTCAGCGCGCGCATCTGGCCGTCGACACGCACCACGCGTGCATCACGATCGATCTCGAGGCGGCCGAAGCGCAGCCCCTGCGAGGCCGACGGGCCCTGCGACCGACGCAGCAGAGCCTTGACCCGTGCCAGCAGTTCGCGCGGCTCGAAGGGTTTCGGCAGGTAGTCATCGGCACCGATCTCAAGTCCGATCACGCGATCGATCGGGTCGCCCTTTGCGGTCAGCATCAGTATCGGCACGTCGACGCCTGTAGCGCGCAGCCGGCGGCACAGGTCGAGCCCGTCGCCGTCAGGCAGCATCAGGTCGAGGATCAGCAGGTCGACTGAAGCGCTGCGCACGGCGACAACGCCGCTCGCGACATCGCCGGCGATGTCGACCACGAATCCGGACGCAGCCAAATAGTCACGCACCATCGCCGCCAGGCGCGCGTCGTCATCGATCATCAGCAGCCGCTGCATGCGACGAATCTACTGCATGGATTGAAGGTGGTGCCGCGGCCGCCGGCGAAGGCCGGGAGACGGAGGGGGAGCCGCCGGAATTCACGGGTACCGGGGCCGCGGCGTAAGGGGTCAGCCGCCCGGCGGCATGCGACGTTGGAAGCGCTCAGCAAGCTTGGCGCGCTGCTCCGGCGTCAGCACTTCGGCGCTGTCCATCAGCGCCTGCAGCATGCGGCGCGAGGCGTTCTCGCCCATTTGCATCTGCTCGACACGCAGTTTCTCAAGTTGCGCGCGGTCGATTGTTGGCGCAGCAAGCAACTCCATCGACTGACGACGCGCCTGCATGTGCTGCTTGCGGCTCGCCTGCAAGTCATTGGCAGCGCCCTTGAGGATCGTGGCGATGCGGTCGCGCTGCTCCGGCGTGACGTCGATATCGGCGAGCCTGAAGGCAACCATCGCCTCGATGCGCTTGGAGAGCGCGGCCGGGTCCATGTCGCCCATTCCGCCGTGCCAGCCACCGAATCCGTGGCCGGGTCCACCGAAACCCATCGGGTGGGCATCGGCATGCCGGTGCGCCGCCAGCGCACCGGCAGCGGCCAGCGCGGTCATGCCCAATCCCAGCATGGCCCTGCGCCGCGCGCGACGGGTCGTCGTAGGTGCCGCGGTCGCGGCCGACCGATTGTCATTGTTCATCGAGTGTTCCTTTCAAAACGGGTTGGTACGGGACGCACTGTAGGAACGGTGCGTTACTTGCGTGCGAGGGGGTTGTAAAGATCTGTAAATCGGGGCCGGATTCGACGCACGTCACGGGCTGACGGCGGCCGCGCCAGTAGGCTCGAAATCCTCGGACTGGATTGCCGTGAACCTTCGCCCGCCATTCGCGCCGCCTGGGAGTGCGTCAGCCGCGGATTCCCCCGCGACTACTGCCTGGCACGCCATCGACGCCGACGCAGCGCTTGCGGCGCTCAGGTCCCGTCGCGAAGGTCTGAGCACGGCAGACGCAACGGCCCGCCTGCAGCGCGACGGCCCGAACCTGCTCCCCGAAGCCGCGCCGACCAGCGTTCTGGCCATGTTCGCGCGCCAGTTCGCCGACTTCATGATCGGCGTTCTGATCGTCGCCGCCCTCGTCGCAGCAGCGATCGGCGAGCCGGTCGAGGCCGCCGCAATCCTTGCCATCGTCGTGCTCAATGCGATCCTCGGCTTCAGCCAGGAATGGCGCGCCGAGCAGGCGATGGCCGCACTGCGCGCGATGTCGGCGCCGCGAGCACGCGTTCTCCGTGACGGGGGCCGCACCGAGATCCCGGCCGCCGACCTGGTGGTGGGAGACGTCGTCTGGCTCGAGGCCGGCACCAAGGTTCCGGCGGACCTGCGGCTGGTCGACGACGCGGCGTTGCGCATCGAGGAAGCTGCGCTGACCGGAGAGTCCGTGCCGGTCGACAAGCATGCGGCAGCGCTGCTCGCGCCGGAAGTTCTGCTCGCCGACCGACGCAACCTTGCGTACTCCGGAACGCTGGTAACAGCGGGCCACGCCACCGGGCTCGTCGTGGCGACCGGTGCCGAGACGGAACTCGGCCACATCGCGCACCTGGTTGAATCCGCCGGCGAACAGCGCACACCACTGCAGGACCGGCTCGCGCGCTTCGGACGGCGGCTGGCGCTGATCGTGCTCGCAATCTGCGCACTGATCTTTGCCGCCGGCGTGTCGCGCGGCGAACCGGCGGCGCTGATGTTCCTCACGGCCATCAGCCTGGCGGTTGCCGCGATCCCCGAGGCATTGCCCGCCGTCGTGTCGATCGCGCTGGCGTTCGGCGCTCACCGCATGTCGCTTGAGCGGGCGCTGGTCAGGCGCCTTCCGTGCGTCGAGTCGCTCGGATCGGTCACGGTCATCTGCAGCGACAAGACGGGGACATTGACGGAGAACCGCTTGCGTGTCGAATCCCTCGAACTCGTGGACGACCGCGAGCGCGACCGCGCAATGCAGATCCTTGCGCTGAACAGCGACGCATCGCGCTCACCC